>Ga0315280_10000812_pt1 | contig 56446 bp, 41 predicted proteins | sample YL17G06_40_MG_FD_203697 | JGI IMG/M metagenome (GOLD analysis project Ga0315280, IMG submission 203697) | Sediment microbial communities from Yellowstone Lake, YNP, Wyoming, USA - YL17G06_40 | ecosystem: Environmental > Aquatic > Freshwater > Lake > Sediment | place: USA: Wyoming | collected... | reverse complement strand
TCCTCTGCCCTTCAGCCATCAGCCGGCCTTTGGCCAAAGCCCGGCTCAAGCCGGCTCTTCGGAGGGGAAATGGTTGCCTTGCACCCCGGCTGAAGCCGGGTGCAAACCCGGCGCATGCCGAAGCCCGCCTCATCAGGATCTGAGACAGAGCCTCATGCTCAAGTGGCCTGTTCATAGGCGCAAAGCCATGTTTGTCAATTCTCAAGCCCCACAAAACCATTAAACGCTTGTGGCTGGAAGCCTGTGTTCTAGCTGGATCAAACCAAACGAATTTGGCCCCTTGATTGTGTTGGGCTGTAGTTAGAGGTAGAACTCGAATTCGCCTTCTCCCCATTCTTGGTGTCCTGGTGCCTCGGGGGTAGGGGGTCTTTCTTACCAAAAGAAAAGCCCCAAGGCCTCGCACACAACCGAAACCTCGGGGACAAAATTTACTGGTCGGGATGGTGGGATTTGAACCCACGACCTCAGCGTCCCGAACGCTGCGCGCTAGCCACCTGCGCTACATCCCGCCGAAGCAAACATCGAGCAGCTTTGCCACTTGCGCTTCGCCATCGTCAAGGATTTTCCGGCCCTCTGACCAAGCGGCCACATTCGCTTTCTCTGGCCTCCAACTTCTTGCTTCTCACCTCTCTTGGTGATGGCCTCGCGCCTCAGCAATGCGGAGAAAGTCGGCCTTGATCCGCCTCATCTTTTCGGCCAGCTCTCGATGGACCTGTTTCAACTGAGAACGAGAGGGGAAAGGAATTCCTCGCCGCTCGCAGAGGTTGAAATAGAACTTGATCTTGGGCTCGGTGCCCGAAGGGCGAGCGATGACTTTTCCGCCATCGGCCAATTGAAAGATCAGAACATCCGATGGCGGCAAATCAATGCGTTGTGCCGGGCGCGAAGGTCGTTCCATTTCTTCCGAAAGCACATACCATTGTCTGCGCTCGACATCGCCAAGCGCCTCAACAGCAACACCGCCCATTTGGCGTGGCGGATCGTTACGAAGGGAATCCATGATGTGTTTGATAATCGCGGCTCCCTCGACTCCCTCGTGAAAAATGGACTGCTGGCTTTCGAGAAAAGCGCCATGGCGCATTTCGATCTCCTCGAGTACGGTGACGAGATTCTTGCCCCGCGCATACGCTTCGGCCGCCATTTCGGCGCAGACACACGAGGCAATGATCGCATCCTTGTCGCGTGCGGCAGTGCCGACAAGGTAGCCGTAGGACTCTTCGGTTCCGAGGATGAAACTGCGCGCGGGTTCGCCGCGGGCAGCGCGCTCTTGGTTCAGACGGATTCTCTCGCAAATCCATTTGAACCCCGTCAGCGTTTCTTCGACCGCCACGCCGTAATGCTCGCCGATTCGCTCGATCAGGTCGGTTGTGACAATCGTAGTCACCATCAGAGCATTTTTGGGCAAGCGTCCAAGTGTGCTCATTTCGCGGCAGAGATAGTCGGCCAGGAGAGCGCCAACCTGGTTGCCCGTGAGCATCCGGTAGCGACCACGGGCGACCCGAACGCCAACTCCCAGGCGATCGGCATCCGGATCGGTGGCGAGAACGAGTTCGGCATCCAATTTTTTTGCCAGGGCAACGGCTTCGGCCATCGCGGCGGGATCTTCGGGATTGGGCAGCCGGACAGTGGGGAAGCCGCCGTTGGGGTGCTCCTGCGAGGGAACGGTGGCAACGTGGCGAAATCCCCACGACCGAAGCGCTTTCGGGATCATCGTCCCGCCGGCCCCATGAAGGGGTGTACAGACGATCTTGAAGTCGTTGGCGACTCGACTGATGATTTCCGGGTGAAGCGACAGCGGACGGATTGCCTGAAGATAAACGCGATCCACCTCGCCGCCGACAATCGCGACGCGGCTTTTCTCGAGAGCGTCGTTGAATTCCAGCCGGCGGATTTGTTTCATCAAACCGATCTTCTTGACCTCGGCGATAATGCCGTTGTCGTGGGGTGGGACGACCTGCGCCCCATCGTCCCAATAGACCTTGTAACCGTTGTATTGCTTTGGGTTGTGGCTCGACGTGATCACAATGCCGGCAGTCGCGCCAAGGAGACGGACGGCGAACGAAAGGAGCGGGGTCGGGCGCAGCTGGCGGAAAAGATAGACGCGGATGCCATTGGCAGCCAGGACCTCGGCCGTCGTGCGCGCAAAGTCCCGCGAGTGGTGCCGCGAGTCATAAGCAATGACAACCGATGGCCGGCGACATTTCTGGCTGTGAATGTAGTTGGCAAGCCCCTGAGTGGCGCGGGCGACGGTATAGGTATTCATCCGATTGGTTCCAGCGGCCATAATGCCGCGCAAACCGCCGGTGCCGAATTCCATTTCGCTGCCGAACCGATCTTCCAGCTCCGCCTCGTCGTTGCGATCGAGCAAGCGTCGAACCTCGCGGCAGCCGGCTTCGTCCGGGCTCGACGCCAGCCATTGCTCGATTCGTTGCAGGGCCTCATTCGAAAGCACAATCGGACTCTCCTTTATTTGTTGTTCCTATTCTTAATGCCCGGCTTGGCCCGCAAGTGCGTGGTGGGCACGTCCGCGCACCTACTTCGAGGTTCCGCGCCTGGGAGCCGACGGCAAGTTGCCTGACTTTGCGAGTTCGGCGCGCCGCGCCAGATACTCTTTGAGACTGGTTTCCCAGCGCGGGAGCGGTCGAAACCCCCGTTGCTCCAGGAGGCGGTTCTCCAGCACCGAGTAGTGGGGGCGACGTGCCAGGCTTCGGAACTGTTCGCTTGTGATCGGGCGCATAGTGACATTCTTGGCACCGCTGAGTTGAACGATTTGCTGCGCAAATTCGTACCACGAACAGAAGCCGGAATTGGTGACGTGGTAGATCCCATACTCGGGCCGTTCAAGCAGCCACACCAATGCCGTCGCCAAGTCGAACGCAAACGTAGGGCGTCCCACCTGGTCGTTGACTACCGACAAGGGCCGGCCTTCGGCCACGGCGGACAAAATCGTATCAATGAAGTTGCGGCCATGCACGCCGCACAGCCAGGACGTGCGACAGATTTTGTACCGTTCGAGCAGGACCATGACGTGCATTTCGCCGGCCAGCTTGCTTTCGCCATAGACATTGATCGGGTTGGGCAGATCGGTTTCGACATAGGGGGTCGGCTTCGTTCCGTCGAAGACGTAATCCGTGCTGATGTACAGCATGTCGGCGCTCAGTTCGCGGCAAAAGAAGGCGATATGTTTGGTTCCCTCGCTGTTGACGGCCATGGCGAGTTCGCGCTCGCTTTCGGCGCGGTCCACGTTGGTATAGGCGGCGCAGTGGATGACAATCTGGGGGCGACAGTCGAGCATGACAGCCTTGACCTGTGCCAGACGGGTGACGTCCATTTCCTCCACGTCCACGGGCACAACGTCATACTTTCGCGTGGCTTTCAGGCGGGCCACCAAATCGGTGCCCAACATTCCTTTCGCCCCGGTTACGAGAATCTTTTTCCGTATCGCCATTGCGTGCCTCTCTGGCGTGATGACCCGCGATGAGTTCTGGGTGATGAGTGCGGAATTCTGAGTCACCGATTCCAAATAGTGGTTTGCTGGCTGATGCGATTCTTCCCTACCTGCCGCTTAGCCGTTGAAATCCACAATTCAACATCTCCCCCTCATCGTTTTGCATTCATTTCTATGACGGGTGGTTGTGACCGCTAAGTATAAACAGAAATAAACCCGTCAAAACAAGCGCCACGACAACCATCAGCGGAATCGCGTAAAGGCTAGACCCGGCCGGCAGATCGCATTGGCTTCGCAGCGCTTCCGCAAAAAAGCACAAGGCCACCAGGAACCCAAAAACCAAAACAAGCAACGACAGGGCCGGGGAGAAATAGAGCACAATCCACGCGGCTAGCGTCAATGCCGAAAGCGGCACCACGGCCACAGCCACGCAGTTCATGGCGATCAGTAACCCGACCCGCTGTCGAGTAAAAATTCTCGCACCCGCCAACATCGCGATGCTTAGACCAACAAAGAAAACCACCTGTGCAAGACAGACGACCACTACCCGGGGAGGAGTTTCCACGAGTGCGCTGCTCAAGCCAAGCCCTGGTACCACCACCGTCCACGAGATGCGCAGCAAGATTGCAGATACGGCACTATAGCCGAAAATCAAGGCCAATGGAAACGGCCAGACGGACCCCGACGCCGCGCCCGGAATTTCGTGACCCGGATTGAACAAAACCGCCAGATAGACCCGCCCGAAATGCTGGAAAGCGTCGGCTGTTTGAGCCGCCAGCTTCTCCATGAACTCCACCGCTGGACGCCTGTCCGCCATTGGATCAACCGTTGCGGTGACACGGGCGGTTTGGCCGTAGAATCACATAGGCACCAGACCCATGCCACCTCTCGTCGTTTTCCAAAATTCTCTCCCCACCACGACCAACAACGTTTGGCGAACACTACCATCTGCTCAGACGAGGGGTCAAAAGAAAAGCAACTGGCAGGTAAACTGAAAACATCTCGCTCCAGCTCCCAGCTTGTGATCATGCCCGGAAGCAGCGTCGCGCTGGAGAACCGCAAGCGCCTACAAGGGGCTAAGCGACAGGCTGGGCTTGTTCCATTTTTTCAATAGTAGCTCAGCCCTTTGTGGGCGTGGTTTTTGCGGTTCCCAACTCTCCCCAGAGGCTCGGCCAAGAAGCGGCCTTGAATCGGAGGGGCTTGTGGAAAGGAGCGCCGGCGGCTTCTTGGTGTTCTTTTCTCGTCCAACCGATCTTGACAAGGCTGGTTGGGTGATTTTTTCGAGGAAATCCTTGCAGGGACAACGGGACATCGCCAAGGTTTCTCGTCGAATGTTAGTCGAAGCGTCGGTGTGGCCTCAAGCGCCCGACGAGATACAAGATCAATGGAGGTGCGAAAATGGTACGTCGAGTCATTCTTATCCTGATGCTGGCGATTGGGATGGGTTCACCGGCTCTTGGGGCAGAAAAGCCGGCTACGCTGAACATTGGCGATCCCGCGCCCGATTTCAATCTGCCGGGTGCGGATGGGCGAAACTACGGTCTCAAGGATTTTGCCAAAGCCAGAATCCTGGCGATCGTTTTCACCTGCAACCATTGCCCGACCGCTCAGGCCTACGAAGAACGGCTCAAGAAACTTGTCGCGGACTACCGGGGCAAAGGCGCGGGGTTTGTTGCCATTTCTCCAAACGATCCGAAAGCCCTTCGCTTGGATGAGCTGGGATATGCCGATCTGAGCGATTCTTTCGAGGAGATGAAGATTCGCGCCAAAGACAGGGCCTTCAATTTTCCTTATCTTTATGATGGCGACAAACAAGAGGTGTCGCGCGCTTATGGTCCGACTGCAACGCCCCACGTGTTCATCTTCGACGCCGACCGCAAGCTTCGCTACACAGGCCGAATAGACGACTCCGAACGCGAGAGCGCTGCAAAAACCCACGATGTCCGAAATGCGCTCGACGCCCTTTTGGCGGGCAAACCGGTTCCCGTTGAGAAAACGAGAACATTTGGATGTTCAATCAAATGGGCCGAGAAACGGGAAAGCGTTGCCGAGGCTATGAAAAAACTGGCCGCAGAAGAAGTTGCGCTTGAAACGGTCACAGCCGAAGCCGCAGCGGCCTTGCGAAAGAATGAGTCCAAGAAAAAGAATGAGTCCGAGAAGCTGCGTTTGATCAATGTGTGGGCGACATGGTGCGGGCCATGCTCTGTCGAATTCCCTGACCTCGTGACCACCAATCGGATGTATCGGCACAGAGCGTTTGAGTTCATCACGATCAGTGTGGATTCTCCCGGGGAGAAAAACGCGGTGCTCAAGTTTCTCCAGAAGCATCAAGCCTCGAACAAGAATTACATTTACGACTCCGCCGATAAGGACAAACTGGCTGATGCGCTGGATAAGGACTGGTCGGGTGCACTGCCGCTTACACTTCTGATTCGCCCCGGCGGAGAAATTGCATATAAGCACACGGGACAAGTGGAGCCGCTAGAACTTCGGCGAGCGATTGTGAAAAGCCTGGGGCCACGCAAGTGATCTGAGATAGTCGCTTAGCCACAAGCGTTTAATGGTTTTGTGGGGCTTGAGAATTGACAAATATGGCTTTGCGCCTATGAACAGGCCACTTGAGCATGAGGGTCTGTCTCAGATCCTGATGAGCCGGGCTTCGGCATGCGCCGGGTTTGCACCCGGCTTCAGCCGGGGTGCAAGGCAGCCATTTCCCCTCCGAAGAGCCGGCTTGAGCCGGGCTTTGGCCAAAGGCCGGCTGATGGCTGAAGCCCAGAGGAGAAGCCATGCTGAAGCATGCTTCAGGGAGAGAGGAAGGGTCTCTCTCACCCCGGCTGAAGCCGGGTGCAAACGAGGATCAAGCCGTCTTCGGGGCGGCTGAAAACCATTAAACGCTTGTGTCGCTTGGCGTATAGGGGCGAACCCTGGCAGCGGCAAGAAAGGCGACCGCCTGACCAATGGAACGTTCGATCTCACCTTCCAGCCCGAGAGAACAATCCAAGAATCACGTGACATGGGAATCTCGAAGAAAAAGAAGACGACGCTGACCTGTGTGGTAAGTGCTCTCGACGAAGCAAGCCGCGCGCTTGGTCGCCGACGCACGGTTTGCTGTATCGGTGTTTTCGATGGTGTCCATCTCGGGCATCAGCGGCTGATCGCTGCGGCAGTGAGAGAAGCACGGCATCGGCGATGCTGGAGTGTGGTTCTCACGTTTCGCAACCATCCCCTTTCGCTTCTGGCCCCGGCCTATGCGCCATTGCTGTTGACCGACGTTGAGGGAAAAGTGAAGCAGATTGCCGCGCTGCGACCATCGTTGATCGGTACGATCGAGTTCGAGCGCAAGACAGCCCATCTCGAACCGGAGACCTTTGTCGAACAGGTGCTGGCAAAACAACTGCATGCTGTTTCGGTTTGGTGCGGCACCGATTTCCGATTTGGCCGCGACGGACGCGGGGAGACTCGACTGCTGCGTCGGTTGGCTCACCGTTTCGGCCTTTCGGTCCACACCATCCAACCTGTGTGTTTGCATGGCCGCATTGTGAGCAGCACGTGGATTCGGTCGCTGATCGAACGCGGCGAAGTCGAACAGGCCGCCCAATGTCTGGGCCGACCTCATGTGGTTTGCGGACAAGTGGTGCGCGGTCACGGTCGCGGTCGGCAACTGGGCTATCCAACCGCCAATCTTGCTCCTCGGACGGGAATCGTTCTCCCCTGCGACGGCATCTACGCAGTGCAGGTTGAGGTGGGTCGCCGACAGCTTGGCGGCATGATGCACGTCGGCCCTGCCCCGACGTTCGGCATCGCCGATCGGCGGCTCGAGGTCTATCTGTTCGATTTCCACGGCAGCCTCCTGAGCGAAACCATCGCGGTACGCTTCGTTGCTCGCCTGCGCGATGTGAAACGTTTCGGTTCGCCCGACCAGCTCATCCTCCAGATGAAAGACGACGAGCGGCGCTCGCGCTCCCTCTTGGAGAGAACTTCCCATGGATGATAGCGGACGGAATGGGCAGCCGGTCGCACCGGGACTCGGCGGTGAACAGCCACAATGTGTGGACGCCCAAGCGGCAATCGCGGCTGACGAATCCGCTCGCGTGAAAAGAAGCCGGCTGCGTGAACTCACATTTGTAGCGGTGGCGCTTGTCCTGGTTCTTGGTCTCACCGAATGCCTGCTTCGAGTGGTTGGATTTCGTTTTGTTCCTGTTCCGCTCCTTACCACCACGACATGGGGGCCCGAGCAGCTGAAAGCGATGAACGAGGACCTCGGCGGCAACATTTTCCAACCTGACGACCTGTTGTTTTGGAGTATGAGGCCGGGCGCCAAAGTGGACATGCGGCAGGTGAACGAACTGGGCTTGCTGAATGGACCGGTGGAAGTCCCCAAACCAAAGGACCTCTATCGCATTCTTTGCCTGGGTGATTCCTGCACCGCCATAGGGCCGGTGGCTTATCCAATGATTCTCCAAAAACGCCTGAGTATTGTGAGGAAGCCCGACAAGCAGTTCGAGGTGATCAACGCGGGAGTTTTTGCATATACCTCGTTTCAGGGCTTTCGCCTCTTCCGCCATCGGCTGGCCGACGTTCAGCCCGATTTGGTGACGATCTGTTATGGATGGAATGACCACTATCTGACCCTGGGTTATCCCGACAAACTGTTGCAAGCTCGCGAAACGCAGGCCCCTGGAATTCTTCGGCTACTTCGCCCTTTGCGGCTTTATCAGATGGTGCGGCGAGTCGTTCTTGCGGCGCAGATGCAAAGCACAGGAGAGACGCGCATTCGCGTTGCGCCGGAGGATTACCGCGAGAATCTCTGTGGGATGGTGGACTTGGCGAAGAAAACGGGTTCTCGCGCAATCTTGCTGACGTCGCCGAGTAATCACTCGCCTGGCCGTGTCCCCGAATTCTTTGTCAAGACCCAAAAGGCCGAAAGCGGCGAAGCGCTGATCGTTCGACACCGCAATTACAACGAGATCGTTCGCCGGCTGGCCGCAGAGAAGAGGGTCGAGGTGCTCGACCTTGATGCCGTGTTTAACGAGCGCAACAAGGATGAACTGTTCATGCAAGACGGTGTTCATCCCAACAGGTACGGCCGCCATCTGATCGCCGAAGCGCTGTCGGATCGCCTGGGCGAAATGGGCGTGATCTCCACCGGCGACCGCGAGCGAATTGCCGAGAAATTCCTCTATGATTCTACCAGTCCGAATCTCCTTCGCAGCCGAATGGAAATCCTCGGTGGGCCAAAGCGCGTAACGGTGGGTCAACCGCTGGAGATCGCCGTGAGAGCAACGAACACGGGCGACACGGTTTGGCTGGCGCGTTCCGACCCCCTCTTCGGGCGGGTTCGTCTTGGAACAGTCCTTTGCGATGCCGACGGGAAGCCGATTTCCGAAATAGAAGGCGGTCTCCTGGAGCGCGATGTGCGTCCCGGCGAAACGGTCGAGATTCGCTGGACTCTCCGTCCCTTCAAAGAACCGGGCCGCTATGTTCTTAGTGTGGAAGGCGTTGCCGAATTCGTGTCATGGTTCGGCGAGGCCGGAGACAAAAGGACGACCGCCTCGCTGATCGTTGAGTAAACGAGATCATGGTGTTATTGACCCGATGAAGATTCTTCATACGAATTTCCTTCACGGATGGGGCGGACAGTCGAACCGCATTTTGAACGTCTGCCGCGGCTTGGCGGAGCGCGGACACGCCGTCGCGATTGCCGCGCCCGCCGACAGCGAACTGGTCCGCCGCGCACAAGCGATTGGCCTGCCCACAGACTGTTCGATAAGTTTTCGGCGCGGTTTTTGGCCACCGACGCTAGTCCGTGACGTACACCGCATGCGCCACCTGCTCGCCACCGGACGCTTTGACATCGTCCACACCCACGGCTCGCAAGATTCCTGGATCGTCGCACTTGCCAATCGGCCCAAGCGCCTGCCGGTTGTTCGCACCAAACATAACGTGTTCCGTATTCGCGACCATATCGGCAACCGATGGCTTTATGGTCGCGCCTTCGACCGGATCATTTGCATTTCCAAGGCAATCGTCGAGCAGTGTGCCGCGAAACCATATATCCCGGGCGACCATTTGTCGCTGATCCACAGTGCAGTCGAATTGGAGCGCTACCTACAGCCCGACCCGGCCAGCATTGCGGCATTGCGCGCGCAATGGAGCGGCTGCCATCCCATTGTGGCGATCGTTGGCCGGTTGCGCAGGGAAAAAGGCCACCGTTTCCTGTTGGAAGCGCTTGTCCGGTTGAGACACGAATTCCCTGCGATACTGCTCCTTGTGGCGGGCGAAGGGTCGGTGCGTGCCGAGTTGGAGCAGCAGGTTGCCGCACTCGGCATTGCCGATCTGGTGCGATTTCTCGGTTTTCGGTCCGATGTTCCCGAGATTCTCGCCGCTGCCGATCTGTTCGTCATGCCGTCTTTGTCTGAGGGCCTCGGCACGGCAGCAATCGAGGCCTCGGCCGCGGGACGTCCAATTGTCGCGAGCCGTGTCGGAGGAATCACCGATATCATTTGCGACGGGGAGACGGGCCGGCTGGTAAATCCCGGCGATGCTGCCGACCTGGCTCGCGTCATAAAGGAAGTTCTGTCGGACCACGAAATGGCCGAGCGGTTGGCCCACGCTGCTCGCCGCCATGCCTCCGAGCGCTTCACCATTCCGGCCCTGGTCGAAAAGAACATCGCCGTCTATCAGGAAGTACTCGAGAGCCTCGACCGCCAGCCGACATCCTGATGAAAAAGCGGTTGATTGTCCGCTCGTGTCTAGCTAGTATTTCTGCCACAAACGTCAAAGGGGTTGCATCCGCAGAAAACACAGGCAAGATGCCTGTGCTACCAAGCGGTGAGGGACCCGATGCGGAAGATTTGGTTGATCGCCAGGACCATCCTGATTGAAGCGATACGCCGGAGAGATATCTACGTCGTGGCGCTGATTTCGGCGGTGATCATCGCGATTGTCGGCGTCTTTCGGTTCTTTGGCATCGAGGGGCTTCACAAATTCTTTCGCGAAGTATCGCTCACGATCATGAAGTGGGCGACAGCCTTTATTGTCATCCTTTTGGCGGCGCGCCAGTTGCCGCGGGAATTTGAGTCGCGAACGATCTACCCTTTGCTCGCCAAGCCCCTCACTCGTTTACACTTTCTCGTGGGCAAGCTGGTCGGAACACTTCTCGCGGCGGCCATCGCATACATGATTTTCATGGCCTTCTTTTTCATTGGCCAATGGCAGATCGGCGTTCCGCTGGTGTGGCCGACGTTTCTTCAGATGATCTATCTGCATTTTCTGACCCTGGCAATCGTGTGCGCCTTGACACTAATGCTTTCGACGCTGATGACCCATTCGGCGACGTTGGTTGTGGCTTTTCTCTTTTTCGTTTTCTCCGAGCGAATTACAGAGTTCATCCGCCTTTACTATAAGAATGCAGACGACTGGATGCGCCACGTCCTCTGGGTGCTGAACTATGTCGTGCCGCAGTTGGCGCTGACCGACCTGACGGACAAAGTTGTGCACGACTGGGGGCCGGTGCCCGCGTGGGTGCTGGTTTTCTGGACCGTGGACGCGGTGATCTTTGTGTCGGTCTTTTTCGCGATCAGTTTCCTGAAGTTTCGCAAGCGGGAGATTTGAACGATGCCGGCGTGGATGGTAGCGCGTATCACCTTTCTCGAAACGTTGCGCAAGAAGGATTTCTTCGTCCTTTTGATTCTGCTGGGACTTTATGCGTTGGCTGCCATGGTGCTTCTCCAAGAAAAGCCCGCCGATGACTCGATCCGACAATTGTTGTTCAGTCTTGGGCTGGCATTCGGTTTTGGTGCGGCGGCAATTCTGGTCGTAGTATTGGCTGCGCGCCAGGTGCCCAAGGAAATCGAGCAGGGGACGATCTTGCCGCTTCTGGCACGACCGATTTCGCGTTGGCAGTTCCTGGAGGGCAAATTCCTGGCTTGCTGGTTGGTCGGAGTGATCGCTCTGGTTTGCTTTGTCGCTCTGATTCGTGTCCTTGTGCGACCGCCGACGCATTTCAGCGAAGTGCTTTTTGCCCAAACCATCGTGCTCAAGGTGGCCGGATTGGGAGCGCTGACAGCCATCACCCTGATGTTTTCGCTTTTCCTCCCCGAAGCGCTGAACATTGTTCTCTCGCTCGGCTATTACTTCTTCTGGGGCATTTTGTTCAACATTTTCCAATCGGCTCTCGGGCCGGCGGGAGGAACTGGCGAGCGGCTCTTGGGGCGCATTCTGTACGCTTTCCCTCACTTGGAAGTGTTGAACATTTCGCGGGTATGTCTGGCACAAAGTGAACCTTTAGCGTGGATTCTGACCCTCTCGCTGATCGTCTATGCAGCCGGCTATGCGGCGATCGCATTGTTGGTCGCCTACAACCTGTTCGAGAGGCGGTGGGTGTAATGGCGATGGAAGGGTCAAAGTCTTCTCAGCGATGGGGCATCGTGGTCGTGGGACTGGCGTTCCTGATGGCGGTCGGTCCGCTGATTGTCGAACCGATGTCGCAGCGCATCCGCGTTTCGTTGATGCCCGAACGCGAGCGCGACGAATCGAGCGGCCTCCTACAGCTGTTCCGAAGCCTGCAAATGTCGCTGGCCGACATTTGCTATGCCAAATCCACTCACTACCAGCATCGGGGTATCCTCTACCAGATCGAGGGCGAGGATATTCTCGGCGAAGAAATCAACAGGGAGCAGAACAATCTGACCGACAAAGCGGACGAAGCCACTTCACCGGTGGTCGTTCCCCTACAACCAGATGACCGTCGTGGGCCCGGTCTTGCTGCCGCCGATCATCACAACCACACTCACAAGGATCTCACGGAAATTCCGAGCCCTGAAAACGATTTCCGGGGTATCATCGGCGACGTGGAGCGGGCCGTCAAACCGTTCGATACGAGTCACGTGGAACATGTGAAACCGATCGAGGCGCTGCCGTGGCTGCGTCTGGCGACCTGGATCAACCCCGAACACGAGAACGCCTGGGTGGCGACAGCCTTCTGGCTCAAGAGAACCGAGCGCCAAAACCCCCAGGCCACCGCGCAGGCGATTGCTCTTCTGGAACGGGCGCTTGCGGTCAACCCACCGCGCAAGGGGCAGCCGTATGAGAAACAAGGCCTGGTTTACATGCTCGGCTACCTTTACCTGTTTCCCGGCAACAACGCGCAGAAGGCGCTCGAAGTTCTCGAACCGGTCCTCAAACGAGGCGAAGAGGATTTTGCCCAGTTGGATGAAGTGCAGCGCGATTGGCTGTCATTTAACTTCCGCAACGCGATTCAGGCTTGTCGAAAGCTCAAGCAGCACGAAAAAGCCATCGAGATTTGCAAGCGCGCCATCGCTCTCTTTCCCGAGGACAAACCGTTGCAAAAGACCCTGCGGCGGGAACAACAACTGCTGAAAAAAATCCGTGAGGCCAAGCCGGCCAATGCGGGAAAACAGACCGGGCGGTAACTCGGTCGTTGTCCTTTCCCACGTTCGTTTCGTCTCGCCCTCAGCGAGCGGCGGCAGCGGATTCGAGGGCCTTCTCGATGTTCTCATCGCGCGGCGCGCCCAGTTCGCGAGCACGTTGATAAGCTTGCCGAGCGCGATCCGGTTGGGGTGGTTGTGTCGCCAGACATTCCCGTGCCTGATCGAGCGGGATCTCGCTATTGTGTGGGGCGAATTTCTGCGCGATCTCCAATTCCACAATTGCCTCTTCGTGTCGGCCTTGGTCCGAGAGCAAGTCGGCAAGATGGCGGCGGACCCCGATTTGGCCTGGTCGAAGTTCCAGGCTGCGCCGACACATTTCGATGGCGAGACGGTCTTCGCCTGCCTCGGACAGAATTTGCGCCATGTTGGCATAAGCCCAGGAGCGGCGTTCTTCGTCCGGAAGGAGGCGTGTTGCGGCGCGCAAAGTCCAGACGGCTTCCGTTCGTTTGCCCGCCTGCCAGAAGGCGTTTCCGAGATTGTAATAGCAGCGACCGCATCGAGGATGATAGGTAATACTGGCATTCCAGAGAGTGATGGCGTCTCGCCAGATCCGACTATAAGCAAAACTCAGTGCGGCGAAGGCAACGACGACAACTACGGCGACAAGGCGCGACGGACGCAGGGATTCCCAATAGCGCGTCGCTGCGACACCGGCCAGCGCGCAAATGCCAATCGAAGGAACATAGGCGAACCTGTCGTTAAGATCAACCCGCGTGAACAAGTTGACCCAAAGAACGGGAGCGAGAAAGCCGACCATCCAGGCGATGGCCTCCGCCGACTGACGCCTCGGCCTGGCCACCGCGATCAGGAGAATCAATAAGACCACCGCTGTGGCATCTGTCCAGGGACGTCGGGTCAGGATTTCGGCGCCGAGCGTGGGGACCACGGGGAATACCTGTTGGGCGGCGTAGAGAAAGCACAACCGGGCGAGACGCTCGACCAAGGCCGCTTGCGACATCACGACGGCGCGGTGAAAACCGGCCATCGGGAAAAACCGAAATCGAAAGGCCAAATAGATCAACGCTACCGCTGTCGTCGGTACGCAAAGCCGAAACAGCGTCCGAAGGCGATAGCGATGAAGGAGGCCGTAGGCAATCAAAACTCCAGGCAAGGCCACAGCCGTCTCCTTCGACAGCAGCGCAGCTGCATAAGCGAGAAGCGACGCGCCTGACCAGATCGTACGCCGGCTGCGGCGTGTTTCGAACGATCGTGCCGTTGCAAGCACCGCCAGGAGCAAGAAGCAGGCGCAAAGCAAATCGCTTCGACCTGCGATAAACGCCACGCTTTCGGCGTGGACCGGATGAACGGCGAAAACGGTTGCGGCCAGGCCACCGGTCCTCGGACACATGAGTCGTGCAATCAGATAGAAGACAAGAAGCGTGTTGATGCCGTGCAGTGCGATATTGCTCAAGTGATAGACGAGCGGGCGCAGACCACCGATAGCATGGTTCAAGAGAAAACTCAGGAATACGAAAGGTCGGTAGTAGCCCGCAGGGGTGCGGGTGATCTCGAGCCCAAAGTCGCGTCCGAAGCAGCGCCACCAGGCACCGCGCTCGAGCAGAAAAGGATTGTCGCGGATTGTAACCGTGTCGTCCCAAACAAAGTCATGGCCGATCGAATTGGCAAAGACCGCAACGGCGAGAACAAACAGGGATATTGGCAACACGATCTTGTGCCAGCCTCGGTGTCGGTCCTTTGTGGGTTGGACAGTCTGCCACAACCGAAACATTCTCTTTCCTTGTCCCACGTTGGATAGCGCGGCAAAGCCGCAACCAACACAAAAACAAGCAACCACAGATTTCACCGATTTCGCAGATAGAAACCATAACCGCCGAGACACCAAGAAATGTGGAAACAATCGTGAATACCGCCATGGAGAATCGCTTCCATGACTCCCTCAGCGGTCCTCTGCGACCTCAGCGGCAAATCAACTACTCTCACACCGAACCAATATCAATGATAGAGGATTGGGCATCTAACGAAATCCTGTAGCTTAGCCCCTCGTGGGCGTTAAGAATCTTGCCGGAAACCCTGTGAACGCGCACAAGGCGCCAAGCTACGACTGGAAACGTGGGCGATCGTCGGGCAAGCCCCGAACTGGGGCTCTCTAGGAAGACTCTATGTATGAGGGGCAATTATTGACGTTCGTGGAATTGGTTGACAGGTTGTCATCGCATTGTGCGCCCCTATATGTCAACTTGGTTGCGGCTCGGCCGCGCTATGAGATCTGTGGTTGGTTTATCTTCCGAGTATCGGACTACTTCAATTCGACAATTGTCACGCCAGCGCCACCGTTTTGTTCGTCGGCCAAGGCAAAGGAGCGAACGCTTGGGTGCTCGCGCAGGAACTCGTGGATGGCGCGCCGCAAGGCGCCCGTGCCGCGGCCATGACGGATTCGCACCTGATCCAGGTCGTGGCGAAGCGCCAGATCAATGAACTTGTCCACGCGCGCCACCGCCTCTTCGGCACGAAGACCGTGCAGGGCGAGGTTCGGTGAAATGCCGCCCGGTTGGCGTAATCCGACCGGTTGCGCAACGCTCGCTCGTTCCGGTTCTTCTTCGAGCAACATGACCTGGTCGGGTGTCAAAGCAACCTCGACATTGCGGATCAACACGGTCACGTGCTGGCGTTCTGGATCGCACCGGACAATCTCCCCTTCCTCGTGAAGGAACTCGACGCGGACCCGACGACCCGGCTGAAGCCGATCAAATGCCGACGCCGCAAACGGCACGTCGCGATCAAGCGAGCGCTCCTCGCGCCCCAGTTCGTCCTGCATAGCTTGAATCTGGCGCTTGGCCTGAAGGATTTCCTCTCGCGAAGCCAGTTGAGCGATTTGTTTCTCGATCTGTTGTCGCACCCCGCGAAGCCACGCATCTTTTTCGCCAAGAAACTCGCGCTTCAAGTGTCGCCGCTGCTCGTGCAATTGCTCGCGTTCGGATTCCAGTTGCGACCGGAGCGCCGCGGCCTCGCGTTCGCGTTGAGAGGCCCGCGCCAGTTCCTCTGCGAGATTTCTCTCGCGTTCTTCGAGCCGCAACAAAACCCGGTTGAGATCATAAACTCCCTCGGGCAACAGCCCGTAGGCATGTTCGATCACGCGGCGATCCAATCCCTGCTGCTCGGCGATCACCAGCGCCTCGCTGACGCCTGGAACATCGAGACGCAGCCGGTAGGTTGGCCGTTGCGTGTTTGGGTCAAGGCGGAACGAAGCATTTCGAGCGTGAGGGTGCTGCTCGGCCCACGCTTTGAGGAACCCCAGGTGCGAGGTTACCAACACGAGACAGCCTCTCTCGATGAGCGACTCGACGATGGCTTGCGCCAAAGCGCCACCCTCGGTCGGATCGGTTGCCGTGCCAAGTTCATCGAGTAGAACCAACGTTGCCTTGTCGGTGACCTTTAGCATTTCGGCGATCCGCCGCATGTGAGAGGAAAAGGTGCTGATTCCCGCTGTAACGTCCTGCTCATCGCCAATGTCGGCGAGAATTCGCTGGAAAATCTGAAAATTGGTGGTCTCCCCGACCGGCACCGGCATGGCCGACTGAAACATCAACGTCAAAAGGCCGATCGTCTTGAGTGCGGTTGTCTTGCCGCCGGCGTTCGGCCCCGAAATGATCAACGCCTGGTCGTCGGAGCCGAGCGGCAGGTCGAGGGGAACCGAACTGTCTGGCGATTTGAGAAGTAGAAGCGGATGGTGGACGCCAGCCATTTGCAGCGGCCGTTCCGCTTGATGCCGCGGAATGATCCAACGCCGTTCCCAACCGAAACGTGCTCGCGCAATTCGTTCGTCGAGATCGGTCAGAAGCGCCGTGTTCTGCTCGAAGGCCGGAAGGTTGGCGCGAACCAGGTCGCACAATCCGCCGAGGATTTTGCGAATTTCTTCGCGGGCTTCCACGCGCCGTTCGGTCAGTTCGTTCGTCATTTCGACAACGGCGAAGGGTTCGATGAAAAAAGTCTCACCGCTGTGCGAAGCGTCATGAACAATACCGCGAACTTTACCTTTTTGTCCTGCCTTGACCGGAAGAACATAACGCCCCTGGCGTTGGGTGATGAAGTTGTCCTGAAGAACGTCAGACTCGCCCAGCAGCCGAACGAGCCGCTCGAGGACGTGCTGGATTCGCGCTTCGAGCGAGTGAATCTGGCCGCGAATCTCTCTCAGGCGCGGCGAGGCATGATCCAGCACCTCGCCGTTTGGCTCGATCGCTCCCCGAATGTGATACTCAACGTCGTGAAGAAGAATGAGGAGATTGGCTTGCTCGGCGAGTTGTGGCGAGTCGTTTCGATTTTGGGCGAGGAACTTGCGCACTCTGGCGGCGATGGAAGAAAAATCGGCAATTTGAACCAGTTCCGCCGGTTCGAGAATGGCATTGCGCGGGGCCACTCTCCGCCAAACTTGTCGCAAGTCTTGCAGGCCTGCAATGGGCGGTTCCTGGTTGCGGTCAAAGAGCCGATAGATTTCGGCGATATAGGCGTATTCATGTTCAATTTCCTCGGAAACCGCTGCAACGGGCCGTTCCATCACTCGCTCGCGTCCGAGCGCGCAGACGGCCTTTTCGGCAATTGCCGCGCGGATTTTGCCAAACTCCAGAATCTCCTCGGTATGGACATCCACGGCGTTTCTCCGCCCCCTTGCTGTCCCATTCGTGCCGAAAATGATCGCCGATGCAAGTCTTTTCCCTGATCGGGGACCTTGTGTCCTGAAAGATTTGTATTGAAGCCGTTCGTGTGTGCTCCGGACAATCGCTGCGGACGGTCCGGAGAGCGATGTCCCCGAAATACCGCAACTATTACAGAGTGCTCGGTGTGAAACGAAACGCAACGGCCGAAGAAATCCATGAGGCCTTCCGTCGCCTGGCGCGCAAATACCATCCCGACGTCAATCCCAGCAACAGAAGCGCCGAGGAGAGATTTAAGGCGGTCAGCGAGGCCTACGAGGTCTTGGCCGATCCCGAAAAGCGCCGCCATTACGATGCGCTCGGGAGCAACTGGAAAGCAGGCCAGGAGTTCTCGTCTCCACGCGGACGGCGTTCGCCGTCTGGCTCATGGTCTGGCGTTCAACCGGGCAAAGGGCGGGGCAGGTTTAGTGACTTCTTCCACTCGCTTTTCGGTGGCGGGTTCGAAGGGCTGTTCAGTCGTTCGTCCGCCGTGGCCGATTCGCCCGAGGAAGCGCCTCGCCGCGGGTGGGACATCGAGGCGGAAGTCACGATCACACTGGAACAGGCTTTTTGCGGTACGGCAACGACTGTCGCTGTCCGCATGAGGGAACCCGCGGCCAATGGCGCAATGCGTTCGACCACGCGGAAATATGATGTCAAAATCCCACCGGGCATTCACGACGGCGCACGGATTCGTCTGGCTGGACAGGGCCGTCCATCCAACGGGAAAGGAGGACCGCCGGGCGACCTTTTGATTCGGGTTCGTATCGCGCCCCATCCCATTTTCCGGCCGCGTGGAAGCGATGTCGAAACGGAGCTGGCCATCAGTCCTTGGGAGGCGGCGCTTGGCGCGAAGGTTTCCGTACCCACGCTCGAAGGACCGGTCGAGATGACACTCCCGCCGGGCAGTCAGTCGGGTCACCGCTTGCGTCTGCGTGGCAAGGGAATGCCTCTGGCCGACGGTGGGCGCGGCGATCAATATGTCGTGCTGAAGATCACCGTGCCCGAACAATTGTCGGACCGCGAGCGCGAGCTCCTCGAACTCCTTGCGCGTGAATCGTCCTATAAGCCACGTTCCTGAGACGCGACGCTTCTTAAACCATCCCGCGGTTCGGGGCCCTTCATTTTCGGCCAGAGCTTTTGATGGGAAGAATTGACAGAGGCTGTGTCCCAAAGTAGATCAAGCGTGCGGTGCTTTGGAGTCAAAGCATGTTGATAAAAGAGATTCGCGCCCAGGGAGTTGACCGACGACAGGGTTTCACCCTGATCGAATTGCTCATCGTCGTGGCGATCATCGCCATTCTGGCGGCGCTGGCTGTGCCCAATTTTCTCGAGGCGCAGATTCGTTCCAAGGTCTCTCGGGCCAAGACAGATTTGCGTAGTCTTGCCACCGCGCTCGAAGCTTATGCCGCCGACTGGAACGCCTATCCGCCGGCGATGGGCAATGCGATGTATTTCAAACTGAAGGTGCTCTCATCGCCGGTGGCCTACATCACCAATGCTTACTTGCCCGATCCTTTCCCTGCGGGCGATCCAACATTTGTCCTCAACTACCGCAAGTGCCTGAGCTACCTGGGCCGAACGGCCACCGACACCTGCATCCGCGACGAGGACCCGGTTCCATGGTGGATTCTGTCGAGCAACGGCCCGGATCGTCGTTACACCAACGCCGCTGGTGATGGACCGTCGGCTGCCCTCAACGCGGGGAATGTCGCGCGCATTCTCGAATTCCGCTATGATCCGATCAACGGCACGGTGAGCGATGGGAACATCTGTCGTCCTGGTGGACAACCCGCGGGCCCTGGAGCCGTGGCGTTTCAACTGCTCGGCCCGTGAAAAAAGCGAACGATGAATGCTGAATGACGAACGCTGAACTACAGATAGGAGAACCATGCTCATTCGCAATGCCCGGGCCGCCGAACTCGAAACTCGCAACTCGTAACTCGAAACTCACAGGTCTTCGATGGCAACATTTCTCTGTCTTTTTCTCTTAGCTGCCACTTGCTTCGGCATCGGTCGGCTCTGCCTTTGTCGCGTGAAGTTTGCACGCGCCGCCGAGGATTTCGTTTTCTCGTCCGCCCTGGGCATGGCGGTTCTATCCTATGCCATGCTGGTGCTCGGTGCGCTGGGCGAGATGTCCCCGTTTACCGTCGCGATGGTTTTCGCAGTGGGTTGCCTTGTTTCGGTCCCATTTTGCGCACGGTTTCTTGCGAGGATTCGTTGGCGCTCCTTGCGGCTTGATCCTCTGTCGGCGATCTGCCTTGCGGTCATTGCCTCCGCTGCATGTTTGAACATCGTCGTCTCGATCAATCCGGTTCTCGATGTGGATGGTTACGAATATCACATTCCAGTGCCGAAGGCATGGCTCCTGGGAGGTCGTATCTTTCCAATCCCCTATTGCGTGCAGTCGAATTATCATCTTCTCAGCGAGATGATCAACGTCGTCGCACTTTCGCTCAGCCCGAATGACGTTATCCTCTGCAAGCTCATCCAAGGATACGCGGGTGTTCTGTTGGCTGCCGCAACGTGGTGTTTCGGACGGAGTTTCTTTTCCGCGCGTGTGGCATGGGTTGCTGCGACCCTAACCTTTTTGGTCAAGGAGATTTCCGGAATTTCGACAAATGGCTACGTTGACTTGACCGTTGGATTGTATGTCTGGCTGGGCATCTTTGCGATGGTGCGTGCGGCCCATCTGCGCGGGTTCGGCTGGCACGTCCTGGCGGGGTTGTTTTTCGGCCTCGGATTTGCCTCGAAGCAAACGGGAGCGATGTTCGCCGCAATGTCCTATGTCGCCTATGGCGCAGTGCTTCTGCTCGATCGGCGTCGGCGTTGGCAGCTGCGCCTCTTTCCGAGGCGGGTAGCTTTGGCGGGAGTGTTGACCGCCTTCGTCGCCAGCCCGTGGATGATCAAGAATTACATCTTCACAGGCGATCCGTTTTTCCCATTGCTGGTTCACAAGTTCAACGCCCCTGACGAATTCGCTGCCGCCGCCGCGGATTTCACGGGCTACTACAGTGGGCTTTGGCGCTACGTCGTTTGGGACCGAGAGACGTGGCCGCAGTTGCTTCGGGCGTTTTACAGCTTTCGCACCAACGTGATCTATTCGGGCTCCAACGTGCTCGTCGTCTGGCTGCTGATCTGCGGCTTGATTCTGATCCTTCGCCAATGCCCAACGACGCTGGCGCTTCGGTTGCTGATCGCGATCGGCCTCATCGTTGCACCGTGGTTTGCGTGGACATGGGGCCGATTTCTGTTTGGGTTCTATCCGGCCTATTTGTTGGTTCTTGCTCAGACGCTCCGACTGGCCACAGGCCGGCGACATTTTGTGTTCACAGTATTTGCGATAGTGCTTCTTTTTTTCTACTCGCGCACATTTGTCCTCTATAATCTTCATGGGCATTCCGTGGCGTCGCTCGATCGTACCGGCGGCCCGGTCTTCTCATCGCAAGCCCGCAAGAACTGGCTTGTCCGAAACAATTATGCCTACCCGATGATCCAGGAGGTCAACCGTTCGCTCGGACGACACGATCGGCTGCTGGCCAGCGGCGGCTCTCGCGCAATGCCTTGGCTCGACGTTCCCTTTCTGCCCAACCCGAACGCGAACCTCCCGGACCAGCTGTGGAAGCGTTTCGGCGATAGCGAGGCAATGCATCGCTGGCTCAACGAGCGAGGCATTACACACGTCCTGATGGGGGATTCCGCTGCCCAGGAACTGGATCGCCAGTCGGGTTTCGTTCAGGCGCACCTCGAAAGGCTGTTTGGCAAATCGTCGCTTTCGCTCTATCGCTTGCGAGACGGAAACGAAGAAGGGAAAAAGCAAAAGTAAGAAGGCGAAAGGAAAGACGAAGAACAAGTCACCTGGTGCCTTTGCGCTTTTGTGGTGAGGAGTGGAAACCACCCTTTGCAGGCAGCTAAGTACGCATATTCATAAATACAATGGCGTATGTTGATATGCCTCTCGCAAAGACGCAAAGACGCAAAGAGCGCGACTTGGCGGCTTTGTGTGAGACGATCCAATAGACGCATTATACGTGGCCGAACTTATGTAATAGAGCACTAAGGATGAAATGAGAAAAAGTGGGGATGAGAGCAGCCAACGAAGTCCCACATGTCACTTCACCCGACGCGGTCGTCTCGCGCGGTGCAGTCGAGACACTCCGGCATTCGCTCAAACAGGAAATCCAGGGTGACGTCCGGTTTGATGCATTGTCGCGTGCGCTCTATGCGACCGATGCTGGTGTGTATCAGATTATGCCCGTGGGCGTCGTGATTCCCAGGGGGCAAAACGACGTCATAGCGGTGGTCAATCTGTGCGCACGGTACGGCGTCCCGATCACACCGCGCGGCGCAGGAACGGCTGTCGGCGGCCAGGCAATTGGCCGGGGAGTAGTCCTCGATTTTTCCAAGTACATGAAGCGAATCCTCGAGATCAACCAGGAGGAGAAATGGGCCTGGGTCGAGCCGGGTGCGGTCCTCGACGAATTGAACGCCGTGCTCGCACAGTACGGGCTGCAGTTCGCACCCGACGTGGCGACATCGAACCGCGCGACCCTGGGTGGCATGATCGGAAACAATTCGGCCGGCGTCCATTCGCTTCTCTATGGCAAGACGGACGATCACGTCCTGGAGCTCGACGTTGTGCTAGGCGACGGCACCGTGGCGCGCTTCGGCGAGGTCGAGGTCGCGGCATTGGAGGCACGATCTCGCGCCGAGAACCTCGAAGGGCGCTGCTATCGCACTGTGGCGCGATTGGCGCGTGAGCATGTCGCTGAGATCGCGCGTCGCTATCCGAAAATCATGCGGCGCGTGGGTGGATACAACCTCGACAAGTTTATGCCGGGCCAACCGTTCAATCTCGCCAAGATCATTGTTGGCTCCGAAGGCACGCTTGGCGCGATTGTGGCGGCCAAGATTCGCCTGACACCGCTGCCCAAAGCCAAAGCGCTTCTCGTCATCCAGTTCGACAACCAACGCGAAGCGCTCCAGGCAACGTTGAGCATTCTCGAACATCGTCCTGCCGCCGTGGAGTTTCTTGACCGCCAGGTTCTCGATGGGACCGAGGGGAATCCGCAATACACCCGTCTTCGCGATTTCATCGTTGGCCGTCCCGAGGGCTTTTTGATTGTCGAGTTCTTTGGCGAATCGGAGCGCGAACTCGCGGAGCGGATCGGGCGGCTCGAAGCCGACCTTCGCCATCGCGGCATCGGCTCTCACTACCACCGCGCGTTGGACGCCGCCTCTCAAAAACGGATTTGGAAGCTCCGCAAGGCCGGCGTCGGTTTGATCATGGCCAGAAAAGGTGATGGCAAGCCTGTCGCGTTTGTCGAGGATACCGCTGTTGCATCCGAACGGCTCCCCGAGTTTATCGAGCGGTTCAACCAGATCATCCAAGCGAACGGTACGACCGCTGCCTTTTACGGCCACGCCTCCGTAGGCTGTCTCCACGTTCGTCCGATCATTAATCTCAAAACGGAACAAGGGGTCCGTCAATTTGCGGCAATCGCCGAACAAGTGGCCGATCTCGTCGTAGAATTTGGCGGTGCGCTGTCGGCGGAACATGGTGATGGTCGCGTTCGAAGCCCCTTTATGGAAAGAGTATTTGGCCCGACGCTTTGCGCCGCTTTTCGCGAGATTAAGCGGACGTTCGACCCGCAAGGCATCTTTAACCCCGGCATCATCATTGATCCCGAGCCGCTGACTTCGAATCTGCGCTTTGGCGCAGGCTATGTGACGCCCGAGATCGCCACGAAGTATGACTTTTCGGCTGACGGCGGAATCGTCCGGGCTGCCGAGATGTGTTCGGGCGTCGGCCATTGTCGCAAGAAGACCGAGGAGACGATGTGTCCCTCGTTCATGGTGACGGGAGACGAGCAACACAGCACGCGCGGCCGGGCCAATGTACTGCGCCTCGCCATGACGGGCCAGCTTGGGCGCGATGGGCTGACTTCGCGCGAGGTTTTCGAGGCACTCGACCTCTGCCTCGAATGCAAATCGTGCAAATCCGAGTGCCCAAGCAATGTGGACGTGGCCAAACTGAAATATGAATTCCTCTATCAATCCTTTCAGCGACACGGTGTGCCGCTTCGCGCGAAACTTTTTGCGCACATTGAGCGCTTGATGGCGCTGGGAAGTCGCCTGGCGCCGCTTTCGACGTGGGTGGTGCGGAGCTGGCCAACTCGCTTCGTCATGGAGAAAACACTGGGCATCGCCCGTCGCCGCCGCTTGCCACCTTTCGCGCGCCAGACGTTCGTCAAATGGTTCGTCGCGCGCGGCGGGCGAATCGGCCACATTCCTAAGGACGCCGACCCGACTCGTTCGGTCGTCTTGTTTCCCGACACGTTTCTCACCTACCTGGAACCGCAAATCGGTATCGCAGTGGTGACCTTGCTTGAATCAGCGGGCTGGTGCGTGTTTCTGCCGGAAAAAAGATGCTGCGGGCGGCCAATGATTTCCAAAGGGCTGCTCGACGAAGCAATTGCCAACGCCACGTACAATGTTGAGCATCTTTATTCACTGGCCGAGCGCAGGTTTCGGATCATCGGTTGTGAGCCGAGTTGCATCCTGACCTTCCGCGACGACTATCTCGAACTGCTTCGAGGAGACCTGCGACGCAAAGCGGAAGTGATTGCCAAGGCGTGTGTGACATTCGAGGAGTTCCTGGCCGATGCGTTCGAGCGGAACACCATCGCACTGCCTCTTTCTGCGGGGCCACGCCGAGTCCTGCTTCACAGCCATTGTCACCAGAAAGCGTTGGTCGGGACAGACCCTGCGCGCGCTGTCCTTTCACGAATTCCCGGCTGCCGAGTCGAGGAGATAGACTCGGGCTGTTGCGGCATGGCGGGTGCGTTTGGCTACGAAATCGAGCACTACGAAATCTCGCGCCTGATGGGTGAGCGGCGTCTTTTGCCGGCCATTCGCGAGGCCGGCGATGACACGGCGGTGGTCGCATCAGGAACGTCGTGCCGCCAGCAGATTCGCGATCTTACGGGAAAGAAGGTCTGCCACCCTGCCGAATTATTGGCATCGCTTTTGAAAGATTGAAAGCCGAATCTCTCGCGCAAAGGCGCAAAGACGCCAAGAAATTGTTTCTCTTGGTTTCGTGTCTCAGCGCCTCGGCAAGGGGAACCCATTCTTTCTCTTTTGTCATGATCCTGATTGACGGGCGAAACTCGTCCTGAGCACAATTGCCCACAGCTGCCGCCATCCCAAGAGGATCGTACCCGAATTGGACAGGATTAGCGCCACAGCGCCGTCACTGGAAGTAACCATTGGAGGGGTGGGTTTCAAAAACCCCGTCACCGTTGCGTCGGGCACTTTTGGTTACGGGCGCGAATTCGAGAGTTTTGTGGATATTTCTCGACTGGGTGCTCTGGCGGTCAAGGGCCTGACGCTCGAGCCGCGAGCCGGCAATCGCCCGCCGCGCGTGGTCGAGACTCCGGCGGGAATGCTCAATGCCATTGGCCTGGAAAACGTCGGCGTCGAGCGCTATCTCCAAGAGAAACTGCCTTATCTTCGTCAGTTCGATGTTCCCATTATCGCCAACATTTCCGGCTTTTCGAGCGAGGAATATGCTGCTCTGACCGAACGGCTTTGCGCGGCACGTGGGGCTGACCTAATCGAAGTGAACGTTTCGTGTCCCAATGTCCGCCACGGCGGCATGGCGTTTGGCTCCGACCCCAAGATGCTCGAACAGATCACACGGGCGGTGGTCGAGCGCTCAACCGTTCCCGTCATCGTCAAGCTCAGCCCGAACGTTACGGACATTGCCACGCTGGCACGCATCGTCGAGCAATCCGGCGCGGCGGCTGTCTCGCTGGTGAATACCTTTCTAGCAATGGTCATTGATGTGGAGACGCGCCGGCCCGTTCTCGGCAACGTGACCGGTGGGCTGTCCGGGCCGGCCATTCGACCAGTCGCTGTGCGGATGGTGCGCGAGGTCTTTGCTGCGGTCTCGATCCCGATCATTGGAATGGGTGGGATCATGACCGCGCGCGACGCACTCGAATTCATCATCGCGGGTGCCAGCGCGATTGCGGTGGGGACGGCCAATTTCGTCAATCCAAGAACAGCACTTGATGTGCTCAAAGGCATTGAGGAATACTGTCAGCGCCATCAAGTGGTTGACATTCGCAATCTGGTAGGCTCGTTGATCACCGAATCCGACCATTGCTGAAATTGCAGTCCGTCGCGCGGGTGTGACAACAGGCAAGGAGAGCGAGTATGAGCGCGTATTTCGAGCGGTTGACCCAGGCCATCCAAACCAATCGGTCGCACTTGTGTATCGGGCTCGATCTACAGCCCGAGCACATGCCCGAGGGAGTGTGGCGCGACACCGATGGTTTTGTTCATTTCGGCCACCTGATTATCGAGGCAACGGCCGACCTGGTTTGCGCGTATAAACCCAACATCGCCTTTTACGAGGCAATGGGTGGCGGCGGCTACCACACGCTGCGCAAGGTGCTCGAAGCGGTTCCCGAGACAATCCCTGTAATTGCCGACGGCAAGCGCGCCGACATCGGCAACACCTCGCGCGCTTATGCACGCGCCTTTTTCGACCGGCTGGGTTTCGATGCCACGACCCTTAACCCCTATCTCGGCTATGATTCCCTTGAACCGTTCTTCGAATATGAGGACTGCGGCTGCTACGTTCTTTGCCTGACGTCAAACGCAGGGGCCGACGATTTTCAAATTCCCAATTCTCTCTATCTCGAGGTGGCCCGTCGCGCTTCGGAGTGGAATCGCCGTGGCAACATCGGCCTTGTGGTTGGCGCCACCCAACCCGACCGGATCGCCGAGGTGCGGCGTGTGGCACCCGACCTTCCCTTCCTCATCCCTGGAGTGGGAACGCAAGGAGGCGACCTCGAAGCCAGCGTGCGCGCGGCGGCGAACGCACGTCCCGATGGCGGCTTCATCATCACGGCGTCGCGCTCGGTCCTGTATGCTTCGTCGGGCGAGGATTACGGGGCTGCCGCCCGTCGGGAAGCCGAGAAACTGCGTGCAGCGATCGAAGAGACTCTTCCCTCCGACCGTCCGCCATCTTCCCTGTGATGCGAACCTTTGTTTTCCGCGGCACTTGCCCCTTCGTCATACCGGCGGAACAGGAGGCTTGCGCGTATCGGCGAGCGTTTCCTCGAGTGTCACCGGTCGCTTCAGCTCGATGCTCTGGCGAATTATCAGGCCAATGTACGACGCGCCTGTTCCGTTGGCAATCCCGCAGTTGGCCTTTTCGGGTGTGCCATTACGAACGCATTCGAAAAAGTTCTCAAAGTGCTCGCGCGTGTCACCATCCTCGCCCTCGCCTACGACCTTGGCTTCCTTGCCCTTCTCGCGCAATTGAACAAAATTTCCCATCACATCAAGCGCGCCTTTTGTTCCGATGAATTCGGTCCGAAGGCCCGAGAACTTTGAGAAACCGGGCACTTCGACCCAGCCGTGCGAGTAATGAAGAACCAGGTTTTTCAGCTTTTCGGGATACTGGAGAATCGCCGTGTAGTAGTTGGTGGTGTTACGGTCAGGAATGATGCCCGAACGACCGGCGGTGAAGCACGAAACCGGATGGGCCTGCGTGACCATCCACATCAGGTTGAACTCGTGAACAGCCTGTTCGAGCATCCAATCGCCCGACTGGTTGCGGTCGGCATACCACCCAAGGTGGCTGTCCCAGCTGTTCAGCCGTTGGAAACGCCCGTCAAGCAACTCGCCGATCAAACCCTCCTGAACCTTTCGAATGATGTCGCGGCGGGCTGGAGAAGCGCCCCACTGGAAACCGATTTGGACAACGACCTTGGGATTTTTTGCCGCGGCTTCATTGACCGTCTTGACCCCGCCGGCTGTGATGGCGAGCGGCTTCTCGCCATAGAAGCTCTTGCCCGCGTTGAGCGCATCCAAGTACATGACCTCATGCCAGTAGCACGGCGTTGCGATGACGACGCCGTCGAGATCGTCACGCTTGAGAAGCTGCCGATACTGGTAGGGGTAATCGCCGAAGCCTTCGGGACGCTTGCCCGTTTTCTTTTCGACGACGTCCTGTGCCCTCTTGAGATTTTCCGGCGTGATGTCGCAGATAACGACGACCTCGACACCTTCGCAATTCAGGACATTGTTGAGGAGCGAGCTGCCGCGCCCGCCAACGCCAATGAAACCGACGCGCAACGGCTTGCCTCCGGCGGGTTTGGCTGCCCCAAGGGCGTTACGGCTCGCCAAGGTTGCCGCCAAACCGCTGCCCGCACCGATTTTCAAAAAATCTCGCCTGCTTACATACCCCATGATGTTACCTCCTGTTAGGTATCCGAGCCTTCCCCCCAAGTCTGTGCCCGTGTCTGAGCTCCTGAATCAAGTTCTCAAATCCTTTTCTCCGACACCGGCCTACTTGTCGAACGCCACGCTTTCAAGCTCTGTTTCTCGTTGGAGCCAAAGAGGGGTGCATGTCCGAATTCCATTGGTCGGGAACCTCATAACAGGCGCCAGTGCGAACCGCATCGAGGCCGTTGTGGGCGTCTATATCGCGCATAAAGTATCGTGTGGCGGCACGATGGTCGGGTGGCGTCGGTCGTCGCCCGTGTTCGTGGAGAAAGGTCTTTCGCGCCTTGCGCGCCAACCCAAAGCCGCCAAGGCGCAAGCGATTGGGGAAAGAGTTGTTCTTCCGCGTCCTGAAGGGACGAGCGAAAATAGCCGGGGGCAACGCCCCTGGAAAACGACGGCCCCGCACTGGTCAAGCCCTGACGGGGCGCGCGAACGGCGGGTTGGGCCGGCTGGTTTCGCTCGCTCCTACAGAGCTTGTCCGAGGACGGTCTTGCGTTCCAGGGGCGTTGCCCCTGGCTATTCTCGCCTCCCCTTTCAGGGGAGCGTGGGAAGAAAGACGGGCTATCCTGTCGGGGGAACCGACAAATGTGCGGAACGGCACATCTTCTGGAATTTGGACATGCACCCGCCAAAGAGCGGAACCGGCGATTTCACCGATTTCTAATCTGTGTAATTTGCGAAATCTGTGGTTCAATAACCTAGCCCCAATGGCTGAATTTCGCGGCTCTCCACTTCGCCGCCGCGAACGGTGAACAAGCGTGGGAAACGAGCAGCAAGATCGGTGTTGGCCGAGGGAATGAACTGCCGAGCGTTGGCCTCGACGCCCATCAGCGGGTAGGTTCGTGCCGCCAGGCCGACCGAATGGATGTAAGCGTAAGCAGGATTGGTGAGGTCCTGGACAGAATACACTTTGCCGGCCTCGACCGTCTTGGCGATCGTGAGAAGCGTTGTTGTGTGTCCCTTACAGGTTTTCAGCGCGACACCCGACCAGCCCAGCTCGTAAGCCAGATCGAGGTCTTCGAGATCGGCGACAGCCTCGTCCACGAGAACAGGCTTCAGTCGCGCCACAGGTCTCATGTCTTCGCGCTGGGCGTGAAGATTGCGGCTCGTGGGCTGTTCGAGATAAAGCAAAGCATCGAATGCCGCCGGACAATCGCGGCGCAGCTTTTCGAGGAAGCCAACACATGCCGCCACGTTTTCAGTTTGTTCATTGGAGTCGGCCGAAAGAACAAACCGCCGCCGGCGTTGGCGTTCGAGAGCGCGTGCGACAACTTTGTGAACGTCTCCCATGCGCGCCACGTCGGCGTCCACATCATGGCCCGACAGTTTGACTTTGATGCAGTGAACGCCGTCACGCTCGATCCACTTTTCGAGGCTGACGGGAAAGCCGTCTCTTGGATCGTCGGGACCAACCTGCGATTCGAGCAACTTGTCGAGTCCGCCGACCAGGTGCCAGATCGGCACCCGCGGGACGTAGCGACGGCGGAGATAGCGCGGACCGTATCGCCCTCGATAGCGCGGACCGAGAAATGCGCTTAGGTCGGGCGCCATATCTTTTCCATAACAATCGTAGGACGACCGCCGCATGAGCTTGCCGAAAGCATCATGGATGGCGGCGTCGAACGGCGACACGCTGACGAGCGCCGAGAGAAGAGGCATCGGTTCGGCCAGAGCGAGTTGGTCGGTGGCCTCGCGGCACCACGTTTTGGCCTGCGACTTCAGCGCCCAACCGATTTCCAGTGGATGGCCCGAAGGTTTTTCGGCCGAAAGCCATGCGGTTGTTTGCTCGGCGACTTGCCGCATCGCCTTTTCGCGCAGCGATCGCTCGACCCGCTTGCTGGGAAACGACCAAAGCTCACCCAACAGGATTTGGCCGAGTCCCTCGGAGCGCTGGCCTGTTGGTGTTTCGAGCCGCACACACGCAGTTGCCAACGCGATACTCTCAATCACCCCTGTGCCAAACCGAAGGGGCACGCGATAGGCGATCCTGTCAAAGCTGACGTCAGCTTGCACAACTCGGCTGCGAGGTGGAAGAGTCGTTTTCCGAGCCGATTTCATTGGGTGTCCAGTGTCCAGGGCACATCCACCCGACAGCGCCGTCAAAGTCCCAGCGCCACTGCTGATCTTCAGAAAATCGCGTCTGTTCAGCGTCTCACTCATAGCGTGAGCTTCCCTCTCATGGCCATAGAAGTCAGCCTTGCTCGGGCTGCGCTGCTAGAGCCGCTTTCACGGTTACGATTTTTTTGGCGGTGATCTTCAGCGGCACTTCATGTTGGCGCACGACTTTCAGCGTCTCTTCGACCGTCTCGTCGAGGCGGACCCGGTGGGCTGATCGCACAGGACGATCAAAGACCAATCGCGTCTCGCGGCTTTGGACCGTTGCGTTCCAGAGGCGAAGGATCACAGCCTCGCCATCCTGCGACCTCTCGATCGTCGAGAGTGCAATATTGGCGTCGCCTTCGAGTCGAAGGAATTCTTTGGTCGGCGGGAGATCGCCCGCATGTGGCCGCACGCAAAGCGTCCAGGTTCCTACAACAAATTCGTGGGCGAGTGCCTGGACATCGGCCTCATCCCAACGCCCAGCGTGCGGATAGACTGCATATTCGAACTCCATCTCGCGCAGACACTGTCCCTCGGGTGTCGGCAGACAAGGCCCGGCGGGTCGCCCACGCGCCGGATTGTCGTTGCGGCTGAGATGGGCGAAGCTGCGAAACAGCGTCAGATAGATGCGCGGTTCGGGATCGCGCACGACTTCGCATTCGGGCAAGCCTTTGTTGAAAACGGCTACGCCCCATTTCCCGTCGCTGAGATCAACAAACGAATGCTGTGGGATCGTTGCAGGCTGATTCTCGACCCACTGTTCGGGGGCGGGATGAGGTGGGGCAATCGGCCACTCGACCACATCGAAAGGACCTTCGGCACATGGCGAAACCTCTTCTCGCGCGAGCGGGAGGAGCGGGCGAAACACAACCCGCAGGCGATGATCGCGCGCCGAATTGCGCAAGCGCGTGTGGAACTTTGCGTAGGGCGACTTCGCGCCGAGCGTCACGCGGGTTGTGATTTCCAGTGGCACCGCTCGTTCGCTCCGGACGCGGCGCTCGAAGTCGAAACAGTCGGGTAGCTCAAGGCGGTGGCGAAATTCGAAAGCGGCGGCCGCCGGTGAGTTCTCGACTATCGCGGGCTGGAAGCCCGCGCCACCGGCCACCACGCGGTCGCCCAGCGGCTTGGCGAAGTTATACGAGTCGCCGCAATCGGCCCCGTCTTCAAAATACACTTCGGTAGCACAGCCCTCCAGCCTGTGGCCCTCGCGGCTGCCCTCCTCCCCCAATTGCGCCGACCGCTTGTCGAAAACCGAGATTGAGCCGTCCGATCCAATCGCCACACGCAGAAACTCATTCTCCATCGTATTAGACGAGATGATCAATCTGCCCGCGCGATTGGTCGGCCGGCTAACGAACTCGAAGCGATAGGTGCGATAGCCGAGCGGCGGAACATCGTCTGCCCAGAAGCACCCCTTCGCGACAAGACGATTACGAGCGACCATGCCCATTTCGTCGGGGGCGTGGGGCTCATTTGTCGTTTCCACACCGATGGATTCAATGCTAAGGGGGATTTCTTGGCCCGTCTGATCGAAAAGTCTTACCCCACGAATCGAGCGTGCCACCTCGCCCGCCGTCGCCATGGCTGGAAAACTTAGCGATGGCGATGTGGCATGGGCATCCTGCCCATGATCTTTCACGGGCGGGATGCCCGTGCCACTGGCGCTGCCAAGACGAACGTTGCTTGCATCCATTTCGAGCCGCGTTTCGACCAGTTGCGAAGTCCGTCGCGCCAGAGAATTGAAGACAACGAGCACAGCTTCGTTGGGCTGCGCAAACGAGGTGTCTATTCGTTTCGCGATTGCCGCCTGCGCCCGTCGCAACAACTGTGTTGCGACTTGCTCGCAGCGCTCGAAGCGATTCTCCATGTCGCGATGAACGCCATCCACGCTACACCCGCAGAGGCTGTCGTGAGGATGGTTCTGAAGCAATAGCTCCCATGCGTGATCGAGAAAAGACTGTTCGTAGCGCCCGCCCTCGATCCACTTGACCGTTTCCCACGGTCCGACCCATCGCTCGAGCAACGTCTGGCAGCGGTTGTTTGCCTGCTTGAGATACATGCGCGACGAGAGAACGCCGTCGAGGATGAATCCCCAGGAATTCGGATCGCGTGTCGTATCGCGCAGCGGCGTTCGGACGACGGGCCACTCGCCGCGCTCGCCCTTGAGGGCTTCGAAGAAGTCCTCGAACGAGGCGTGGTGAAATGTCCATCCTTCGATCTCTTGCTCGGCGCGCCGCAGCACCTCGGGCAAGTCCTTGTGAATTCGCATGTGGTCAAAGCCGTTCATCATCAGGTGGACCTTGGCGCGGTCGCGAGCGACCTGCTGCTCGGCCAGATGTTTCAGGGTCAGGAACTTCGCGCGCACCGTCCAATGCACGTTCCCGTTCTCATCCACAAGTGTTCGTCGAACATCGGGCGGCGCCTGGTGGGGGAAAAAAGCGAGATTGGCGTACCCATCGTGGAGATGGTAGCCCAGGGCGCGCGAGCCGTCGGGTCCCTCGACCACGACCTCGGGCCGGTCGTCTTCAGGCGAGAAACCGCGCCAAAACAGGAACGTATCTATCCCGAAGCCGTGCAGAATCTGCGGAATCTGCGAGACCTGGCCGAAACAATCCGGGAGGTAGCCAACCTTCTGAACGCGACCCAATTCGCCGGCGATTCGATGGCCCACGCGGAGATTTCGCACAAGCGACTCGCCGCTGACAAGAAATTCGTCGGGCAAAACATACCACGGGCCGAGCATCAGGCGACCGGCCGAGACAAGCTTGCGCACGTCCTCGCGCCGTTCAGGGCGAATCGCAAGATAGTCGCGAATGACAATAGTTTGGCCGTCGAAATTGAAGCAGCGATATTCGGGTTCGTCCTCGAGGTAGTCGAGCAGTTCGTCGGTCAGCTCGACCAGACGCATCCGAAAGTCCTCGAACGTCCCGTACCACTCGCGGTCCCAATGCGTGTGGGAGCAGACATAGAAATGGTGGTTCTTGACCTTGCCCATCCCCGTGACTCCCTGCCGCCCACAGGCTGGAAGCCTGTCCTACCGAGGCGGCAATGCCGCGCGCCAGCCGTCGTGCAGTAGCTTGGTCAACTGCTTAACCAGTTCCGCATTCTCTGGCCGACCAGCGATATTCACATTTTCGCCGGGGTCCGTCTGGTAGTCGTAGAGTTCGATTTCGCCCTCGCCCTTGTCCTTTGAAAGCCATTCGGTCAAACGATAGCGGTCGGTGCGGAGCGAGTGGCCCATCATTTGTCCTCGGCCTTTCATGCCGTGTGGATACTGGCTAAAGGCGGCTTTTTTCCAGGGACGTTGCGGATTTTCGATCAGCGGTTTGAAACTTGTGCCTTCCAGGCCGTCGGTCAGGGGGACGCCGCACAGATCGAAAAGCGTCGGGCAAATGTCCACGAATTCCACCAGCGCATCGGACTTTTGGCCCGCTGTCTTCTGGCCGGGAACACTGATCAGGAGCGGCGCTCGAACGGCTTGTTCGTAGTTCGTATGTTTGCACCAGAAGCCGTGGTCGCCAAGATGCCACCCATGGTCGCCCCACAGAATGATCACGGTGTTATCACGCAGACCGAGGCGATCTAGCTCGTCCACGACGCGCCCGATCTGGGCGTCGGTGTAGCTGGCGGCAGCATAGTAGCCATGAATCATGTTGCGGGCCTGTTCGTCGGTCAGCGGGCCTTGTTTCGGCATCCCGTAGTAGGCACGTAGTTCGCCCCAACTGGTCCAGGCGATTGGCGGCGAATCTTTCGGTGGGTTGGGATTATCGGCCAACGTGAATTTGTTCTTGTCATACATGTCCCAGTACTTCTTTGGGGCCACAAAGGGCAGATGGGGCTTGAGGAATCCGACGGCCAGAAACAATGGACGATCCTTGACCTCGCGAAGCACTTCGAGGGCCTTGTCGGCCGTGGCCCCGTCGGCCAAGGCGTTGTCGGGAACATCGGGCGCCTCCCAGGGCAATCCCCGCGGAGCCTGACGGCGATCTTGAATGTTCTTGCCAGCCGCCGTGGCTTCTTTGCGAAGGCGTTCCATGATCTCCAGACCTTCGGGGGTGGCATATCCCGGACGCTGTGGCGCCCAATGGGGAACGGTCCACGATTGGGGATCGTCCAGACCGCCGTGATAGATTTTGCTGAAAGCCTGCGTATGGTAGCCGTGTCTTTTGAACTGTTCAGGCAGCGTCACGACATTCGGGATAGTCTTGCGAAAGTGGGTTTCCAATTCATAGATGCGTGTGGTGTCGGGCCGCAAGCCGGTCAGAAGCGAGGTGCGCGAGGGGCTGCACAGTGCCTGTTGACAGTAGGAGCGCGTGAAGACCAGACCTTTTGCGGCCAACCGGTCAATGTTTGGTGATTTGGCCAACGGGTCGCCGTAGCACCCGAGATTTGGCTTTAGGTCGTCCACCGCAATAAACAACACGTTGTGTTTCGAGACCTTGGCTGGCGCAGTGTTTGCCAAATCTGGGATGGAGCCCAAGAGGGTAGCTCCTGTGATACCCGCCATACTCGTACCAAAGAACTGACGTCTCGTCACTTGTGGCATGATGGAGAATCCTCCTTGCTGGGAAATGAGTCGTTTTTCGCGCGCAAAACCGCCCGTCCTTCATTTCGCAATCCCATACTTATCCCGCGCTGCTGGACCCTAGTCTAACTCTACCGACAATTCTGCGCTAAAAGTGTGGTATGTGATGAGTATTCTAATGTCAAGGAAGGAGCACCTGCGAAAGGTCGGGGGAGCAACATGCTGCGCCCCTTGCGTTATTTCCTGTGTTCCCCATCATAGGCAATGTTTTTTAAGCGCCGAAACACACGAGGCGCGACGATAAAGAAAGTGACCCCTATTCAGATTCGCGCTTGACAAGGTCGCACTGTCGCCCTTTGGCTCTCTCCTACATCGTTCAAGCCCCATTGGGGCGGGCCGTTGAAACGACTCTGAAGGGCCAGGGCGGCGACGGAAGTTTGGCGGGAAGAGGTGGTTGAACGTGTCCACGGTCGTGATGAAATTCGGCGGCACATCGGTGGCCGACCCCGAGAAAATCAAGGCGGCGGCGGCCAAGGCGGTCCGCGAACACAAAAAGGGCCATCAGGTGGTCGTGGTGGTCTCGGCCATGGGGCATACGACGGACGAACTGATCGAGCTGGCTCACAAAATCAGCGACGATCCTCCGGCGCGCGAGATGGATATGCTCATGGCCACAGGCGAGCAGGTTTCGATCGCGCTGATGGCGATTGCCATCGAGACGCTGGGTTGCAAGGCAATTTCCTTCACCGGCCCCCAGGTGGGGATCTATACCGACGGAGTCTATCGCAAGGCGCGGATTCGGAAAATCAATGACGAGCGGCTCCGCGAAGCGCTTGCCGAGGGACGGGTCGCCGTCGTAGCCGGCTTCCAGGGTGTGACGGACGAAAACGACATCACTACGTTGGGGCGGGGCGGTTCCGATACAACCGCTGTGGCTCTGGCGGCGGCGCTCAAGGCGGACGTTTGCGATATTTACACCGACGTGGACGGCGTCTATACTGCCGACCCGCGGGTGGTAAAAAATGCCCGAAAACTTGATCGGATCACTTTTGACGAAATGCTTGAACTGGCGAGCGTCGGCGCCCAGGTTCTTCACTCTCGAGCGGTCGAGATTGCCGCGAACTATAATGTCCCCCTTCACGTCCGCTCGAGTTTCAAAGATGTGCCCGGAACGCTCGTGGTCAAGGAGAGGGAAGCCATGGAAGACATTGTTATCAGTGGGGTAGCTTTCAACCGCGATCAGAGCAAGATTTCGCTGCTGGGTGTGCCCGATCGGCCCGGCATCGCCGCCGAATTGTTTGGATGGCTGGCCGAACATCATATCGTCATCGGCATGATCATCCAGAACATCGGCACCCACGGCCTCAACGACATCTCGTTCACGGTGGACCGTACCGAAGAGAAGCGGGCAGTGAAAATCGCGCGCGAGGCGAGCAAGACCCTGGGAGCCAAGGATGTCGTGGTGGACAGCAAGGTGGCCAAGGTCTCGGTGGTCGGTGTGGGCATCAAGAGCCACACCGAAGTGGCGGCGCGAATGTTCCGTGCCCTTGCCCGTAATAACATCAACATCGAGAGCATCACGACCTCCGAGATTCGCATCTCGTGCCTGATCCGCGAAGACGAGGTGGACAAAGCGGTCCAGGCGATCCACGACGAGTTCGCGTTGGGCGCAGTGGCGTGATTCTCCGATTTTAGATTTTGGATTTCGGATTCTCGATTGCGAGTCTCAGAAAAGGCCCGATTTCGTCTTGCCGCAAGCGTGTATGCGCCCGCAAACGTGAACGAGATTTTCGATTGGGGATTTCGGGACTCCCTCTACCAGATACACCCTGAACCGTGAAACCTGAGAGTTGAAACCCCGATCTGCCGCGTGTAAGACTCCTGCACGACAGAGTACTATCGCACGAGAGGAAGAACGATGCCTCATCGAATACTCGCAATCGTTTTCATCGCGGTTGCATTTGGGCGTGCAGTAGGACCAGCCGCCGAGAGCACTACTGAGCCGGTGACGGTGATCCTCGGCGCGCAGACCCGCGAAATCTCGCTCTTGCGTGACGAACTGGCGGAAAAAAGGGAAACCAAGATCCTGGGAATCTCGTTCTGGGAAGGCCAATTGGCGGGGCGGCGGGCGGTTGTCGCTCGAATGAGCGCCGGCAAGGTCAATGCCGCCATGGTGGCGACGTTGGCCGTCGAGCATTTCCATCCCAGCGAAGTAATTGTGACGGGTATCGCGGGCGGTCTGAATCCCGAACTGACCCCTGGCGACCTGGTGATCGCCTCGAAAACCGTCCAGCACGATATGTTTCGACAGCAGGCCTCGGGCGTCGAGCATCGGGGGGCACGCCACCCGATCCACGGCCGACGCAATCCGGTTTTTCTCGAACCGCCGCCCCGCCTGATCGAAACGGCCCGCCGAGCGGCCTCGCAAACACACTTCATTCCGATCGGCCAGGGAGATCGAGAGACCTCACCGCGCACCGTACGCGTGATTACGGGTATCGTGGCAACGGGCGATGCCTTTGTGGAATCGGACGAGAAACGCGCCGAATTGCGCGACCTCCTGAAGGCCGATGCGGTCGAGATGGAAGGCGCAGCCGTCGCTCAGGTCTGTTTCGTGGTCGGGGTGCCTTGTCTGGTGATCCGGTGCTTGAGCGATCTGGCCGACCAGGCGGCCATGTCGGATCTCGAAAGTTTCGCGGATATCGCGGCGGTCAATTCCGCGCGCCTCGTCCACGGGATTCTTCGCCTTCTGGCCGAAGGGGAGCGCGCTGCGCCACGCTGAAGGGGAACGTTTTGCGAATTTGCTCGACAGTCCACTGTTGAGACACCGGTCGTAGGGGCGCATCCGCCGTTCGGCGGACTGCGCCCCTGCAAGTGATCCGCCTCTCGAATCTGGGCAAAGGACCCACGGCAGGGACCTGATGGATTTCTTTGTTGCAACCAGGACGGGCCGACAATAACCTGAGATTCAAGACCTGATTTCTGTTCATGGAGAAATGACTCATGAACCATCATCCAAGTTTCTATCTTGTCGGAGATTTTAACGGCTGGCAGTCAAACCAGCTTGAGTACCGGTTCGAAGAGGTCATGTCCCCTTACGGCTTGCCCGACAGACCAGATCTCGTTCTAACGCTCGGCGGGTATTATCTCGAAACAACGCTTCCGAAAGGTTTAGTCCGGTTCAAGATTATCCAGGATGGCTCTTGGGACCATCAATGGAGCGTCTGGAACTCCTATAAGGATATTCCGTATGAGATCACCTGGTATCAGTTCGAGACCCGACATAATCTGCATCCGAACTATATTGTGTATCGCGGAGGCGGCATACCGCCTCACGCCGAATTCGAATCGCCGGGGGAAACCCTGCGATGGGATTTCCACCCGGACTCGGAAACCCTGACGATTCACAATCAACTCCAGCGAAACCCGGGTTTGCGGGCGGAGCCTTGGCGGACGTTCGCCTGCGGCCGCGACGCCGAATTCGACACGTGGTGTTGTCTTCCCTATGGATACCACCCGGACGACGACTTCAAGTATCCGGTCTGTTTCATGTTCGATGGCCGCGGGCTTCTCTATGGTGAGGAAGATAGCCCGTGGCACCAAACGTGGAACAACCATGATCGCCAATGGCCTCGTGTGCTGGACAGTCTGGCAAGGCATGGCGTCATCGCACCGATGCTTGTCATCGCCATTGGCGTTCCGAGATACACCGTGCCAAAGCCCAAAGAAGAAATGGACGACGTGCGCCCAACGGCCTATCTCGAACACGAGTCGTCGTTGCACAAGGACTTCGTTGCCTCGATTTGTATGGACGTGATTCGCGGAGTGGAGCAGCAATTCAACGTCTCGGCCAGTCCCAACGACCGCTATTTGCTCGGCCACTCCGAGGGTGGAGACATGGCGCTCAATTTGTTGGCCTTCAGTCCCGACCGTTTTCGTGGCGCCGTCGCCATTTCGCCAGGGGAGCCTTCAAGAGTTGCCGCCATTGCTTCCCTGCCCGTTCGGGCGAAGGAACGTCTGCGTCTGGCGCTGGCCTATACGGCAAACGAGCCAACGCCGGGGTATCTGACTTCAACCGCCCGCGCCCGCAAGAAACTTCTCGACGGCGGCGTTCACCACCTTGTTCAGTATTTTCCCGACTCAAGCCACGACCCGGCATCGGTTTTCAAATTCCTGCCCGGATGCCTGGGCTTTGTGATGGGATGACCTTCCTTCACTTACCCGTACACGGCCGAGGACGTCACAGAAGGCGGATGGGACGGCGGACCATCGGCTCGCTGTTGGGGGTCTGAGCCTCGCAGGTCAGACATCGCCCTTCGAGATCGTGGTAGTAGAGTCGGCGGCGAAGACTGAGAAATGCGCTGCCATTCCAAATCTGCTCGAAGGGCGTCGCCGCCAGATTGCCAAACGGTGGGTCGTTCTGGCGGTGACTACACGGGTGCACGTCGCCGTTGGGCGAGATGAAAAGCATCATCCAGGGCGAGGCGCAGAAGATATCGTCGCCGGCGGCCTCGACGCGAAGCGATGTTGCACGCCCACCGGCCGCCCGAAGATCGTCGGAGCGCGTCTGTTGGAGGCGTCGCTCACGTTCGGGCTGGTCCACTGCGGCAAGTTCTTCCGGACGAAACGGGGCGGGCAACATCACGCGCAACGGCGCTGTCTCGAGAAATTGTTTTGCCGCGGCATAGGCTTTTTCGTAAAGATCGGGAGCATGGATCAGCGATTCGGCGTTTTCGCGCGATCGGGGCATCACGTGGACAAACGTGACGTCGGCCGCCCCAAGATCGCGGCAGAGTTCGAGAAACGGCACGATTTCGCCAACATTACGGCGCATCAAGACGAAGTTCATAAACAGATGAGGCAGCTGGCCTCCCGTCCGGCGCTTCATTTCTTGAAATGCACGAGCGTTGGCCAGCACACGATCGAAAGCGTCCACACCTCGGATGTCGCGATAGGTCTCGCGCGTCGCTCCATCCACCGAAACGCTCAAAACCGTCATGCGACAGCGGATCATCGCCTCGGCGATGCGCTCGTTGAGCAAGGCCCCGTTGGTCACCATTCCCCATTCGGGCACGTTGTAACGCGAAGCGATGTCCAGGATTTCTTCAAGACGTGGATGCAGCAGAGGCTCGTAGGCGCACGAGAGAGCGACATGAGCGGCATAGGGGAAAACCTGGTCGGCAATTCTCTGAAATAAAGCGGGGTCCATATTCTGCATCGGCTGACTCGACTGGACTGACGCCGGAGAAGGACACATGAAGCAGCGCATGTTGCAGCGGTTGGTAATGTCCAGACGCACAAGCAGCGTCCGGCCCAACTCCGCCAAACCGTAGCGGAATCGTTTTGGCGATCGGCGAAAGAACCGATCGCGCAGCCGGTCACCGATGGATTTTCGCGGCGCACCAAGAGTCACCAGCGCATTATCTCCATACACACCCAGGATCGCGTTGCCGTGAGAGCCCACACCCAGCCCCTAGCGGCTCTACATATAGCCGAGCGACCGGAGTTTTTGCATCATGTAAGCCTGTTCCTTGTCTTGGGCGCGGCCCGACCGCTCGGCAATGCGAGTTGTGCGGAGTTCCTCGATGATCGCCTCGATGGTGGCCGCATCCGACTCGACGGGCTGGCAACATGTTTCGCAGCCGATGCTGCGGTAGCGCCGGCCATGGCGCGCAAAATAGAGACTCACGACGGGAATGTGCTCGCGCTGAACATAGCGCCAGATGTCAATTTCGCGCCAGTCGAGCAGAGGATGGATACGAAGGTGCGTCTGCGTCTGGGTCGACGACCCATACTGATCCCACAGCTCGGCGGGCTGGTCGAGATAGTTCCACCGAAAATCGCTGTCGCGCGGCGAAAAGAAACGCTCCTTGGCGCGAATGCCGTGCTCGTCGCGGCGAATGGCCAACAGGAGTGCATCGAACTGGCGCTGGGCGAGTAGCTTCTTGAGGGCGTTGGTCTTGAGCTCGGTGCAACACTCCAACTTATCAGCAAAGGACGGAGCTTGTTCTCGTGCTCGTTCACTTTGGGCAACGACGAGCTTCAGATTCCACTCGGCGACATAGCGGTCGCGGAATTCATAGATCTCCTTGAACTTTCGCCCCGTATCAATGTGGACCACGGGGAACGGCGGCGGTCCGAAAAATGCTTTTCGGCACAGCCAAACCAGCGTCGTGGAGTCCTTGCCAATTGACCACAACACGGCCAGCCGACGGAAGCGGCCGTAGGCCTCACGAATGAGGTAGATGCTTCTGTTTTCCAATTCATCCAGGTCTGTCATGTCCTATCCAACTCTTTTCCAACTTTCCCTTGAAGCGCGGGAGGGAGATTCTCGGTGTCGTCGAGTCGGCGCCTTAAGGCGTTCTTCACCCTTGATTGCTCTATGCTTCCCTGGGGCGACCACGACGGCGCTCCACCTGGATGCCATACTTTTCGACCCGATAGGTCAGCGCGCGGCGGGTGATCGCCAGCATCCGCGCCGCTCGCGTGAGATTGTGCCTTGTCTGTTCGAGTGCACGGCGGATGGCGGCGATTTCGATTTCGCGCAAGGTGTTTCCTTTCGTTTCGGCCGCCGGTTGTTGCGAAGCGGTGGTCTGCGTCCGGCGAATAGTCTCCGGCAAATCGTCCGGACTGATCCGGTCGGTGCGACTGAGGACAACAGCATGTTCCACCGCGTTTTCGAGTTGGCGGACATTGCCCGACCAGTCGGCCTCCATCAGAAGGTCCATCGCCGCCAGATCCATCACTTTGAGTGAATAGCCCTGGGACGCCAGGCGACGGAGAAAATGGTCCACGAGGAGCGGGATGTCCTCGCGGTGTTCGCGAAGCGGCGGCAAATGGAGCGGGACAACACTGAGCCGATAGTACAGGTCTTTGCGAAACCGGCCAGCCGCCACGGCCGCCGCGAGGTCTCGATTGGTTGCCGCAATCACGCGCACGTCCACGTGCATGGGCTGCGTGCCGCCGACCGGTCGCACCTCGCCGTCTTGCAAGACGCGGAGCAATTTTACCTGGAGGTCGAGCGACAGCTCGCCGATCTCGTCGAGAAAAATCGTGCCGTGATCGGCTGCCCGAAACAGTCCCAGATGGTCGCGTGCCGCTCCCGTGAAAGCGCCGGCGACGTGGCCAAACAGCTCGCTTTCGAGCAACGTCGGCGGAATGGCACCGCAATTGACGCGGACAAGCGAGCCGTTGGCGCGCGGGCTGGCACGATGAATCGCCTCGGCGAGAATCTCTTTGCCCGTTCCGCTTTCGCCAAGCAGGAGAACTGGCGTATCGGTGCGGGCCACGCGCTCGGCTCGATCGAGCAACTCCGCCATCACGCCACTGGTAAAAACAATGGAAGGTGCGAACGCTGCAAACGACGCCGATGGAGTTCCACCGCCCTTGCCCTTTCCCACCAGATCGCCGGTGAGCATCCGGCGCGATGTCCGACAGCGCTCTCCCGCAATGATCGCCCGAATCGTCGCGACCGCATTCTCGAGAGAGTCGTTGACGACCAGATGGTCAAATCGCGGGGCGGCGCGCATTTCCTCCTGCGCCACACGCAATCTCTGAGCGATGGCTTCTTCGGAGTCCAGCGAGCGCTGGCGCAAGCGTTCCTCGAGCACCTTCATCGAGGGAGGGATAATGAAAATGAGCACCGTATCTGCGCCGCTTCGTCTCAAGCTCATTGCGCCCTGAATGTCCACACCGAGCAGGACGTCGCGATCGCTTTCGAGCAACCGTTTCACCGTGTCGCGTTGGGTGCCGTAGAGATTGCCATAGACTTCGGCCCATTCAAGGAACCGATCCTCTTTGATCATCCGTTGGAACTCGTCGCGCGAGACGAAATGATAGGCCTGGCCTTCGACCTCGCCCGGACGAGACCGACGCGTCGTGGTTGAAACTGAGTAAGCCAGCGATGGATCGGCCTGAAGCAAGGCGCGGGCAAGCGTCGTTTTGCCCACCCCCGATGGCCCGGAGAGAACGATCAGCATTCTTTGCTGGCAAAAGGTGAACTTGGGCATCGCTTCATCCTGTTGTCACGTCGTTGTTGTCTAAGTCGCCGTCTATCGAGGCCGGGGCGCGGTCGGATTTTAGCGGATGAAGGCCGAGCTCATGGAGCTTTTCGTAAAAATGCCGGCGGCTGATGCCCGACCGCCGGGCGGCCTCGGTAACATTTCCCCCGCTGGCCGCCAGAAGCCGCTCGAAATACTCTCGCTCGAACTGCTCACGCGCGTCGCGAAAGGGCCGCCATACCATCGGCGGGGGAGACGAACGCTGCAAATCGCTCGCGGTTCCAAGGTCCGGGGGCAAATTGTGTCCGGCGATTCTCTGACCGTCGAGCAGCACAACCGTCCGCTCGAGAACGTTCTCCAGTTCACGGACGTTTCCCGGCCACCAGTAGGACTTGAGCCGCTCGATCGCCTCGTCGTCAATTGAAAGGTCGGGTTTTTCGTGCTCGATGGCCAGACGGCGAAGGACGTGTTCAACTAGTGCCGGGATGTCGTCCTTGAGCTCGCGCAACGGAGGGGTGACGATGTGGACGACGTTGAGCCGGAAAAACAGGTCGCGGCGGAACTTGCCTTCGTCCACCTGACGCTCCAGGTTGCGGTTGGTCGAGGCAATGAGGCGAATGTCGACGGCGATCGAGCGCAGTCCGCCGATGCGCTGAATTTCGCGCCGCTCCAGTGCTCGCAGGAGCTTGGCCTGAAGCGAAAGCGGCAATTCGCCGATTTCGTCAAGAAACAGTGTTCCCTGGTGGGCCAACTCAAACAGACCGATTTTCATTCGGTCGGCGCTGGTGAACGCGCCCTTTTCGTGGCCGAACAGCTCGCTTTCGAGGAGATTCTCGGGGATCGAGGCGCAGTTGATCACCACAAAGTGCAGGTCGCGGCGGCGACTGCATCGGTGAATTGCCCGCGCCACCAATTCCTTGCCCGTGCCGCTTTCGCCTGTGATCAAGACGGCGCTGTCGGTCGGACCGACGCGCTCGATCATCTGGCGCACCTGGCGAATCGCCGGGCTGGCGCCAACGATCTTCCATTCAGCCGTCGAGCGCGACAGCTGTTCGGAAAGCAAAATGTTCTCGGCCACCAGCCGCCGGTGTCCGAGCGCCTTGCGAATGGTCAGCAGAAGTTCTGGTGTGTTGAACGGTTTTGTGATGTAATGATAGGCGCCCTCTTTGACCGCCTCGATGGCGTTATCAATCGTCCCGTGAGCTGTGATCATGATGACAACGATCGAGGGGTCGTGGGTTCTCACACGTTTCAAAACTTCCATGCCGTTCAGGGTCGGCATCATCAGGTCCACGAGCACGATGTCGGGGTGAAAACGCCGGATGTGTTCGATCGCTTGCTCAGGCTCGGTGAAGGTCTCGACCTCGTATCCTTCGAGCCCGAGCAGCTTGCGAAGCGCCACACACATATTCGGCTCGTCGTCAATGACGACAATCGAGGCGGCGTTCGGCGTGCTGACCGATTCAGCCACGTGTCCCGACCTTTCCGATGAGCGCTTCCGTCGCGGCCCACGCGATTGTATTTGTTTTGTATTCCCCGCTCTCACGACGGTCAAGCCGGAAAGGAAAAAGCCGCTGCGGTGGAGGCGGCGGCTCTTCTCGCGCCGAGTTTAGCTTGCCCTGGGGGCAAAGTCGCTTACAGCTTGAGAATGTCTTTCGATACGACGACGCGCTGGTTCTTTTCCATAGCTTCCAATCCCAGGAGCGCGGGAACGGCGCTCTTCATGCCGACCATGCCATCGCACAAGGGGTTCACCTTGTCGAGCACAGAGCCCTTGAACCCCATGAGTTCGATCTCATAGGTGGTCTTCTTGACAGTAGCCGTCGGCGTATCCACCAGGTCCACAATGTCCATGCCGGCGACCTTTTCCAACCGAGTGCCCGGCGAGGGCGTGCCGTTGAGAACGACCGCCTCTTTGTGCGCTTTCTGGATGGTGTTGGGAGATTCGAGTTTTTCCTTGTGCGCAGCGGGCATCCACAGCTGCTCTTGCACACCCGGCTCGAGGAAGAATAGGCCGACAAACTTCGACAAGTGGGCCATCACCAGGGTCCCCTTTTCTCCCTGGATCATCTCGTAGGCCTCGCCAAACGAGCTGAATGAGTTCGTCGTGACGGACTCGTAGGACATCTGGATGCCGTCCGGGTATTCATAGATCAGATGAACATTGTCGAAAATCGTTCGCTTCGGGAATGGCCCGAGCTTGCTATCGTCATTATCAATCTTGCCGACGCCCACAATGGCTTCGGGCGACTTGTCATCAAAGAACCAGTTGATAATGTCGAGCTGGTGGCTGGCCAGTTCCGTCATCAACCCGCCGGAGTACTTCCGGTATAGGCGCCAGTTGAATACTTCGTCCTCGCTTTCATAGCCCCACTTCTTGAAGTCCACCTTGCCTTTTTCTCTTTCCTCGTGTGGCCGCCGCCATGTCCCATTGCGGTTCCATTGGCAGTGGATGTTGTTGACCTTCCCCAACAAGCCTTTGTCCACATAATGGGCCTTGGCAAAATGATAGAGCGGATGGTAACGGAGATGATGCCCGATCTGGAGGATTTTGTTTGCGGCCATTTGAGCCTTGAGCATCGCCTTGCAGTCGTCAATCGTGTAGGCCATGTTCTTTTCGCAAAACACATGGCGACCGTTCTTGAAAGCCTCGATGACCATGGGAGCGTGGAAGATCAGGGGCGTGACGATCATCACGGCGTCCATGTCGGCTTCTTTGAGCAACGTCTTCCAGTCATCATAGACTTTCGGCTTGTCCCCAGCAATCTTCTTGGCCTCCTCCGCTCGCGAGGGAACGACGTCGCAAACGGCGGTGAATTGAATACCTGGTATTCGCAACGCGGCGGGCATCAGGTTCAACCTGGCTTGGCTGCCGCAGCCAATCAGACCGAGCTTGAAGGGACGGTCGTCCACTTTTGCCTCCGGCCCCAACGCTCCTGAAGCGGGCGCGGGAGCAGGCGTGGGAGACGGTGTTGGCTTCGGAGTCACCGCAGAAGCCACCTTCGGTTGCTCCTCCTGCTTTTCGCCACAAAACGTCAACGCTGCGGGGGCTGCCGTTGCGCCGGCCGTCGTTCGGAGAAAAGATCTCCGACTCCATTTCTTTGGATCCATGTTTCCTTTCCTCCTTTTCAAAGTCCCATAATGTCGAGATCTGGGCCAGCCCACAATCCGCGATTAGGTCCGCCGCGACTGGCAGATCAACTATTGCCTCGTCTCATTCCAAACGATATTCCTTCTTCCACTCATCCGTGGCGCTCGGCCAGCTGCAACCTCCAACCGGGCGGCACGTAAGACCATTCAGAATGTCCCGATGATAGAGACCGTCAAGCTCGAATGGAAGATAGGTCTTTTCCAGTTCCAGGTTTCCAAGTTTCCCGTTTCAGGTTGTCTTGTTCATTGTCCATCAGTTGCTGGACCGACCTCGCCATTGACGGGGTGAATTTTCAAACCGCGCAGAATTTCGCCCATCTTGAGCCCGCCACTGACCGACTGACTGACATAAGCCGCCACCTCGCGCGATTCCTGTTCCTTGAGATACGCCTTGCGGCTGAGGGAGATCTTCTGGGTCTTGCGTTCGATTTTCATCACCTTGGCCTCGATTATCTGGCCGACTTGCACCGCCTCCTCGGGTTTTTCCACCCGCTGCGCATCCAATTGCGAGATATGGACTAGTCCCTCGACTTCAGGAGCGACCTCGACAAATGCCCCAAACGACGTCACGCGGGTTACTTTGCCGTGAACTTCCGACCCCGTCGGATGCGCTTCGACAAATCGTTCGAATGGACTCCTGGCCATCTGCTTGAAACCAAGGCTGATTCGTCTTCGCTCGCGATCCAGCCTCAGGACAACGGCTTCGACTTCCTGGCTTACCTGGACATAGTGCGAAGGCGTTTTGGGCCGTTTCTCCCACGTCATGTCGGAAACATGGATCAAGCCCTCGAAGTCCTCGGTCAAACGGACGAAAGCGCCGTACTGCGTGACCGCTGTCACGGTGCCCTTGACGACCGTCTGGGGCGGGAATTTCCCCTCGACTTCCAGCCATGGATCCTTGGTCACCTGCTTGAGGCCCAGCGCCATGCGCCGGCGCTCTTTATCAATGTCGAGCACCACAACTCGGACTGTATCGCCCACCTGGAGGAAGTCTTGCACTCTCTTGGGGCCGTTGGCCCACGACAGTTCGGAGGTATGGATCATCCCCCGAACACCCTCTTCGAGGCTGACGAAAGCGCCGAAGTCGGCCAACCCTACAACTTTTCCCTTGATGGTGCTCCCGGCGGGATACTTTTCCTCGACCTTTTCCCAGGGATCAGGACGTGCCTGTTTGCGACTGAGCGTGACACGGCCGCTTTCACGATCCACTGACACCACGCGCACCTTGAGATCGCGCCCTTCTTTGAGATAGTCGTTTGGGTCGGAGCCGCGTTCCCATGAGACCTCTTCGCGCGGGATTAGACCGTCCAAGCCACCCAAGTCGGCAAACGCGCCAAAATCCAGGATTCTCTTGACGCGGACAACCCGTTCCTGACCCGGTTCGAGCGAGTCGAGAATCCGCCGGCGCTTGCGCTGCTCGTCTTCCTGTATGAGTTTGCGACGCGAGAGAACGACTCGTCGGCGCTGACGATCCAAGTCTATGACATAGGCTTCCACCTCCCGACCGACCCATTCGGCGAGGTTCTCTACCCGCGCCGTGTCAATCTGGGAGGCCGGCATGAAGGCGGGGACACCGATGTCCACAATCAGACCAGAACGAACCGGTTCGGCGATCCGTCCCGAGACGGGGGTGCCGCGGCGAACCGCCTCGCGTACGCGCTGCCAGGCAAGTTCGCTAACAGCGCTACGATAGGAAACGTGAATCTGCCCCGTTTCGCTTTCGCGATCCAGAATCTGAACCGGAATCGTATCCCCAACGGCAACGTGGATCTCGCCCTGGGCGTCCACGAATTCGTCAATGTCAATAATCCCTTCCGCTTTGTCGCCTACGTCGACGAGAACATAAGTGCGTTTGACGTCCACAATCAAGGCATCCACAATTTCGCCCGAATAGAACTCGTGAATCTTGCCGAGATACTGTTCGAGCATCCGGTTGAATTCTTCCGTCTCGTCAGGCTCGGCTTTTTCGACAGCCGCTTCTTTTTTCGTTTCCCCGGCTGGCGGCTCGGTCACGGCAACGGTTTGTTCGAGGATTGGTCTGCTTTCGGGCCGCGATTCTGCCGTAGGGGCCCTTTCTGGAATCGCTTCGGAAACAGCGGTCGCCCCCGTGGAGGCTTCGCCTTCCTTGGCCGGACCATCCACGCGCTGGCGCCCCGTTCGGCTTAGAATCTGCATGGCATCAATCGGCGAGAGTTCGTCTTCGATCTCACCCTCTGGTACGGCTCCCGACCCACCGCTTGCTTTCTCGCCGGTTACGTGCTCCTGGACATCTTCAGACATACGACGGCTTGCTCCTCATCGAATCTTGCACCGTCTCTCGACCCGCGTACTCTTCAGGCCGCCCATTCCGCCGACGGGCGAGGATCATCCCCACATTCACGCTCTGCGCGCCAAACCCTTCGGAGTCGTGCGAGCGTGACCGCGAACACCGCAATCCCGTTCCACGAACTGGTTGGTGTCATAGGCTGGCTGAAGCGGCGGCAAAGGGTTACCTTCCCCATCATTCAGAAAACAGGGGCAACCCTCGCCTTTTCCCCTCCTTGGGTTTGACCGACGCCAGCGACTGCCACTCAACTTCGGTTGGTTGCTAATGGTCATACTCAAGACTGTCAAGGCGATTCTGTCCATCTCAGACCGTGAGCAATCGCTGCGAAAAGAGAAGCCACAAACACGGAAGTCGCGTTTTTTCTTTTGCCTCTTCCTGGCCTCGTTTGCTGTCTTCAGTAGAAGTCCACGTGACAAAGTTGACCACGGCAATAGTTGGGGATGTCGTCAGAGAGAAAACGTCGGCGCATGTCCTGGGCCACGTCGCTGTTCCAGACCTCCATGAACGATTCCCGCTCCAAATTGCCGAACGACGCCTTGGCCCAGCAGCACGCCCACAGGTTGCCGCCCTCGTCAATGTAAGCCCACCACCAGGGGTTGGTGCATTTCTGGATCAGCGGGCGACGCGGGCGTCGCTGGCTCGCTCCGGACGAGAGCGATTCGCCGATACCGGATCCGTTCGCTGCCTCGGTTGAACCCAACAGGTTAAGGATGGGCGCCGTGACAACGTAAGCGATGCCCCGACGGCGCGCTTCGGCTTCGCCCTCGGCGATCATTCGACGCAGCACGGGGATGTGATAGGTCAGCTCTTCGCTTCGCACTTCCGGGTCGTTGTTATATCGTAATTCGAGCATCTGGACGTAGATTTCGGGAACGCCGTGTTCGGCCGCGAAACGAACCATCTCGGGCAGTCGCTCGATGTTGCGCAACATATAGGAAGCCGCAAGCGTCAGGCGTGGGGCCGGCGACTCCAATCGCTTCTTCCATTCGTTCAGTAGGCGGATGCCGGTGACGACCTGTTCGAGCCGCGCCCCGACGCGCATCGCCGCATAGCGTTCGGGATCGCTTTCCTCGATCGAGATTTTGACATGCTGCATACCGCAGCGAACAATTGCTTCGGCCCATTTGGGCGTGAGGAGAGTTCCCGCGGTCGTCATGGTCAGATTGTGGCAACCGAGCCGGCGATGGGTTTCGAGAATGCGGTCGAACTGCGAGTAGAGAAAGTTCTCACCGAACGGCGTGAGGTCGAACGTTTCGGCGTAAGGCATCAAAGGCAACGCCTGCTCAAGGACGGCGGCCGGAATCTCCCGCTCCAGGCGATCTTTGACCTGCTCATGGCGCAACCGGATCATTTCAACCGTGCGCATGCAGAAAAAACAGCGCAGGTTGCAGGCCATCGTCGAACCAAGCTGAATCAGACGCGGATAGGAAGTCATGCGGAGGCGGCGGTGATAGAACTCGCGCCAGTTCAGTTCCGTGTTCCAGCGGCTCTTGTCTCGGGAAACTGCGCGAAGCGCTCTCAGGCGTGCCCGTTTGGCCCAGCGTCCCGCGACGATTACCGGATTCACCACGATCTTGGATTCTCCATGCCTCACGCGATCTGCCATCGCCGAAGCGAACAATCACAGCTAGAACCGACCTTCGTTCGGCAGTGGTCAGAATGCAAAGCGAAAAATGGGACAAAAAGCACGCGTGCGACAGGACCATTGGGTTTTGACGTTGACACTTGCCGGTTTGGGCGACTAAGCGAATGATCCTGTTGGCTTTGATACTGGCGCCGAATGAAGGGGCGCTGCGATTCGATGGGTTGACTCATGTTGGATATTCGATTGATCCGGGAAGAAACCGAACGGGTCCGGCGAGCTTTGGAAACACGGGGCGCGCGGGTTGACCTCGACCGCATCCTCGAGCTTGACCGCCAGAGGCGCTCCCTTCTTGCCGATACGGAAGCGATGAAGAACCGTCGCAACGAGACCTCTCCCCAGATTGGCCAAATGAAAAAGCAGGGTCTCGATACGTCGCAATTGCAGGCCGAAATCCGACAACTCGGCGAGCGGATCAAGGCGCACGAGGAAACGTTGCGCGTCGTTGAGCAGGACCTTCAGGTGTTGCTCCTTCTGGTCCCGAACTTGCCGCACGAATCGGTGCCGGTGGGGGCCGACGAGCAGGCCAACGTTGAAGTGCGGCGGTGGGGCGAGACACCCAGGTTCGACTTTGCACCGCGTCCTCACTGGGAGATTGCCGAGCAGCTTGGTCTGGCGGATTTCGGTCGCGCCGCGAAACTCAGCGGTTCGGGGTTCGCCATGTTCACGGCGCGTGGCGCCCGGCTCGAACGCGCGCTGATCAATCTGATGCTCGACATGCACACGCAACTGCATGGATTCACCGAAGTTGCACCGCCCTGCCTGGCCACGCGCTCGGCGATGACCGGAACCGGGCAACTTCCGAAAATGGAAGGGGACATGTATCGGGTGGATGGCGACGATCTTTTCTTGATCCCCACCGGCGAGGTCCCGCTCGTCAATCTCTACCGCGACGAGATACTGCGCGGCGGTGAATTGCCGATCCGCGTCACCGCCTACACGCCCTGTTTTCGCCGCGAAGCCGGTTCCTATGGCAAGGATGTGCGCGGGTTGATCCGCATCCATCAATTTGACAAAGTGGAGCTTGTCTCTTTCACCGCGCCCGAGTCGTCCGAGGACGAATTGGAACTCCTGTTGGGTTTCGCCGAAGATGTCCTTCAGCGCCTCGGGCTTCCCTATCGCGTTGTGACTCTGTGCACGGGCGACCTGGCATTTCAGGCAAACAAGTGCTACGACCTCGAAGTATGGGCGGCGGGCGTGGGCAAGTATCTCGAGGTTTCGTCAGTCAGCAATTGTGGGGATTTCCAGACGCGGCGTGCGAACATTCGTTTCCGGCGCGAGGAAAAAGCGAAGCCCGAATTTGTCCACACACTCAATGCTTCCGGTGTGGCATTGCCGCGAACCGTCATCGCGGTGCTCGAAAACTATCAGACCCGCGATGGCGCGGTCGTCCTCCCCAAAATCTTGCAGCCCTATATGGGATGTGAGAGGTTGGAGGCGAGAGGCTGAAAACAGAAGGATGAAGGCGGAAGGATGAACGCTGAACGCTGAAGGCTGAGACAGGAGAGGGAAATGACTATAGCTTTTTTCGATTGCTACAGTGGAATCAGCGGCGACATGGCTCTGGGCGCACTGGTTGACCTTGGTCTCGACGTGGCCGAGCTTCAGCGCGCGCTGGCGTCGCTGCCTATCGAAGGGTTCGAGATCCAGAGCAGCATCGTCAAGCGCTCGGGCATTCGCGCCACTCGCATCGCCGTCATCGTGGACGAAGCGAAGGACGTTCGCCGAACGCTTGACGACCTGGATGCAATTTTGGATCGTTCCAAATTGCCCGGGCGCGCGCTGGCCCGAACGCGGGAGGCCTTCCGGCGTCTGGCGGAGGCGGAAGCCAAGGTCCACCATCGCCCCATCGAACGGATCCATTTCCATGAGGTCGGTTGTCTCGACGCTGTCGTGGACATTGCCGGAACCATGGTCGGTGTGGAACTGCTTGGCATCGAGCGCGTGTTGGCTTCACCGTTGGCGGTCGGCCAGGGAAAAATTCAATGTCAACACGGGGAACTTCCGGTTCCTGCCCCGGCGACGGCTCAGGTTCTGTGCGGCGTGCCAATCTATTCCGGTGGAATCGAAGCCGAGCTGACCACACCGACGGGAGCGGCCATTATCACCACGCTGGCCGAGAGTTTCGGTCCGATGCCGCCGATGCGACCATGCCGAGTTGGCTATGGGGCCGGACAACGCGAAATTGCCGGCCAAACCAACTATCTTCGCGTCATCCTGGGTGAGCTGTATGCCGAAAAGCCCGCCATGACCGCGCCGGGCGATCTTGCCGCTCACGCCGAGCACGAAACGCTTTATCTTCTGGAAACAGAGATAGATGATATGAACCCCGAGTATTTCTCGGCGCTGATCGAGGGGCTGTTCGCCCTGGGAGCGCTGGATGTCCACTGGACAGCGGTCCAGATGAAAAAGAACCGGCCGGGTGTCTCGCTCCAGGTGCTCACCGATCCCCCGCATCGAGATGCGGCGGCAGCGATGATCTTTCGCGAAACTTCAACGTTCGGCCTGCGGGTTGTGGCGGTTGAGCGCTATTGCCTGCGGCGCTCGTTCGATTCCGTCGAGACGCCTTTTGGTTCTGTGCGGGTCAAGGTTGGCTACTGGGGCGACCAGGTTCTCAAAGTCACACCCGAATATGAGGAATGCCGCCGGCTGGCCGCATCGTCGGGCGTACCGCTCGGTCGCATCTATCAGGCGGCCGCCGCCGCGGTCGAACGGCGCTACTTCGCTTCCGGCCCGACCGAGTGATGACACGAAAACGCATCCAATTCGTCATCAGCCTGCTGATCACCGCGTTTTTTCTCTATCTGGCCTTTCGTAACGTCTGGCTCGGAAAACTGTGGGAGGAGCTGCGACAAGTCCAATTCGGCTGGCTCGTTCCGTTCTTCGCCATCACATTGGTCTCGATGTATCTGCGGGCGGTTCGCTGGAAGTATCTGCTTGAACCGGTTCTACAGGCTCCGTCCCACAAATTGTTTCCACCGCTGATCATTTGTTTCGCACTGAACGGGATTTTGCCTGGCCGGGCGGGCGAATTTGCGCGAGCCTATCTGGTTTCGCGCGACTATCGCGTCAAGTTCAGCAGCGCCCTGGCCACGGTTGTCGTCGAGCGGATTGTTGACGGAGCAGGGTTGCTCGCGCTGTTCGCCGTCATTCTGGCCCTTGTCCCCCTCAGTGGAAGTGTGGAACTGGCGTGGGGAGAGAGGAAATGGGCTATGGACGCGGCGCAGTTGCGCCCGCTGACCAACCGCTTGCTCGCCGTTTCGCTGACGGCGTTGGCAGGAACGATTCTAATGCTTTGGGGACCGTTTCGCCGATCGGTCCAGCGAATTGTCAGTCGGATACCGCTGTTGCCGCACAAATTCAAGGATGGCCTCAATCGCTTCATCGAAACCTTTGTCCATGGCTTCCATTCGCTTCGAAGCCCGCGGCTGATTTTTTGGGTGATCTTCCACACGGGTACGGTGTGGCTGACCGTTGGTCTATCGCTGGCTCTCATCTCCCATGGTTTTCCCAGCATTCGGCTAAACTTTCTTCAAGGAATGGCCACAGCGATTATCATTTGCATCGCCATCCTGATTCCCGCGGCCCCCGGCTATTGGGGACTCTACGAGGTCGGATGCATTCTAGCGTTGCAGGTGCTGGGCGTGGTGCCGCCCGGCGAGATAGGCCAGACGGCCGCTCTGGGCTTCTCGCTCGTGATCCATTCGATGCAAATGGTATGCACGATTGGGCCGGGATTGTGGTTCTTGTGGCGCCGACAGGTGAGCCTCTCCGAGCTGACCCGCCGCGAGGGTGTAGAGAATCCCTAGGAACCTGTACGTAGCAGATCGCCGGCAATAACACTAAAGGCCGCCCCCGAATCAACGAGCAACCGCACGGTCGCGCTTTTGCGCCGACTCAGTCCGAGGACTTTCATATCAACGTGCGTCAATCCCATCGAAGCGCCTCCTGATAGAAGCGGGAGGCTGGATGCGGGATGTTGGAAAAAACACTTACAATCATCCCGTGCCCGTTCCCCTTTTCGTTCCCGTGCCTTGCTTTTCGTCTCTTCTATGTCCAGCTGGCAGTGTGAGCTCAAAGCGAGTAGCTCCAAAGTGTGCAAGCCGGCGGAGGATGTTTCATCCGGGAACGGCATCGGCCAGTTCAGCGGAAAGAAGTCCCCGCGGGCCGGAGCCAAGTGACGCTGCGGGGAATTCTCTTGACCGCTTTCCGTTGGCCAGACAGGTTAAGGAGGACAACTGGCAATAGCAGTTGGCGGTGAGATGCAGAATCATTTGAGCCGAGACAGCCCCGGCAGCAGGCTCCGCCATTCCTTTGCCGCCTACTTGCTGGAATCCGACTGCGATATTCGACCGATCCAGGAGCGTTGGGACCACAGAGATGTCAGCACGGTCATGATCTACACGCATGAGCTCAACAAGGGAGGCCACGGCGTTCGCAGCCGGGTCAATGGGATTTGGCCAGGTTCATGCACTTAACCATCGTGGCACGGGCATCCTGCCCGTGATTCATGGGCAATCCGCCCGAGGCGGACATGCCACGCGAGCGGAGCGCCTTAAGTAAACAGCGTTGGGCCTGAGTGAGCAGCATTGGGGCTAAATCGTTCAAATGATGGGTCTTTCCGTTCAACTGAGTCTTTCTGTCGGCTCCGCGCCGGGAAAACTCTTAACCCGTTGGGAACAGCAGAAGAAAAGGAGATCGGAAGGGCACGAATCAAAGTCCAGGATATTGTGGACGATCTCAACTCCCAGTTCACGAGAGCATTGGCAGAGGCGGTTTCTGAGGTTCTCCCGGACGCCGATGTGGACGAACATGAACTGTTCAGGGCATTCAACCGGGCGGTCGGAGGCAAGTGCAGCACATAGGAGAGAGTGCGAGACGACCACATCGGAAACTGAACCTCCCCACCGGAGGAAGAAAAGAGGGTTTCCAACAAGCCATCGGGGGCGATTCTCAACCCGCGCGGACGCGGGTCTCGAGCGCCTCAATGGCGACGTTAGCCGGCGGCGGCGCAAATGGGAAAATTGCTATGGAAGTTGCAGAGGTGGTCAAAAGATGTAAAATGGCCCTGGAAAGCTATTACGGTTCCCAGTTCAAGGGACTCATTCTGTATGGCTCTGTAGCGCGTGACCAAGCGGCTCCTGCCAGCGATATTGATTTGCTTGTTCTGCTGAACCAGCCCTTCGATTACTTTCGTGAACTCCGTCGGATTGTCGAACTGCTCTATCCCATCCAATTAGAATCCGAGCGACTTCTTTCTGCCAAGCCTGCTCTTGTGGATGATTTCGAACACGGCGTCCTCGCCCTCTATCGCAATGCCAGGCGAGAAGGAGTGTTCGTGTGACTTCGCCATTTGCCGACGAGATAGCCGCTAATCTTGAACGGGCTGAGCGGTCAATTCAAGCAGCGCGACAATTGGCAGTGGGTGGGTTCTATGACTTTGCGGCTTCACGCTCATATTATGCGGCCTTCTATGCAGCCACGGCAACCTTGCTGTCCGAAGGATTGGAATTAACCAAACATAGTGCGGTTATCGCTTCTATTCATCAGAGATTCGTCAGGACGGGTAAACTGGACAACGAACAAGGCAAAGCCCTGAACTGGCTTTTTGAGCTACGCAGCGTTGGCGACTATGGTGGCACAGCGCACGTGTCCCGCGAAGAAGTTGACCAGGCTATTGCAGCGGCAGAGAAGTTCCTGGAAGCCGTAAAACCTTTCCTGCAATAACACGGCCGGCTAACCTCTCGCCGGAGCCGGCTGGCACTCCGCGCCAGCCGCTCATCTCGGCGCCGTTAGCTGAGAGAAAGGATGCGTCATGAATCGAGTACGAAAAGCCATGCGTATTGCAGGTTTACTCCTGCTAATCGTTTGGACGAGTTGCGCGCAGAGAAATGAGTGGGAGATTCTCAATCAGCAAGCCATGGAGCTATATCGTGCCGGCAAATACGACCGTGCTGTCGTCGTGGCAAAAAAGGCTCTTGAAGTGGCCGAAAAGAATGTCGGCCCTGACCATGCCGATGTGGTCCAGAGCCTGCACAACCTCGCCGAGCTTTATAGAACCCAGGGCCAGTACGCGCAGGCCGAGCCGCTCTACAAGCGTGCCCTGGCGATTTATGAGAAGGTTCTTGGCCCCGACCATCCCTATGTGGCCCAGAGCCTGCACAACCTCGCCGAGCTCTATAAAACTCAGGGCGAGTATACGCAGGCCGAGCCGCTCTACAACCGCGCCCTCGCGATAAGGGAGAAGGCTTTCGGCCCCGATCATCCCGATGTGGCCACGAGCCTAAACAACCTGGCCGGCTTCTATCAGTCCCAGGGTCAGTACGCGCGGGCCGAGCCGCTCTACAAGCGCGCTCTGGCGATAAGGGAAAAGGCTCTCGCCCCTGACCATCCCGATGTGGCCACGGTGCTGGAAAACATGGCAGTAGTTTATCGGAATACGGGGCGTGAAAAGGAAGCCGAAGCACTCGAAATGCGGGCCGCAGGCATCCGTGCAGTCAAGTGATGGGGAAACATGGCTAACTGCTTCAATTCGTAACTTCGGTGACGTATTCTCTCGACAGGATTGACGAGATTTACAGGATCAAAATCCTCTTCATCCTGGGAATCCTGTCCAACTGAAATCATATCAAGAATAGCTTCATACATAACCGCCTTTGCGAATGGATACACTAAGAGCGCCTAAAAAAATGCGTTTTGCCTTGGTCCCGTCGGGACCAAACGAGAATAGCCCAGCCTTTTAAGGCTTGTCATTCCCCAAATCTCCGGAGCCTGCGGGCGAGATGAACGCCTTGAACCAAGAGAGAGAGTTCTTTCATCCCGAGCCACAGTGTTTTCCAGCCAGGCATTCCG
>Ga0315280_10000811_pt1 | contig 56447 bp, 45 predicted proteins | sample YL17G06_40_MG_FD_203697 | JGI IMG/M metagenome (GOLD analysis project Ga0315280, IMG submission 203697) | Sediment microbial communities from Yellowstone Lake, YNP, Wyoming, USA - YL17G06_40 | ecosystem: Environmental > Aquatic > Freshwater > Lake > Sediment | place: USA: Wyoming | collected... | reverse complement strand
AAGTTCAGCCTGGGAAGCGCCTCGCTGGACTTCGCCAAGCCAACCCTTCCGGTGCTGTTGCTCTACGGCTTTTTCTGGTACCTGCAGAAGTACGTGGCCGACCAGACGGCGGTGCAGCGCTACCTGGCGGCCCGGTCCGACCGGGAGGCGCGACAGGGCGTCGCGCTGGGCGCCGTCCTGTGCGTGCTGGTGTGGACGGTGTTTATGCTGATCGGCACCTGCACCTGGTCGTTTTACCGGATTACCGGCGAGAAACTGCCAGCCACGGTCACCAAGGCCGACCAGGTGTTCCCGCACTTCCTCAGCACGCACATTCCCGCGGGGCTGGCGGGCCTGTTTCTGGCCTCCCTGTTTGCCGCCGGCATGTCCACGCTCGCCAGCGACCTGAACTGCATCTCCGTGGTGGCCGTGGAGGACTTCTATCGCGCGCTGAAGCCGGCTTCGACCGACCGCCAGCGTCTGCGGCTGGGCCGGTGGGTGGTGGGCGTGTTCGGCGCCATCGCCCTGGGCATGGCGCTGTTCCTGGCCCACACCCGGGGAACCGCTCTCTCCATGTGGTTCTCCGTCTCCGCGATTCTTTCCGGCGGCTTGGCCGGGCTGTTCCTGCTGGCCTTTCTGAGCACGCGGGCGAGCCGCCGCGGGGCCTACGCGGGCATCCTGGCCAGCCTCGCCTTCACGGCCTGGGCCACCCTGACGCTGGGCGACAATAGAATCCTGGACCTGGGACGCTGCAACTTCCCGTGGCATGACCTGACCATCGGGGCCATCGGGCACGGCCTGCTGCTGACGGTGGGCTACCTGGCCAGCCTCCTGCTTCCCGAGAAACAAGGAGACCCGCGCGAATTCCGCCGCATGACCCTCTGGGGCTGGCTGGAGGCGAAGAGGTAGCGGCTCATTCTTCACAGCAGCGGCCGCACATCATCCCACAGCAATCGCATGCGCACTGGAAATTTCAGAAGCGGAGTGATAGTGTGACGCTTTCATCGAAGAATTTGCTTGTGTCGAGGAGCAGCGGTGATGGAAGCATTGGGAATGATTGAAACCCGGGGCCTGGTCGGCTCCATCGAGGCGGCCGACGCCATGGTGAAGGCGGCCAACGTGGTGTTGATCGGGCGCGAGTATATCGGGGCCGGGTACGTGACGGTGATGGTGCGCGGCGACGTGGGCGCCGTCAAGGCGGCCACCGACGCGGGCGCGGCCGCCGCCCGGCGGGTGGGCGAGCTGATCAGCGTTCACGTCATCCCGCGGCCCCACCAGGAAGTCGAACAGTATCTGCCCAGCGCCAAGTAGGTGTCAGGTTTCAGGTGTCAGGTGCCAGGCCGGCGCGGGAAGCCTCCCTGACACCTGACACCCGATACCTGACACCTCCATGGATCCCGATCTCGCCTCCATCCAGGAAGCGCGTGACCTCGTAGAACGGGCCTACGAGGCTTCGCGGCGGTTCCTCGTCTTCTCGCAGGAACAGGTGGACGCCATCGTTGATGCCATGGCGCAGGCGGCCACCGCCGCCGCCGAGGACCTGGCCCGGGAGGCGGTCGAGGAAACCGGCTACGGGGTGGTGGCCGACAAGGTGCAGAAGAACCTGCTGTGCTCGCGCGACCTGCACCAGGCCATCCGCCCGATGAAAACGGTCGGAGTGTTGCGCGAGGACCGCCAGGCGCAGGTGCTGGAAGTAGCGATGCCGGTGGGCGTGGTCATCGCCCTGACCCCCACCACCAATCCCACCTCCACGGCCATTTACAAGGCGCTGATCGCGCTGAAGGGGCGCAACGCGGTGGTGATCAGTCCGCACCCCTACGCGGTCCGCTGTACCTGCCACACCGCCGACGTGCTGTACCGGGCGGCCCGCGCCGCCGGGGCCCCCGAGCACGTGATCGGCTGCCTCCACCATCCCACGCGCGCCGCCATCAACGAGCTGATGAAGCACCGGCGTACCGGCGTCATCCTGGCCACCGGCGGCTCCGGGCTGGTGCGCGCCGCCTATAGCAGCGGCAAGCCCGCCTTCGGCGTGGGGCCCGGCAATGTGCCGGCCTTCATTGAGAGAAGCGGCGACGTGCGCAAGGCGGTCGCCGACGTTGTGCGCGGAACGACCTTCGACAACGGCACCGTCTGCTCCAGCGAGCAGGCCATCGTGGCCGAGGAACCGCTGCGCGAGCAGGTGCTCGCCGAACTGCGCGCCCAGGGCGCGTACATCCTGAACGAGGCGGAAACCCGGAAGCTCGGCGGCGTGCTGGTGACGCCGGAAGGTACGGTGAACCCGAAGTGCGTGGGCCAATCGGCGGTGGCCGTGGCCCAGACGGCCGGCCTGTCCGTTCCCCCGGATACCCGCGTGCTGATTGCTCCGCTGCGCGGCGTGGGCAAAGAGCACCCGCTCTCGGCCGAAAAGCTGTCGCCGGTGCTGGCGCTTTACTTCGTGAAGGACTTCGAGGAGGGCTGCCAGGCGTGCGAGAGCCTGCTGCGGTTCGGCGGACTGGGGCACACCGCGGTCATCCATTCGCGCGACGATGGCCGCATCCGCGAGTTCGGGCTGCGCATGCCGGCCTGCCGGGTGATTGTGAATTCGCCGGCGCCGCACGGCTCGGTCGGCTACTCCACCGGGCTGCTGCCCGCCATGACGCTGGGCTGCGGCGCTCTGGGCGGCAACAGCACCGGCGACAATATCTCGCCCCTGCACCTGATCAATACCAAGCGAATCGCTTACGAAACACGCCCGGTCGAAGAGCAAGCCGTGCGGGCCGGGGCGCCGTTGGCGGCTGCCTCCCTGCCGGCTCGAGTTTCCCTCCTGGCGGGCGGCGATGCCTCCGCGAGCTCGGCCCACATCGCGCTGCCCGATCGGCAAACCATCCAGAGCGTGGTCGCGCGCTTCCTGGCGTCAAGAGGAACGGCACCGGCGGCGGGACCTGCCGGTGCCCGGGCGCCCGGCGCGGCGGCCGAGCGCGCTTCCTCCGGCCCCCCCTCGCCCGCATCTGTCCCAAAGGTGGTAGACTTTGTGTGTGAGAACGATGTGAGGGCCGCGCTGAACGCCAACGGAAAAATTCACATCGGTCCCCGCACCATCGTCACGCCATCGGCCCGCGACCTGGCCGCGGGTACTGACGTGTTCATCATCTGCCAGGCGAAATGAACTTGGGTCTTGGGACCGCGGGCCGGGATGCCGGCGTCTCAGGACGCAAAACTGAAGTCCGACTATGCCGCAGACCGAACTCGACCTGAAGCGCGTGCGATCTGAAATGATCGATTACATCCACCAGTCGGGGCTGCCCGTCTTTTACAGCACGTGCACGCCTGAAACAGAGAGCGCAGTCTTCTGGGATGGGGCTTCCTATCCGGACTGGCGCCAATTCGTCGATGTGGCCAAGGAATCGGGCGCCCGGCTGCTGGTCTTCTCTTCGGAAGAGCTGACCCAGGCAGAGTTGGAAGACGCGTTCGAGAAGCTCGAGGACTGCGACCTGGACAGCGACGAGCGGCGCGCCTATACCAGGCAGTTCGAGGCCCTGCGCAAGCGGGTGGGACAAACCGCGTGGATTCGCATGGCCTTCGAACACGGCGGCCTGTGGCTGAACTACGCGCTCAGTACGCCCTGGCACGAGGAATTCGAATCGGTCGTGGAAGACCTGGAACTGCTCCTCCCCTATGAGGACCTCGACGAGGAAGAGGAGGAAGAAGAGGGCGGTTCCGGCCGCGGCTTCTTTTCCCGCAACTGAATTCCGGCTGACGGCTGCCAGCCACACCACCCCCGCCGCAGCTTTCCACGCTCCGCCAGCGTCCAATCATGTAGGGGAACCGAATCCATGAAATGGGATCAAATCTCCCGGAACTGGGAGCGGATGAAGGTGCTGGCACAGGAACGCTGGGCCAAGCTTGGCGATCGCGACCTGGAGCTGATCGACGGCGACCGGCAGGAGCTTATCTTCATGCTGGCGGAACGTTATAAATGGCCCCGGCAGCGCGCCGAGCTGGAAGTGCAGGACTGGCAGGAAAGCGGCGTCCGCCCCCCCAGCTTCAACCGCCCGGAGAACCTGCGCAAAGCCGGATAAGCAGGCCCCTCACGGTCGCGGCTCGGCTACGCATCCAGGTGGCCGGAGAAGAAGCGGGCCACGGCGGCCTGCGACGGCGCCACCTGGCGATGAATGCCGTCCATCTCCGCGGGCTGCAGGGGCTTGAAGGCGCGGGCGATGGCCACGTTCTGCTCCAGCATCTCCAGCTTGGGCATGCCGATGACCGCCGCGGTGACCGGCAGGGACAGCGTGTAGCGCAGCAGCGACTCAATCCCGGCTTTCCCCGCGCCCGTCCCGACGATCTTGTCCTGGGCCGCTATCTTCATGGCGATGACGCCGAGGTTCTTTTTCCTGGCGGCCGGCAGGGCCAGTTCCTCGAACTGGTTGGCGCGGGAAGCGTTCAGGGCCATCTGCACGCAATCCAGGTCGTGCCGCTCGATGGCCGTCTTCAGCACCGCGCCCTCCTGGTGGCAGCTCATGCCGATGAAGGTGGCCATCTTCTGCTCGCGCGCCTTGTAGAGCGCCTTCAGCCCGCCCTCTTTCTCGATCTTCTCCAGGTCGGCCATGGGACCGAGGCCGTGCAGGTGGAACAGGTCCAGGTAGTCGATTTGCATGCGCTTGAGGCTCTGCTCCAGCGTCCGCATGACGCCGTCGTAGTCGCGCAGGTCGGCTTTGGTGGCCAGAAAGATGTCCTTGCGCCGCGCGCCCAGCGCCTTGCCGATTCTGATTTCGCTGGCGCCCTTGCCGTAGTCGGTCGAGCTATCGACATAGGTGATGCCCAGATCGAGGGCGCGGTTCAGCGCCCGGATGGCTTCCTCTTCGCTCTTGTACTCCAGGAAGCGGCTGCCGCCGCCAAAGGCCAGAATGGAAACCTCGCGCTTGGTACGCCCCAGGACCCGCTTGGGTATGCCGCCTCTGGCCTGGGCGGCGAGCGCCGTCGAGAGGGCTGGAAGCACGGTGGAAGTCGCGCCTGCGCGCCGGATGAAGTTGCGCCGGGAAATGTCGGTCATGGCCTGCTCCTTTCGCGAATGAAGAATAACACAAAGCCATTGCGGATTGCGGATTGCGGAGTCCAGGCTGGCTGGCAATCCGCAATCCGAAATCCGCAATCCGAAATTCGGGCGCCTTATGTTAAAAGAGATTGTAGAGAGGAAGTCATGGCCTTTTGCACCAACTGCGGGATGGAACTGGCGGCCGGCGCGCGCTTCTGCTCCGGTTGCGGCGCGTCGCAGGCCACGGCCCCGGGGACGGCTGCCGCGCAAGCGGCGCTGGCGCCCCCGGTCGAGTACACCATCGAAGGCGACAACCTTCAGGTACTGCGCATGAAGCTGGTCCGCGGCCAGGAGGTGTACGCCGAGGCCGGCAAGATGGTCTACAAGACGGCCAGCGTGGAATGGGAATCCCGCGCCTCCGGCCAGAGCCTGGGCGACAAGATCTTCGGTGTGCTGAAGCGGAAGCTGACCGGAGAATCGCTGTTCTTCACCTATTTCCGGACCGTGTCCGAGGGCGGCGAAGTGGGATTCGCCGGCTCGTATCCCGGCCGCATCCAGGCCATCAGGCTGGAACCGGGCCGCTCGTTCCTGGCCCAGCGGGATGCCTTCCTCGCCGCCGAGAGCAGCGTGGGATTCGACGTGGCGCTCGTCAAGCGCATCGGCGCCGGGCTGTTCGGCGGCGAGGGATTCATCCTGGAGCGGCTCACGGGGCCGGGCACGGTCTTCATTCACGGGGGCGGCGATTTCATCACCTTCGAGCTGAAGCCGGCCGAGGTCCTGCAGATCGACACCGGCTGCATCGTCGGTTTCGAGGACACGGTCACCTACGACGTGCAATTCGCCGGCGGCATCAAGACCGCGCTGTTCGGCGGGGAGGGATTGTTCCTGGCCACGCTGCAGGGGCCCGGCAAGGCCATCATCCAAACCATGACCCTGGCGAAACTGCGCCGGGAGCTGGGCATGTTGCGGGGCGGCGGCGAGGAGCACCACGGCCTGCCGGGGCTGGGAAGCATCCTGGGCACCGAGGATTGATCCCATTGCGGATTGCGGATTTGGGATTGCGGATTTCAAGGGCGTGAGCTGGCAATCCGCAATCCGAAATCCGAAATCCGAAATGGGTTACTGCACGGCGATGGTGACGGTGTTGCTTTGGGCGCCGGCGGCGGTGACCACCAACGGCAGGGCCATGCCCGGCGTCACATCGGCCGGCACCTCGGCGTTGATCTGCCATGACCCCACAAAGCCCGGCGCCAGGCCGCTGAATAGCACCTTGGCGTTCTTATCACGGATGGTGACGGTCGGCTGGGCCTGACTCACGCGACTTCGAAACCGGTGGAGTTCCTCTCCGACTCGGCGCGCCGGCGCCTCGCAGGCCCGGCGGCTACGCATTGGGCACGCTTTAAGACAGATCCTCTCTTTACTTGACCCTCCGTACGTCGCTTTGCTATGCTTCCTCCAATCGGCAAGGGGGGGAGTTATGTCGCGGGTTTCGAGGGGCTTAATAGGCCTCACCGCTATCTGTCTGGTTCTGGCCTTAGAGCCTGCTTACGCGCAGGCGATCATCACCACAATCGCGGGCAATGGGACGGCTGCGTTCTCGGGCGACGGGGGACCGGCCACCAGCGCTTCCCTTAGCGGCCCCACGGCTCTGGCCGTGGATGCCGCCAGCAACCTGTACATCGGCGATGGCGCCAACAGCCGCGTCCGCAAGGTCAACCCCTCAGGAATCATCAGCACTGTGGCGGGCGGGGGGACGGGCGGCGACGGCGGACCGGCCACGAGCGCTTCGCTAGGCTGGCCCGCCGGCGTGGCCGTGGACGCGGCCGGCAACGTCTACATCACCGAAAACCAGCGCATCCGCAAGGTTACCCCGTCGGGAATCATCAGCACGGCGGCGGGCAGTGGGACGGCAGGGTTTTCCGGCGATAGCGGGCCGGCCACCAGCGCCTCCTTGTACTGGCCCCAGGGCATAGCTGTAGACGCGGCCGGCAACCTCTACATAGCCGACTATTACAATAACCGCATCCGCAAGGTCAGTTCCTCAGGAATCATCGCCACCGTGGCGGGCAATGGCACCGCGGGTTTTTCTGGCGATGGCGGGCCAGCCACCAGCGCCTCGCTGAACCAGCCGTGGGGCGTCGCTGTGGATGCCGCCGGCAACCTGTATATTGCCGACGGCGGCAACAACCGTATCCGCAAGGTCAGCGCCGCGGGATTAATCAGCACCGTGGCGGGCAGCAGCACCTATGGATTCTCCGGCGATGGCGGATCGGCCACCAGGGCTTCGCTGAACCAGCCGACGGGCGTGGCGGTAGACGCCGCCGGCAACTTCTACATTGCCGACTACGGCTACGACCGCATCCGTAGAGTTGATGCGTCGGGCACCATTACTACAGTGGCCGGCAACGGCACCTTAGCCTTTGCGGGAGACGGCGGACCGGCTACGGCCGCGTCGCTCAAGAATCCGCGGGGCGTGGCGGTGGACGCCGCTGGCACGCTGTACCTAGCCGACACCGACAACAACCGTGTCCGCCGGGTTATTCCTCCCTGCAGCTACACAATCTCGCCGACCAGCGCGGCGGTTGCAGCCAGCGGCGGAAGCGGCAGCGTGGCCGTCACGGCGCCCAGTGGCTGCTCCTGGACGGCCGCCAGCAACGCGAGTTGGCTCTCCATAACCTCGGGCAGCAGCGGCAGCGGCAATGGCACGGTGACTTATACGGTGGCCGCCAACACGAGCACCACGGCCCTCACCGGCAGTCTCACGATTGCTGGGCAGACGTTCACGGTGACGCAGGCGGCCACGACGTGCGCGTTCACAATCTCACCAACGAGCGCCTCGGTTCCGGCCGCCGGCGGTAACGGTAGTGTGTCGGTCACCGCGCCGAGTGCTTGCTCCTGGACGGCCACCAGCAACGCAGGCTGGATCACGATTGCCGCAGGTGGAAGCGGCAGCGGCAACGGAGCGGTCGGATATTCCGTCGCTCCCAATGCAGGCAGTACCACCCGAAGCGGAACGCTGACCATCGCCGGACAAAGCTTCACCGTAAGTCAGGCGGCGACAAGCGGGCCTATTCTGTTCTCCGGCGGCGTGGTGAACTCGGCAAGCTTCGCGAAGGCGCCGGCGCCGGTGGCGCCCGGATCGATCATCTCGGTTTTCGGCGCGCGTCTGGCCGCCGCAGCCGGAGCCGCCTCAAGCCTTCCGCTTCCCACCGCGATTAACGCCACCAGTTTGCTGGTGAACGGCGTGGCTGCCCCGCTGTTTTTCGTGTCGCCGGGTCAGATCAATGCCCAGGCGCCCCTGCAAATCACAGCCGGCGGCACCGTGAGCGTGCAAGTGGCCGCGAACGGCGTGCAATCGAACACCCTGACGGTGGCCGTGGCGGCAGATGCACCCGGCCTCTTTACCGTGAGCCAGGATGGAACCGGCCCGGCCGTGGTGCTGCACGCCGCCGATTCCAGCGCGGTCAGCGCTTCCAACCCCATCCGTCCCGGCGAGTACCTGACGATCTACTGCACGGGTTTGGGCCCCGTTGCGAATCCGCCCGCAACCGGTTCGCCGGCATTATCCGACCCGCTTTCTGTACTGGTGAAAACGCCGGCGGTCGCGATCGATGGCATTTTCGCAAAGGTGAGTTTCGCGGGGTTGGCTCCTGGCTTCGTGGGGCTGAATCAGATCAACATTCAGGCGCCTAACGGCCTGACGGCGAACCCCAATGCGGCGCTGACAATCACCGCCAGCAAAGGCGTCGGCAATCTGACGCGGGTAGCCACCACATTTGCCGGCAGCGGGTTCTTGGGGGCGGCCGGAAAAACCGATTCTAACGGCCAAGTCACGCTGAACGTCGGTTCGCTAACCTTGCCGTTCAGCCTGAGAGACCGCAAGACTTCGGCGCCGCTGGCGAACATCGTGGTCTCGGTGGGCCTGGACTCGAACGACCCGAGCCGGGCCACCGTCACGCTGCTGGACCCCACAGGGAGCTATCCGGCCCAGGCCGCCATCCTGGCCGGCAGCGGCGCGGCCGCGCCAACGGCCTTTTTCCCCGCCGACGCCAGTCAGGTGGTCCCCGTAGCGATGTCGAAACCGGCGACCGTAAGTGATGCCTTTTACGCGGCTGGCGACCAGCTCCGCACGCTGCTGCTGCCGGCGCCCTCCGATCCCAACAACTCTAACTCCGGCTCCTTAGCGAATGCCTTACAGGCCGCCCTGTCCGCGGTAGTGAAATATCTTCCCGGAACCTGGAGCATCAATAGCTCCGAGGACCTGGATACGGTGACGGCGGCGCAACGGTTGTCACCGTTTTCTCAGCCTGGGAAGGTGATGTTCGACCTGGGCAAATCCTCTTTGAGCACACTGCTGGCTACCCAACTGGTGGGAGAAAGCCTGACAGCGGCGCTTTCCGCGGAACTGCCGATACTGGGCGCTGAGGTGCTCGTCGAAGCGGTCCCCGGCATGCTGGTACGCGGCGTGTACGATCCGCTCGGCTACCAGTACGTGCGCGTAATCAGCCTCGGCGGCTTCATTCCGGGCCAGCAGATGGAGATCGTGCTTCCGCTGGCCACCGCTCCGCTGGAGACCCCGGCGCCGGTGGCGCCCGTGCGCGTCCACACGCAGCCGCCGCTGCCCGACACAAATGTAATCATGCTGCACGTCGGAGGCGGTCCGTTCATGTTCCAACAGAAGACGGGCGCGGATGGTTCGGCGAGGTTCTTTACCCGCCCCGGCAAGTACAAGCTGCGGCAGATTGCGGACGGCTTCGACCCGACAACTTCCGACCTGACGGTGCCCGATTCGGGAATTGACACCACTGTGCCTGGCCCATCCGCAAGCTTCACACTGACGGTTACGAAGTCGGGTGATGGCTCGGGAAGCGTGACGTCGGATGGCGGCATCACGTGCGGCTCCACGTGTGTGGCGACTTACCCGCAAGGCGCGGTAGTAAAGCTTATCGCCACGCCATTGACCGGCTCCACGTTCACCGGCTGGGGCGGCGCATGCTCGGGCACCAGCCCCTGCTCGCTGACGATGGATGCGAACAAAACAGTGACGGCCACCTTCGTGAAGGCTCCGAGCGGAAGTCCGCTGGTGTTCACCGCGCCCGCCACTCTCCCCGACGCGACGGTCGGCGTATACTATTCGTATTCGTTCTGTGTCCCGGAGCCTGCGGGTCCGCTCTACCCTTGCGGGCCCATGCCGCCCACCACCAACCCGACCGGCGGCTCGCCGCCTTATCATTTCCAACTCGATTCCGGTGTAGGGTTCCCGCCCATGGGTCTTTCGCTGAGCAAAGACGGCCCTCTGACGGGCACCCCAACGGCCCCAGGTACGAGCACGTTCCGGGTGTGCGCCGTGGATTTGGAAGCGAATTCCGTGTGCCGGACAGTAACGCTGACGGTAGGGACGACCGTCGGAACTTACGTTGGCAACTTCACGGGTAGTACGACCTCCACAATTGGATGCGTCTGGACAATCAATATCACGGGAACGATCACGGCCACGATCTCCGGCTCCGGCACTGCAGCGAACCCCTATAAAGGCACCGCCACGGCAACCGCGACGGCCACTCAGACAGCGCCGCTCGGCTGTAACATCCCCCCCACCAGTCTGGCGAGCCCCTTGGGCACGCCTTCACTGTCGGTCACCGGGTCGGCGCCCATCTCGGGTTCCGCCGGGACGGTGGAGTGGGGGTACAACAGTTCGACATTGGCTGATTGGTACTTCACCGGAGGGACGTTCCAAGGAACGACGCTCAGCGGGAAGCTTACGATCGACGCCACGCCTCTTCTCGACCACGTCATCGTGATCAACCCGATGACGCTAACGAAAAAATAAGTCTGCCCGACAGCCGTCATCCGCCACAAATGAACCATTGGGGATGAAAGGCGCAATCTGTAATCGCCCAATCGTTCGGAACGTTGTGGCATCAGTTGATGGGTAGCAAGTCGAATATCCGGACGCAGTCGCGCACGGCCAGGGCCAGACTCTCGCCGCGCGGTGCAGGCGCCAGAGCGGGCAGTTCATAGTTGGGCTGCTGCATGGCCTTCAGCCTCAAGATTTCCAAGCCACTCCGATAATCCCAGACGCGCCAGCCTGGAGGGCCCTCGCAGTTGGCGCCCGAATCTGGATTCGTCACATCCAGCGCCGCCACCGGGCCCTGCAACCACCTATATGCCGGCTTCAGGCAAGGTCAAGAGAGGGCTGAAGAAGGAACTTTGTGAGCGCTACAGTCGCTGGAGCTGGAAGCCGCCGCTCAAGTCAATGCGCGCCCCGGTGCAGAAGTCGAAATCACCGACGGCGATGGCGCGGACGGCGCGCGCAATGTCCGCCGGATAGCCCCAGCGCCGCTCCGGCACCAGCCCCTCGGCGATCCTCTTGTCGTAGACCTCCTTCACCTTGGCCACCATGTCGGTGAGGATGATGCCGGGGCGCAGCTCTACCACCAGGATGCCGCGGCCGGCCAGGCGATCGGCGAACAGCGCCGCGGCCATGCTCAGCCCCGCCTTGGAGATGCAGTAGTCGCCGCGGTTGGTGGAGGTGGCGTAGGCCGACAGCGAGGTGATGAACACGATTCTGCCGGCCGAGATCGTCTTCTTCTCGATTTGCTCCAGCATCCAGTTGGCCACCCGCTGGGTGAGGAAGTAGGGCCCCTTGAGGTTCACCGAGATGAGGTGGTCGAAGCTCTCCTCGGTGGCTTCGAGCATGTCGTCGCGGCGGGCGGGGGCCTGGCCGGCGTTGTTGACCAGCAGGTCGAGGCGGCCGAACCGCTGGGCGCAAAGCTGAACCAGCCGCTCACGGCCCGCAGCCTCCCCGATATCGGCCTGCAGCGGCTCGCAGCAACCGCCCCGCCCGCGGACCTCCTCGGCCAGCGATTCCGCCGAGGCGCGGTCGGCCCGGTAGTTCGCGGCCACTGCGTAGCCGGCCGCCGACAATTCCAGGGCAATGGCGCGGCCGATCCCCCGGCCCGCCCCCGTCACTAACGCCACCAATTGCGGATTGCGGATTGCGGATTGCGGATTAGACAATTGTTCACCGCCTGCTGAAAACTCGCTTCAAGAAAAATGTTTTCTTAGCTTCTGATAAGTGGCGCGCAGATCCTCGGGCAGGACGCGGGTTTCCCCGATGGCGGTCATGAAGCTGGTGTCGCCGAACCAGCGGGGAAGCATGTGCAAATGCAGGTGTCCGGCCACGCCGGCGCCCGCACAGCGGCCGAGGTTGAAGCCCACGTTGATCCCTTCGGGTTGGTACTCGGCGCGCAGGGCCGCTTCCGCCGCTTGCGCCAGTTTCATCATTTCCGCCAGCGTCTCGGCAGGAGTCTCGACCAGGTCCGGCACGTGCTGGTAGGGGGCGATCATCAGGTGCCCATTGGTATAGGGGTAGAGGTTGAGCACCACGAAGTTGAAGCGGGCGCGGTGCAGGACGTAGTTCTGCTCGTCCTGCGCGGCCGCGGCGTGCTCGCAGAAAATGCAGACAGACTTCTCCGGCGCCTGGCTCACGTACTGGTAGCGCCAGGGACTCCACAGGCGATCCATGGCGCGCCTCAGGCGGACGGCGCCGGGAAAGACGACGGCGGCGGGGAAACGGGCTCGGACGGCGCCGGCGGCTGCGGCTCCGCACTCCGCGCCGCCGAGGCATTGATCAAATCCTTCAATTCCTTGCTGGGCTTGAAATAGGGAATGGTCTTGGCCGGAACTTCCACCTTGGCGCCGGTCTTGGGGTTCCGCCCGGTGCGCGCCTGCCGCTGCCGCGTCCGGAAGCTGCCGAAGCCCCGAATTTCGATCTTCTCGTTCGCCCGCAACGCCCGGACGATACTGTCGAAAATCGTATCGACTATGGACTCGGAGTCTTTCCGCGTCATTTCCACTGCCCGGGACACTTCGTCAATCAGATCGGCTTTGGTCATAGAAGGCTTCATGACAGAGCCGCGAGCGTATGGAAGCGAACAACCCCGCCCGCTGCTCTGTGACCTTTCTCTGCAGCCCGAAATATCTAACCCGATAAATGCCGTGGATGCAAGCCGTTTGTCGGGTTGCAGGCCGTGGGCTGTGGGCCTGGCCTTCCTTGCTTGCAGCCTACAGCCTACGGCCTACGGCCTCAATTCGCCCAGTGGTTCAGTTGTTCTCGGAACTGGTGCGCTCCTTCAAGCTCACCATTTCCTGCAAGGTGGTGGTAGCGCCGGCCGCGTTCTGCCGCTGCATGTATTCCTCGATCTCCTGCCGCTCGGCATCGGTGACCACCGCCCGCAGGCTCAACCCGATTTTCTTATCGGGCGGGTTCAGCTTGATGATCTTAAAGTCGTATTCCTGGCCGACCTCGAGGCCCTCGGAGGGCGCGGCGCCCTTGCGGTCGCGCTGCTCGCCCAGGTTCATCTCCGAGACGTGGCAAAGCCCTTCAATCCCCTCGGCCAGTTGGACGAAGGCGCCGAACGTGGCCATGCGGACCACCCGCCCGCGCACCAGGTCGCCCAGCTTCGCCTGGCTGAAGAAAGCCTCCCAGGCATCCGGCTGGAGCTGCTTGATGCCCAGGGAGAGGCGCCGGTTGTCGGCGTCAATGTGCAGGATAATGGCCTCGACCTTGTCGCCCTTCTTCAAGGCTTCCGAAGGGTGCTTGATACGCCTGGTCCAGGAAATATCGCTGACGTGGACCAGCCCGTCAATGCCCTCCTCGACCTCGACGAAAGCGCCAAAATCGGTGAGGTTGCGGACGCGCCCGCTCACCTTGTCGCCCACCTGGTAGCGCTCGGCGAGCGTGTACCAGGGGTTGGGCTCGGTCTGCCGCAGGCTGAGGGAGATGCGGCGCTCCGCCGGGTTCACTTCCAGGATGTCAGCCTCGATGGTGTCGCCGATGTTGACCACCTTCGAGGGATGCTTCAGCCGCTTGCTCCAGCTCATCTCCGAGACGTGGATCAGGCCCTCGACGCCCGGCTCCAGCTCCACAAAGGCGCCGTAGTCGGTGACGCTGACCACTTTGCCGCGCACCCGGTAGCCGACCGGATATTTCTGGTCGGCGTTGGTCCAGGGGTCTTCGTAGAGCTGCTTGAGGCCCAGGGAAACCCGCTCCTTCTCGCGGTCGAACTTGAGGACCACCACGTCCACCTCATCGTTGACCTGCAGGATTTCGGAAGGATGGGTGACGCGGCCCCAGGAGAGGTCGGTCACGTGCAGCAGCCCGTCAATGCCGCCCAGGTCGATGAACACCCCGTACTCGGTGATGTTCTTGACCACGCCGCGCACCACGGCGCCCTCGAACAGCGCGCCCAGCGTCTTCTCCTTGCGGCTGGCGTTCTCCTGCTCCAGCACCACCTTGCGCGACACCACGATGTTGCCGCGCTTCTTGTTGAGCTTGATCACCTTCACCTGGAGGTCCTTGCCCCGAAAGGCGTCCAGGTTATGAACCGGCTTGATATCGACCTGCGAGCCGGGGAGGAAGGCGCGCACTCCGATATCGACTGCCAAGCCGCCCTTGATCCGCTCGACCACCCGCCCGGTGACCACGCTCTGTTGTTGGTAAGCGCGCTCGATATCGTCCCAGACCCGCGTCCGCTCGGCCTTCTGCCGGGAGAGACGGACGTAGCCGTCGCGCTCCTCGGTGCTTTCCAGCATCACATCGACGATATCGCCCGCGCGGACGGTCAGGCGGCCGTCCCGGTCGCGAAACTCACCGACTGGGGCCAGGCCTTCGCACTTGTACCCCACATCCACGATCACTTCGTTGTCGGTAATCTTGAGAACGCGCCCCTTGAGGATGTCGCCTTCACTGAGGGTGGCAAAATGGCTGTAGGTGTCCAGCAGTTTTTCGTATTCGTCGGTGTTCGCAGTGGTAGAAGTCGCGCGCCGCGCCGTCTTTTCGCGGCTCAGCAACTCCTGTTCGCTTGCCATCTCGCCTGGCCTCCTGAAAAATCTACCTGCCTGGCTCCCCGCTACTGGACGTGCTTGACCGCCGCGGAGCGTTGGGGGTTGGTAAACCTATGTGCGCGGGTTAGCGGATGCGGCAACCTCGACCAGAAGTAGTGCCTGCCCCTCACTGCCCCGAGATTCAAAATTCCGGAGCCCGCAGGTCCAAGAAATATATCCCGGTTCGATGCTTGCTGTCAATCGACGGGCGCCGCTCGGCCGCTACGGCCGCCGCAACTCGGCTCGCCCCCTCTTCCAGCATTCAAGAAGAGCGTGCGGCTGTCAAGTTCCAATCGAGTTCCGGGTCGCAGGTTCCAGGTTGCAGCGGCCGGCGGGCGTCGCCCGCGATCGGCGCCCAACCTGGAACCTGGAACGTGAAACTTGGAACTCCTCACAGCAGGCTGGTATCGAGTGGGGCTCCCTCCGCCTGGCGCGCGTCCGGCTGCGGCTCGGCCGGCGCCGCGGCAGCGGCCAGGTGCTCGAGCAGCAGCTCGCGCGAACCGTCGAAATAATGCTCCAGCACGCGGTTCACGGCCCTTTCCCGCGCTTCGGCCAGCGTAAAAAGGGCATGGTAGAGATGTGCGCGCCCGGACTTGCGCCGCGTCACCACGCCCTTTTGCGCCAGCCGGTCCAGCACCGTGAGCACCGTGGTGTAGGCCAGCGGGCGGCGGGCCTTCAATTGCTCATGCACGGCCCGCACGGTGAGGTCTCCGCTTCGCCACAAGGCCTTCATGCATTCCAGCTCCAGCTCGGGCAAGACGCCGCTCCGCGCGCCCGCTGTTCTAGGAGACATGGTCGCCCTCCTTGCCGGCCCCGGCAGTGAACAGCGTCCGCTGCGGGGCGCGGGCCTCGACCGGCCGGCTGCCCGGCTCGCCATCGGCCGGCGCCGCGGGCTCCAGGTCGTTCCCGTTGGCCTCGGCCTGGGCCTCCGGCGGCGGCGCCGCCCCCGCGCCGCCGCCGGCTTCGGCCCGCAGATATTGCTCGCGTCTCAACAAAGCGCGGCCCAGCGCCGCGTTCTTGCCCGTCCAATCCCCCGACAGCTTCAGGTCGGTGCGCAGTTGCGTCTCCATGCTGTTCAGCTTGGAGTCGAGATTATCGAGGAAGTGAAACACCATGGCCTCGGGAAACATCGGCAGCTTCGGCGACCCGAATTCGTATTCGCCATGGTGGCTGACCACCAGGTGCTCGAGGACGGCGCGCAGCCGCGGCGGAAACCCCGGCAGCGCGGCCGCCTTTTCCGCCATCATCTGCAGCCCCAGCACGATGTGGCCGAGCAGGTGCCCCTCGGTGGTGTAGGAAGCCGACCGCGCGTATTCGAGCTCGCGGATTTTGCCCAGGTCGTGAAGCACCGCCGCCGCGATCAGCAGGTCCAGGTTCAGCGAGCCGTAGTGAGCGGCCACAACGCGGCACAGCCCGCACAGCGAGAGGATGTGCTCCAGCAGGCCGCCCAGGTAAGCGTGGTGCAGGCTGGTGGCCGCCGGCGTGCGTTTCAATCCGGCGGCGATGGCGGGATCGGCCAGCAGGGCCTCCAGCAGGGCCCGCAGGTTCGGATCGCCAGCAGCCGCCACCACGGCGGCCAGCTCGGCGAACATTTCCTCCGGGTCCCGCGCGCTGCAGGCCAGGTAGTCGCCCAGCTCAATCTCGCTTTCCTCGGCGCGCCGCAGCTTATGCACCGTGAGCTGAGGCTTGTTGTTGAAGACATCGACCGCCCCCTTGACCTTGATGAAATCGTCCCGGTCAAAGGCAGGCAGCGCGGCCAGGTTGTCCCAGCAGCGGGCCTCGACTTCTCCGGTGCGGTCCACCAGCGTCATCGACACGTATGGTTCGCCGCTTTTCTTCTGGCGGGTCTCCTTCGATCGCACCAGGAAATAAGCGGTGATGGTCTGCTTGACGTAGTTGGGCAGGTCGCGGACGAAGATCTGCTTCATATCAGGTGTCAGGGGTCAGGTATCAGGTGTCAGGGGTGCTTGTCAATGCGAAACTTGGCGCCTCTCGCCTGCCACCTACCTCCTGCGCCAGGGGGGCAGCAGGGAGCGGCGGCCGCGCTTGCCCTTGGGGGCAATCAGCTCGTCCTCGGTCATGTCCCGGGGAACCAGGCGCGTGTAGCTGTCCGTGCCGGAGGCCCCCGTGTCGGTGTAACCCGGCTTCACCTCGATGTAGGCCTCTTCGCGGAGCTTGGTGAGGAACTTGCGCAGCGCCGGCTGGATCTCCTCATAGTAGAGGGCCTCCTGGATATCGGGCTCCGCGTCGGCCAGCGAGGGAATGCCGCCCGCGTGCTTCTCCTCGACCCTGATGATCTCAAACCCATACTTGGTGCGGATGATGTCGCTGGTCTGCCCGCGCTTAAGGCCGAAGGCGATCTTCTCGATCTCCGGGTTGAGCATGCCGGGCTTGAAGAAACCGATGTCGCCGGCGCCGGTTTTCGCCGTGGCGCCGTCGGAATACTGCTGGGCGAGGTCGGCGAAATTGCCGCCCTTCTTCACCTTCTCCAGCACTTCCTTGGCTTTCTTCTCGGCCGCCTCCAGTTCCGCCCCTTCCTTGCCCTCGGTGGAGATCAGGATTTCACGGATGCGCACTTCCTCGGGCCGCTCCAGCTTCTGCTTGTTCTCTTCGTAATACTTCTTGATGCGTTCCTGGGTGATCTGGATGCGGGAGCCGACCTCGCGGCCGATCACCTGCTGGGTGATCAGGTTGTTCTTGATGCCCGTCTTGAAGTCCTCGAAGCTGGCGCCCTGCGAGTTGATCGCGCGCTCCAGGTCATCCAGCGTGTTCAGGCCCATCTCCTTGCGAACTCTGTCCAGGCGCCGGACCACCTCGTTATCGACGTTGATGTTGATGTCCTTGCCGCGCTGGATCAGCAGGGCCTGGTCGATCAGCTCGCGCAGCAAGTCCTTCTCGCGCTCGGCGTAAGCGGTCTGGAACTGCCGTGGGTCGTTCGCGTACTGCTGCTGCAGGTCCTGGCGGAGCGCCTGCCGGCTCCGCTCCAATTCCGACTTGGTGATGACCTCGCTGTTCACCTTAGCCGCTATTTCTTCGACAATTTCCCCCGCCGTGATGGGCAGGGCGAGAGCGGCCACAACCAGGGTCAACAGGACACGCACGGGAAACACCTCAAAAAGCAAACTGGCGACACTTGCACTACTTTACCCTCATGTTCGCGGCGGCGGCAAGCCCCGGTTTCGCGCCCCCGCCGCGATCAACTCATGCCCAGGGCTGAGCCGGCCGGTTTACGCGAACGAGCTGACCGGAAAGCGAGCGGTAGCCGGAAACCGCGCCATGGATACGAGTGGCTTGGCCAACAAAATCCGGATCGAACGTGCAAACAACGATGCCGGAATGTTCAGGAGAGAGCCCGTGCAGCCGGACAAAATGCTTGCGATTAAGGGTCAACAGCGCTCTGCCTTCCGTCCGCGCGAGTGACAGGACCTCTTCGTCGCTAATGGCTTGCCCCGCCCGTCCGGCATCCAGCGTGGTAAGAACGTCGTGCCCCTGCTTCCGAAGTTCCTCGACGACAGGCAGCGGGAAGTTTTCGTTTGCGTAAAGGCGCGCCATCTCGATCAGGCTGCCTCATTTTCCAGGATTTGGCGCTCGATCTCCTCCCCGTGTGAGCGCACATAGGCCCAGGCGTTCGCCAGGTCTTCGGCGCGCAGCGCCGGGTAGGCGCGCAGCAGGTCCCATTCGCCGGCTCCCAGCCGCCGCGCCCGCTCCAGAAGCCAGACGGGGATGCGAGTGCGGATGATGCACGGTTCCCCTCCACACACGCTGGGATTCGATTCAATGCCGGGGAAGGCGTCACCGATCTCGCGGGCGACCAATTGCAGCAATTCGGCCTTCTCGGCCCTGGTCAGCGCCGGAAGAAGCCTCTCGATTTCGCGCAAGGGGCTCATCACGATTCCCTTTTCGATACCCATTTTAAAGCATTCGTGGCGCAGTCGGGCAAGTTCCTGCGATCTCACGATTTCTGCCATTTGCGGTTCGCCCTCCGTTGGCCGATCCACGCGGATAGCCCCAAGCCGGCGGGCGATGCGAATCCGCTCCTCGGCGCGCGGCGCTGTTTCTCACAGTTGATCGCGGTACTGTTCGAGGGCCGCGCGCACAAGCTGGGACCGGGTGCGAACACCGGTCTTGTGAAAGAGCTGCTGCAAGGCGGCCTTGACGCTGGTTTCCGACAGATGCAGCCGATTCCCGATTTCCTTGTTCGCCAGACCCTCCAGCACGCCGCGCAGCACCTCCCGCTCACGCTCCGTGAATTGTTCCCGCCCGGTGCGCTCCCCGGCCGCTGCTTCTCCCTGATGGAGCACGGCTCTGAGGTAGTGCTGGTCCAGCCACAATTCGCCGGCCATGGTCTTCCGAATGCATTTGGATAGCAATTCCGGCGAGCTCTGCTTCAGGAAGATGCCGGCAGCGCCGGAGCGCATGAGTTGGGCTGCTTCGCAGTCGCCCACTCCGGCGGCCACGATCACAATATGGCCGGTGAAGCCGCGCCGGCCGGCCTCGGGCAGCAACTCCGAGCCGGGCTCGCCGCCCAAATCCAAATCCAGGAGAATGACGTCAACGGGATGCGAATCGATGATCGTCAATGCTTCCCGAACCGAGCCGCAATGGGCGACCACTTCGAAATCCGGCTCGCCCGCCAGCCACTGGGCCATGATCCGGCGAAACAGGAGGTGATCGTCGACGACCAAGATACGAATCTTGTCAGACGGCTGCCGAGTCATAGGCCTCTTTCCCCTTGGAAGCGGACGCCAGCTCCACGACGAAGCAGCAGCCAACCGGACGCGGCTCGTAGCGAAGGTCACCGCCGAAACTGCGGATCATGGCTCGCGAAATGTACAAGCCCAGCCCGCTGGCCTCCGCCCCGGGCTGGAAAAGTTGGAAAAGGCGCTCGGGCGCCGCGACTCCCGGACCCGTATCCTGCACTCTGACCAGTATCCGCCGGCCTTCCACGGCCGCGGATATCGTCAATTGCTTCTGTTCGGAGCGCCCCATGGCCCGCAGGCTGTTTTGGGCCAGGTTCAAGAAAACCTGGAGGAGTCCGTGCTGCTCGGCCCGGGCCGCCGGCAACTCCGGCGGGACGTCCCACGCGATCCGCGCGCCGGCCTCTTCCAGCGAGGGTCCGATGACGATGCGCAGTTCATCAAGCAGCACATCCAGTGGCACCCCGGACAAAGCCCCCTCGGGCGCGGTTCGCAATTCCGTGGTGGCGATCTTCCCCAGCCCCTCAACCAGCAGGCCCAGGGCCTTGAAATCCTCACTCTCGGCGAAAGCGGCCACCCGGCCCATTTTGCTGTAGAGAACGGCGATCGCCCAGCAAAGATTGCGGACTTCGTGCGAAACGGCGCTGACCAGCGTCCGCGAACTGATCTGCAGCCACTGCATACCCGACTGCTGGCGCTCACGCAAGTCTTCCGAGGCGTCCAGGACAATGGCGGCCAGCCGGGGACCCGCCGCGGTCCTATATGTGGAAAACCAGATATGGGCCAGGAACAGATCGCCATTCAAGCGGCGCCCGCGGTCTTCGGTCATGGTGCGCAGTTCAGTCGGCGGCCGATCCGGCCGAGCCACGGTGGCCAGAACCGGCAGGTGCTGGCCAACGGGCTGGCCGGCCAAAGGCAATTCGCTATAGCCCAGCAGCCGGTGTGCCGCCCGGTTGGCCAGCAGGACCCGTCCATCGGAGTCCACAGTCAAGATCGCCGCCGGGCTGGTTTCGATCAATATGCGCAACTGCTCCTCGGCCTCCTGGCGAAGCCGCGCTTGTTCTTGCCGGCGGCTCAATTCTGAAGCGAAAAGGCCGGTCGCCAGGAAAGTCACCAGCCCAACACTCATGCGCTCGAACGATGCCACCGCATGCCACCGGGGCGGCCCAAGCGCTTCTCTCAATACCGTGCAGACCATACAAACAGCGACGATCTGCCAGCGCTTCAGCAAACCGGCCACCAGAAGGATGGGTACCAGGTACATGATTCCAAAAGAGATCTGCGATACCACGAACCAGTCGATCCAGGCGATGGCGGCAATCAGCAAGGCGCTGGCGCCGAGCACGCGACACCGGTTCATCTGAAAGTAGGCTGACAGCGGATCGTGCATTCCCATCTCCGGGCGCTGAGTACCTGCGGTGGAACGCAAAGGCCTCCCTTCTTTGCCTGCCATCTGACTGGCTCCCCCTCCACCGAATGGAGGCCAGTTTACCAGATTCTTTCCCCGACCGAGCCTTGCTATGCCGGGCAGGCGCCGCCCGGCATCCGCGTTTCTGGCCCGCTGGCCGAAAGATAGCCTCTGGGTGGCCGAGAGATAGGGTGTGCTTCAGCAAGCAGGTGCTAACCTTATGGCGGGCTTGGGGAAGGATCCGGCGTCGAGGCGCAACGAGACGCTGCGGGGGGCGGGGTGTCGCCCCCTGTTGGCTCTGGTTGTCATCGCTCGACTGGCACGCGCCCAAATCTCACGGTGAGGTTCTCGCTGCCGCATCGTCGATGCAGCCGAGAATGGGAGAGTGTTCGCCTCGCCCGCAGGGTGAGCCGGGTGCTTTGCGGGCCAACCGGACCACCCGGAGATAACTGCTGTCAACTGCTCCACGGATAAGGGGGCGATCCGTGTGCGGAATCGCGGGGTATACGCATAAGAACGCGGTCTTCCCGGCCGGCCGTATCTGGCGCGTCGTCCATTCGTTGATTCATCGCGGTCCGGATCAGCAGGGCGTCTATGAATCGGACCACGTCTCGCTCGGCGTGGCCCGGCTGAAGATCATCGACCTGGAATCGGGCGACCAGCCCATCTTCAGCCCGGACCGCGACACCGTCGTCTGCTTCAACGGCGAGATTTACAACCACTTAGAGCTGCGAAAGGACCTGGAGACACTCGGGCATCGCTTCTATTCCCGCAGTGACACGGAGCTCGTTTTGCACGCCTTCCTGGAATGGGATGTGGCGTGCTTCGCGCGCCTGCGCGGGATGTTCGCCATCGCCCTCTGGACGGAATCGCAGAAACGTCTGGTTCTGGCGCGCGACCGCATGGGCATCAAGCCCCTGTACATACACCGGCGGGGATCGGAGCTGTTTTTCGGGTCCGAGCTAAAGGCCATCCTCGAACATCCGGAAGTCGAGCGCCGCATCAGCCTCGAGGGCCTGGACTGCTACCTGGCTCTCAACTATGTGCCCTGCCCCTACACATTGATTGACGGGATTCAGAAGCTCCCTCCCGGCCACCTGCTGGAGTGGCGGAACGGGAAGGTGCGTTCGGAGGTCTACTGGCAGCCCGAGTTCCGAATCGATCCGCATTGGGACGAGACTTCAGCCGAGGAAGAGCTGGATCGTCTGTTGCGGGAATCGGTGCGCGAGCAGCTCGTAGCCGACGTTCCGCTGGGCATTTGGGCCAGCGGCGGCGTTGATTCTTCCACCATCCTCCATTACGCGGCGCAGGAGTCGCCTTCCAAACTCAAGACCTTCTCCGTCTCCTTCCACCGGCAGGATTGCGACGAATCCAGGTATTTCCGGGAAGTTGCCGCCTGTTACGGAACCGAACACTACGAGTTCGACCTGAACCCAGAAGTGGATCTGCGCAGGGTGATCGAGGAGCTGCCCTACTATTCCGACGAACCCAGCGCGGATGCCGGCGCGCTCCCCGTTTGGTTTCTGGCGCAAATGAGCCGGCGGCAGGTCACGGTGGCGCTGAGCGGGGAAGGGGCCGACGAATTGTTTGCCGGCTATCTCACCTATGCCGCCGATTCCCTGTCGCGGCCCCTGCGCCTGATTCCCGCCTGCACACGGCGGTTGGCGCTGGCGCTGCTCCGATGCTGGCCGGTGTCGGAGAAGAAGATCAGCTTCGAATATAAGCTGAAGCGATTTCTGGAAGGGTCGTTGTTGCCGCCCGAGCAGGCGCACCTGTTTTGGAACGGAACATTCTCCGAGTCAGAAAAGCGCGGGCTTTGCCTGGCGGCGGACCACAACCCCCTCGGGCGGCTGCTCGCCCAGTTGCCGCCGGAGTCCGTTGTCGGAGGGCGCCTGAACCGCTATCTCTGGTTCGATCAGCGCTATTACCTTCCGGACGACATTCTTTACAAGACCGACAGGATGAGCATGGCTCATTCCTTGGAGGTCCGCCCGCCCTTTCTGGACCACCGCATTGTTGAGTTCGCCGCCTCGCTTCCAGAGGGACTCAAGATCTCTGGCTGGCGCCAGAAATACCTGCTGAAGCGGTTGATGAGGGACAAGCTGCCGGCCTCCATTCTTGGCCGCAAGAAGGAGGGCTTTGATATTCCCGCCCACCAGTGGCTGCGGGGGGTCCTGCGGCCGCTCCTGCTGGACACCCTGAGCGCGGAAGCCGTGGAACGCACGGGCTTGTTTCGCTGGGAAGCGATCCACTCCCTTGTGCAGGCCCACCTGAACGGCCGGCAAAACGCCGGCTATCACCTGTGGGGTTTGATCACACTCTTCCTCTGGATGAAGAGGTGGCAAGTCGAGACCGAACCGCTGGCCGAGGAGACCCGGGAGACATGGCCCTGCGTTCCCGCCCTGGCGTGATCGTCGTTGCCGTGGCCGCGGTCATCTTTGTGGGCTGCGCCGTCAGTCCCCCATCGCTGTTGGATGACGTGGACGCGGCCAACGCCCAGGTCGCGCGCAACATGCTGGAATCGGGTGACTGGGTTACCGTCCGGCTCAATGGAGTCGCGGACCCGGAAAAGCCCCCACTCCACGCCTGGCTGATGGCCGTTTCCTTTTCTGTCTTCGGCGTGCATGATTGGGCCGCCCGCATTCCCCTGGCTCTTGCCTCCATCGCTCTTTGCTGGCTGACGGCCCGCTTCGGCGCCTGGGCCTTCGGCTTTCCGGCCGGATTCTACGCTGGCCTGTGCCTGGCAACGTGTGTCGGCCTGTTCCTGTTCACGCGCATCCTCATTGCCGACGCCATGCTTACGCTGGCCGTGACTGCCGCCCTGTGGTCGTTCTTGCGCGCGCTGGATGAGGAGGAACCGCGGCCCCGGGTATGGGCCTGGTTGATGGCGGCCAGTATGGCCATCGGGTTCCTGTTGAAGGGGCTGGTAGCTTTCCTCTTGCCGCTCGGCGCGGCCCTGGTTTATCTCCTCTGCACCCGTCAAATCTTCTCTCGCCGCGCCTGGCGGAGGATGCATCCGCTCTCCGGGTTGCTGATCGTTGCGCTGATTGCCGCTCCCTGGCCCGTACTGGCCTCTCTTCGTAATCCTCCTTACCTTGACTTCACTTTGCGGAGCGAACCGGGCCGGTATCACGGATTCTTCTGGCTCTTCTTCATCAACGAACACCTGCTTCGGTTTCTCAACCTCCGTTACCCGCGCGACTATGACACCGTGCCGCGCCTCTACTTCTGGCTTTTGCAGTTCGCATGGTTGTTCCCCTGGAGTGTATTCCTCCCCGCCGCCGCCCGGCTTGATTACAGGCCGGCGGACCGGGCGGGACGCGCCAGGCTGTTGGCCCTCTGCTGGGCGGGGTTTCTTCTGGTGTTCTTCTCCTTCTCCACCACCCAGGAATACTACTCGATGCCCTGCTATCCGGCCCTTGCGCTGCTGATTGGCTCCTCCCTGGCCGGCGGGGGCCTATGGGTTCGCCTGGGCGCCCGGATGATCCCGATTCTCGCGGGCGTCGCCGCGATGGCCTGCGCTGTTCTGCTCATTCTCACCAGGAACACTCCGACGCCCGGAGACATCTCCTCGGCGCTTACGCAGAATCCGGACGCTTACAGACTGTCCCTCGGCCACATGGCTGATCTGACTGTGCGTTGCTTCGCCTACTTGCGACTACCCCTGGCGGTGGCGGCGTTCGGGTTTGCTGCGGGCGCGCTTGCCGCCTGGTATTTGCGGGGCCGGCGGGCGCTTGTGGCCGTCGCGGCCATGATGATGGTGTTCTGTCACGCGGCCCGATTGGCTCTGGTGGCCTTCGATCCCTATCTCTCTTCCCGGCCCCTGGCCGAGGCGCTGTTGCGGGCGCCGGAAGGCGGCTTAATCGTCGATGAGGAATACTACGCCTTCTCCTCCGTCTTCTTTTACGCTAATCGCCGGGCACTGCTCCTGAACGGTCGCGTCAACGACCTGGAATATGGCTCCTGCGCACCCGATGCTCCGCGGGTGTTTATCGACGACCAGGAATTGGGGCAGCTATGGTCGGGGCGTTCTCGTTGGTTCTTGGTTGCAAGAGAAGCAGCTCTGCCGCACCTGCGGCGGGCAGTCGGGTCCGGCAGTTTCCGCATCGTTGCCCGCAGCGGCGGGAAGTTGCTGCTCGTTAATCAGTAGCTCTATTTCGCCGTCCGAGGGAGGATGAAAACTGCCGCCGATCGGCCAGCGTACACTTCAGTGCGCGACCATGCGGTACACTTGACCGTGAATGACGAAGAACAGGCGAGCGTTTCTCCGCGAATCAGGGGCGGCAGCCGCGCTGGCGCAACTGGCGCAATCCCGCCCGGCTGGGGCCGATCCCAGCACGATTCTGATCGACCCCGCACCGCTGTTCGACATTTCCCCGTATTTGTACATGCAGTTCATGGAGCCGCTCGGCGCGACCGACGCATCGGTGGAAGCTGCCTGGAACTACGATACCGACGACTGGCGTGCGGATTTCGTCGAGACCGTCAAAGACCTTGCTCCCGGCGCCATACGCTTCGGCGGTCTCTTCTGCCGTTATTACAAGTGGAGAGAAGGCGTGGGGCCTGCCGGCAGCCGGCCCTGGATGCGAAACTACGTCTGGGGCGGCAAGGAAACCAACCGCGTCGGCACCCACGAATTTGTGGACTTGTGTCGCCGCGTAGGCGCCGAACCGCTCTACTGCGTCAACTTCCTCGGCGACGGCGTCAAGGCATACGGCCGCACCAAAGAAGGCGATCGGACCGGCGATGCCCGCGAGGCGGCGGACTGGGTTTCCTACGCCAACGACCCGGATAATCCGGCGCGCAAGGACCACGGCGTGCGGCAGCCGTACAATATCAAGCTGTGGCAGATCGGCAACGAGACTTCTTACGGAACCCAGACCTTTGCCAGGGACGAATCCATCGCGCACACCATTGAGTTCGCCAAGGCCATGAAACAGCGCGACCCGGCCATTGGCCTGATCGGCTGGGGAGACAGGGGCCGCGAGGGGCCGTGGGCCGGCGAACTGCTGAAGCGCGCCGGCCAACACCTGGACTACGTCGCCATTCACATGATGGGCCAGAGCCCCAAGCGGCCGGATACGGTGTTGAAGGGCCGGGCCTACGAGAAGGAACCGGAACGGGCCTGGGCGGAGTTGATCGAGCTTTCCAACCAGATCGAGACGCGTCTCGGCGAAGTGGAAGGAATCATGGCCGCGCAGGGCGCCGCGCACGGCATCGCCATCACCGAGGGACACTTGAGCCTGCCCCCCCACAATGCCAACCCGATTCTGTCCGAGTGGCTTTCGGCGGTCTACCATGCGCGCTCGTTGAACATCTACCAGCGGCACGGCGCCCGCGTGAAGATCGCGACGGCCGCGGATTTCGAGGGGACACGGTGGACGGTGAACGCGGTGATGCTGGCGGTGCCCCGCGGCGCCAGCTTTCTGATGCCGGTTGGCTCCATCATGCACCTGTTCAAAAAGTCAAACGGCGCCCAGGGCGTGGCCGTGAAATCCGCCCCGGCACAATTGGACATCGCGGCAAGCCGCACACCGGACAAAGTGTTCCTGCACGTCGCCAACCTCGAATACCGGCGCTCCGTCGAGGCCGCCTTGGCGGTTGAGGGCATGACAATCATTGGCGGCCGGGTACGCGAGATCGCGCCCCAAGACTTGCGGGAATACGTCAGCGCCGAGCGGCCCGACGTTTTCCGCCCCAGAGAAGCGGCGCTCCCTTCGGGTGCTGTCCCCCAGTGGCGCTTTCCGGCCGGTTCGGTAAGCGCCATCGAATTGGACCTGAAACGGCAGTCGCCGCAACGGGCCTGACGACCCGGCGCCCGCGACGGGCGGCCGCCGATCTTCAGCGTTCTTTCAGACGGGAAGTCATAGACTGAAACGCGAATACAAGGCTTGCGGAGGACTTTGCTATGAGGTGTGTGTCGCTGCTGTTTGCATGTTTGGTGACGCTGGCTCTGTTGCCGGCCCCCACCGCCGGCGGCCAGGAGCCGGGCGTTCAGCAAACGGGTGATTGGAAGACCTCGTTTTCGGTGGACAAGAAGAATCTGGGGCCCACCGGGACCAACCCCTACTTCATTCTGCAGCCGGGCCACAAGCTGCACTACCAGCACGGCAAGGATACGGTGACCACGACGGTGTTGCCGGAAACGAAAATGGTGGACGGCGTCGAAACGCGCGTGGTGGAGGACCGTGAGACCAAGAATGGCCAACTGGCCGAGCTGACGCGCGACTACTACGCCATCGACCGCACCACCGGCGATGTCTACTACTTCGGCGAGGACGTGGACAGCTACAGCGGCGGGAAGGTGGTGAACCACAAGGGAGCGTGGCTTTCCGGCGTGAAGGGCGCCAAGTTCGGGCTGATGATGCCGGGGCAAATCAAGCCGGGCCTGAAGTTTTACCAGGAACAGGCGCCCGGAGTGGCGATGGACCGGGCCGAGTTGCTGTCCACCAGCGAGGAGGTGACCACGCCGGCCGGCGTCTTCGAGAAATGCGTACATTTCAAGGAAACCAGCCTGCTGGAAAAAGGCGTGGCCGACCACAAGTGGTATGCGCCGGGTGTGGGCCTGGTCAAGGATGCCGAATTCGTGCTGGTGAAAATCGAAAAGCCGGCCAAGTGAGAGCAAAGAGGGGCTGCTTCTGCCAATAGTTGACAATAACTGCCAATAGTGTAAACTCGCCGTATGGGTATGGCGTCTCTCAACATTTCGCTTCCAAGTCTGCTGAGGGAATACGTGGAAGCCCAGGTGAAAGAAGGCGGGTACAGCACACCGAGCGAGTACGTCCGGGCGCTGCTTCGCGAAGATCAGCGGCGCAAGGTGGAGGAAAGGCTTGAAGCATTGCTGCTGAACGGTCTGCAATCGGGCCCTCCGACAGAGGTCGCTCCCGAGTTTTGGGAGCGGAAGCGCCGCCGGTTCATGGAACGCCACCGCTCGAAGAATCACCGATGAGACTGCCGGTCTTGATCCGGCCTCAGGCGGAGCGAGATCTCGACGAGCAGGCGGACTTTATCGCCGCAGCAGCGGGGTGGAAGACCGGCCTGCGATTCTTGCAGGCTGCGCGGCAGACGCTGGAACTGCTGTCCGCCCAACCGCGAATCGGAAGCTCCCGGCGCTGCTCAAAAACATCGCTGGCTCTGATTCGGGTATTCCCCATCCGGCATTTCGAAAAGCATCTGGTCTTTTATCGTTTGCTGCCCGGCCAGGTCGAGATTGTGCGAATCATCCATGGATCCCGCGATATCCAGGCGCTCCTTGAGGAATCCGCCGAAATCGACTGAGCCGCCGGGCGGGGAGAATGAGCTTCAATTGCTGCACGCCTCCAGCAGCTCCGCCCGCAACCTCGTCTGCTGCTCGGGAGTGAGCTTGGCGCCATTGCTTGTCACATAGAAAACATCGAGGGCCTTGTGCGCCTTGGTGTCTACCAACACCACCTCGATGTTGCAGCCGGCCAGCGAGATGGCGCGCGCCACGTCGTGCAGCGGGCCCGAAGGATAGCCTTCGAGACAGCGGGTCAAAAGATCAGTTTCAGCGCCATCTGGACCGTCCGGGGCAGGTTGTATTGCGCGGTGATCTTGCCGAAACTGGAACTGACCGGACTGGTGTTCGGGGTGCCGAACTGGACGTGGTTCAGGGCATTGAAAAAGTCGGTGCGGAACTGAATCCGGACGCGCTCCTTGGTGGCCGTGTTCTTGAGGATGGAAATATCAAAGTTGTTGGGCCCATTCTGCCGCAGGTTGCTGAAGCGGCTCGGGAAGGTGCGAATGCGGGAAGCGAGCTGCTGCCGGCTGTCGGTGTTGAACTGCGTGGTGTCGAAAGCGCCGTCAACGCCGCGCGAGTTATATTTCAAATCACCGCCGTAGTAGATGTAGTCGCCCGACCAATCCAGCGGCGCGCCGGAGGCGAACGTGTAGGCCCCCGACAATGACCAGCCTCCGATGATCCTGCCGAGGAGCGGGCCGGCGCTGCCGCCGACGGCTTTGCCCTTGCCGAATGGCAGTTCGTAAACCTCGCTGACGACCAGGCGGTGCGGGCGGTCTTCCGAAGCGACACGCTTCTCGGGAGTGGGATCGGAAGGATTGAGGCGGCTACGCTTTTCGATCAGGCGGGAGAACTGGTAATTGACCATCCAAGTCAGGCCGCGGGAGAAGCGCTTTTCCACCCGAGCCTGCAGGGTGTGGAAGTACGAGCTCCCGAAGTTGTCGGAATCCAGGCGAACCCCGCTGTCACCGCTGAACTGCGGGTAGGGCCGCAGCAACTGGGTCAGCGCTACCGTGCTGCCGTTCAGGGAAGTGCCCGGCAAAAGATTGCGGAACGGATTCGTGACGTTGGCGCTAAGGCGATCGATGACCGGCTGATCGCGGAACGGCTTGGTGCTCAGGAACTGCGCCGGCACCCAGTTCAGGTTGCGGTTTACGGTCAGCCGGACCGCGTGATTGCCCATGTATCCGACCTCCATCACCACATCGCGCGCCAGCGCTCTCTGGATGGTGAAGTTCCAGCGCACCGAGTAGGGGGTTCGCAGGTTGGGGTTATAGAAGTCGACCGCCTGGCCGAGGAACGTGTCAAGGCCCAGACTGTTCCCCACCGGCCGCAGGATGCCGCTGGGGAACGGATTGCTCAGCGTAGCTGCGGGCGTCAAGTAACTGTCCAGCGTGGCCACAAGCTGTGTAGTCTGAAAGTACCCCGGTTGCACGCTGGCCAATAGGCCCTGGGTGAAATAAAAGATACCGAAGCCGCCGCGCAGCACCGTCTTGCCGCCCAGCCGCCCCGGCGTCCAGGCGAAGCCCACGCGCGGGCTGAAAAGCCTGGAACTGGTGTCAGTGACACCCCGCCGCTGCGGCCCGGCAAAGATCACTCCTCCCACGGGATTGAACTGCGCGACAGGCAACTCCGGAACCGGGCTGGCCGCGTAAGCTTGTTTGGCTTTGGCAGTGACGCTGTTGGCAGTTGCCGCATCGAAGCCCGCTAACTGGCGGTTGTAGCGCTCGGTAGTGGCCAGCTCCCTTTCGTAACGGATGCCCAGGTTCAGCGTCAGATTGCGCTTCACCTTCCAGTCGTCCTGGACAAAGAAGGAGACAGAGCTCGCCTGGTTTGTCCGGAAAGAGGCTACATCAAACTGGCCGCTGGTCGGCAGACCGAGTAGGAAGGAGACCAACTCTTGCCCGATCGGCGCGGCGGTGGAATTATCCAGGGGACCGCGTGTCCAGTTGGTACCGAAGGTATAGCCTCCACTGGAGGAGCCGAGATTGGACGTGCTCTCGCGCAACAACCGCAGATCGGTTCCGAACCTGAGGCCGTGGGCCTGCACCATCTTGTTGAGGCTGCTGAAAACCTGAAACTGGTCGAAGGGCGTCAGGACGTTGCCGGTGGTCCCCAGCGTGTTGTAGCCCCCGATGGTCACCTGCGGCATCACGGCCTGCGAAGAGGCGGCCGCCAGGGCAGTGGGGAAACCGAGCGCGGTCATATCGAAGCCCAGGCTGGGGCGGTAACCGCCGTCGGTGAACCGCATCCAGTTGGCGCGGGTGTTGAGGACGGTGGTGGGGTTGAAGGTGTAGACATCATCGACCATTGAACCCCAATTGATGCGGTTCAGGAAGTTTCCGGTCGCGATGTTCTTGAAATAGTTGCCACGGTCCTGCAACCGTTCGTTGTGCCGGTAGTTGAACAGGAACTTATGCCGCTCGCTCAGATTGAAATCCAGGCGGCCTAGCTCGCTGTTGAAATTCTCTCTGCGGGTGGAGTTGGCGAGAAAGTTGTCGCGGCCGTCGGCACGGCCCGGCTGGTTGGGGAGAGGATAATACTGTAGGTACTTCAGGGCGATGGGATTCAGGCGGTCCCTGGAAATGACGTTGTTCACGAACGGCTGGCGCCGGATACGGCTGCCTTCCATGGTGCCAGTGAGGGGGTCGAACATCTGGTAGGCGCTTCCCACTGCCAGCAGTTGCGAGAAGTTACCGTCGCGTTCGGCGGCAGTGGGCACCGTGGTCGTAACCGGCTCGGGATTCACGTGCTTGATGCCTTCGTAGGCGAAGTACCAAAAGACCCTGTTCCGTCCGTTGAGGATCCGGGGCACCCACACCGGGCCGCCTGCAGTCACGCCAAACTGGTTGTACACCAGGTTGGTTTTCTTCTGGCCCGCCCGGTTAACGAAGAAGTCGGTGGCGACCGTCTTGGACACCTGGTTGAAGTCATAGGCGGTGCCGCGGAATTCGTTTGTCCCGCCCCGGCTGACTATGTTCACCGTGCCGCCGCCCGTGTTCCCGTAGGCGGCGTCCACCTGAAAGGTCTCCACTTTCACCTCGTCCACGGTATCCACGGGAGGGCTGTACGCGGCGCGCCGGTCCGTCGTGGTATCGGGAGCTCCGTCGAGGAGCAATTCGTTGGACTGGCCGGGGGCGCCGCCCATGCTGAAGCTGGAGATTCTGGAGTTGTCAAAGGGCCGCTGGAAGAGCGGATCGGCAGTGGGAACTACGCCGAAGGCAATCTGCGCCAGCGACAGAGGCGAACGGCCGTTCAGCGGAAAGGCTTCGATAAACTGCACGCTGATGACCTGCCCGGTGGAAGCGCTCGTCGTAGTCAGCATGGGCGCTTCCGCGGTCACAGTCACCGACTCAGAAAGCTGGCCCACTTCCAAAATAATGTCCAGGCCCATCTGATCGTTGACCCTGACCTGCACGCTCTCGCGGATGTAGCGCTTGAAGCCGGCAGCCTCCCCCTCTACCCGGTAGGGGCCGGGCTGCAGGAACGGCAATGTGTACTGTCCGGTGGGACCCGACACCGTCTCGTACCTCGCCTGAGTCTCTCGCTGTGTGGCAGCGATTCTTGCGCCGGGAACTACAGCCTGCTGTGCGTCCAAGACCCGCCCGGTGATGGAGCCGCGAAATTGCTGGCCGAAGCAGAAGCTGCTACCCACAAGGCTAGCCATAAGCAGGTACAGGATTGTGATCCGAATTTTTCGGGATGACATGACTTGCCTCCTTTGGCCTGTCACGGATTACAGGGTTTCGCCTCTGAAGGACACCCTGGCACACACCGTTTCCGCTGGCCCACTTCAATTGTCGAGGTTCCACCCGCTTTATAGCCCAAACACTATGCTGCCCCGATGTCATTGTCAACTGAGAATCCCCCAGTTTTCGCCGATTGCGGTTTCCCCAGATCTCTACCGTTCTTGTCTCGTTCACTTGCGGCAGACCTCTAGCAATTCCGCCTCCAACTTCGTCTGCTGCTCGGGAGTGAGCTTGGCGCCCTGGCGTGTCACATAGAAGACATCCAGGGCCTTGTGCGCCTTGGTGTCCACCAACACCACCTCGATGTTGCAGCCGGCCAGCGAGATGGCGCGCGCCACGTCGTGCAGCAGGCCCGGGCGATCCTCGGCAACGATTTCGACCAGCGTGGAGGTGAGTGACGCGGCGGTGTCGAAGGTCACCGCGGGCCGCAGGCGGCCAACGCCGTTCGGGCGCTTGGCCGGCCGCTTCTCCAGCAGAACTTCGGCATCCATCTTTCCCAGGATCACCTGCTCCAGCGTGGTCTCCATGCGCCCGGTTTCGTCCGGATTCAGCTCCAGCGTGCGGACCATCCGCGGTCTCACTCGCCTCGTTGTCGCTGACTGCCGGACGAAAAAGGCACTGAATTCTTTGGCAGGCCTCTCTTGCACACGTGGCCTATACTATGGCTATGGGTTCTGTGACTGTCGCGCTCAGTAAGCGCGAGGGGGAACGGCTGACCCGCCTGGCGCTTCGCTACGGGCTTTCTCTGACTGAATTCTCCCGCCGGGTGCTCGAAGAGATTTCCTCGGAGATTCCCGAAGAATCGCTGGCTGACTATGAGAACCCAAAAGCCCTCAAGAATTCGCTCGCGCGGGCGCTCCGTGACTGGCACGCGGGGCGCGTCACTGCAAAGCTTCGATGACCGTCGTTTAGGCATCCGAATTCGAAAGACAGTTCCGTGGTTGATTCGGAAACCGCCTTGTTCGCCACAATCGGCCATCGGCGGGAGGTTTATCGCCGCTAGCGGCATCGCGTACCAGGCCGCCGTAGAACAGCGCCAGGCGTAGAATCGCGCCCGCTCGGCAGGCCAATCGAAACTTTCTATGGCCGCGATTGCGGAACCGGATTGGCGGGAGAAACCGCGGATTCGACGGGTTGCGCGCGGCAAATCGAGGAATTGATTTTGGGCTTGACAGGGACGGGGAGGCGCGGTAAAAACGATGATCGATCATCGGACAAGACGGCCTCCACCATGCCAAAGACATTACCGCCGCCGATCTTTGACAAACTCCAGGCCAGGACGCTGCGCGGCCGGATCGCCGAACAGGTGCGGGGGGCCATCCTGTCGGGCTGGCTCAAGCCCGGAGACCGCATCGTCGAGCGCCACCTGGCCACCCAGTTGGGCGCCAGCCTGACGGCCGTGCGCGAAGCCCTGGTGGAACTGGAAGGCGAGGGTCTGATCGTCAAGCGGCCCAATGCCACCACCTGCGTAGCCATGCCCACGGCGGCGCAGATCGCCAAGATCTTCGAAGTCCGCAACGTGCTCGAGCCCTTTGCCGTCGAGCTGGCCGCGCGGCACGCCACCCCCGGGCAGGTCGCTAAGCTCGAAGGCTTCTACCTGGGAATGGTGGACGCCGCGCGGCGGCACAACATCGCCGCGTACCTGGAGAAGGACTTCGCCTGGCACGAACTGGTCTGGACGATGACCGACAACGAGTATCTGCGGTCGGCCCTGAAGCGAATGTTGTTGCCTATGTTCACCCTGAAGATGCTGCTTCCCCCCGACGATGCTTCGGTCGATTGGGTGGGCGATGCCACCTCCCACCTGGCGATTCTAAAGGCCATCAAGTCACGCGATGCTAAGGCGGCGCGAGCGGCGCTGCTTTCCGCCACTACAAAATGGCAATCCAACACCCGCAACTTCGTTGCCAGAGGAGGCGCAACATGAAGCTGGAAGGCAAAGAGTCAATCATGTTTACAGTACGCAGACTGCTTGCCGTGCTGGCGAGCTTTTGCCTGATCGTCGGCATGGGATGGGCCCAGATCAGGTCCAGTGCCATCACGGGTACCATTGCCGATCCCAGTGGCGCCGTGGTCCCGAACGCGACCGTCGTGGTCACGAACGAGGAGACCAACGTCGCTGCGGAGGTCAGAACCAACAACGGCGGTGTGTACACCGTACCCTACCTCGCGGCAGGCCGGTACTCGGTGTCGGTCCAGGCGCAGGGCTTCCAAACGTACCGCAGGACGGGCATTGTCATGGGAACGGCTACCACCATGCGGGTTGACGCCGCCCTGGTCACCGGAACCGTGACGACGGCCATCGAGGTCACGGCCAATGCCAACGTCCTTCAGACTGAGAGTTCCACGGTGCAGGGCTCGGTCAGCCAGAACATCATCAGCAACATCCCCAATATCAACAACAACCCGCTCTACTACGCCACATTGCAGGCCGGCGTGGTTCCGGCGCCTCAGATGTACGATAGCACCCGCCTGGGCGTGGGTTTTGCCGACCGCCAGCGCATGTCGGCCATCCGCATCAACGGCGGTCAACTGGGCAGCAATGACGTGCAACTGGATGGACTTTCCGTACAGGGCGCGGCTTACCATGAAGCGACCGTGCTTCCGGATCGCGAAGCGTTGCAGGAGGTTCGGGTTACCACCAACACCTTTGCGGCCGACGTGGGCAACGCCCAGGGCGTGATCTCGATGATCACCAAGAGCGGCACCAACCAGTTCCATGGAAGCGCGAGTTACCGGCTGCGCAATGAGGCTTTGAATGGCAACGGGTTGTACAACAACTCACATGCCATTCGCCGCCCCATGTACCGCGTCAACGAGGGCGGCGGGACCGTCGGCGGCCCGGTGATTATCCCCAAGTCGTTCAATGGCAAGGACAAGCTGTTCTTCTTTGCCTCCTTCTCGCGGCTCACTCACGCTGACCCGGTCACCTACTTGGGCACCGTCCCCACGGAGAGGCAACGCCAGGGCGACTTCAGCCAGACCAAGGTGAGGGACAACAGCGGCAACCCGGTTGCGTTGCAGATCTTCAATCCGTTTACGGCCAAACCCTACCAGGGCAGCACGACCACGTTCGAGCGGCTGCCGTACCCCAACGCGATCGTCACCAATCCGGACAAATATGGCCTGAAGATGCTGCAGAGCTATCCGATACCCAACCGGACGCCCGACGATGCCTACGATACCAACAATTATCGATTCGACGGAGTTGCCCCGGTCGTTCGCAACAACCTGGCGACCCGGCTGGATTACCGCTTGAGCAACAAGAACTCGATCTACCTTACGGGCGGTCTTTCCAATGGTTCCAACCAGCAGCCCAACAGGTGGGGCAAGGACAACGTATTCGTTTTGGGTGGAACGCAGACCTCCGACGACAACCCCTACGTAGCCGTGGGCGACACCATCACTCTGAACCCCACGACGGTGGTGGACATCCGTTATGGCATTACTCACATCCATTGCAACTCCGCGTTCCCGGCGGGAACCGGGTTCAACTATTCCGATTGGGGCATGCCTGCCGGCGTGCAAGCTTACGCGGCTATGCCGGGCACCGCGCCGAGTATCCGGAATTTCGGCGGACCGATTGCGAACCTGAACGCCGACACCTGGAATCGCAAGAGAGAATCCCAGATCAACCACGTGCTCGTCGGCAGCGCGACCAAGGTGCTGGGCAAGTGGACCCTCAAGGCCGGCGGCGAGTACCGTGTCTACCTGGGCAACTGGCAAGACATTATGTACGCCACGCCGCTGCTGCAGGGCAGCACTACCTCGGGTTGGCTGGCCGGACTGACCGGCGGCACTTCCAGCCTAGTCACCGACCCGGCCCAGAGGGGCCTGGGCTTCGTTAGCGCACTGACCGGCGACATCGGTTATAGCCTGACCTCCGGCACCAGCATGCGGCCGGCTCTGGCGGCCAAGTACATGGCGCTGTTCACTCAGAACGACTGGAAAGCCACCGCCAAGCTGACCCTCAACCTGGGGCTGCGTTGGGAAGTGCAGCCAGGCCCGACCGAGCGCTTCAACCGCGCCTCCGGGGTCGATCTGAAGCGGGCCAACCCCTTTGCAGCGGGCCTGACACTCAACAATCCACTGGCGGGCTTGGGCTACATCGCCTTTGCCGGACGGGATGGCTACTCGCGCAACCTTTGGGATACCGAGTACCACAATATTTCCCCTCGCCTCGGCGCGGCCTACCGCATTACGCGCTCGACCGTGCTGCGCGGCGGCTTCGGGCGCAACTACACTCCCACCAATAGCGGCTTCAACGCCAATGGCCTCATTTACGGCACCGGCCCGTTCTCGGGCGGCGCCCAGTCCAACGCTTACGGCCTGGCCCCCAATGGCGTGCCGATCGGCCGTTTCGAAGACCCGCAGAACACCATCCTGATCCCGGCCCCGGGAGCCGTGCAGGCGCCCGAGATCTACGGCAATTCCGCCGCGCAACAGACCGTGGACCTGTTCCCGCGCAACTACAAGAACGGGGTGGTCGACCAGTGGAACTTCTTCATTCAGCGCAGCTTCGGCAAAGCCTGGCTGGTGTCGGCGGGGTACGTCGGATCGCACGGCAAGAACCTGCCCTGGCGCGCCTTCCAGTTGGGCGGCAGCTTTAGCGTCCCGGATTCCACTTTGAAGACCTGGCGCGACGCCTGGGTGGCTTCCAACGGCACCACCAACCCGGCGAACGTCACGCTCGCCAACCCGTTCACGCAACTGATCGGCAAGGCGGCCGGTTCCATCGGCGGCGCCACCATCAGCACCCAAAACACGCTGTTGCCCCACATGGCCCTGCTGGGCGCCAGCGTGCTTGGAAACGGTGGCAAGTCCAACTACAACGCCCTGGAGTTCAAAGTGGAGCATGCCTACTCCAAGGGCCTGCGGATGCTGTTTACCTACTCCTGGTCCAAGACCACCGGCCTGGTGGGCTCGCTCAGCGCCGCCAGTTACGCCGAATCGCAGATGGCGAGCGGAGCGGCTACTCCCGCGGGCGGCATCGACTACCGCAACCTGGACAACAACCGCGGCCTGCTGGCCTACGACGTGCCGCACCGTGCCGTAACGGTGGTCTCCTATCTCCTGCCCACCGGCAAGGGCAAGGCCCTCGATCCCCAGAATGCGTTCCTGCGGGCCTTGGTCGGGGAATGGAACCTGGGCACGGTTGTGACCTTGCAGAGCGGGCAGCCTTTCGGCCCGAGCTGCGGCGGCATGAACGGCCGCTGTATCGAAGATACCAGCGCGCCGGTAGAAGTTCCCAAGGAGCTCCAGCACTGGTACGATGGCAAAACCTCGGTCACTCTGCCCAGCGGCCGCATCGTGACCCCCGGAAACTACACGTTCCTCAAATGGAATCCGGACCGGTTCTACGCGCCGACGGTGCGATTTCCGAATGGCAACTACCAGGTCGACCAGTACTGGTGGGGTTACACCTCGCAGTACATAAACGGTCTGCGCAGCCCGGCCTTCGCTAACGTCAACCTGACCATTAACCGCAAATGCCAGATCATCGAGCGCATGCAACTGGAATTCCTGGCGGAAGCCACCAACCTGTTCAACCGGACCAATATCAGCCCGATTGCGGTAAACGCGGGCTACGGAGCGATTCTGAGCGTCCCGGCCAACAACACGAATAACGTGAAAATTGGTCAGAACTCCAACTCCAATTCCGGCACCCTGGGCATGAGCTTTTACGAGCCCAGGATATTGACGCTTTCGTTGCGCCTGCGCTTCTGAGACAGAGGGAGTGGGCAGGCCATCGCGGAGCGTTTCCTGCCTTCTTCCTCACCGATCGGGGCCGCGCCTACATGGAACATTGGTGGCCGCCGGGACACGTGATCGGATGGGAGCACTCGTTCATCCACCAGTACTACGAATTCCTTAAGTCGGTCGTCGAAGACACACCGTCCACCCCGAGCTTCTATGACGGTACGAAAGCGCAAGAAGTCCTGGAGGCCCCCGAGCAGGCAGCGATTCAGAAACGCTGGGTCACGATGCCCCAAGACGAAGGCTGTCTTCCACGATCATGATTGCGTTGCGCTTTGCATTTCAGGAGATATCATGTCCGTACTACGCATTCACGCCGGGCTGGCGATCGTGCTTAGCGCCGCCGGGCTGGGGCAGGCCGCCGCTCCGAACATCAAGTGGGTCAACCTCTCGAGCAAGAGAGGCGAACTCTCGGTCCCGGGTGAATCGACGCAGCAAACCGGCGCCCTGGCCGTCAAAGTCGACCCCAACGGCGGCACCGATTTCATCCTCAGTTTCCGCAAGGTCGCTCCCGCACTCGTCTGGTACCGCCACGGCGCCAACGGCTGGACCCGGTACGTCATCGAAAAGGAATTCCTGACGGTCGAGGCCGGCGGCGCCGCCTATGACATCGACGGTGACGGCGACCTCGACGTCGTCTTCGGCGGTGATGGCACGAGCAACGGACTATGGTGGTGGGAGAACCCCTGCCCCAACTTCGACCCCAACGTCTCCTGGAAGCGCCACGTCATCAAGGACACCGGGGCCAATCAGCATCACGACCAGATCTTCGCCGACCTCAAGGGGCTTGGCAAGCCCCAGCTCATCTTCTGGAACCAGAAAGCCAAGACTCTGTTTCTTGCCGAGATCCCCAAGGATCCCCGAAACAGCCGACCCTGGCCGCTGGAGGTGATCTACTCGGGTCAGGCCGGAGAAGGCGTGGAGAACGCTGCGGCTTACGCCGAAGGGATAGATGCACTCGACGTCGATGGCGATGGCCGCGTCGATCTGCTCGCCGGCAACTACTGGTTCAAGCACCTTGGCAACGGGAAGTTCAAGCCTACCCGCATCGGTACCATCGGCGGTCGAATCAGAGCCGGCAAGTTCAAACCAGGCAAGTACCCGCAGGTTGTCATTGCACCGGGAGACGGCAGCGGCCCCCTCAAATCCTACGAGTGCAAGGGCGATCCCACCGACTCCGCTTCCTGGGTTGGCCAGGATCTCCTCGGCCGCGACATGGTCCATGGGCACACGCTCGATCTCGGCGACGTGAACGGCGATGGTCATCTTGATGTGTTTGCCGCCGAAATGGCCAAATGGTCGAATACGCCGAAAGCGGCCGACCATCCAGAGGCCACCGCGTGGATCCTTTACGGCGATGGCAAGGGCAACTTCAACGTTACCGTCCTGAAAACCGGCGATGGCTGGCACGAGGGCAAACTCGGCGACTTCGATGGCGACGGCGACCTCGACATCCTAAACAAGCCCTACACCTGGGACACGCCGCGCGTGGACATCTGGTTGAACAACGGCACCAAGACCCGATCCTCCGCCGCTACCCGGAAAGTCGGGATGGAGTTGTGGACCTACCGGCGCCAGCTTGCGCAGGACCTGCCCGGCACCCTGGCCCTGATTCGGAGTCTCGGAGTCACCGATATCGAAACCGCCAGCTTCTACAATCGCTCGGCGGCGGAGTTCCGCAGGGCGTTCGACTCTGCCGGGCTCACGTGCAGCAGCATCATCGCCAGCTACGACAAGCTCAAGAGCGCCCTTGCTTCAGTGATCGCGGGTGCGAAAGCCGTGGGCGCCAGGTACGTGCTCACGGCCGGGGGACCGCTCAAGGGACAGCTCACGGCCCACGATGTCCACAGCGCCGCAGCCGACTTCAATGTCTGGGGCGAAAAGCTCAAGCAGGCTGGGCTTCAATTCGGCTATCATCCGCACGGCTTCGAGTTCGTACCTTCGCCCGCCGGCAACCTGTTCGATATGATGCTGTCGGAAACAAAACGAGGATTGGTGACGTACGAAATGGACGTTTTCTGGTTGGTGTACGGCGGCGCCGACCCGGTGAAGGACCGTGTCGCAAAGCTTGTAGAGTCGCGAAGCGACGAGTGAGGCTCGAACTTCAGCCGTCGCTTCGCGACTTATTGTCCTATCTGCTTTTACTGGACCAGGAGACGCAGACCAAAAGGAGGTCTTCATGAACCGCAGACCACGTTTCGTGGCATTGGCCGCGCTATCCGTATTCCTTTGCGCCCAATGTCTGGCTCAAACCAACACCGGCACCATCACTGGCCGCATCTTTGACAGCGCGAAGGCGCTGCTGCCGGGTGCGAAGGTGACCATCACTAACCTCGACACCAACGTTGCCACCGTTGTCAACGCCACCGACCAGGGCAACTACTCCGCGGCCGGCCTGTTACCCGGCCGCTACCGCGTGACCGTCGAAAAGGAAGGCTTCTCCAAGGCGGTGGTGGAAGCCGTCGAGGTCTTCACCGCCAGCGTCACCACCGCCGACATCACCATGCAGATCGGCAGCGTGACCGAAAGCATCACGGTCCGGGAGGAAGCACCGCTGCTGTCCGCCGACTCCGCCGCGGTCAACACTACGGTCGAGAACCAGTTGATTCAGGAAATACCGTTCCCGGAACGTAGCTCGCTCGGCGCGGTCATGCTGTCGGCCGGCATCCAAGGCGACCCGCAATACCCAGGGGGCATCCAGAGCGAGAACGCGGGCATCTATACTCCGCCGCTTGCGCCCGGTGGTTCCATCGCGATCGGCGGCGGTCGCCCCGGCTCAGGCTCCATACTCGTGGACGGCTCCGACATTTCGCTGGCCAGCTATCCGCGGACCGGCGTGACCTTCTCCGGCAACACCGTTTCGCAGATGAGTGTGCAGGCGAACGGCATCCCCGCGCAGTATGGACGGACCAGCGGCGGCGTCATCAACCAGACTACGAAGGGCGGTACCAACCAATTGCACGGTAGCGCAAGCTGGCAACACACCGACCCCGGCCTGCAGGCCTGGAAGCACGGCACGCACCAGGCAGGCGTTCCCCCGATGTTCAAGCAGAATATGTTCGGCGCGTCCATCGGCGGGCCCGTGGTGTTGCCGAAGGCCTATAATGGCCGCAATCGCACCTTCTTCTACGCCACCGTCGAGCCGTCCCGCCTCTCTGACCTCGTCTACACGGGCCTGGGCCGCATTCCGACGCCGGACGAACTGAAGGGCGACCTGGCGTACGGATGGGACGTGCTGAACCGCTGCTGCAACGCCACGCTGCGCAGCAAGGGCGTCGAAGCGGCGATGGCCGAGCTCCGCGGCCTTTACGCGTCCGGCAGCGCGCCGCAGCTCTATTATCAGTACGACCGCAATGCCGACGGCTTCCCGATCGGCGACCGATACACGGATCGCAATCTGTACGTCCCGATTCCAAACAACAACCTCTCCGCGCAGCTTGCCAAGAACCCGATCGCAAAGAACCTCCTCTCCTACTACCCCACTCCTAGCAAGCCCAGCCCCTACGCTGTCTTCATCAGGCCCGACGGACTGTGGGATGCCAACGGCAATAACGCCTTCCTCGCCCGCGGCGTGAAAAACACGGACGATCGCTACAGTTTCCGCATCGATCATTCCCTCACCTCCGGCAACCGCGTCGCTTTCCGTTACACCTATGTGCCTGTGAATGGCACGCGCTTCAACTTTCTCGGTCCCGATTCCGAGGCAAACCCGGTCGCGCGCGATAAGAGCTCCGCCCGTAATTTCTATCTGGGCCACACGCAACTGCTCGGCGGCAACAAGGTGAACGAATTTCGCCTCACCTACATGCGGGCCAATCAACTTCGGTATGCCTCCGAGTTGGCAGCGACGAAGGATTTCGGCGCGGAACTGGGTCTGAGACCCGCTACGCAGGGCTACGGTTTTCCAGCATTTACCGGACTCCCCGGATCGACGCTCGGCAGCGGCGGAACACTGGGCAACGGGAACGGCACGACACTGGACGTCAATCTCGGGATCGCCGACGACTTCTCCTGGGTGCGCGGCACCCACAACTTCAAGTTCGGCATGGACATCCGCGCGTTCCAGATGAACCGCTACGACCGCAACGAACTCGGCGGCGGCACTTACAATTTCAACGCCTCGCAAACCAACGACGGGACGGGCGGCGGTAGCGCGCTTGCCAGCTTCATCCTCGGCATCGTGAACCAGTACACGGTCCGCACCGTTCCAATGGCGTTCTATTATCGCTGGAAGTATTACGCCGGCTACTTCCAGGACGACTGGAAAGTCACGCCGAAGCTGACCCTGAATCTCGGCCTGCGCTACTCGGTCGAGATGCCCCGGATGGAGAAGTACGACAGGCAGGGTTCGTTCGACTCGAACGTCACCGGCACCCTGAATGGAGTCCCGGTGAAAGGCGGGTTCGTCTTCTCGGGCGCGAACGGTCATCCGCGGGGGCTCTGGAGGACGAACTGGATGGGCTTCGAGCCGCGCGTCGGCTTTGCCTATACGCCGGCACGCCGCGTCAGCACTCGCGCGTCTTTCGCCTTGCTGCGCGCGCCGCTCACGGGACAGAGTTTCTTCATCGTTCCCGACCTGAACGTGCAAACCACGCCGATCAGCGGAAACTCCGGAGGGGTCCGCCCTGGACAAGTAAATCTCGTCACCAATCCGGTGGGCCAGATTCCGCCCAACCAGCCGCTCTCGGGCGGCCCGCTGTTCAGTTGGACGGGAACCGGCACCGCGGCGCTCCCCTACATCAATCCCGCTGACGACCAACCCTACGCCCTCCAGTGGTCGTACTCGATGCAGTACGCGCTCACGCAAAACTCGATCGTCGAAGCAACCTACAGCGGCAACAAAGGCAACCACTTGTTCAGCCCCAGCGTCGACCAGAACATCCCGCCCTACCAGGCGACCAAGGACGCAATCAAAAACCAGGTCAACTTCGCCCAGCAGGTCAACAATCCATTCGGGATTGTCGATCTCAGCGGACGACCGCTGCAGATGGGCGTCTTCGACCTCGCCCGTCCGTTCCCGCATTTGTGGTCCCAGCAGATCTCCAGCATGTTCGACCGCCGCGGCAGTTCGATCTATCACGCTTTGTGGCTGTCGTTCAAACACCGGTTTTCAAAGGGGCTCACGCTGCAGGGCAGCTTCACCTGGGCGAAGTCGATTGACGATGCTTCCGCTTCCTTCGGCGGGCTGATCGGCCAGGAGACCGACATCTTCGGACTCGCGCGTGCCCAGAATCCGACCAACCTGAAAGCGGAGCGTTCCGAATCGACCTTCAGCATTCCGCACAAGTTCACGATGGCTTACAACTACGAGCTGCCCATCGGCAAGGGCCGCTCATTCCCCGTCAACAACAGCCTCATCAACGGAATGTTCGGCGGCTGGAGCATCGCGGGTCTCTTTTCGATCCAGGACGGCTACCCCATCTGGCTGCGTCAGGGCTCCGGCGGATACTGGTTCTCGCAAGCGGGCGGCGGCGGCAACCTTGCGTCGGGCGCCGTGCTTCGTCCCAACCTCGTTCCCGGCGTGCCCGTTGTGAACCCGGATTGGCGCAAGAACCCCTACATCGCGGGCTCGTTCTTGAACTCGAACGCCTTCGCCGTTCCGGGATCGCTCGACAATCCAGCCTTCGGAAACCTCCCCCGGACGATGTCCTGGGCGCGGAATCCGGTGACCCGCACGCTCGATGCGAATCTCTCAAAGCGGTTCACGTTGCCCCCGCGCGAGAAGCTGTCGCTCACCCTGCGGGCCGACTTTCTCAACGTGCTGAATCACCCGAACTTCTTCTTCAACCCGAACACCGGCCACGACTGGCTCGGCGGCGACTTCAACCGCCAGTCGCTCACCAACCCGGCGATTCAGGCTTTTACCATTAACGGCAGCTTCGGCAAGATGGACCCCAACAACACCAACAACGGGCGGACCATCCGGGTCACAATCCGGCTCAGCTTCTGATCCATCCGGCGGGGACGGCTCAGCCGTCCCCGCCGGCACGCGCGAGGCATACCTGGCCAGCGCCTACAACCAGAACTTCGGTATGTTCCTGGCCTCGAACAATGCGGCCGGGCGGATCATTCAGTTCGCGCTGAAATTTTACTGGTAACCTGATATGCCGCCGGCATCCCGCCGGCGCTGCAACCGCCATCAGGAGTGATATGAATTCAAATAAGGCAATGGCACGAAGAGACGTTTTGAAGGCGGCGCGGGCGGCGCTGCTTTCCGCCACTACAAAATGGCAATCCAATACCCGCAACTTCGTTGCTAGAGGAGGCGCAACATGAGAACTCGTTCCATCTCCTGGTATTCGGCCCTTTCCTTTATCTTTCTTGCGCTGGTTGCGCTGCTGGAGCCGGCGGGCACGCTGTTTGCGCAGTCGAACTACGGCGCCATCAGCGGCCAGGTGCGAGATGCCAGCGGCGCCGCCGTCCCCGGCGTCACGATTAGGATCCGGGATGTAGGCACCAACGCTGCTGTTACCGTGACCACCTCGGCCGATGGTTTATTCACCGCCCCCGGCCTGAGGCCGGTCACCTACGACGTGACGGCCGAGATGCAAGGCTTCAAGACCTCCACCATCAGCGGCCTGAAGGTGGACACGGCGCTCGTGAGCACGGCGGACTTTACCCTCCAGGTCGGTTCGCTCTCCGAGGTCGTCACGGTGACCGGGGCGGCGCCGCTGATCCAGGCCGAGCAGGGAGCGCTGAGCCAGACCATCGTGGGCCGCAGCATTTCCGACATTCCCCTGAATGGGCGCAATGCGCTGGAGCTGGCGCTGACGCTTCCCGGCGTCACCGGCAATGCGGGCAGCGAGTTCACCGACCAGTACATCAACGTGCCCATCCCCGGCCGCGAGATCATCATCAACGGCGGGCGCGCCGGCTCCTCGCAGTTTTACGCCGACGGCATGAACGTCACCACCGTCGGCCTGGCACGGACGGCTGTTTCCTTCTCGCCCGACACCATCGCGGAATTCACGGTGATGCAGTCGCAGTATTCGGCGCAATACAGCCAGGCCGGCGGCGGCATCATCATGCAGACCACCAAGAGCGGCACCAACGAGCTGCACGGCAGCGCCTTTTGGTTTCATCGGCAGAAGGCATTTACGGCCAACCCCTTCGAATCGACGCGCAGCGCCATCTTCAAGTACGACAACCGCGCTCCGCTTCGCCGCCAGCAACTGGGCGCCACCGTGGGCGGCCCGGTCTGGCTGCCGAAGATTTTCAACGGGCGCAACAATACCTTTTTCTTCGCCTCCTTCGAGCCCACGCGGCAGGTGTCCGGCAATATCGGCGGCAGCTACGAGCGCGTCCCTACCGACCTGGAGCTCCAGGGCGACTTCAGCAAGTCGTACACCTATGACTCGACGGGAACCGCGCGGCTGTGGCCGCAGCTTTACAACCATTTCACGAGGGACAGCAACGGGACGCTGCGCTACCTGACGAATCCGCTCTACGACAAGAGCAAGGCGGTCGATCTCTCCAACCCGCTCTATGCCTACGTGAATTTTCCGCTGTTCAACCCCAACGACCCCGACCCCAACCGGGTAGGGCGGGTACTGAAAGACGCGAGCGGCGTCAGCTACCTGAATTCCGCCGCGGTGGCGCTGGCCAGGGACATGTACCCGAAGCCGAACATCGACATGATTACCTCGGGTTCAAACGCGGGCGCCAACTACGCCTATTTCCGCCAGGGCTACACGCGCGACAACCGCTACACGGTCCGCATCGACCGGCGCCTGACCGACACCCAGCAGGTCAACGTGCGCTATACCTTCCAGCCCCTTTACGGCGATCGCTATTTCCGCCCCCTCGGGGAGCCGGGAACCAGTGAGACGTCGAAGTCGCGGCAGTTGCTGCTGAACTGGACCGGCTCGCTTCGCCCCCGCATCATCAACGAGCTGCGCGCCGGCTACGTTTTCGGCAACTTTGCGACGAACTTCCCCTTGGATCTTTTGGCCGAGAACCCTGCTTTCAAGTACCTGGATCTGGGCGGGGCCGGGCGGGGAACCATCAGCTCGCTGGCCTTCGGCGCGCCGCTGTTCTTCAGCCCCACGGCTCCGGCCAACAACCAGATCAACTGGGGCCCGCTGGGCATGAATGGCGTGCAAAACATCGGTCGCAGCACCGAGCACAGCTACTCCCTGACCGACGACCTGAGCTGGACGCGCGGCAAGAGCATTGTGAAAGCGGGGTTTTCGGCCGGACATTCACAATACAACGGGGCGGCCAGCGGTTACGGCTACCTGGCCGGAGGGCGCTATAATTTCCGTCCCGCCGAGACGGCTGACGCCATGGGCTGCAGCGCGCCCTACGGGCCGGGGAGCCCGCCGGCCGGCTGCCGCAATGCCACCGCCCGCACCGGCGATTCCCTGGCCAGCTTCCTGCTGGGCACTCCCGATTACCTGTTCGCCTACGACAACATCGCGGCGCCCTATTACTACCGCTGGAAGAACCTGGGCGGCTACGTGCAAAACGACTGGAAGGTGCGGCCCAGCCTGACCTTGAACCTCGGGCTGCGCTACCAGTACCAGTCGCCGCGCTGGGAGAAGTACAACCGGCAAGGCCAGTTGAACCTGAGCCGCATGGAGCCGAATCCGTTCGTGAAAGACACGGCCGGCAACCCCATTCCCTCGCCGGTATTCGAGTTTGCCGGCTACGCGGGGCGCTCGCGTTACCTCGACCCGCCGCAGAAGACGAACTTCGAGCCGCGGGTCAGCTTCGCCTGGTCCCCCGCCTTCGATTGGAACCAGAACAAGCGCTTCGTGGCGCGCGGCGGTTACGGCCTCACCCACGCCCCGAACACCGGCCGGACGCGCATGCCGTTCCCCAACCTGGGCGGCAAGCTGGATGCCTTCCGCGCCTACAACTTCGTTTACGGCACCACGGACGTCAGCAATCCTTCGAATTTTGGCGGCTGCGGGTACGCCCTCTGCGACTCCAGCATTCCCGGCCAGTTCGGCTATAACAACGTCCAGTACATAACCGATCCGGCCCTGTTCGTGCTGCCCTCCGACGGGGTTCTGCATCCCGCCACCACCGCTCGCCAGGTCACTTCGCATGACGCCCGCTGGGCCATGACCGGGTTCGTCTTCGACCCCAACTACAAGACGCCGATGGTGCAGAACTGGAGCTTTGAGCTTCAGTACGAGTTCATGCGCAACACGGTGGTGACCGTCGGCTACCAGGGCAGCCGGGGCACGCACCTGTTCAACTCTCCGCGCGACATCAACGTCAACCCGTTTACCGGGGCGAAGGTCTATCCGGGTTACGACGGGCAGAAGGGGGGGCGCATCATCCTGCTGGACGAGACGGGGTCCAACTCCGTCTACCACGCCGGCAAGATCGACGTCGAGCGGCGCTTCGCCCGCGGCCTGCAGTTCCGCGCCAATTACACCTGGAGCAAGTCAATCGACAACTCCTCCGGTGGGATCATGTACGACTTCAACAACCTGGCCGGGCAGGACCGCAGCGCCGAGTCGATCAAGTACAACCCGCCGCAAAACTCCTGGGGGACGACGAGCGAGCGCTCGCTCTCCAGCTACGATGCGCGCCATGTATTCAACTTCACCGCGCTGTACGACTTGCCTCTGGGCAAGGGCCGCCGCTTTGTGAACCGCGGCGGGGCGCTGAACAACCTGCTGGGCGGCTGGTCGATCAACGGGCTGAGCCGCATCCGCGCCGGCCAGCCGACCTACCTGGACCTGGGGAACAGCAACAACGTCGGGCTGGGCACCGACACCGGCCTGGGCAATCCGCGCCCCGACATCATTGCCGGCGTGCCGCTGAAGAACCGCGACTGGACGCCGCAAAACTCGATGACCGTTCCGTACCTGAACCCGCGCGCCTTCGCCGTTCCCGAGCCCGGCCGCTTCGGCAACGCGGCGCGCAACCTGAACCTGCGCATGCCCTGGCTGAAGCACTTCGACGCCAGCGTGTTCAAGAACATCGCGCCCTTCAAGAACGAGCGGCGTTACTTCCAGCTCCGGTTCGAGTTTTTCAACGTGCTGAACATGAAGTCGTTCGGCTTCAACACCACCACCACGCTGTTCAGCAGCCTGCGCCAGAACGCGCCCGGCCAGCCCAACCGCTACGCGAACCTGCGGACGCCGGGCGTCTGGAACGCCATCATCAAGCAGGACCCCAGCGGGCTGAGCGGCCCGCGCAAGGCCGACGGCAGCTACGACGCCTCGGCGCCGTCCGAACAGCTCGGCGGCATGTTCAGCCCGCTGGGCGTTTACTACGACCTGGTGAACAGCTTCAACCGCGGCAGCTTGTACGTGCTCGGCTCCAACTCGGTGAACATGATCGCACCGCGCATCGTGCAGTTCGCGATCAAGTTCTACTTCTAATCCGCTGGCAGGCGAGTTGCCTTAGCATGCGGTACAGGGTGGGAATGGGCAGGCCGACCACGTTGAAATAGCAGCCTTCGATGCCCTCCACGAAGCGCGAGGCCAGACCCTGGATGGCGTAAGCGCCGGCTTTGTCCATCGGTTCCCCGGAATCCACGTACTCGCGGATTTCCTCTTCCGACAGTGGAGCGAACCGCACGCCGGTGGAAACGACCCCGGCCAGACGGCGCCCGCTCGGCGGATCAATCACGCAAAGCCCGGTGAGCACCGCGTGAGTGCGGCCCGCGAGCCGGCGCAGCATCTCGGCCGCCTGCTGGGGTGATTCGGGCTTGCCGAGGACCGCGCCGTCGATCACCACAATGGTGTCGGCGGAGACCACCGGCCGGGCCTCGCCGGGGCGCGCGGCCGCCACTCGCTCCGCCTTCTCGATTGCCAGGCGCAGCGCATGCTGCTCGAGGCTTTCGCCGGGCCGGACGCTCTCGTCGATCTCGGCCGGGACGGCTTCGAATAGAATGCCGGCGGCCCGCAGCAGTTCCTGCCGGCGCGGCGAGGAAGAGGCCAGAACGATCATCGTGGACGGCATGCTACAATCAGCTTCGATTATCGCAGGGTTTTCACCACAGAGGCACAGAGAGCACGGAGAACAATTCTGCGTTTATCTGCGTCGCGTTTGTGACCCTTCTCCGTGTTCTCTGTGGCTCTGTGGTGAAATAACGGCCAGTGTGGAAATCACCCCCAATTTCCAGAACGTGGATATAATCGTGTCCGGGTACGAGGAGCAGTTCGGCATCGCGCTTTACCAGATCGGCAACGCCTGGATCCTGCAGTCGCAGACGCCATGAAAGCCGCCGGAGAAATTCTGCCCGAGTTGCTGCGCAAGGGGCCCCAGAAACAGGTGCCGGCCGAGGACCTGGTGCGGGAAGCCTGGGAGCACCTGGTCGGCCGCCAGGTGGCCGCGCGCACGCAGGCCTTCCGGCTCTATCGCGACATCCTCACCGTCCACGTCCCCGACAAGGTATGGAAGCGGCAGTTGTTCCGGCTGGAGCGGCAATTGCTCGCCCGCATTAATCACTTCCTGGGGCGGAATGTCGTGGCCTCCATCGATTTCCGCGTGGACGAGAAGCTGATTTCCCCCGTCGCCCCGCAGGCTGAACCCGAGCGGCAGGGCAACTTGTTTGTTCCGTTCGCCACACCACGAAAAGGGCCGGGGCACGCGTCCACCGTGCAGGTGGATCCCGATGTTGCCCGGGCGGCGGAATCCATCGCCGACCCGGAGTTGCGCGAGCTTTTCCTCCGCACCTCGCGGCGCATGATGAAATAAAGAAGAGTGGAGTTTCATCACAAAGGCACAAAGACACGAAGGCACAAAGAACAAGATTCTTTGCGTGCCTTCGTGCCTTTGTGATTAGCGGTGCGGCTCTTTCAACATGAAGATCACTGAGCAGGATGTACGGTACGTGGCCGATCTGGCCCACCTCGAGTTGAGCGCCGAGGAGATTGCCCGGTTCGTCCCCCAGCTCGACGAGATCCTCGGCTACATGGACAAGTTGAACGAGCTCGACACCACCCAGGTGGAGCCGATGGCCCAGGTGGTCTACGAGCAGGATGCGCTGGAGACGCTGCGCGCCGATCAGAACCGGCCCGGCTTTCCGCAGGAAACCGCGCTGGCCAACGCCCCCGACAGCGGCGCCGGCCATTTTAAAGTGCCCAGGGTGATCGAAAGATAGGTGCCAGGTTTCAGGGCCCAGGTGCTGATGCCCGACGGGCCGGAAGGACGGATGGAACTCAGGGGATTAACGATCGCGCGGGTGCGCAGCGCGCTGGAGAGCGGAGAGACCAGCGCCGCCGCGCTGGCCGAGCGGGTGCTCGCCTGCGCGCAACAGGAGAACCAGCGCAACAACGCCTTCCTGGCCTTTTCGCCGGAGCGCGCTCTGGCCCAGGCCCGGCGCATCGACGAGATGGTGAAGCGCCGGCAGCCGCTGCCGCCGCTGGCCGGTGTGCCGCTGGCGGTCAAAGACGTGATCGTTACGCGGGGGCTGCGCACCACCTGCGCCTCACGCATCCTGGCCAACTACGTTCCGCCCTACGACGCCACCGCCGTACGCCGGCTGGAAGAGGCGGGCGCGGTGATCGTCGGCAAGACCAACTGCGACGAGTTCGCCATGGGCTCGTCGACCGAAAACTCGGCGTACGCGCCGGTGCGCAACCCGCGCGATCTGGAGCGCGTCCCAGGCGGGTCCAGCGGCGGCTCGGCGGCCGCCGTGGCCGCCGATATGTGCGTGGCCGCGCTGGGTTCCGACACCGGCGGTTCCATCCGCCAGCCGGCGTCGTTTTGCGGCGTGGTGGGGCTGATGGGCACCTACGGGCGCGTTTCGCGCTACGGCCTGGTGGCCTTCGCCTCCTCGCTCGACCACATCGGGCCGTTCGGCAAGACGGTGCGCGATGCCGCGGCCCTGCTGGAAGTGATGGCCGGGCGCGACCCCAGCGATTCCACTTCCGCCGCCCTGCCTGTGCCCCCCTATCTTGCCGAGCTGGATCGGCCGGAAGCCCTCGACCTGCGCGGCTTCCGCGTGGGCGTGCCCCGCGAGTACTTCGCCGCGGGCCTGGACCCGGAGGTGGGCGACCGCGTGCACAGTGGGATCGAGCGGCTGCGCGGGCTGGGCGCCGATATCCGCGACATCCGCCTGCCTCACACCGATTACGCCATCGCCTGCTACTACATCATCTGCATGGCCGAGGCCAGCTCCAACCTGGCCCGCTACGACGGCGTGCGCTACGGCGTGCGCTCGCCGCGCTGCCGCACCCTCTCCCTGGTGGAGTGCTACCGGGCGACGCGAGGGGAGGGCTTCGGCCCCGAGGTGAAGCGCCGGATCATGCTCGGCACCTACGTGCTCAGCGCCGGCTATTACGACGCCTATTACCGGAAGGCGCAGAAGGTGCGGGCGCTGGTGGCGCGCGATTTCAGCGAAGCGTTTCGCGACGTGGACGTGATCGTCACCCCCGTCGCCCCCACGCCGGCCTTCCGCCTGGGCGAAAAAACCGAAGACCCCCTCCGGATGTACCTGTCCGACATCTACACCATTACCGCGAGCCTGGCGGGCATTCCGGGGATCAGCGTGCCCTGCGGGGCCAGCAGCGCCGGCCTGCCCATCGGCATGCAGATTCTGGCGCGGCATTTCAACGAGCCGGCCATGCTGCGCGCCGCCCAGGCCTTAGAACAGTCCCTCCGGTAAGCGCGGAGGGTCAATTTCGGATTGCGGATTTCAAACACTTGGGTTCGAAATCCGCAATCCAAAATCCGAAATCCGAAATTTCACTTCAGTGTCGCTTCCCAATCGCCCCAGGGGCTGCGGTGATGCCCGATGGGGTTGTTCACTTCGCGATAATGCTCGAGGCCAGCCCGCCGCAGGTACTCCGCGCCGGACAGGAAATCATCCTTGTAGCGGCGCAGGCGGGCGTCCAGGGCGCGGTCCAGCCGGGCCTGCAACTCCTTGTGCCCGCTCTCCCCGCACAGGTTGCGCATCTGGTATGGGTCGGTCTGGTTGTCGTAAAGCAGCCAGGGTCCGTGGATCGACCGCACGTAAGTGTAGCGCTCGGTCCGCAGGCCGCGGTACTCCGCGAATCCCCAGCGGCGGGCCTCGGTAAAGGGCGCGGGCAGGTTCAGGAAGGCCGCCGCGTCGGCGTCGGCGGGCCGCGCCCCCGCGATCAGTCTGTAGTGGTCCTCCCCCTGCACGCCGCCCGGAATGGCGATGCCCGCCAGGCCCAGCAGCGTGGGCATGATGTCTGGCGTATTCAGCGGCGCCCGGATGACGCGCCCCTTGCTTCCCAGCCTCCGCGGGTAGCGCAACAGGAACGGCACGCGCGCCGACTCATCCCACGGGTAGAGCTTGGTGGTCAGCCCCTGGCACTCCAGCATGTCGCCGTGGTCGGAAGTGAAGACCAGGATGGTGTCGTCGCCGGCGCCGGAGCGCTCCAGCGCGGCGGTCACCTGCGCCACGCAGTCGTCCAGCGCCGCGATGTGCGCATAGTAGCCGCGCAGGTTCTTGGTCGCCACTTCGCGCCGGCCTTCGGGGACGTTGGGGCGGAGGCGGATCTCGCGGGATTCATACGCGGCGCGGTAGCGTTCGGGCGCCGTGTCATAGGGGTTATGCGGCGGGCCAAGCGAAAGCGCCAGGAAAAAAGGCCGGCGCGCTTTCCCTTCCCGCTCGATGAACCGGCAGGCATCCTCGGTCTGAGCGATGGCATCGTATCCCGGCCAGTATTTCTGCGCCGGGTCGTCGCCTTCGAAGTAGACCGAGCGGTTGTAGGCGTGCGTGCACTCGCAGGCCTTCCAGTAGTCGAAGCCCAGCCGCTTGTCGGGCGGGATATATGCCTGGCGGCGGCCGTACTTGCCGTCCGGGCTGCCATGCAAGTGCCACTTGCCGATGTAGCCGGTGCGGTAACCTGCTTTGGCGAAGGCTTCGGCCAGGGCGGTGGTCGTGGGCTGCAACTCGACGTCGTTGATGAAGACGCCGTGCGTCAGCGGGTACTGGCCGGTCATCAGGCTGCCGCGGTAAGGGCAGCAGACCGGCAGGCCGGAAACAGCGTTCTCAAAGTTGACGCTTTGCGCCGCCAGCCGGTCAATCGCGGCGGTGCGCACGTTCGCGTCGCCGGCATAGCCGGTGGCCTGCGCGCGCCACTGATCCACCAGCACGAACACGACGTTGGGCGGCGGCGCGGCGGCGCCCAGAATCGCCGGCCCCGCCGCCACGGCGCCGGCCGCTGTTTTCAAGAAGGTGCGTCGATTGCTCCTCATCGGGTTGCTCCGCAGAAGCCGTATCACAGAATGGGACGCAGATCAACGCAGAGAAACGCAGACTCCAGGCTACAGGCTACAGGCTACAGACTGCAGCCTCTAGCCTGCGGCCTGTAGCCTGTGGTTAGATGGTTTTCGCTATGAGGCCTGAGCTTCGCGTCGAGGGGAGTTGCTTTGCGTGCGGCTCGAAGAACCCGCAGGGGCTGCATCTCTGCTTCCAGACCGAGCCGGACGGCTCGGTGGCCGGTTCCTGGGAACCATCACCTGTCTACCAGGGATTTGAGGACATTATCCACGGCGGCATTATCGCCACGGTGCTGGACGAGGCCATGGCCAAGGCGGTGATCGCCGGCGGCCTCGAAGCGGTTACCTGTGAGCTGACCGTCAGGTTTCGGCGGCCCGTGGCGCCGGGCGAGAAGCTGCGCATCCGAGGTTGGGTGACGACCAGGCAGAAGCGAAAGCTAGCCGCCGAAGCGGCCGTCTGCGGGGAAGACGGCAGGGAGCGCGCCCACGCCACCGGCATTTTCCTGCTGCTGTGAAGAAAACGTTGCACCGCCGGCGGCACAGCCTTCATTCGGCCAACGGCAGCGGCAGGTAATCCCAGTCCAGGATCATCTTCTCCTGCATGGCCACCAGCAGTTCCCGTTCAACGGAACGCAACTCCGGAGTCCCGGCCAAGTTGCGCAATTCGGCCGGATCCTTTTCCAGGTCGTAGAGTTCGAGGACCGTCCGGCGGCCGTAGTACGCCTGGTCAAACACCGGGTCCAGGCGGCCCCACAGGTGTTCGTCGGTCATCTCCAGCCATCCGCGCTCGGTATAGCTGTCCACCGGCGAGTACCTCATGTGCGGTGTGCAGTTGTAGATGAGCTTGTACCGCCGGGACCGCACCATGCGGGAAAGGTCGAAGGTGTGGGTGGTGGTGGCTTCCTTGAAGGGGCGGCTGCCGTGCGTGAGGCGCGCGGCGAAGACCACGTTGCGCGTGCCGGCCGCCTCCCCGCGCAGCACGCTGAAGAAGCTGCGCCCCGACAGTTGCTGCGGCACGGCAAGGCCGGCGGCCTCCAGGAACGTGGGCGTAATGTCCTCGCCCGACACCAGGGCTTGGGAAACCGCGCCGGGCCGGATGCGTGCCGGCCAGCGCACCAGGCAAGGCACATTCAAACCGGGATCGTAGAGGCTACCCTTGCCGTGCGGGATGGCGGCGCCGTTGTCGCCCATGAAGATCACCAGCGTGTTGTTGGCGAAGCCGCGCCGCTCCAGCACCTCCAGCACCGACTGGAATTCGCCGTCCATCCGCGCCACTTCGTCGTAATAGCGCCCCAGGTCCTCGCGGATGCCGGGAAGATCGGGAAGGTATTTGGGGACGGGGATTCTGGCGCGGTCGTGCGGCTGGGGGATGGCATTGCTGTCCCACGGGTGGTGCGGATCGTTGAAGTTCACCCACAGGAAGAACGGTTTGCCCGCCGGCTTTTTGCCAAAGAACTCCTCGACCTTGGCGACGGTCTGGCTGGGCGGTGAATCCACATCCAGGTAATCGACGCGGCGGGCCATGGTTTGCAGCCCATACTTGCGATAGATCGGCCCGCTCACCGGGCCCGACGCGGCGCCGTCCAGGTGATGGGTGCGCCGGCAGACGCCGGTGAAATAGCCCGCCTGCCGCAACAACTCCGGCAGTGCGGGAACATCGGCGGGCAGGGGCGCCGAAAACCGCCCCATGCGCACGGCGACCGGCGATCGCCCGGTCATGAACGCCACGCGCGACGGAACGCACTGCGGCGCCGCCGTGAACATCCCGGTCAAGCGCATGCCTTCGGCGGCAAACCGGTCCAGGTTGGGCGTTTTGATCACCGGGTTCCCGTAGCACCCGGTGAACTCCGCGGTGTGGTCGTCGGAAAGAATCAGCAGCAGGTTCGGGCGCTCCTGGCTGGCTTTGGCAGCTCGGGCTAACGCCGGGGCGACGCCGAGGGCGGCGCCCAGTTGGCGGCGGGTGAGTTTCAGCGACATGCCGGAAAGCTACCAGCCGCCCGCTGCAATGTCAAAGGATCGTTCGTGGCGCAACACGGCGCGCGACAAGGCGCCGACCACGTGGTTCGATTCAGGGGATCACAGCCAGGCCTTCGGCGCGGGCGGCGGCATTCAGACGGGAATCGAAGCACGCAAAATCGGGTGTTCCAAGCAACAAGGCGGAGCAAAGGTGGACTGCGTCGAAGCCGCGCAACGGGTAACGCTCCACGAGGCGTTCGGCCGGCCGCAGGCATTCGGCGGTCGGTTCCACGATCTTCAGCAGCTCCCAGTCGCGCAGGAAACAGCGCTTGTGCCGCTGATAATCGTCGTTGCTCATTCTCCGATCGCGAACTGAGCGGGCCAGCAGCGAGAGGATTTCAGGGTACGTAATGCGGCTGGTGTAAACTGCCGGCGCGGCCCGCTCGGTAATCTCCTCCACAAGGGCCGATTCGGCCTCGGCCAGGTAGCATTTCGCGAGCGCCGAAGTCTCGATATAAACCATCAGCGGCGTTCCTCGTCCAGCATCTCCAGGATACTCGGACCGGGCTTCAACACGGTCGGCTTGTGACGAGGCAGCCGCCCAGAGCCCAACCGCACTGCGCCTTCGGCCACCAACCGCGCCAGCCTCGCGGCCTCTTCGGTCGCCTGGCGGCTTTGGGCGGGGATGATGCAGCCTATGGGCCGGCCACGATTCGTGATCTGAACGGGGTTCCCCTGCCGCACGAGCTCCAGATACTTCCCCAAACGGTTTTTAAGCTGCTTGCTGCCGACTGTCACCATGGTAGCTCCATTATATGCCAGGTAGCTACTTTGGGTCTGCGGGCTCTTGGCCTCCCGCCGTCTTGGTGGTTTAATTGCCGTGGACGGACGCAAATATGTCGAGAATCAGCCGGAGAAAAATGCTGGGCGGGTTGGCGGGCGTGGCAGGCGCCGGCGCGGCGTTTGGCGAAACGCAAGCACCCCGGCAGCCGCGGGCGGCCGGGACGGCCGCGCTCCCAGGGGTGAACAGGAATTCCGCGCCCAGCAAGCTGCGCATCACCGATATGCGCGCCTGCACGGTGGCCGCCAACTACGATTACCCCATCATCCGCATCGACACCAACCAGGGCGTCTACGGCCTGGGGGAAGTGCGCGACGCGGGCGTCAAGGGCATCGCCCTGATCCTCAAGGCGCACCTTCTGGGCAAGAACCCGCTGGAGATCGACTCCATCCTGCGCGGCATCCGGCTGTTCGCCGGGCAAGGGCGCATGGGCGGAGGATACAGCGCCGTGGACATGGCGCTGCACGACATCGCGGGCAAAGTCCATGGCGCGCCCGCCTGGCGGCTGGTGGGCGACAAGCTGCGCGACCGCATCCGCATCTACTGCGACACCACCGGGCACAAGGACCCCAAGGTCTACGGCCAGCGCATGCTGAAGCGCAAGCAGATGGGCTTCACCTTCTTCAAGATGGACCTGTACACCAGCATGGTGGCCGACCGGCCCGGCGCCGTCCACCAGAACGGCGCGGCCACCGAGAAGGGGCTGAAATACCTGTGCGAATACATCGCGGCGGTGCGCGA
>Ga0315280_10000810_pt1 | contig 56526 bp, 49 predicted proteins | sample YL17G06_40_MG_FD_203697 | JGI IMG/M metagenome (GOLD analysis project Ga0315280, IMG submission 203697) | Sediment microbial communities from Yellowstone Lake, YNP, Wyoming, USA - YL17G06_40 | ecosystem: Environmental > Aquatic > Freshwater > Lake > Sediment | place: USA: Wyoming | collected... | reverse complement strand
GAGATTATCACGATTGTCATCTCAGGACACTCTTGATGTAGGACTAATGACTAGAGAAGACATTCAAAACCATGTGTTTTGATCCCGCAGGCTGAGAGGTTGGAAAAGATTTGGTCATCTACTGTATTACTATAGGAAGACATATTATATAAAACGTATGAATCAGAGAATTTCCGCTTATTACATCAAGATAGTTCAAAAATAATGAGGTCTAAAACGAAGGCTCCCTCCGAGAAAATGATGATTCTATTTCATTTTTTTACCTCCGGAATTACTGATTATAATAAAAGAAGAAACTTAAAAATTCCTACAAATCCACGTAGGGATAAAAAGGGGATTTACTTACCCCATAAAATTCCATAATGGTTTCGACCAACACTCCCGAAGGACGCGTACTGGAAGGTCGACAACGGTTTTCTTCGAATCCTTGATCACGAGACTCTTCCCTTTGAGTGTTCCCAGGATGTTGAAACGAACGTTTTCTTTTTTCATGAGCCTCTCAAACTCATCCTGCTTGTCTTTTTTCACCTCAACAACCCACCGGGTGTTCGATTCAGAAAAAAGCGCAAGATCTGTTCGAAGGTCAGTACTAACCTGTGAAACATCAACGGTTGCACCAACATCCCCACCGATCGCCATCTCAGAAAGACACACACCAATCCCGCCTTCACTGACATCATGACAGGCGGCGACATATCCTTTTTTCATGCAGGCTAGCAAACCTTTCATCGATTGTTGAAGCGCAACCGGATCTGTCGTCGGGACCGTCCCACCCTCAACCTTCATCAGGTTGTAATACTCCGAGCCGCCGAGTTCCTTTCCAGTTTGCCTGCCGACAAGATACACCAGGTTCCCCTCAGTCTTAAAATCACTGGTGACGCAGGTCCTGATATCATCGACCAGGCCCACGCCGAAGATTTCCGGTGTCGGCGGCACCGCTGTTTTCACGGACTCGTTGTAGAAGCTCACATTGCCTGACACGTACGGCAGACCGAGTGCACGCCCCATGTCGCCAAGACCACGACAGGCCTCGTAAAACTCGCCCATGCGCTCCGGTTTCTCCGGGTTGCCGAAATTCAGACAATCAAGCAGCGAGTCCGGCGTCGCACCCACCGAGACAAGATTCCTGCAAGCCTCGTCAACCGCTGACATCGCGCCCCAGTACGGGTCGCGTTCCATGAACCGCGGGTTGACGTCCGCGGTGACCGCAATCCCCTTCCAGGAGTCGTCCAATGGCTTGATCACGGTCGCATCACCATGGGTCTGAAGCCCAATTTTTCCTTGTAAAGGTTTAATGACCGTGTTCCCCCGGACCTCATGGTCGTACTGGCGGATCACCCATTCTTTGGATGCGATGTTCAATGACGACAGCAACTTCTGCAGCGAATCATTCAGGTCAGGCATCGGAAACTCTTTTTCCGCCTTGGTCCGTTTCGGGATGACAAACGGCCGCGCGCACGCGTCGTACACCGGGCCGCCCGTCATGAACTCCAGGTCCATCTCAAGGATTTTCTGGCCTTTGATGAACACGCGGATGATCTGATCCTTGATCACGGTTCCGACCACGGCCGCGGTGACATCCCATTGCTTGCAGATGTGAAGAACGGTCTCAACGTTCTCGGGTCTGACAAGCATCATCATACGCTCCTGGCTTTCCGACACCCAGATCTCCCACGGCGAAAGCCCCTCCTCCTTAAGTGGGACGTTGTCCAGATGGATTTCCGCGCCCATGTTCGCGGAGTACGCAAGCTCCCCGGACACACAGGACAGCCCCCCGCCGCCGAAATCCTTAAACCCCTCCAGAAGCCCTTTCCGATTGCACTCCAGACACGCATGGATCACCGGCTCTTTCGTAATCGGGTCACCGACCTGCACCGCGGACCTGCTGCGCTCCTCGCTTTCATCGGTCAGCTCCGCGCTCGCGAAATTCACTCCATGGATCCCGTCCCGCCCGGTCTTCCCGCCCACATAGATGTACACGTTCCCTGGTGCCTTCGCCCAGCTGTGCACCAGCTCCTCTTTCCTCATGATGCCGACACAGCCGACGTTCACCAGGCAGTTCCCGGTGTACCCCTCATGAAAATAGACCTGACCCGCAAGCGTGGGGATGCCGATACGGTTGCCGTAGTCACGAATGCCGTCCACCACGCCCTTGAATAAATAGACAGGGTGTTTCACCCCTTTCGGGAGTTTTTCAAACGGATAATCCAACGGCCCGAAGAACAACGGGTCGATATAGGCAATAGGCTGAGCGCCCATGCAGATTACGTCTCTGACGATCCCGCCGACACCGGTCGCAGCACCACCATACGGCTCGATCGCGGACGGATGGTTATGGGACTCCAGCGCAACGCAGTAGTAATGATCCTTGTCGAACTTCATGACACCGGCGTCCTCACGGGCGACGATCCGCTTCTCGTCAACATTGAACACGTATTTTTTAAGCGGTACTTTTGAGGATTTATAGCAACAATGCTCAGACCATGCCTGCCCGAGCGCCTGCAGCTCAATGTCGGTCGGGTTCCGCCCCTGTTTCCCAAAATAGTCCTTGATCCGTTTCATTTCAGGAAGCGCTAACGCCAGCCCCATCCTGCTGCTGATCTCAAGTAATTCCTTCTCAGAAGCAGCCTGCAGGTTCACCTCGTAAGTCTCAATATCCGCTCTGAGTTTTTTGAACAAACCTTCTAATTGCACGACGACTCCCCTTACTTGTTTTCATCAATCGCTATCTCATAAATATGGATGACAGGGTTGGTAAGAAGCCGCTGGCAGATCTGCTCCACGTCCTTCCTCACCTGGTTTTTATCCTTCCCGTCGACCAAAAGATCAAAGGTCCTAATGGTTTTTGCATTTTTCACGTTGGTAAAACCCAGGAGATGAATCGCTTTGAGCGTGTTTGCCCCCTCCGGGTCTGAAACCCCTTTTTTCAGCTGGATCGTCACTTTCGCTTCATACATGGGTATCGCTGCGCCTAATCAGAAAATGGCTAGATTAAGGTATCGCTTCCTAGAGCCGTTGCAACACTGTTGCGACCCGCTTCTTGAACTCGTCAAGGCTACCGCTATTCGGGATCACGATGTCCGCATCCGCAATCACCTTTTGAAGGCCCCACCGGATCTCCCGTTTATCCCGTTCCTCCAGATCCTTGAGGTCCTTGCTGTCATCGGTCCTCCCCCGGGCAACCGCTCGTTTTCTTCGCACCTCATCAGGGGCGTCAATCGCGACAACCAGGAAATCAGGGCCGAGTGTTTGTTTAAAATAATCGATCTCCTCCATGTTCCGCACCCCGTCGATTACCGCCATTGGTGTTTTTTTCAGCACGTGTATTTTCTCGACGGTGCGCCGCGCCCAGATGTCCATGCCGTGTTTTTTTCGCATGGTGTTTGCGACATCACCAACGTTTTTGTCGTCGAGTTTTTTTCCTTGCCGTTTGGTTTCCTCCCAGACCAGATCACCCATCCGCACGACCGGGATTCCTTTGTCTTTAGCGAGTTGCACGGCCTCTGATTTCCCTGAGGCTGGCATGCCGGTGAACGCGATGATTTTCATTGATTTTTCCATCCTCTAATAATAAACACATGGAAAGGAATAGAATACGAATTTACTATTAAAAATTAAGGATATATCGTAGTAATGGAAATGCGTGCGGATGCCGTTCGAAAAATCTCTCTAAAAGTTGAAGCCATGGTGAAAACATTATATTGTTACTGATCGGCATTTTCACGCTTAGTGTTCCCCAGCCGCTTTCTGCACTGTAATTATCTTTAGCTTTCGCCTTGATAGTGTAGGTTCCCCGCTTGTTCCAGGTGTGATTCACTGTTAGTTCGTAGCCTGAGTTGAAGGGTCCGATCCATCCGGTGTTTGTACTGTCGCCCCAGTCAACGTAGTAGGAGATGTTGTTTCCTTCAGGGTCGGTCGAAACAATAGTATAGTTGTAATTTTGTTTTGCTTTTCCGGAAGCGGGACCGTTGATACTCGGTATCGAAGGAGGTTGATCGTTGATTATGTGAAGCGCGTAAAGATAAGTATGGGATTCTTGGCCGCCTCCTGGTTCAAATTGCCCTGCGATATAAATCGTACCATCCTCTCCTATAACAGCCGATGACTCTATACTGTTCCCTGCATCAAATGTCCATCTAAGTGTTCCATTGGGATTAAAAGCGTAGAGGTTTCCATCTTCTGAGCCACAATAAATGATACCATTTTTGTCAATAGCTGGAGATGAAGGAACAGGACCACTTGTTTGGTACGCCCAGTTTTTCGTACCATTCGGAGCAATGCTATATATTTTCCGGTCATATGATCCGATATAAATTGTTCCATCTTGTGCAATCGCTGGGGATGTGTCCGTGGCGTCACCTGTGCCAAATTTCCATTTCAAGGTTCCATTCGGATTGATTGCATAGAGATAATTGTCCCAAGAACAGACATAAACCGTACCATCGTCTCCTATGGAAGGTGAACCTTTTATACTATCACCTGTCTTATATCGCCACTCCATGCTCCCATTTGGATATAACGCATACAAATAGGTATCATGTGAACCAAAATAGATAGTACCATTATTATCGATAGCCGCTGACGAAAGGATGCTATCTCCCGTTTCAAAGTGCCACCGTTCCGTCCCATTTGGATTAATTGCATAAAAATAATGATTGAAAGAACCAACGTAAATTGTACCATCATTCCCGATGGTTGGCGAAGAAAATACCCAATCTGTCATATCAAACATCCATTTCATCGTCCCGTTTGGGTACAAAGCATTAAGATAATTCTCGTCTGATCCGAAATAAATGGTCCCATCTGATGAGATTGCAGGAGAGGAATCCACCCAATCACCCACATCAAATTGCCATTTTTCTGAACCGTTTGGATTAAAAGCAAAAAAGCTTTTGTGAAAATCTTCTGCACCGATATAGATAGTACCATTTTCATCTATAGCAGGAGAGGAAATAGTCAATCCTTCCATTCTGAATTTCCATACGACATCATACCAGTTTCTACTTACTCCGTACGGGCTTCTTCCAGTATGTCGGATATCGTGATGAAACATCGGCCACGAAGAATTTTGAAGGCCGCCACTAGATTCCTCTTGAGTAGGGTTTATTGACATTGTCGCTGTTTGTAATGAATTTGCAGATTCTCTATCTTGTCCCGTTGTCATTGGCATTAACATGGAAGTAATGCACAACAGCACAATACAATTTTTTACCAAATTCCTTTCGATCAAACTCAATTCCCCTTTAATTCTTCCATTAAAACTATAGATTGACGTACTATATAAATTTATGAGGGTTTAAAAACCTCCTATTTTTATAATCGTTCAATAAAATTATTTTTTTTACGGATAAATAACTCTTGAAAGAGGTTACGAAGAAAGAAGTGCAGGGGGAGCGATTTGAACGCTCGAGTGCCTACGCAACAGGGTTTCTTAATGTGAAGACAAGTGGTACATTTCGCCATGTCTTCAAGCACTCCTAAGCCCTGCCCCTTGGACCAAGCTCGGGTACCCCTGCAGACATGCGGACCGCTAATACTATCCATAATGAAAAATGTTTGCGAGGGTTGTTCGGGTTGATTACGCCGTGTTATCTTTGAAGAGAAGCTGCTCCCCGTGTTTCATGTAACATTCGGAGCAATATTTCCGGGCGATGAGGGAATGAATGTGTCTCGTAATCCCCTCTTCGACATAATGAGGCTCGTTTATTTCTATGGACCGATTACATGAGATGCACACGGTGGGGAACTGTGATTGTTTCTTCACCAAATGGGTTTCAATACGTTTTTCTACCATCTCTCCACACCCCCTCTATTTACTGACCCCGGTTAAAATAATTTTCTATCATGCGTCTTCATCGTGTTTTTTTTTTTCAGGGTTCGTCTCTGTAATGATGTACTAGATTTAAGTATGAGCAACGGTATTCCCGAAAGATACTTCGGATATATGGCGGTGGAGACTGCCTCCCATAGCGAGCATCGATCTCTAATTTTGGGGTGGTGCCTAGAAGGGTGGGGTAGTCAGGAAATCCCGACGGGCCCATAACCCGTAGACCAATGGTTCAAATCCATTCCCCGCTACTTTTCTTTTTTTTCCAAAACATCAGGTTTATTAATTCCTCACCGTGATTCATGCCCTGTGAAAAAACCAACCTCTGATCGATTCTGGGAGGTCGATTTCCTCCGCGGCATCGCGATCATCATGATGGTCATCTACCACGTGCTCTTCGACGTGACCTTCCTTCGCATCTACTACATCGACCTGTCATCAATTCCTGTTCTGTTGTTTCTGCATCCGATTGGAACGATGTTTTTGCTGCTTGTCGGCGTGTCCCTCACCCTGAGTTACGCCCGCGTGAAAGAGACGCTCACGCCACGGCAGCGGCGGAAAAAATTCATCTTACGGGGTCTGTACATTTTCGGCGGCGGCATACTGGCGACGCTTGGGACCTGGCTGTACCTGAAAGAAGGATATATAGTGTTCGGGGTGCTTCACTGCATTGGCGTTTCCATTATTCTTGCGTACCCTTTGATCCGATACCGAGTTTATCCTCTAGTACTCGGCATCATCTGTGTTATTGTCGGCATATTCCTACAACGCATGGTGGTCGTTGATTTCCCCTGGTTACTGTGGCTTGGGTTCATCCCGAATTATTTCTACACGGTCGATTACTTCCCCTTGCTTCCCTGGTTTGGCGTCATTCTGGTCGGTATTTTTATCGGCAATAGCCTGTACCAAAACAACAAAAGGCGGTTCGAAATCAAGGACCTCTCAGGCTTTCTTGTCGTACGCGGCGTGTGTTTCCTCGGCCGACATTCGCTCCTTATCTACCTGATTCACCAGCCAATCATCGTCGCCCTACTCACTCTGCTCCCCTAGGCGGCTCACGTATCGTTTGATCCTACCAATGGTGGTGATGAGATGAACTTTTTTCGTGTCCTCCGTTGTCCTGAAATCCCGTAGCATCCAGAACACGTGATCTGCGACCTCGACCGCAGTCTGCCGCTGCTCGTAGGTTTCGTACAGTTCGATGAACCGGAGAATCTGCTGCCTTATGTCCACCGGTTTTTGATTGAACACCCAAGGGCGATGCTGTGCCTCCCGTCCGATCATGACAAAATCGCACCCGGTTTTTTGCAGGAATTCTGTGCCGTCGTCGTAACTTTTAACGTCGCCATTGGCGATCACAGGGATACGGACTTTTTGTTTGATCTGTTTCATGATCGTCCAGTTGACCTTGCCAGCGTACTGCTGATCCGCAGTCCTCCCATGGACACAGACCGCTTGGGCGCCTGCATCCTCGACAAGCTGCGCTACCGAAACACCGTTGATATGCTGGTTATCCCATCCTATCCTGATTTTTGCGGTCACTGGTTTCTCGGTGGCGTTCACCATCGCTTTCACGAGCGTCTCGAGCTTCGGAAGGTCAGTGAGAAGAACCGCGCCAGCCCCTTTCACGCAATAGTCCTCTTCGATACACCCCGCGTTCAGATCGATGATATCTGCAAACTCCTCGACCGCCTGTACCGCCTTCACCAGCGTGTGTTTCTCGCTGCCGATAAGTTGCACGGTCACCGGCCGTTCCATGTCCTGGATATTCAGGAACTGTTTGACCTCCGCCCTTGTTTTACTGCCGATGAGACCCGCGTCGATCATCTGGGTGTAGATGAGTCCAGCGCCGTTCTCTTTGCACAGCATCCGAAACGCGGTACAACTGATGCCCGCGAGTGGTGCGAGAACAAACTGGTTTTGGATATCCACGGTTCCAATCTTCATATGAACCCGATAAAATATTTTTTTAGGGGTGGTCTAGCGGTACGTTAATCCAAGGTTTGGTACTTCCACCCCGGTTCCTTTCCCGATGATGCCGACGTCCTTTACGGTCGCCTCAGAGTATTTTTTCAGAACCCTCATCGTCGTCTCAACGTCATCTTTGTCCACGACCACCGAAAGCCCCATGCCCATGTTGAAGGTCTGGTACATCTCCCGGTCATCAATGTTACCATAGTGTTGCAGGAACCTGAAAATCGGCTGTGGCTCCAGGGGATCTTCGATGATGAACGCGACGTTTTCTTTCAGCCGGGGCAGATTCCACAGGCCGCTGCCGGTGATATGGGCAAGCCCGTGCACGTCGACTTTCTTGAATAGCTCGATGATTTCTTTCACATATATCCGCGTCGGTGTGAGCATGATCTCGCCGATGGTTTTCCCTGGGTAGTATCCCTCTGGGAAATAATCGGTGTAGGAGAATCCTCTTTTTTCGACGACCTTCCTTGCAAGGGTGTACCCGTTGGAGTGAATCCCGCTACTGCTTAACCCGATGATCACGTCACCAGCACGAATCCGATCCCCTAGGATAATGCGGTTTTTCTTCACGTACGCAAGGCAGGTGCCCGCGAGGTCGAAGCCGTTGATGAGCTCGGGGAGATCCGCGGTCTCGCCCCCGATGATGGAAATATTGGATAGCTCAGCGCCTTTCGCAAGCCCTTTCCCGATCTCTTTTGTGATCGCGGGGTCAGGGTCGTCCATCGCGAGATAATCAACGAACGCGAGCGGCTCGGCGCCGACGCAGAGGGCATCATTGACGTTCATCGCGATACAGTCGATGCCAACGGTGTCCCATTTTTTCAGCGCTTGTGCGATCTTCACCTTGGTTCCAACACCGTCCGTACATAGCACGAGCGCGTAATCACCGAACTCAATGAGCCCTGCGTAGTGTCCGCCCATGGGTTTCCCGATGTTACCTTTTCGTTTGGTGGTGATGCTGGACAGGAGCTGTTTGATCGCCTCTTCCTTCTGGTCAATGTCCACTCCAGTACCTGCGTACGTCATTTTCTTCAAAAGTATCACCTCTATTCCTGGTATGGCGAAACATTCTAGTTGTGATAAACTTTTTGAAGCCGGAGAAGGTTCTCTGGTGTGTGAAGACCTTAGCTGATATTGGTGAACGCGCTGCGATCCGGCGTATCGAAAAAATCCTCACGAAAGGAAAACATGGCCTTGGGATTGGTGATGACTGTGCAGCGATCGACCTGGGAAATGAGTACCTGCTGGTCACCACGGATATGATGGCGCAGCGGACCCATATCCCTCCGCAGATGACGCCGTACCAGATCGGCTGGTTTCTTGTCGCGATCAATCTCAGCGACCTTGCCGCGAAAGGGGGGACACCGCTTGGCCTTGTGCTTTCGCTTGGGCTTCCGAAAGAAACATCGGAGCGTTTTCTGATAGAACTGACAAAGGGGGCGGATGCCTGTGCGACCTCGTTTGGAACGACAATTGTCGGCGGGGACACGAAAGAAAACCCGGAGGTCACCTTGTGCGGGACCGCGTTTGGTTGTGTGAAAAAAGACGAGTTCATGCCTCGTACCGGCGCGTCCCCGGGTAATATCGTCGCGGTGACCGGGACGTTAGGGAAGGCAGCCGCAGGGTACTATGCGTTGAAGCGGAAGATCCTAGATAAAAACCTGACCAAGGCGCTCCTCGAGCCTGTTCCGAGACTGAAGGAGGGCAGGGTGCTTGCCCAGCAGCAGTGCATGACGTCATCCATGGATATTTCTGATGGGTTATCGTCCTCGCTGTACCAGCTTCAGGAGATCAATCACGTCGGGTTTGAAATCAACAAACGTGCAATACCGCTCGCTCCTGAAATATTGATGGTTACAAAGAAGAATCAGGGGCTCGCCCCGTACACGTTGGCGTTGCATTTCGGGGGGGATTACGAACTTCTGGTGACATTGCCAGAGGCATCGTTTGAAAAGGCGCGCAAAGCGTTGCGACGTCATGGCGCTGATCTGAGTAATATTGGGACGGTCACACGGAAGGAGGATATTCTTCTCATAGATGGTCCACGGAAAAAGATCCTTGAGAATAAAGGATACGAGCATTTCAAGAAACATGATTTTTAATGATTTTTTAAAAAAGGGGAGGGAAATCGGTAAGGGCTGTGCAATAAAGATATTATAGGCGAAGGATTAATTATATTATACGGATAATAATGAAATACAAATGGATTGTCGCAATCACAGTCATCGTTATCATCGCATTAGTGGCGGGTGTGCTCTCTGGTTTTTTTGGTCAGAACATCAATATCGGTTTGTTAAACCAGAAACCAGTCGTCGCGATAACCTATCCGCTGAACGGTGCGACCGTCTCAAACCTTGTGATGATTAGCGGCACCGCGAGCGACCCCGATAAAAAGGACATCGTCAGCAAGGTTGAAGTAAAGATCGGTGAGAGCAACTGGGTCCTCGCCCAGGGGACTGCCCTCTGGAGCTACGATTGGAGCACGTATTCGTTTTCTGACGGTTCGTACTCCATAAGCGCTCGCTCCTGGGACAGGAAGGATTACTCTGATGTGCGTACAATCACGGTGACTGTCCATAACCCGACCGCGGTCGAATCCGGGTCTCATAAATGGGCTATTTTTATCGCTGCGGCGAACTTCCCAACCAATAACTCAAGCAAACTCGGGAACGGCGGCCTTTACCTTGCAGAGAACATGGTCTCATATTTCATCGAACACCGCAATTTCTCAACATCAAACACCTTTGTTTTGTTCGATGACGGATGGTACCGCAGCGACAACGGCTACGGGAAGAAAATCGAGACGTTGCAGCAGCGATCCCATCCCTATAACATCACCTACGGCGGTGCGACGAAATCCAACGTCATCGCATCTCTTAGCCATATCATTAACGAGTCGAATCGGTTTCAGGATAGCGAGATCTTCATCTGGATCTTTGATCACGGGTACGGAAACCTGAAAAGTCCTCTCGGCGGCAAACTGTTCCAAAGCAGCATCATTTTCCTCTGGAATAACACCTTAACGGATAAAGAGCTGGGGAGTATCCTTAAGCCCTTGCAATCGCAGAAAGTAGCGGTTATCGTTGACGCGTGTTATGCAGGTGGGTTCGCTGACCGCCTGTTTTTCAACCTTCCGACGTCGCTGTTCCTGCGATCAGGGATTCCGAAGAACGGACGCATAGTGATTTCTGGTACGAGTAAGTTCCAGCCCGGGTACGCAAGCACCACCCAGGGCCCGCTGTTCTCATATCTTTGGTTCCAGGGGATCACCTCAGGGCAGGCGGACGGCTTCAGACCCGGGGTATTCGACTTGGGTAAACCAACGCATCTTAAGTTGTTCAAGGACGGGGTCGTCTCCGTTGAAGAGGCGTTCTACTACGCAAAGTATGTGTTGCGTACCGATCCGAGCCTGAAGAATTATCGCTCGATGCATCCGCAGATGAACGACGAGTACCCGCACCGTGGGACTCTTCGGAGTCGCGGGGAACTCGTTCTGTGAGAACATTAATAAACCTGTTCTTTCTTAAAAACCTCGTAATGAAAAAAGAGGCATCGTTTTGGAACCCCGTTGAAAAAGGTATGGTGCAATGCGTTCTCTGTCCGCATCACTGCAAGATAGCCCCGGAAAGACGGGGTATCTGCGGGGTACGAAAAAACGAAAACGGCAAACTCTACACCCTCATTTATGCGGCATGCTCTTCTGTCGCTGACGACCCGATTGAGAAGAAGCCGTTGTACCATTTTTATCCGGGTTCTCTTGTCCTCTCCTTAGGCTCCGTTGGATGCACGTTTCGCTGCGAGCACTGCCAGAACTTCCGTATCTCCATGGCCGGGCCAGAGCATCTCGGGTTACAAGACATTCCCCCGAAGACGGTCGTGGAACTCGCAAAAGAACACGGGTGCAGAGGCGTCGCCTGGACGTACAACGAGCCGATAATCTGGCATGAGTACGCGTTTGATACCGCAAAACTGGTGAAACAAGCAGGGTTGTACACTGTCTATGTCACCAACGGGTTCATAGAGGAAGCACCCCTCCGAGAGATCGCGCCGTATCTCGATGCGATGAATATCGACGTGAAGGCTTTTCAGGAGGAGTTTTACAAAAAAATTTGTAAAGCCCGTCTCGCGCCAGTCTTACAAACATGCGAGCGGGCAAAGGAGCTTGGGATCCACCTTGAACTCACCTATCTTGTGATTCCCCGGCTTAATGATGCGGTCGATGAGGTGACACGGTTTTGTGAATGGGTGCACGAGAAACTCGGCTCTGAGGTTCCCGTTCATTTCTCCCGGTTTCACCCAGATTATAAGATGGCGGACACGCCGGCAACACCGCTGGAAACCCTCCTCGCTATCTATAAGATTGCCAAACAGGTCGGCCTTCAGTTCGTCTATCTTGGAAATATCCCGCACGGCGAGTACGAAAACACGCGGTGCCCCTCCTGCGGGACGGTTCTCATCGAGCGGTACGGGTATTCCACTACCGTTCACCATATTCAACAGGGAAAATGCTTGAACTGCGGCACGCAACTTCCCTTCCGTATGGATTAAATAAAAGGACGTATTTTCCTCAGGGAGATTAAAACCTAGGTAAATATATAATAATTGAGGAAAAATTTAATAAAGCAGGAAACATACTTATAAATACAGAAAAATGACAATACGATGAATGGTATTGTACTGGTGATTCCATGATATCCTTAAAAAGGAACGATAAAATCATTGTTATTGTCGCGATTATCGTCATTGTCGTCGCTGCGATTGGCGTCGCCTTGTACAATCAGCCAAAGACGATAACCCTGCCGCCGTCAACGACCGGCAGTAGTCAATCATATAATGTTAGTTGGATAATACGGGATGGAACGTTTGATAAAATTTCTGAGTTTGCGGGTAAAAAAGCCCCGTACACGACAGGTGTGATAATTCCTCAAGCGAATATGATAAGCATTACGTTTAACATGAGCTGGGTTGATGATCATACGACATTCTTCGGGCGTTTGGGGTTAGATACGCTCACCTTAGAGGTTACCACACCCGATGGCGATATTATCACAGTCTCGAACACCAGCGCACCGATAACCAAGAAAGGGGCTGTTACCGTTCTGCTCGTTTCGCATATTATACCTCCTGTCGGACCAATCAAAGCGGATGATTACGGGGCCGCACAGGCACAACTGAATAAAAAACCATACTACGATGATTCGTGGATGAACAGGAACCTCTCGGTCAAGGTCAGCGTGAAAATCGGTGAAAAAAGGCCTATACCAAGATTCCTGGATAAAGGAAATCCCTTTACTCTTGAGGTTACCTACCAATACTACCAGGGGGTCATAAAACAAGAGCCGATGAAACCCACCGGGAACGGCAACGACACGCCGCCACCGGATCCCTGGGAACCCCCGTACATGTCTATGATTATTAGCACCGGCTGCGGCAAATTCGTCTAAAACATTTTTTTTAGTACTTGAACCGAAGGAACGCTGCAACGCCGCCAATCCCGTCGAATTTTTTTCCAGCCTCATGCATCGTGTTAATGATGATGAACGCGCTATGGGTTTTTCTTGCAAGATCGAGCAGCTGTTCCCCGTCGTTACTGCGAACCAGTACATCGGATATAAGAAGCCTCTCCACTGCGCCTCTCGATAAGGCATCGTACACCTCGTTTTTCCCGTACGTCACCAACCCGTTTTTTTTGATCTCCTCAAACAAGGTCTCAATCGCCTGGGTTTCCTTGGAGACACGGTTTTCCTTTGTGATTTGCTCCACGATGCCAATTTTTAATGCCTCATGCACCCCGTTCAGTCCCTCGTTTGCGGTCGCATGCATCAATGCGTGCGCAAACAACACCGGGTCTTTCTCTCTGCCGAATTTCATCAAATGCTCGCGGGCGAACCCTGGACCGATGACGATGAGCGGGGACTCCGGTTTTATCACGGATCTCACGACCGAGAGGATCTCCCCGTAATACTCGCTAGTGGTTTCTTTGCTTTCATACATCTTCCCTGACCGGTGCGCGTCTATCTCAGCTACCAACTGCACGCCGCTCTGGTACAATATCGCGACGGTAGCGGTATCCTCATCAAGGGAGACAAACACGAGCATCGGCTGTGTCCGCTGTCGGACCGCCTCGTCGATCCGCTCGAGGTGGTGCTCCTTCCAGTGGTCCTTTACAATCGACAGCGGCTGCATCTCCTCGGCGTCAACATTGAATGTATGGTACGACCCGAGATCCTGTGGTCCTTCCACGATCACCCCCTGGATCCGCAGCCTGTTTGAGAACTCATGGAATGCCAGTTTCTCGACGCGGATCCCCAGCTTCATCCGTTTTTTCTCAGTCTTTTTCACCCGGAGTTTATCGGCTTTTTCGTCCTCCGAGGTCCGAAATGTCACCGCGCGAACCAGGTCCCCTTCCTCAATGATGTTGTACAAATGCCAGATATCATCGAGGTTCTCAGGGACGAGCTTGATCTCGCCAGTCTTCGGGTTTTTAAAGATAACTCTCACGATGCGTCACCTAAGATATTGTAAACCCAACAGTCTTCACCACGGTTAGATTCCCTGGGGGGAGCACTTTTTCTACGTCATCAGTTGAGACCTTAAGCACGGTTGCGAATTTCTGTGCAATGCTGCTTTTTTTCAGGATGCCTGGCCGTACCACGATGTACTGTTCAGCGCGTGCTTCCACTGCCTCGACAGGCCCGCCCATAAGCTTCTCACTATCATTGAGTCGAATGAGTCCGACCGCAACCTCAAGCGTACACCGGACATAGTTTCGCTTCCCGCGGATGATGAACGCCCCCTTTGGTACGAATTCCCCGCTCTCCGCTGTCTTGCTGACCTGCTCAGGCAGCACCCAGTACGCCTGCGCCTCACCAAACTGATTCCATGCTCGTGAGTATGACGCTGCGAAATGACACGCGTCCACGAGGGTTTTTTCTGAGATTGGCAGCGGTTCATCGTTCGCCCCGCTGCTTTTAATGACGCAACTAGGGGCGCCATGGATGTCCGCATGGGCGTACCGGTCGCCCTTGCTCAGGTGTTTCTTCACCACGAGTTCGTTACTCGCGGCGTCCCGCCCTGCAATCACAAGGTTACCCTCGGTCGAAATGAACCATCGATATCTCTCAAACCACCATGTTTTCTCTCGCTTTACTACCTTTTTCTTTTCAACGATGTCGGTCTCCTTGAGTGTCTCAAGCTTCTGCTTCGCCAGCTGCATTGCCTCCAATGCGCCTCGTGCTTTCCCCTGTAGTTTTTTACTTTCCTCGTACTTCTGCTGCGCATTCTCAGAGACGGTCTTTCGAAAATCAAGGGCGACTTCCCTCTCATTTCCGTCCTTGTCTTTCAGGAGAACCACAAGCTCGTTTGCCGTTGGATCGAACTGACGTACCAGGGGGTCTGAAAGGACTTGCGTCATCATCTCGGTCTTGTCTTTTTGTTTCAAGAGCACCGAAATGTTTTGAAGGAGGTGTTCGCAGGGTTGATAATGCAGGTACAGGAGATCCCCTTCAAGTTTTTTTAGCGCGATCTTCTCTTTAAACTCCTCGTATAATAGTTGTTGTGATGAAAGCTGCCGCCGGAGTTTTTCGAGTTTCTTCTTACCCTTTGCTTCTTGAGGTTTCTCTGGTTTTCTTGCAGTAATGAGTGGCTCAAGGCATCGACTGAAACTGTCTACGGGCTCAAATTCCATGCCCTCGTAGCTCACAAAAGGGACAGGCACGATGTCAACCACGGTACCATGTTTCTTGACAAGCATCGGCGTGAACGTTTTTTGCCGGAATAATTCGAGGAGCTTCTCTAGCTCATTGTACAGTTTTTTGACGGATTCATCGTCCAGCGCTGCACTTTTCATGTGTTTATCGATACCAGCCCGGACGCAGAGCTCCTCAGCGTACAGACCACTCAGGTTTGAACCGGTGGCAAGGGTTCGCACGAGGTCTTTCTTACCCTGTTGAACTACCGCTTGAAATTTCTCCTCGGTCACGGTTAACAGGTTAAGCTGCGAGGGCGGAGGCACGTACATCTCGCCGCTTTTGACCAGACGCGTCGCCCATTCTTGTTTGACAAGCGGCCGGATGATTCTCCCCTCCGGATTCAACAGAATGATGTTCCCGTTGGAAAACAGTTCGCACACAAGCGTGTAGCCCCCCTCTTTTCTTGCGATCGTTATCCTGATGATGCGATCGAACTCATGCTGCGTTATCTCACTGATTTTCCCGCTGAGAAGATATTTCCGAAGCGTCATCGCAAACACAGAAGGTTTCTCAGGTGCATCAAATTGCTTCTGGGTGAGACAGAGGAGTTCCTTGTTCCGTATGAAAATTTGTTCTTTTTTGTTCGTGGAGGGTTGCTGTACTCTCAGGAGGATATCATCGCGAGACAGCTGATAGATCTTTTCAACGTAACAGCCACGGAGATCTTGCAGTTCTGCAACGATGACGTAGATATCAAATGATGAAAGGCCTCGTTCCATGTCAACAGAACATTATCGCATTCACCATTAAAAAAGAATAGGATATATCAAAAAAGGAAAGGGGCCTTGAGTAATTAACGATTATTTTTCAAGATATTGATGAATCTGATTTCTCGCCAGTCCGTTGAGGTCCTGCCGAGTTGGTCATAGACTTTCACCATGATCTCATGGTTTCTGAGGGAGCGTTTATTGAAATGCCATTTGAAGGGCGCCTCGGTGGTGGAAAACGCAAGCCTGCCGTTATCATAGAACTCAGCTTTTACGATTGGTACCGTCGCGAATTGCACCTCTGCCCAGATCCATATATCGTCAACGACGATTGTCTTGAATTCACCGATTGCGCGTTTCGTCATCCCGTGGACATACAGAATCCCTACCCGTGGTGACGTGATACGGACCTGCGATGGGGTCTCCGACAGATCAGCAAGGTACGCAAGTGTTCCCGCAATCATCCGGGTCGTTTTCACAAGGTAACTGAGGTTTACGTTGCTCAGGTTGTCCTTTGCGGTATGGATATTTGGGTCATGATCCCATTCCCAGCAACAGACAGACTCCCAGCCGTACGGGAGAAACGATGCGAAATCGCTCCCGCTCATTTTATGCCCGACTCTGGTTATATTATCGCGGTGTACTGTCAACCCAATACTGTAATTACTGTTCACCATCTGAAATATGTCAGCTACCCAGCCGGCATCCTCGGTTGCAGTCACGGTCATGGTTCGACTGCCCTCATCATGTCCGATCATATCCGCATTGACTTCCACAAGGATGTTGTCGTTACGCCCGTACGCTTCTTTTGCATACGCGCGACTGCCTATAAGTCCGATTTCCTCTCCCGCAAAGGTCACAAATTTGACGGTACGATTAAAATGAAATTGACTGAGGGCGTACGCTGCGGCTAGTACCGCTGCGGTGCCTGATCCGTCATCGTTTGCACCTGGCCCTGCTGCCACACCATCATAATGAGCGTTAAAGATGATGATTGAGTCATCGGTCGGGTCTGTCCCTGCTAATGTTCCTTCGACGTTTTGACCACTGTAGATATGAGGATGGAACCGGTTTCCCCAGGACGTCCAGTTTTGGTATCGTGTCTTCAGACTCATCTCCTGGAACTGTTTATGGATGTACTGCGCTGATAGGACGCAGCCGTAGGTTCCGTCCGTTCGCGGTCCGTATCCAACGAGGGTTCTGAGATACCCGAGGATGAGGTTTTCGTCGATCATGGAAAGGATCGCATCGATTTTCGGGTCGCCGATCATCCCTGTTTTTTGGTACTCCGAGTCGTGAGAAGGCAAGGTTAGCCTCTGAGAGAATGCGAGTGATGAGGCCTGGGTGCAGAACGAGAAAGCGACGAAGAAAATACATGCAATCCGGGGGGCATCGAGAAATGATTTTTTCATGGGTTTTCTCTATGATATAAGGAGTTACCAATATTATATAGTTTTGCCAATAGAATTTAAAAGAGGAGCTCAATTATTTATTTTACTTTCGTTGCGCGTGCCGTTGTGCGTTTTTTTTGACGGTTTGGAGCAGCATGTTGATGTCGAATGGTTTGGTGATGTAATCTTGGATGTACGGGTAGATTTCATTGATCTCGTCTCCCTGGACTCGTTTTACGGTGAGAACGATGACGAGGTTATTTTCGAGGAATCCGTCGATGTGCATTTTCTTTATGGTTTCTATGCCGTTCATGACCGGCATCATCAGATCAAGGAGGATGATCCCTTGGAATCCTTTTTCAAGCTCAAGGAGGCATTTTCGTCCGTTCTCGGCGACCCGTACCTCATAGCCTTCTTTTTCGAATAGGGCTTGGAGACTGTAGAGAATATCAACGTCATCGTCAACGATCATTAAATTATTACAGTATTGCTCTGATGGCTTCATGCAACCTTCATTTTCTTGCTTATGGTATTTAAACCTACGGTGGTAAAATAACAAAAATGGAGAATTTGTGTTGGGATGGAAGAGAGGTACCTCCTGGAAAAGGAGAGACGGGATGCTCGGAGGAAGAGGTACCTCATCGCAGTAGGAAGGTTGTTGCTCTGTTTGATATCCTGATAGATGGGATGGAGAGAGGCGATGGGAATGAGGACGAGCGGAGATTCATATGGTGTTGATTTGGAATCATGATTGTCGCTATGCCTCCCCGGGCGGTATGTTGTGGGTATGCAAGGTTTGCAGCCTTGTTGTTAGAGGAGTTATTCATATTTTATCCCTTCACCACTCTGCCATGCATTTCTGCCTGGCATTACCTACATCGATGATATTATATTTATATTTTTCTGTCTTTGCATGGCAAAAGTGATATGCAAAAACGAAATGCATAAATAGACACGACTCGATTGAGACTCGTGGAAACATACCAAAAGGAACTATCACACATTAAATCGATTCTTAAAAACAACCCGAAAGGCATGACCGTCACCGATATCGCCCACGAAATAAAAATCAACAGAAACTCGGTCGCAAAATACCTTGATATCCTCCTTATCTCGGGCCATGCGGAAATGGTGACATTTGGGCCTGCCAAGGTATTTTTCCCGTCAACCCGCGTCCCCCTGTCCTCAATGCTGAATTTCACCCACGATTACATTGCACTCCTTAACAAAGATTTACAATTCTTACAGGTGAACGAAAACCTCTTGGAAGTCCTCGGGGTCCAACGGGACGACATCATCGGGCATCCCATTGACACCTTTACAGCCCTCTTCTTCCAGATACCGGAGATTGCACAAAATTCACACCAGGCACTCAACGGAAAAGAGGTCACCGTCGAAAAACGATACACCGACAACAATCACACATTTTATCTCACCATAAAGCACATTCCCACGACTTTCGATGACGGTGAACCAGGAGTCACCCTCATCATCGAGGACATCACCGATCAAAGACAAGCCGAAGCAAACATGAGACGCGTAGTCCAAGAATGGGAAACCACCTTCAATACCATCGCCGATATGGTCTTCATCCAAGATAATAAGTATACTATTATTCGCGCAAATCGAGCGTTTTCAGATTTTCTCCACCTGGCACCCGAAGAATGCATCGGAAAAAAATGCTATCACCTCCTCCATGGATCACAAGACGTTCATGCATCCTGCCCGTGCGCTCAGATGCAGCTCACAAAAAAACCTGTGACCGTCGAATTTTTTGAGCCGTATCTCAACAAATACCTTGAGATTTCTGCATCCCCGATGGTCAACGATGACGGTAACATAACCAGTTCCGTGCATATCATGAGAGACATCACAGAGCAAAAGAAAAAAGAAGCGTAAGAAACACACGCAGGTCTTTTTACGAAATTTTCAATATCGTGAGAAGTTTGAGGGTGACCAGGACAAAGAGCGTAAGAACGGAATTTGTTTTCAGGTCAAACACCTTCACCCACTCGAGCAACGCGATAATAACATACGATAAAATAAGCAGTAAGATGAGCTGAAGAATAATCAGGCCGATGGTATATGTGATATTCGCGTACGTTCGATTCAGCCAGATATCCCAGATCGTCGCAAAAAAGGCAAGCAGCCCTATCGTGAGTTGCGCTTTCATCACATCTCGCATAGACGTTGTGAGTGATTATTTCTTTATAAAGGTTTTTCAATTGTCGCTCGACGGCTAAGGTTCTCAATGTTTATTTCTGTTGAAAAAAAGCGATGAGCACCATAGAAAAGAATGAAAATAGGTTTAAACAGAACTATTTTATCCCTGGAGAACTGGAGGAATCAGACCCGTACAAGAATCATGCGGTTAAGAGTGAATAAAAGTGTCTCTCGCAAACATCTCTTTTGTTTTGATGACAGTATGTCTATTGAAGACTGGTTTGCACTGCTATTTTCACTGCATCGACCATTGTCTGCAATGGCATTCCCTGGGGATCTTGCGAATCGAGCAGGGGAACGTGAATAAACCCTACTTTGGTGGAGGAATTCTGCGCATGAACGTACCCCAACAACTGGTAGAACAACCCGTTACAAACGTACATTCCTGCAAAGTAACTCTGTTGAACGGGAGTATTTACTTTTTGTATCGCTCGTACGATTTCATCGGTATGAAGCGATGTGATGCGGAAAAACGGGCCCGCTCTCTCAATTCTGTGGGGAAACGACCAGCGTCCGTTCTCCTTTTGATATCGTTTAAGGTTCACCCCGATCTTTTCCACTCGAAGAGCATGGGAACGTGCATTCAACCCAAGGCTAAGTACAAGAACTGGATGGTATTGCTCCATCGCATGAATCGCGATTTCCGCCGATATGTTAAAATCCACCGGGAGCACAACCCCGACAACCGAAGCGCCTCCAATAGACGACCCGTTCAACGTTTCAGCGATCAACCCGGAAGGATTCACTGTATAATTTTGAAACGGCTCGAACCCGGTGACAAGCACGACTGATTCTGATGCATTGCACGGAGGAGGTGCTATCATCAAAAACAAGATTCCTATCGTTAGAAGGCTAGTGAGTGATGTCACGGATTTTTTCATAGGTCATTTTCCCAAGATACTCTCATTTTCCTTGATTTAATGCTGATAAGAGAACACATAAATAATGATATCCATCTCATCATACGCGACATGCCCAGAGGTAGTGTACGCGAACACATTGAGGATATGCCTCCCGATGAGTGGGGTAAACCACCCTTGGATTTTCCATTCATATGGCGGCTCCGAAACCCAAGAAATAAAGTACCCATCGATGCAGAAAACCACATACTTAATTGGCTCCTTGCTTAGCACCATCGCAGAAGCCGTCGCTCCACGTCCAAGGATAATCGTGATTCCTCGCAGACCGGAAAACCATTGTTTCGGGAACGGTGTCGGGACCCTCGGTTTAGAAAACAAATACAGATATCCTTCATAGGGACTTTTCAGGATGACCTGAACCGGGATGGGTCGTTGGGCAAACTCTGCTGTTATCGCAAGCATCAGTTTCGTGGCCTTGACGAAATATGTCCAGTTCAGATGGTCCGCAGTGTCGTTCGCTGTATGACCCCAAGGGTACCCATCTTGATGTGCAATCCACACGCCGTCGTACCCGTAGTCAACGAATGCCTGATCATCTGCGCCGCGATACGCAGGGAGCGTATCGACCGTCATGTCGAGAATATCATTGTATTTCTCGCTGATGGTAGATGCATCCTCCGCGATCCAATGGGAACGCGTTGGAGGGAAAAATCGAAGGATCCGACCCCCTTCCACTGAACTTGCGTACCCGATCATATCCATGTTCAGCACTGCGATGATGTTATCACCGCGCTCATACGCCTCTCGCGCATACGTGTAGCTGCCGTACGTTCCGACCTCCTCCCCTGAAAAGGTGATGAACCGGATCGTGTGATTGAAATGATACTGACTCAGGACATGCGCTATCGCAAGGACCGCTGCGGTCCCTGAGCCGTCATCATCTGCTCCAGGCCCACCAGCCACTGTATCGAAATGTCCGCACAACACGTACTCCGCGGTGCTAGTTGGATCGGTTCCGTATAATGTCGCAACCACGTCTCTACTGATGAACCCGCCATACCTCCACTCATGAAACTTTACGGGAAGCCCCATGTCCTGGAACGCATCGTAAATATATTGTGCGGCGAGGTTACAACTGATCGTACCGGTATAGCGGGGCCCGAATTTCATAAGTCCGTGATGGTACGAAAACAGCATGGATTCGTTTATCTGTTGAATCATGTCTCGAATATCTGATGTGTCAGAAACACCCGCGACATCCCATGTCTCTACGCGTTTCCCTGGCACCGTTGCGGATGATGAAATAAGAAGAACAGCTACCAATACCATGACGGGGACAGTCGAACGCATATGTCATACCCTATCTACACTATTTTCCTGTCAATATATAAATATTTCTTATAAAAAAGGAAAAGAAAAGGAGCGGGTTACGAGGCGTACCCACCGATTTGTAGACTTGGATCGCCTAAAAACGCCCACTCCTGAACAATCTTACAGTCCACCTGGTCGTCCATGGGCGGATGCACGTTCATGTAATAGATAAGGTCCGTCGCATGGGTCTCCCCCAGTCTCTCCTTTCCGTCACGGTACGCCTTAAAGAACAACCATTCAAGGAACCGTCCTTTTTCCGTCAATGTGTTCTGCCCTGGCTCACCGTACCCAAGACCGGTATTTGCGATAACCGCGATCGCGCCGCCTCTTGTTTGACTTGCCATGGCCCACCCCCAGCATCGTGGAATCCATTCGTTATACCAGAATTTCCCAAACGGTTTTTTCATACTAAAATACTTCAACCCGTCCTCGAGTACTCCCTTGACCATATTGAGGAGACTGGTATTGAACTGTACGTTGTGGCAGCCGCCGACGATCACGATCGGCTGCTGGTCCCCATTGGAAAGTTTCCTCATCTCAAACGAATTCGGACCGTCCACAAACGAATCGTTCCTCGGCGGGTGGTTCGCCCAGACCATGGGGTTACCATGACCCGAGAAATGAACAAACCCGCAGCCTTTACTTATTTCTGCGATCACTGGTTCCGGGCCCGTGAACCTTCCATTGGATGTCCAGAGAAATGACGCAGTAAACCCGAGTCCCTGCAGTTGGTTAAATGATGCATTCGTCGCCATCTCCCCCTCATAGTACGGATCATTTACATCAGGGTAGGTGTCACCCGCGACGCCAACGAACTTTTTGAACCACTCAGATCCATACGTGGTTGTTTCATAGGTGATAATTTTATTAACCATGGTTTTTACCTGACTGATACTGGTACAAGGTAGACGCCCTACATATATGTCCGGATACATGTCAAGCACGTCCTTGGCAGTCGTGGTCCATTCCGCGAAAATGCCATTCCCGTTGGAATCCCAATTTGAGAAATTCCCATTGACATCGTAGATGTCAGCGAAGTACAGATCAGTGAGGTATGAGCCCTCCCCGCCGTCATTTAACATTGAGTACCGGGCCGGTACCCACCAGGTCTCTTGGTTTATGCCCCCTTTCCTTCCACCGACGAGGAGTACGTAGGTGGTTCCCCATTGGTCGAACGCGTTTTTAATGAAATATTTCATTTTTTCAGCGCAATCTCGCCCCTCCGCTGGGAAATAGACGCCGTTGCAGACATCGCTTGTGGCCACGAGTTTCGTGGTGATTCCTTTGTTGATCTTATGGTTTACAAGTGGTTGTAACGCGTTCTTGAATTCCTTTGGTGAAATGATCACGAGCTGATACTGCGTTGTCGGTGCCGGGGAAGGTTTAGGGAGTACATAGGAAATGGTGATAGCAGCGTCCCTAGCAGAAAGGAGCAAATGTTCGCTAGGAACATAGTGAACCGGATATAAATGAACCGCGAGATACGTCACCTCCCCATCGCCATCGTGCCCTGCAGCAAGGTGATAACTGAACGATGGTGATGCAGAGCCCCCCAGAGCGTTTGTTAGTTCAGGGGTAACGGTTTTCCCGGTTTCATCAGCGATTGGTTGTGGTGCGAGGCAAATCGGTTTTGAGATGCGTGTTTCCTGGATATCTGAAAACATGACGGTCACGTCAGTGATTTTTGTTTTAAATGGAAAGGTATAGACGCGGGTGACCGCCGGTAATAAGTACCCCTCGATTGTGGTGATTGAAGAGGTCGCCTCAGGAAGCTGGATTCGAATATCGGTAGTATCCTCGAGGAGTTGAAGACCGGAAAATGAGCAATTCTCGGTTTTTACTCCAAGGTTTCCGTTGTTCTGTACGCCTGCCAGAGCCCCAGAGCCGCTAATGAGCAGCATGGCAACAATACTCAATGGTAAATAGTTCTTCATATGTTTTCCCGTTCCATTTTATAAATATAGATAGTGCATAATAATAAAAACTTTGTGATGATCGGAAGAGCAAAAAAGAAAGAAAAAGGAGGGAGAGCCCCTTATTGGATGCCGGTGATGAAGACAAATAGGATTTTTCCTGTCGCATTTTTCGTCACAACGGGAGGTGTCGCCTCGGTGCAGCTCGCGGACGCGGTGATCGTTATTTTTCCAAGCCCGAAGATGAGCTTATCGGTAGTAACAGTCTTTTCTTCACCCACCACTAGCCTTGGAAGAATAGTTATTCCTCCTACGTTGATCCGACCAAAGATTCCACCAATGACACTGAGAGTCACGTTCACGCTTGTTGCATTCGCGTCACCGATGTTTTTAACGGTAATGGAAACTTTCCCAAGGCCGCCGGTGAAGTTCCCGAGTGTGAGCACCGGATAGGTCGGGTTACCGCCGCCGGTGACCGTGATTTTTTCCAACGTACTGTTGTCACCCCACCCTCTCGCATTGTTATGGCCTTTGACACAGTAATAGTAGGTTCCTAGTGGTTTATTGGTTATATTATAATAATTGTGTGTGATTGTGCTCGAAAGTATCGTTGTGGAGCCAAAGGTGGCAATCGGTGATATGTCATCGACATAGAACCCCTCCAGAAGAGTACTCTGATCCGTTGTATATCGGAAGCGTACAAAGAGGGATTCGCCAGCATATTTATCAAGGTTATACTCCTTATAGACCCAATCACCCGAGGACCCTGTAAATGCATCGATGATATCATAATTACGTCCATCTTTGCTGACTTCAACAAATGCATAATCAAAATTTTGTTCAGTCGCGTACCAGCACCAGAATGAAAGTTTCATTCCAGCGATAATAGGAAGAGGAGTCAGTGTGGTCATTGATGAGACATCAGCATCGCTATGGCGAGATTTGAAGCTATGGCTTCCTGAGTGATACCTCGAGGTTGAAAGGGCAAAACCATCAAGTTTCCAGAATCCATCACCTGATTCAGCGTCATCAGTTACCACCGAGAGATTCGTCATTTCGCTCAGTTGGAAATAATCAGGATTTGCATTTGGATTCTGTTGTTGCCAGGATACTTGATAGTTACCATCAGTATCATTGGACATTTTGTCAATAATCGGTGGTAGCACGCGAGAAACAACAGTGTCTCGTATATTCTGAGCCTCTTGAAGCAGAAACATTGCTCCGTGGAAATTCTCAATACATATCTGATCAAGATAACTTGCAGATGGATGGAATGAAGAACATGCCTCTATAGTATATGCAAAGGTTGCCCTGCCCTGAACATAAAGACCGTAGCCATACGCCCAATCAATCGTGTCCCCAGTGGTTGGATAAAGCCCGCAACTTTGATAAGCAGCATACGTGCCAGACCCGCTTTGCCGGGTTATCCTCTGGGCAATCTGTGTTCCGACAGAGGCCAGGTATGAATTATCTGGTGCTTGACTAGGAGTATAGCCCCATGGCCACATGACCTCCTCGCCATACGTATGAAATGATATGGCGGCACTAATATTATTATTCAGGAAGATACGGGTTATCGCCTGATTCTCAAGCTCCGAGGTAGGTCCGGGACCGCAGTAGACCTCAGAAGAAGAATCATGAGACACTTGTCCGTTTGCAATTGACCCCCAGGCGCCCCAACTGTTGCCATCACAGGAACCATTGTAGTTCCGATTAGTATCAACACCGTAGGTACCATATTGTGAGAAATAATGCCGGTTTTTCCGCCAATCGTTTCCCAGGTCATGACAATAGTAGTAACCATCGGGATTCGCTACGGGGACGATCCATATTCTCCGGTTATTCACAAGATTAGTGATGGTTGAGTTTGTACCATACTGTGACGTCAGTTGATTAGCGATGTAAAGGCAGATCTCTGGTCCAGGCCATTCACGTGCGTGATGAACACCCATATAGAACACCCCGGGTTCTCCTTCATCGACACCAGGGTTGTCAGAGATCTCCAGGCACCAGATATCGCGTGATTCATACGTCGTCCCAATACTAGTAAGTTTGGCGATGTTTGGGTAATTGCTAGCTATACCCTGCAATATGGTCTGAATCTGCGCAAGCGTATGATATGAGCCCATCATTGATGTATCATAGGATTCCAGATCATTTATGAGAATTGAGTATTGTAAATTCAGATTCGATAGCTCCTGCAGTCTATATGTAGGGATAATCACATCAACCCATTCTCTAGGTTTATCACTGGCGATCTCCACACCTTTAGGAAGCGTTGGTACGTTGCCACCAGTACTAATTCTTACTAATACATGATGAGAATTAAGGTCATCGAGACTTCCGTTAAAAGGGTTATTGCCCGCACCTATTACTGGATAAACGATGGTAATCAACAGAGTACACACTACAATGCCTATTATTTTTCTATTCTTATACATATTACCCCCATCTAGCGTATTAGGTCAATCATATATATAAAGATTTGTAGCAGTAACCGAGGAGCTATCAAATAAGAAGCCGAATCTTGAAAAGGACAACAGAGCACAATCACCATCATTTAATAGGAATGTTGTATGGTGAAACAAGCAATTTTGAATCGCTCTACGTTCTTCTCGAAGTTTCTATCAGGAGGTATTCCCCAAATTTTTTTTGTATTTTCTTTAACACTTCTCTTTACGAGTATCCCCCGATTTGTAGACTTGGGTCCCCGAGGAGAACAAACTCTTGCACTGTTTTACAGTCGAGTTTCTCCTGCATTGGGGGAAACGCGTTCAGATAATCAATGAGTGCTTGTGTATGGGCCTTCCCAAGGATCGTGATATTGTTCACGCCGTAGTTTTTGAAGAACTGCGTGTTCATGTATCCGGAGTAGAATTGAACGCAATCAGGGATGCTGTCATTATTGTAGTCGCCCGTGGCGAACCAATCTAGCCCGGCGTAGGCCATGGTCGCGATACTGCCACCGTTTTTCACGCTGACCAGTTTCCATGCCCAGCATTCTGGTACCCAATCCCCAAAGAAAAACCTATAATTGAAGTATTTAAATCCCTCTTGTAGGACACCTTTGAGGATGCGCAGGAGGCTTGTGTTGAATTGGGCATTGTGACATCCCCCGCAGACGCAGACCGGGAGCTGTTCACGGTTCTTTAACTCTCGCATGTGCTTAACCTGCAATCCGGTAATCCACACGCTTTCATTTTTTGGTGGATGCGTTGACCAGGTCGTAGGGTTGCCATGGCCGTCGAAGAATAAAAACCCGCAGCCGTCGCTGATAGCATTTATGACATCCTTCGGCCCTGTTAAATTTCCATTGGACGTCCAGAGTTTAATTCCTTGAAACCCGGTCATATATTGTAATGCGAGAGCGTTTTCTTCTTCGCCCTCGTACCAGGGATCACCTTCTGCTGGCGCGGAGTCACCGCCGGCAACAACCATTTTTTTGAACCAGTCTTTGCCCGCGGTCGTATTTTCATAGGTAACGATTTTGTTTACAAGGGTCGTCACCTCCGCAGTGCTTTTACAGGCAAGACGGCCGACGTACAGATCCGGGTACATGTCGATGATATCTTTCCCTTGTTTATTCCATTCCGCAAAGATACCATTCCCGTTGGAATCCCATGATGAAAAGTTCCCTGTGGCGTCATAGATATCCGCGAAGTACAAATCAGAAAGGTAGCTTCCCTCAAAGTTTGCATCATCATCAAGGTGGGAGTAACGCACCGGCATCCACCATTTCTCTTTGAGAACCCCGCCGTATCTCCCCCCAACCAACAACACGTATCGAGTACCCCATTGGTCGAACGCGTTTTTAATGAAATATTTCATTTTTTCAGCGCAATCTCGCCCTTCTGCTGGGAAATAGGTGCCATTACAAGCGTCCTCTCGGGTCACCAGTTTCGTGGTGATTCCTTTGCTGATCTTATGGTTTATGAGAGGTTGTAATGCTTGAGAAAATTCCTTGGGAGCAAGGATCACAAGCTTGAAATCCTCGGTTGCCGCGGGCTGAGTTGCTGGGAGCGTGTAAGAAACGGTGATGTGCGCATCCTGGGAATAGAGGATCACGTTGTCCGCTGGTTTGTATTGTACCGGGAAGCATCGGATGGTAAGGTAGATGACATGGTTCTCGTTTGAGATTCCTGCGCCAAGGTTGTAATCAAATCGCGCTGCTGGGTAGAGCGGTCCGATGGTTGGGGTCTCGCTGTGTGTGGTGATTGATGTTCTTTCAACGTTGGTAACCGGCGCTGGTGTTGGCATGATGGCCTTTTCTAAGGTGTAGGTCTGTGGTTCTGAAAAGGTCACTGCAACGGTGTTGATTGTTGTTCCAAACGGAAAGACGTAGGTCGTGACAGTCGCGGGAAGCATCGGCGCGCCGATCGTTCGAAGCCATGAGTTCGTGTTTTCTATTGTGACGAGCGTGTACTGACCTTGATCTTGAATCACGGGATGTGAAAAGGTTATGGTTTGTGTTTTTATTGCGAATTGTTGTCCGGTTTTTGCGTTTCCAAAAGCCCCGAGCCCACTAATAAGTAAGACTCCTATAATAACGACTGATATGAGTTTCTTCATATTTTTTCCCCAACATGTTAATTATAAAAATCGGTATTTAAATCTATCTCACGCGACGGCTTCATTCCATAACTATCTATTTCAAAATAAGACCGTTAAGAGGCGATCGCTTTCGTTTATATTTTTTTTCAGTTTCGCAAGATTCGATTCTTTTTTCGTCTTCTTCGATGTGTTTCTTCCTGCGCTTTGGCTTTCGATAATAAAAGTGGCCTGAGTCATCGTCAAATGACGTTATTTTATGATTTGTTTTATTTTTACATGATAAAATTTTCATATTATTAGGCAGATAACAGAAATGCCACAGCTATACTCTACTCGCTCTCTTAAAGCGCCTTAGTCGTCTCCATAATCTTTATATGCTAAAACAGATAATAAGTAGGTAAAATGACAAAGAAGAGTGCGAGAAAGACAGCATTGGACTTGCAAAGAACCGAGTGGAGAAAGACTCATCGGACACTCAACGGTAGGGTCATTTTGTACCCCGATGGAACTTTGGAACATATCAACGCACGAGGCAATCAGATCTACAACTGGTTCTGGAAGAAAATCCTTTTGGAGGTTCAGCCACAGGAGATCCCAGCGATCATCTCTGCGCTTCAGGACGAAATTAAGGCAACACGTGATCAGAAAAAAATCCAGGTCTATCGAACCATGATTGGGATGGCAAGCGACGCGTACCATCTGAAGCAACTCGAAGGCATCAAGGAGTTCGACACGGAGCTACAGTTTGAGAAAAAACCGATCTATGATTCAGAGGAAGGAGTCATCTATAACAATGGAAACATCCACACGACTGATTATAACGAGGATGAAAGTGAAATCCTTCTTCGAGACATTGAAGGGATCATCATTGATGTGCTCTCGTCCGAGGATATCGCAGCAAATCTCCCGCGAAAGGCGCTTCGAAACAATGTGTATAAAGATTGGAACTATATGGAGAAAAGCTAGATTCGCCAACAAATAATATAATGAGGAACGGCACATCCCTCTTTTTTAATTAAAAGATAGTAATGCGGACTTTTTTTCCATATCCCTATAAGAGTTTTTACCCTGTTGATTCTATCTTTAAAAACCTATACATCTAAAACTTAACACAGGTTTTGTGCAGGTAGTCGCTGAGTTACCATCGGTCAGGGAACCTTTATATAATGTTCCCTCCTTACGCTACTCCGAGGAAATAATATGGCATTTGAAAAAGATGGATATGTCTTACACACACGCGAAGTCCAGCTGAAAGGCGGAAGAAACCAGAAAATATACTATTTTTGCAAAGCAGGAAACAAACCAAAAAGTGGCAAACCCTGCGATATGCCCGATGGGTATACAACTGGTGTCAACAAACGAACTAAATTACCATATCTGAAAAAGAAATAAATTTTTCTTTTTTTCTTTTTTTAATTCATCTATATAGAATCCATATTTCGCCAAAATTCTTTATCTTCTCTTAAACTTTCACTAAACAGATTAGTTTCCTCTTGCTTTTTTCCGTTGTCTTTTGTTTTTTTTGTGTTTTCTTTTTAACCGCTCTAATTTAGTATCCATTATATCACCTTACGGGTCTATATGCTCTTTTGAATACCCTTCATATAGCTTACTTCTTTATAAACTTCATTTCTTTCCCTTTTTGGGATAATATTTATGTTAGGGGAGAGATTCGAACTCGTATTTGTTAACACATTTGATGATTTTTAGGATGCTCTGGGAAGGAGATTTGAACTCCAATTTATCAATAAACTATCAGATTTTGCATTAAGCGTACTATCTGATTTCGAGAAATTATTATCACTCCTCTTATAATAATAGACAAAAAGGAAGAAAAAGAGATTTACTTCTTTTTCTTTGTTGTTTTCTTCTTCGTTGCCTTTTTTGTTTTTGTAGCCATGATTTTTTTCATCTCCTCTTCTAAACTTATGAATGGAGAGATTGATTAAATACTTTGTTCAATTATTTGTTAAAATTTCTACCAAAATAGCTAACAACTTTGATAACGAATTGCTTACGTATCAACTAATGATTTTGATTTGTAAAAGTGTTAGAAAAAATTTATTGGTGTAAGGCTCTATATTCATTCATTATTTTTTCTTCCCGTATGCGCATCCTACTATATTTCCAGTCTTGTCAAATTTGACGTCGCCTACAGCAGTTGCTTTGAAAGGATATGCGCAGAGGTCTGTGTTTTTGTCTTTGAATTTACATTTGACGCATTTCATTTTTTCACTCTTACTAGTAGTCCATAACCTCTTTTTCTTTAAAAACCAATCATTGCTGAATGAGTGAAGCAGTTAGCATAAAAAGATGTTGAAAAACAAGGTTGTTTTGTTAGCTGTGAGACAAGAAGGATAGAGGGCAAAATATTATCTATTTTGGATAATATTTTTAAGTGCCGATATATCATTTTTAACGCTTTCAACTTCTTTTAATTTTTCCTGTTCGAAGGCTTTTAATATTTCAGATAAATCCGTGGTGGTTTTGTAGATATGAACTGGTCTGCCTTTCCCCTCCTTTCTAAGATCCCGCTTTTTTACCCATCCTCTTCTGCGTAGTTCCTGCATCGCTATGCTCACTTCAGGTTGACGCATATCTGTCCCCTGTTCAACATCAGCACATTTACATTCATCAAATTGTGTAACGTATAATAATGTTTTAGCAAGATTTTTTGGCATCCCTAGCTTAACGAATAATTGAATGGCTTTCCCATCATCGTTGTCTAACATATACACATTTTTTTGTTTCATATTTTCCGCCTCCTCATATTTCATAACATATAACATTTACTCTTTTATAAGACCGACCATTAATTAAAAACAGTGAACCATCCATATACAAAGATGCGAAAAAACAGATCATGTAACCAGTATACTATGAGAGAATCATTTTAATAGATATACTTGTTCTTGGTTTTACCACCTAAAAACCGTACACTGCACTATTTAATGGAAAGTGATACTATATTATTGAAATAAAAGTACAAAATATTGTTGCGTCTACATCCTTTGCAGATAAATTAGATCTTGATGTGATAGCACAATCGTTCGAAGACGCAGAATATGAACCAGAACAGTTCCCAGGGCTTGTATATCGCCTGGATAATCCGAAGACAGCTACACTCCTCTTTAAAAGCGGAAAAGCTAACTGTACAGGTGCAAAAACTATTGAGGATGTAAGGACTACCATCAAAATAATAGGGGAAAAACTAGAAAAAATAGGCGTAAAAATACATAAAAATCCCGAGATTGTCGTCCAGAATATTGTCGCCACAGCTGATCTAGGCGGAGAACTTAATCTTAGCGAAGTTGCAATATCTCTTGGTTTAACAAATGTGGAATATGAACCAGAACAGTTCCCAGGACTTGTGTATCGTATCAGAGAACCCAAGGTGGTTATGCTCTTGTTTGGCTCTGGTAAAATAGTCTGTGCAGGTGCAAGAAAGATAGAGGATGTGTCATTAGCAGTAGATAAATTATCAAAGGAGCTTTCTTCGTTAGGGCTTCTCCGCAAGTAAAGCCCCTTTTTCTTCTTTTATCTTCCTATTCATCAGTTTTTTTATGTTTCTTTTTCGTTAAGCAGATTTCAATTGAAGATACATTAGAGGTTCTCCCTTCCTCATTGGTAATACTCTCCGTGCCAATTTTTATTTCTTTTAGCTTTGCATCAAGTATAAATCTGTTTCTCACAATTTCTGCAGCATCTACCGCCGTACTTATCGCCCTGCCTCTCGCTTTAATAACAACCTCATCTGAACTACTAGTGTTAAACTGTGTTACTACTGCTAGTACATAGCTCATCGGAGGTTTGTGTCCAACATAGATTACGTTTTCATCAGTTCTTCTTTTTTCTGTTGTTTTCTTTTCTGTTGTTTCTTCTACCATAATTTTTTTCCCGCTCAAACCTACAATTTCATAACAACTGTTTCTTTAAAAAACCAACCATCAGTAAAATTAAGATAAAAAGATGTTGAAAATCGCTTCTATATAATATGGAGTTGACACATCGAGGTCGTAAATTTTAGGGTGGTTCTGTTGAATTAAGATGTGTTGAAAACATGGATTGTTGAATTATGGTTGATAAGGACAGTATCCGCATTCATTCATAGCAAGCATGTTTTTCTTTTCTCTTTCTTCTCAGTTCTTTTCTTTCCTTCTTTGTTAAAGGCTTAGATTTCTTTCCCGGAGATATATCTTTTCTGCCCTTGACTTTACTCATATCACCTCCCTCCTTTATTCATATTCATAAAGATGGATAGAAAAATGTAGTTAAAATATTTACTGTTTGTAGTAGTGTATGTAGATTTTAGAAGGATAAAAAGATGTTGAAAAACAAAGCAATGTTTATTCATTTTTTTCTCTCTATGCTATAGACATATCCACAATTTTCACATTTTAAACCTGCATCAGAAACCATAATAAATGTATCACCACCACACTTTGGGCATATCATTCTTTTTCCTACCTCAAACTATTAAGAGATGGTTATTCATGTTTTTCTTTCTTTTCTCCTCCATCTCTATATCTCCAACCATAACCTGGGTATCTCATCGCTTTGAAACCTTTTAAAAATTCATCAAATACTATTGAGTTACGGAAACAGATTGTTCTGGCTACTTCCCCTGTTTTTTCATCAAATAACTCAATTACTTTTTTATGCTTCGTTCTAACCCGACCCATTTTCCCCCCATATCTACTATTTCATAACCGCCTTTTCAACTATCAAGAGATGTTTATTCATTTTTTATCTTTTTTCGGCTTTATTTCATTGATATTTTTCCACGCCTTTTTAACACGTTGTCCAAAAGTTGTTATTCTTTCACCCCCTCACGTACAATTGCATAAACATCAATCGCTTTATAAAACCAATCTTTACAACCATACTTTTCTGCCTGAACAAAGAGAGTTGTTTATCTACTAACATTCTAGTATCCTCAACTTCCTTGGGATGTAACAGTTTTGAGATAGGATTTTGCTTTTTTTCTTCTGCAACAACTCCTTGAAGTTTTTGTTCCCTCATTGCTTTTTTCTCTATATATTCATCCATCTCCTCGAAAGGAACGGGTAACAGGATACCTTCACTTTCCAATATTGAGACGTTTTCTGGATAAGTATAATAATTTACATCTACATGGTCTAAAGCAACTTCGGTATCACCGCTCCAAGTTGGGTGGTTAGGATTACCTCTTTTTTCCAGTTCTTTAATTAACTTATTTCTTTGTAACACTGGATTCATTTTCTTTGACATTACATCTCAATATCTAGTTTATAAATAAATGGTTTTCTACTCCTGTTAATAATATATTCCTAAGTCCCTCCGCCAATAAATAATATAATGAGGAACGGCACATCCCTCTTTTTTTATTATCATATCATGTCTTTTTTTTCTTTGAGACTATTACCCCTCAAGTCAGGAAAAAAAAGAAATGTTTGTGTTTGGCTGAATATTCTGATCTTCATTAGTGAATAACGGAATCCTTTTCATCTTCAATATTGAGGATGATATTAGGTATTTTTTTAGAAACAAATAAATCATCGTGGGAAGAGAACACGGTCAGACCCGAACGGGAAATAATGAACGTATTTATTTTCTATAGTAGTGCCTGTCGCTTCATCTGAAAGCCTTGGACCTGTGGTTGGCCAGAGGTTTGCCCTATATTATATGTACATGGAGTACTCATTGACTGGCTCTTTGAGTTGCCTGCGCGGTCATACGCTGTTGCAGTCACGGTAAAATTCCCTAACCCGGTCCACGTCCATTGATACGGTGGTTGAGTAGCAGTGCTTTGCAGTAGCCCGTCAAGGAAGAATTCGACTCGGTCGATGCCGCTGGTATTATCGCTGACTTGCGCGGTGAATTTGACATCGAAGAGGTCGATTTGTTGCTTGGTAAGGGTGATGTTCGGTGGTGTCTGGTCAATGCTGACGTTAGAGGTTTTTACCGGCTCTTCATTCCCGGACTTATCAACAGCATAGTAGGATACCTCATGGATTCCATCATCGCTAATTTCAAAGGGAAGGGAATACTCTAACCAAACACCGCTGTCGATTTTATACAATATATGGTCGACGCCAGATTCGGTATCGGTTGCGGTTAAGAGAACACTGACAGGACTTATGTACCAGCCGTTGTCCCCCATGGTTCCATTGAATACAATGGTTGTCACCGGTGGCGTCACGTCATCTCCTGTGCTGAAGATGTACCAGCCGCGGGTATACGTCCCGCTCCCTGTAGGGTCAGTCGCATTGACCCAAACCTTGTAGGTTTTTGAATAGGTAAGGCCAGAGATGCCAAGGGTTTTCGTCCCGTTTGTTGCGCTGGTTCCGCTGGTGACTTGCCCGTTGCTGCATTGGATATTCCATGAGAACGTGTTTCCTTCAGGATCGTTGATAGGGATGCTCCAGGTGAGGTTGACAGGGTTACCGGTTGAACCGTTTGCTGGGTTGGGTGTTCCAAATGTCGGTGGTTGATTTGCTACAGTGGTGAAGATGTACCATTTTCTGGTATAGATGCCACTACCACTCGGATCTGTTGCATTGACCCAAACATGGTAGGAGGTTGAATAGGCAAGGCCAGAGAGAGCAAGTGTTTTTGTTCCATTTGTTGCACCGGTTCCACTGTTGACTTGTCCATTGTTACACTGAATACTCCAAGAGAAGGTATTTCCTTCAGGATCGTTGATAGGGATGCTCCAGGTAAAACTTAATGGGTTCCCGGTTGAACCATTTGTAGGTGAAGGAGTACCGAAAGCTGGTGCGCTATTTGTCTTTGTCGTAAAACTCCATAACGGTCCTGCTGACGATAATCCATGATTATCCCATGCAATAATCTTCCAGTAATAGGTCGTAATATAGTTCATTGTTCCCGGATCGTATGTTGTTCCGGTTTGGTTGTTTACCACCCGAGGGGGAGTAATAGTCGTACCAAAGTACACATCATAGGTGACAATGTCTCCTGGGTTTGGATCCCCACTATTCCAATTGAGATCAGCGGTGATAGAAATATTGGTGGAGCTATTAACCGGGATTGGGAAGCTCGGTTGGTATGGGGGAAGATTGCCCGGAATTACTTGAACGGTACTCACGGAGGGAATGTAGTTTTGTTTTGTCACAGTTACATACATACTACCTCCTGTTAACGGTGTTACGGTAAAGGTTGCATTTCCTGTAGCAGCGGTAAATCCTCGTTGATAGATTTCACTTCCTTTCCAGAGGCACACATACGCGCCTGCCACATTACTCCCATTGGTTTTCGCCACATGGACGGTAACGGAGGAGGTTCCAAGGGGAATAGAAGGCGGGTGACTCGCGATATAGACGCTAGGATTTGCTGTCCAGACCGGCTGTTCAGGATCACCAAGGAGGGTGAGTTCAGTGTAGATGTATTGATAGTAGTCATCGCCCGGGTGACTCTGCATCATATCGTTCTTATGATCGGAGAAGGCTGCTCCCAAGTGGTAGAGGTTCTCCTGGAATAGTGATTTGAAGAAATGGACATCATATCCCATAGAATATGTATCGTATTGACTATAGTCATACCAGCCGTACCGGGAGTTCCCGATGAAGGCGACCCCGCCTCCGTTGCTGTTCCGCACGAAATGTTCACCGATGCAATTTGAGACATCATAGGCAGCCGGGTCACACCCCATGGAGTACAGGATAGATTGCTTGTTCCCATTGGTTAACGCATCCATGTCGGAGCTATAGATGAGCCATTCATGATGCACGTATCCTGTTCCCATGGAATCTGAGTTGGAATGATCTGCATGGTTCACGAGATTCTGACCTGCGTTGAGTGCACTGATGACGTTCGTCCGATGATTTCCAACCTGACTATCATAGACAGTAGTCACAGTCCAGCTTGTCGGAATATAAGAATTTTTAATGTTTATCTTACATTGCTCTGCATGGGTCGAGCTGTCGAGGTCAAAACCGAAAAACCCTGCGTTCGTCGCATAATTGGTGAGGGGCGGGTTTGTCTCGTAGTTGAGAACCTTGTTGATGAAGTTCCCTATCTGCCCGGTGCCACTCCCCGGGCCAGTGACCGATGCGCGACCCACGCTGACCTCGCACATCCAGTCGCTGTCAAAATCCGCGTAGTACGCGTCATTTGGCACGGGGTCCGGGTCAACCCCAGAAAATGTCTTATAATTACAAGGGACAACGTTCGTGTCACCGCCCAACAGGACATAGGTTGTCCCCCAGGTGGCGTAGACATCTTGTACGAATGCCCGTATCTTATCGACATTGGACCCGCTGTATCCGCCACTGTTATAGATCCAGGTTGTGGTCACAATAGTTGCGGGGACTCCTTTCCGGGTTTTCCAGTCTGCGAGCTGCTGGAACGCGCTCACCCAACTGTCCTGAGTGATAATCACGTAACTGTAGTTACCTGGTCCGACACCCATTGGTTGTGGATTTGGTGATGTACGAAGTTCGATGTTTTCCGGGTTGATGACCATGCCTCTGATCATTTGTTCATATGTAGTCCGTTCATTTTCAGAGATCGTTTGAGAGAGATAATCTCCACAGACGTATCCCCCGACGCCTTCGATAATAATACTTATTGATTGGACGAGGGTCAATTTCTTTTGAAGTGGTAGGTAATGAAGCGGGAAAATGGTGACTTCTACCATGCTTTGACCAGCAAGATCGGTCTGCGCGCCTAACGAGACGAGTCGGAGCGGATAGGGAAGCGGCGAGGTGTACGTTGCTCTCTTTGGCTGTATTATAAGGATCGAGTCACGGGTCTCACCGGCCGGGAGCGGTCTTTGTGCTGGAAAAATGGTATACGTACCTTGGAGCGGTTTTTCTTGAATGGAAAGAATCTGAATGTTTGTTGCTTTCATGCCATTTGGTAATGCGATCATGATGCTTTTCATCGGCATCAGTGGTTTTCCCAACTCACTGAGATAGGGACAATCTTTCATGGTCACCAGATCGTACCCCAAGAGTTTGTCAACGCTCAGATCATCTTTCGAAAAACTAAAGGTGTATTGGAGATGGTACCCTTCTGTTGTGGTGATTCCTTTTTCAGCAGATATTTCCCGTGTCGGAAGAGACGATGTGGTCGGTTGTGAGATGGCCATGGGACTGATGGTTCCGCCGAGTAGCACTAGAATGGTGATCAAAAGTATGATTTCCCGTAATGTTTTTTTTATTTTTTGCATAATTTTTATCCCCTTAATGGGGGGTACTATTCATTCAGTTTTATTTAAATGTATCTCTGTTGATTAATGATATTGTACTAGTCATGATGGAAGAGTCAATCAGAATTTTTTTATTAAATACTCCTGAAAAATGATGAATCAGTAAAAAAAGAAGGATGAAATATCGTATGCGTGTTACTCGCATCTATTGACCATAAGAAACCAGAATGTATCTCCGCACATCTCTCTATTTCGTAAAGGTTCGGCAACTGTCGAAGATTCGACAGAAAACTATAAATGATGCTTTGAAATTTCAATGTATCGGGTGTTGTAGGAGATGGGAAGAATAAAGCTCATAGTGAGGGAGGAGTGGGATAACACGTTGTTTTACCTGACGACACTTTCACTGGTGTTTCTGGTTGGTTGTACTGTACGAATCATTGTTGGGTGAACAACGTTTTTTCTTTTTTTCATTCTATTCCCTCATATCGTTAATAGAGAGGAAGAACAGGACGGTGTCGTGGACGAGTTTTCGAAAAAGAGTGGTGTCTCTTCTCTTCCATACGATGCTCCTGAAAAACTGAGAAAAAAAATAATTGTAAACATCTTTTCATGATGGTAAAAAATTAAAATGACGGGTGAAAAATCCTTAAAATTGATATTCTTTCGTGTAAATTTTCTCGAGGATGAACGCACGGACCGTCTCTAGATCAGAGTCAAGGTAGAGAGCCCCAATGATCGCCTCGAGCGCGTTCGCAAGGTTCGTCCGGTTCTTCGCTCCATCCTGTTTTTGCTCCCCTTTCCCCAGTAGCAAGAACGGGCCGAGGCCAAGACGAACAGCCACGTCAGCAAGAACTTTGTTATTGACACAAATCGCGCGCCGCCTTGTCAGCTCCCCCTCCGAAAAATACCGGTTGCTTCCATACAGCTGCTCCGCTATCACAAAGCTCAGGATACTATCCCCTAAAAACTCCAGCCGCTCGTTATACTCGAGTGGCGTTTGGGCCTCAAACGCGTACGTCTTGTGCGTGAGTGCGGTCCGTAGCAACTCCTTGTTCGTAAACCTGTACTCGAGTTTTTCTTCCACCTGCTCAACGATGTTTTCCTGCATAGGCATCCCTGAATAAAATAGCTCTACATTAACGTATCAGTCAAGATAAATATATTCGTCGATGGTTCGAGCAACCTCTGGGTCGTCAAGCGAATCGAGCAGTTCTTGCCTGCTATGGAATGGTCGTTTTGCAAGGATTCGTATCCCTCGTTTCTTCCCGATACCGGGGATAGCCTCTAATGTCTCTCGCGGGGCGGTGTTGATGTCAAGCGGATATGGTACTGCCGTGATCGAGCGGTACCCATACCCGACCACTTTCACGTCATAAAAACGATGGAGGGGAAGCACGCCTGGGATGCCGGCGAGCAACGGGTAACTGCCGAGCTGCCGTGCGAATGTGAGTTTCCCCTCGTACATTTCCGTGAAGAGATCTCTGAGAAGCGTTCCTGGCGGTACAAGGCGGACGAGCATCGGCCGTTCGATGGTTTCCCGGACCATTCGTTTGAACCGCTGGAACTCACCTTTGTGTCGCCGCACAATTCGCTCCCCGACCTCAGCCATTTTGGTCCCAGGGATCGGGATCACCTGTCGCAGGTTGATCCGTCGCACCAGAAGCCCCTCGTCATAGATTCTTTTCAAAAACTCGAAATCAAGCTGGAACGTGCGTTTCGACTCCCCTTCAAGCCCGAACACGAAATTCAGCCCAGGGAGCAACTCAGGAAGCCCATTAGGTCCTCTCCTGGAGCCAACATCATTCAGGAGCTTCACCGCGGCATACGCCTCGTCAGCGGATGCTTTGAGATTATTTTTTTGAATTACCACTGGATCGGCACTTTCCACGCCGAGTGCAGCAACGTCACCGGACGTATGGTACTGTATAATGCTTTTTGCGATGCGTGAGGATTCCTTAGGATATCGTGCAAGAACACCGGGATTGGCGTTATCGATATGAAGGGTTTTCAGGTCAGGTGCCACGGTTCGAATCCCTTTAAAAAGCCGTTCTAACGCATCTGGGTTCGGCTGAGGAAACTCCACCTCCCCGGCACCCTTGGCCATGTACGAAAAAATACAAGGCTGGTTCCCGATTCGGAAATGACGGATACCTGCGTCGTACAACGCAGATATCTCCCCGCAGATTTCATCAACCATCCGGAAACTCGGAAGGCCTTTGTGTGGCTCACTGCAGAAGGAGCACCCACCAGTAATGCTTCGCGCACACCCGCGGTAGGTCTCAATTTCCGTGATGAGATGCTCGGGGAAAAACGGATGCTGTGTGACCACCGCTGCGCCGCGCACCGCAAAATCTCTTATCGCCTGCGGACTGGATCTGCAGAGCGAAGGGTCGATCTTTTCCGTGTTCAGCTTGTTTTTTAATAACTCCGATACAACAATTTCTCCATCGCCAGTCGCGATGACATCAAAAACATTTTTTACGACATCGATCGCTGTCATACGTTTTCCGCCAGAAAGTCCAAATCCATAGCGCGCTGCAGGACCACAGAGGAGCTTCACTGGTTCTGAAATCTCGCTTAACAGAGAAACGAGTTCGTACGGGCTAGCGGGAAATCCGGAGAGGTATCGCCCGGGGACAGACATCCCGGCAATAACAACCAGGAGATCGGATTTTGAAAGACGATCAAGCCACGACCTGTCGTTTCGAATCTGATCGATAGTGACGTACGAAACGATGGCATGCGGATCGAAACACCAGACCGCACCAGCAATATACCGAGGATACGGACTGATGTACGGTGGAACACCAAGACACGTTGGCTCATCAACGTACCCGTCAAGCAGTACAATGCGGCGCATAGTGCTTCTCCTAACAATTGTAGTGTCTTTTAAACTTTATTCCCGACCGGTTCATGGGGAGTTCTCATTTATTCAAAGCACATTATTTTAAACAGATAACTTTATAGGAGGTACGCTTATTCGGCCTGAAAGATTGGTGATGGAAATGATTAGTGCTTACATCCTTATTACCATGCAACCAGGGAAGAGCGATAAAGCGATCAAAGAAATGAGAACAATTAGCAACATCGCAAAGATCTCTATTATCGCTGGTGAGTACGATATCGTCGTCCGCGCACAGGTGAAAAACCTCGAAGAGCTCCTCGACGTCACCGATAAACTCCAAATGATCGAGGGTGTGAGTAAAACAACCACTCAGATCATCGAAAAGGAAATCTCACTTCAATAATGAGACGAAACCATGATTATCCGGAAAAAATACCTGTTTTATGTCCTCGCAATCTCCTCATCCTTTATCGCTGCAGCGGTCACCGGCATCGATAGCTTCGTCGGCGGGCAACCCGCGTTTAAATACGACCCGTGGGCGTTTGCGTTCTCCCTTTTTTTCATCGGCGCACTTGTTACGTTTCTCATCTCACTCCTTTTCTCCATACACTACAAAGGAAGAAGCATTGGTGCGAAAATCCTTGATCCTTCCTTCAAAAGAATCCGGATGATCCAAAAAGGCGAGGTGAAATACAACCTTGTCGCTGGGCTCATGAATGCGATTAATACCATTGGGTACGCTGCCATTGTCTCAACGGTTCAGGATCCTTCCGTGATCCTGTCGTTTTCTCAGGTCGTCATCATCTATCTTCTTCTCATGGAGTCCATCACCGAGAAAGATGTTCCTACCCTCGTTGAGGTGCAATCTTCCGTCATCGTGACGTTTGGTGCGATTCTTGCCTCTATTAGCTTAACGGGGGAGATACACCTCATGTCCCTCGCCATTGTCTTTCTCGTGATTAATCCGACATGGGCGATCTTCTCGATTTATCAGAGGAAATTGAAACTCATGAGGATTCATAGCAAACCGAATGATTCGATTAACATACGATTCTGGAACGTCGTGTTCTCCTGCCTCTTCACGGGACTGATCCTCATCATCTTTGATGTCTTCACCAATGGAAGTCATTTCATGGCAGGCGTTGCCGCCTCAATCGATCCGTTCTATTTCCTCTTTCTTGCACTTACCATGGGTACCACGTTCTTCGCGTATGTCCTGTATATCCGCGCACTTGGTATGGGAAAAGCCAGCGTCAATAATGCAATCCGCGCGTCCACGATCATCTTTGCGATCCCATTCTCGATCCTTCTCTTAAAGTTAGGGATTATCAGTCAATTTTCGACAGACCCCGTGATGCTAATCATCAAAGTCATTGGGATCACCCTTATTGTCCTTGGTATCGTCTCGTTTGCGCTTACCGTGGTGAAGGCATATATTTTTATCACCGTAAAAACCGGTCGGCCCTTACGGGAGACGATGCAGAAACTGTGGGATATCCGGGGGGTCTCGCATGTGACGATTACCAGCGGGAAGTATGATTTCATCGTGAAGGTGTCGACGCGTACCCTGATGAAAGGCTACGAACGTATTATCAAAAAAATAGAAGAGATCGACGAAATCAAGAAATATCGCTGGGCATCGGTGCTGAAAGACTGGGAAAACATCTGAGTCAGCCGCGGAAACTCTTTTATCATTTCACCTGTTCTCATACTGAGGCACCTGATATGATCGACACACGATTGGAGAGACTTGCGTACATTCTCATTCATCACTCGTTACGCATCAAGAAACATGATTTGTTTGTGATCTCGGGAAGCCACCTCGCCGCCCCCTTGATACGGGAGGTGTACAAGCAGGCAATCGAGGCTGGCGCGCATCCGTACACCCAAATCGGCATCGACGGCCTCGCGGAGATGTATTACAAGTACTCATCAGACGCTCAATTGAAATATATGTCACCTATCGACAAATTTGAGATCGAACATATCGATGCCAGGCTTGCGATTATCAGCCCGGAAAACACAAGGAACCTTACCAGTGTCGACCCGAAAAAACAAGCGATCAGCAGCGCAGCCCATCGCAGGATCCATGAGATCTTTCTGAACAGGGCTGCAAAAAAGGAACTACGCTGGTGCGTGACGCAGTTCCCGACGCAGGCGTCAGCACAAGATGCGGAGATGTCGCTAGAGGACTATGAAAATTTTGTTTTTGAAGCGGCACACGCAGATGCAAAAGATCCGGTCGCATACTGGAGATCGGTCTTTCGACAACAGGGGAAAATCAGGAAATTGCTTGAGACGAAAAAAAAGATCCATGTGCTTGCAAAGGACACCGACCTTACGGTGTCAGTCACCGGGCGCAAATGGATCAACTGTTACGGTAGGGAGAATTTCCCTGACGGCGAGGTGTTCACCGGGCCCGTCGAGAACGCCACTAAAGGATACATTCGCTATACCTTCCCGATATCATATGGAGGGAGAGAGGTCGACGACATACAACTGTGGTTCAAGAGCGGCGCTGTCGTAAAAGCATCCGCCTCAAAAGGAGAAAAATTCCTTCAAACAATGCTTGCTATTGACCCAGGGGCGCGACGGCTCGGCGAGTTTTCATTTGGGACGAATTACGGCGTGAAGAAGTACACGAAGAACACGTTATTCGATGAAAAGATTGGAGGAACAATCCATTGTGCTGTCGGAAGCGGATACCCTGAGACCGGTAGTAAGAACAAATCAAGTCTCCATTGGGACATGATGTGCGACCTCCGCAAACGAGGAGAGGTATACGCCGATGATGAACTGATCTATCGAAATGGTAGATTTGTGGATCTCTGAGATGACAATTTCACCTATTATGCTTTCTTATCAGGAAATATTTAAATATAAAATTAATATAACATTATGTAAAATAATAAAGAAGGTGTCATAACCTTCTGGGAACCGGAGGATTTTCAATGAATGATAGTAACGAAATTAAAAAATTTTTACGAGCTATGTATGTCCTTGTGATCGCTTGCCTTATTGTTGTTCCAGGATCTGCAATTGAACTGAATGCAACGCACAAAACCATGATTGCGCCGACGGATGGCCACGAGCCCTCAACGATTTATGTCGATGGGAAAAACATCGCAGGCCCCTGGGATGGAACCCTTGAGCATCCCTATCGATTCATCCAGGACGGCATCTACAACGCGGAAGAGGGAGACACGGTGTTCGTGTTCAATGCAACGTATCGAGAGAACGTTGCGATTTATCTATCGTTGAATCTCGTGGGTGAAAACAGGGAGACGACCATCATCGACGGCGTTAGTAGCGGTTCGGTTGTCCAAATTCTCGATGATTGTGTCACGCTTTCTGGGTTTACCATCACCAATAGCGGGAACTATTCAGACAATGCTGGCGTAATGATTCAAGCCTCATATAGCCTCATTATTGAAAATAACATTCAGCGGAATAAGTACTACGGCGTCTATGCGGCAAAAGGGGAGAACACGCTGTACCACAATAATTTCATTCAAAACACCTATCAGGCGTTTGACGTCCATGCGGATAACACCTGGGACGATGGGTACCCGCAGGGTGGGAATTACTGGAGTGATTACGCCGGTGTCGATAACGACGAGGACGGCATCGGGGAAATCCCGTATCCAACAGGGAACAGCTCATCTGATCACTATCCACTTATCCATCCCTATGGTTCCATTATCAATGAAAATACAAGTACCATCTTCCTCTCCATCCGCAGGGCAATCGCAGATGAGAGCACCCTCAACGGCCATCATATTTTTGTGAAAAACGGGCGGTATGACGAACATGTGTGCATTAATAAGACCCTGCTCGTGCAAGGGGAAGATAACGAGGATACGTTCATTGATGGAGGTGGCATTGGAACTGTCGTCACGATCACGAATAATTCGGTAACGCTCACAGGCTTTACCATCGAGCAGAGTGGAAATGAGACACAGGATGCAGGTATCAACATCAGCGCAGCGAACTGTCTGATCACCAAAAATATAATTAAGGATAACTACCAGGGTGTTCTTCTCACATCAAGTGCCATGGACACAGTGATTTCACATAATTCGATTGCCCTGAATCATTGGAACGGGGTGATGCTGAAGCCAGAGTGCACAGGAACATTTATCCTAGAAAACTTCATTACCGACAATTTTTTCGCAGGCATCGGGGTGTCTCAAGCATCGAATAACTTCATCTTCCATAACAACCTCATGCGGAATCGTCATAATGCGTACGATGACGGCACGAATATCTGGGATAATGGATACCCGTCTGGTGGGAACTATTGGGATGATTACGCCGGTGTTGACCAGATGCACGGGCCACTTCAAAACAAACCTGGATCAGACGGCATCGGAGACACACCCTACATGATCCCCAATGGTGTCAATAAAGACCGGTACCCCTACATGGCCCCGTACACAAGTACGGATACGATCCCGCCAGCGTTACAAGTGATGTCACCTCAAAACGGGTTGTATATCAGAAACCACCGGGTACTCCCAGGGCTTTTCAAACACAGGATCATTATCGTCGGGCTTATCACCATTACGGCTGAAGCATCGGATGTCCAATCAGGCATCTCCAAGGTCGAGTTCTTTGTTGACGACATGATGCATCCCAAGGCAGTGATCACGCAACCCCCGTATCAATGGACGTGGAAAGAGCGTTCCCTCTTACGCCATAAGCACACGATTGCTGTTGTCGCCTTTGATAACGCAGGAAACGTCAACGACATTGTCCTTCTTGTTCATCGGTATTTCTAAAACCATCCGTACTTTTTTTTTCAAAATGAAGGTAGTTGCAGAAAGAACGAGCGTAGTAACAAAAAAACAAAAAACCAAAGCGTGCATTACTGTTTCCGATACAATGAAAATCCTCTGTGATCATATGCTCGGCTCGCTTGCGACTTGGCTTCGTATTTTAGGTGTTGATACGTTTTACCCGGATGCGGAGATGAGCGATGAAGAGTTACTTCAGATTGCAACAAACGAGCACCGACTCGTTATTTCGCGGGATAAGCAGTTGATCGCACGGGGGAAAAAAAGGAAGATACCGGTGCTGGAGCTTCAAACCACGAGCCTGGATGATCAGTTAGGGGTGGTTTTAGGGTCCATACCAATCGAAACGAGCCAGATATTGACGCGATGTACACTCTGCAACACCCCGCTTCTCTCCATTGAAAAGAACGAAGTCAAAGGTCAGGTGCCGTCTAAGGTATTTGAGTCTCAGAAGGATTTTTGGTACTGCCCGCACTGCAAAAAGTACTACTGGATGGGAACTCACTACCATAACATGATGCAAAAAATCAATATGCTGACAAAAAAGAACGATACGTGACGCTACTCAGGCCATTTGCACGATCTGCGCATGGGGGATACCCTTAATTTTTAGGATACACTGCGGGTCGACAAGCCCGAGGTCTACTGCACATTTCACCGTTTCGTGCCCCACAAGATTCGCGATGGTTGCATCAAGTAAAAATTTTTCCAGCTTTTTTTTATCGACGCGTTCCCCATCATAGAAGTTCTTCGCAACGTCGATTTGAAATTTTCCTTCCCGGAATTTCTTGCCGAGAAGGTGTTCGTCGCACGCGCCGATGACGATGTCATCGCCTCGCTTGTAGATTTTGATGCTAAACATCTAGCTCTCAGTCCTTGTTCTGTACCGTCTTTCTTTTATTATTACTCATTCCTATTTTATATCAATTTCTAAAAAATGGAGTGAAAACGAGTATTTTAAATCATCCTCGACTCGGAAGAAACAGCGGTTTTTAGGGGAATGTGAGAATAATCCATGCGCCGATGATAAGCAATCCAATGGCGATCAGAAGTTCAACTCGTTTCAAGGCCGATTCTGGCGATTTGTTCGTGGCCCGATTCGGGCAATAAATGCTGGTGTCATCCCGTCGTTTTAAGATAATGCTCATGGAGTCTCATCTAAGAATTACTGGTGTGTTTAATATTATAAAAGCTTTATTATTCAAATGGTACCGATTTCACGTACTACCCGAGTATTTTTTCTGCAAGGAAAAAAAATTTGAGCGAAAAAAGAGAATACTGATACGGTGAAATCGCAAGGCAAAATACCTGCCCGTAGACCTTGAGGTAGACTATGCCGACTGCCTTTTTACTTCGATTTCTTCCAACTCTTTTGTCTTTGTCTCATACGGATGGAACAGAACCACAAGGATAACCGGGATAATCATGAGAAGACCTCCGACTACCCAAAACCATTCCATGCCCGGAGACACCTTTAACATGATACCGGCAAGTGCAGGCCCGATGACATAGGAAGCACGGGCGGTAGTAGTCGTCCATCCCATGCAGGTCCCCCTCCGCTCCGTCGGGAAAATTTCTGGGATGTAGACGATAATCCAAGTGTAGGAAAACCCAAGGAAAAATCCAGCGATGACAGTGACAGTTATCGCCACTGGAATAGTAGTAACCCCGATGAGTCCGACAAACACCCCCAGGCCTGCGCATCCTATGAGAAGCCCTGTTTTTCTTCCCATTTTATCCATGGCCCAGCCGCCAACGATTGCGCCAGCCATCATAAAAAGAAGACTGCCGAGTAGTACCAGCGACCATTGGTCGAGAGAAAACCCGTGAAGGTCCTCAAAGAAATGCCCTGCCCATACCACAAACATGGAAACGATAAGCCAGCACATCCAGATTACTGCAGAGAACAAAATGTATCTGAGATCGCATCGATTTATGACACCGATGCCGTAGAAATGTTTTTTTCGTTTCCCAAGCTTACGCTCCTCTTTGACAATCTCATAACGCTTTGTCTCTTTCATGAACACCCACATGATAAGCACCGGTATCATGAACAGGAACATAACTCCGTACCACCATCTCCAATTTAAGCCCAGTCTGTTAATAAGTGGCGGGAGGAGTGCCGTTAGCGGAATAAGGCTCATAAAATAAACAAGGGAAACGTACTTTGCGCGTTTATCAGCGGGTGCCTCCTCACCGATTGGGATCGTCCACATATTCGAGACGGTCGCAAACGTAATCATGGCAAAGAACAGCATGTACAGATGGAATGACGGCGTAAAATACACCATCGCTCCAGCGGGAAGCCCAAACAATAAAATCAGGATGAGCAGCGAGAATTTTCTCCCGATGATGTCAGTGAGTCCGTTGAGTAAAAAAATGAAGAATGTCGGTATGAAATACACTACTTTCCAAAAAGAATAATCATAATCGGTTACATTGAACTCTTTCGTGAGCATCGGAATCGCATTGGTTTCAATGAACGAGAGGTACTGATCCATGATCGCAATCATCCCCATGAGCAGGACAAGGTAGATGATGTACCGCCTTGTTCGTTCATTCATAAAGCCACTTGATGTTTTCTTCCCTGTTGCATCCATTCCCTGTTCACTCCGTAAACACGATACCGTTTTTATTGGATAATTCTATAGTCGGTGACTTCGGCCCAAGTCTCTTACGCGCCTGGACATCGTACGCTTCTTTGCCGCCTGCTTCCTCAATTATTTTCCTTCCTGTAGCATTTTGTTTTTGGATACTGATGTTGACTCGTTCCATGGACGCAGGCGCGATCCGTTTTAACAGACTGCTGGCCCCCCCAAGCCCATACGGGATAGATTCCATGTACATAATAGTCCCAGGGATTGCGAAAAACCAGACGCCAAGGGAATCCTCCCCGAACTTCGTAATAGGGATCCCTGCTGCTGCCTGTCGCTCCGCGGTCGGACCAACATGGGCAACCACCCATTTTCCGTCAATGAATGCTTCCCCTTCCCCCTCGATCATGAAATACCCCATGGAATCGTACCATTTTTTCACGAGCGGGTCAGCTCCCACGAGCGCGTCATACCAGGTTTTAATCATGTTCATCGCAAACATCTTATACCGCGCCTTGATACCCGCGCATCGGCACACCGCGATAAACACGGAGATGAGATGAAAACACGTCCCAGTTCCCCGCTTGAGCGTCTCCGAGACATTATCCATAGGACAAATCTCAAGGTCCAGGTTTTCTTTCGCAAACTCAAACGCTGCTTTTACAAACTCGTAATCAGATTTCTGAAACGCGCCGAGTTTATGGGCCAGCGCAACAACCTCAAATTCACAGGGGTTACAATACAAGGTCGGCCTGAGGTATTTCTCATCGGTGACACCACATTTCATTCCTTCGTGATACGATGGCATCTCGTAGGTCCTCGGCGGCCTGATATACCGCTGCTCATTTGCATGAATCACGCGCAGTCTCTTCAGTTCGCGCGGGCTTGTAAACAGGACTTTGCTCAGAGACAACCCGCCGCCTATCATGAGTTTCAGGTAGGTTTTTTGGGGGATATACTCCCGTTCCTTCATTTCTCTAAAACCGACCATGGTAATACCCACCAGGAAAGAGTACCTGCATATTATCTTTTCCAAATGATTTTTCAATGACATTATCCATACTCTTTTTCAATGCGGGCCCTTGTCACTGGAGGAACAGGTTTCATCGGTAGCCATCTTGTCGATGAGCTTTTAGACCATGGATACGAGGTGCATGTCTTACGAAGACCGACCAGTAACGTGACAAATCTTGGAAGGAAACCCCTCACCATAACGGTCGGCGATCTCACTAATACACGTTCGTTGATGAAGGCCTGCCTAGATATCGATGTCGTGTTTCATGTCGCCGCAATCCCGCGAGACTGGGGATCACGCAAGGAATTCTTTGAGGTCAATCTCTATGGCACAAAAAACCTGCTTGATGCCTGCGTTGAAAATGCAGTTCCCCGGTTTGTTTTCATGAGCTCAGCCGCAGTCTATGGATTCCCAAACACCACACAACCAATAACGGAGGACTTCCCGAAGAAACCCACGCCGAAGTACGGCGAATCCAAACATCGTGCGGAACTGTTGCTCTGGGAATATGGGGTGAACCATAACATGGTGGTATCCGCCCTGCGGTCACCACTCGTCACCGGACCTCGTGATACCATGATCGCCCCGTTTCTGATTTCGGCACTCCAGCAAAAACGATTGTTTTACATTGGAACCGGTGACCAAAAGATTTCTATTTCCGATGGCCGTGACGTCGCCCACTGCCTTCGCCTTGCGGGTGAGGCATCAACCGCATCCGGTCACGCATATAATGTGAAAAGTTTTGATTGCACCCCAAAAATCCTTATTGAGACCCTTGCGGAAACACTCCATGTTCCTGCGCCGACAGCACACCGGTCCTATCGAGGGACTTACCTGCTTGCCGGAATGATTGAGGGCATCTGGACAGTACGCCGACAAAAGAATCCTCCCTTGACGCGTTACAAAGTAAAGGTCCTCGGTCACACCCGAGTGCTTGATATCCAAAAAGCAGAGCAGCAGTTGCGTTACACCCCCAAGTATACTTACGAATCAACGATTAAGGATACAGTCTCTTGGTATACCCAATCAAAAGAACCTGCCCTTATTTGATGATGAACAATAGCAACGGTGAACACGGTCACCGCGACCAGGACCAAAGCACTTCAAATAGTGAAGATATCGTTACTTGTCCTTCTGCATGTATTATTCGTCAAAAACGATACTCTTATGGTTTTTGATGAGCTCAGATTTTTGAGCGGTTTGCCGCCGTCTCTTCCGCGCTTCTGCATCGTACGTTGCTTCGCCGCCCATGTCTTCCATGAGCCGTCTCCCCTTTTCAATCTGTTCGAGTATCCCGATATTGATCCCTGCGACTTGACCTGGCACCAGCTCTTTCATAAGAATCTGCGAGGGGACCCCCAGACCAAGAGGGATCGATTCACGTCGAAGCGTGGTCCCCGGGATCGGGAACAACCAGAGTCCCGCGGAGTCCTCCCCGAGCTTCGTCACCGGCATCCACGATGCTGCCTGACGCTGCGGCTCAGCGCCGACATCAGCAGTGATCCATTTCCCTTCAATGTACACCTCTCCTTCCCCATGCAACAGGAAGAACCCCATCGCGTCATACCATTTTTTCATGAGCGGCGCATGCTCAAGCGCTAGCGGCATCCAGGTGTCAAGCATCGTCAACGCGAAGAATTTATATCGCGCAGGAATGCCGGCAGCACGACAGAGTGCGATGAAAAGTGATATCTTATGAAGACAGGTGCCGGTCCCACGCTTCAACGTCGAGACGACATCATCGAGAGGGATGATCTCTAGGATGACCTTTCGTTTCACGAACTCGAATGCAGCCTCGGCGAACTCACGATCCGACTTCTGATACGCGCCAAGCGCGTGCGCCATCGCGATGATCTCGGGTGCACGGCAGCTACAAAACAAGGTCGGTCTCAGATATTTTTCTTCAGAGTGACAGGACTTCATCTCTGGTTTATAATCGGGGACGATATACCCTGGTGTCGGCCTCACGTAGACAACCGTGTGTTTCTGGTTCTTCATCATCCGAAAGGTCCCAAGATTTAACACAATAACCTTCGTCAGGGAAAAAAGACCTCTGATGTTCATCTTTATCATCAGAAGAGGAGGAATCATCTCTTTCCGTTTAATTTCCCATGGTGATAGCATAGTCTAAGTTCCTTTTCCTAAATCAGCAGAAAGCATCCGTCGTACTTCCTCTGCGCATCCTCGAATCTCTTCGCCAGATGCTCGTTTGACCTCCGGTTCAAGCACCGGACCGGGGCGGTCGCAGACCGGGCAATGCTCCAGCATCCTGACTGTATCCCCTGACATGACGAAACCAGGGTAGCTGAACGCAGCAGCGTCAAGGAACGCAAACCTGCCCCACTCACCGTACCCGATCGACTTATACTCATCATCGAGCACAAGCGGCTTGTAGTACGAATAGGGTGAGTGCAGGTAATGCCCTTCAGGGCAGTGAACCAGCCAGCCGTTCCCCTCGACCATACCGTACATGTCAAGGCAGTATTTCTCTGGGATCCCTAGCACCTTTTCCACTTGTTTTCGGAAGTCGATAACCGGGACGCGGACGCCCTCGTACGCCTTCCAGCCGCCACCGGTGACAACCCCGCCTCGTTCACCGAAATCAAAGCCTCGCCCTTCTTTCTCCAGTTTCTTCATCACAAATGAGAGAATGAACGGGGCGCCGACGATCGCGAGTTTCTCCTTGGTTTTCTCCTGGTACTCCAGCCAGCGGATGATATCATTGATTATCTTGTTGAATTCACGTTTTGCGAAATATTTCACCAGTGAACTTTTTATTCCTTTCTGGCCGGTCATCGTCATCTGAATTAACTCGGTGGTGATGTCCCGATCAATCGCGATACGGACATCCTGGATTGCATCAAAGTAGATCGTACAGACTTTTCCCGCGTACACATTGGTCTTTTTTGGGTTCGGCATGAGAAGATAGCCATGCATGTCAGGATCCCATAAAGGATACGCCATGGTAATGCCGGATTTCGCGGCCGCGTACTCGGAGGTGTAAAACGTTCGCTGATCCCGCGGGATGAACGTATGCCGACCGCTGGTCCCGCTGCTGTAAGCGACCGCCATGCCAGCCTGGTTGAATGCGTTAATCACCTCATCATACGTTGGATTCTTCTGTGCAATGACAATGCGCGGGAGGGTACCGGTGAAAATGTTCCCAAGCCATAAGGCAAAATCGCGGCCAGCAGGATAATCCTTATAGAAGCTGTCAGGGATCAGCGGGATCTTCTCGAGGTCATCAAGGGTTTTGATATCGGTTGGGGAGACATTGCGGTCCTTGCAAAAATTCTGATACACCTTGTTGTTCGTATATTGATACGTGAAGGTATGCTTAATTGATTTCAACTGCATCTCCAATGCTTCTTTCAACGGGATGCGGAATAGGTCATCTGGTTTGTATATCGCATCATCAGCAGGGGTCCATACCTCCTTTGAGGGGAAGTATTTTTGCAGACATCCATTGAATTGTTTCATGTAGGAGCTGAAGTCTTGTGGTTCCATTGTGGTCCCCCACTGCGATGCATCATGGGTATGAGAGAGAAACGCCTTATGGTGATATCATTCGCAGGCGGTCGTGTTGATCTTTTCATCTCGGTTCTCGGTTTTCTCTCTCTATGCTTCCTTTCGGTAGCTTCCCTGATGCTTACTGGTAGAGAAACAGTACTCTTTTTTATATCTTATCGTTTTTGTCACTCCTAGTAGTCTCGTCGACCTCTCACGAAAGATTATATGCAATCATCGATATAGGAGTGATCGACTATGCCAAAAACAGGAGTCGCAAACCTTCCGCTTCATCCAGGGAAAGCACCTCGTTGGTTGTTCAAACGGATGGTATCTCTCTCAAAAGGAATTACTGAGGTGATTGTGTACGAGTACGGCACTGATGAGTTCTTGCGAAGGCTTTCTGACCCATTCTGGTTTCAGGCGCTCTCCTGCGTTCTTGGGTACGATTTTCATTCGTCGGGTACGACAACCGTAACCTGTGGTGCCCTCAAGGAGGCGATTAATCCTGAGGATTTCGGAATCACCTTTTGTGGTGGGAAAGGTAAAGCATCGCGGAACACCCTTACAGAAATACGGACGATTGGTGAACAATATAACATCTCAACGTCAGCGATTGAACGATTACAGTATTGCAGCCGCATGGCAGCAAAGGTTGATAACACCGCGGTTCAGGACGGCCATACCCTCTATCATCACGTGTTTGTGTTGTCTGAGGACAAGAAATGGGCGGTGATCCAACAAGGGATGAACAATGAAACGGGTTATGCACGCAGATATCACTGGCTATCTGAAGATATCGAGAGTTTCGTCTGCGAGCCGCACAACGCTATCGTTGGGGATGACCGGCAAGAAAAAGTACTTGATATGACTGCGAAACAAAGCACCAAGACCCAGCGCGTGTCCCTTGATCTAGTCAACGATAATCCCCTGAATTTGCGTCATGATTGGGCGGATCTCACACGGCATGAGAATCAAAAAACATTGGACAATTGGCTGTCTCCTCGTTCGGACAGACACTCTTTGCCGCATCTTGATATGCCGCGGACGATCAACTGGCAGAAAATGCGGGAGATTTACGATGTGCATCCGACAAACTATGAAGAACTCCTTTCGCTCAAGGGTGTGGGTCCAAATACCGTGCGTGCCCTCGCGTTAATCTCAGAGCTTATCTATGGTGAGAGACCTTCGTGGGAGGACCCTATTCGGTTCACCTTTGCTCATGGTGGTAAAGACTGTGTCCCTCACCCTGTGGATTTACCAACATATGCGACGTCTATTGAAATTTTAGAAGATGCTGTAAAGCAGGCAAAAATAGGCGACCGTGAGAAACTGCATGCACTCAAACGATTACAAAACATAAAACCCCAGATACCTCTTCGTCCGTCCATTCTTACCTCATATCATTGAAAAAAAGAGACGAACAGCGGCATCGGCTTGTCGAATGGTTTATGCTCGTGAACGATACCGCGACAGTCGCCTGTGAAGTACCGGTGTGGTATTGGGAGAAACGCAGTGATACCGGGGTGACTGGTCATATTGATGTGGTGCAGATACGGGGTGATACCATCTCTATCATGGATTATAAACCAGATGCGTCCCATGAGAAAAAAGCACCCCAGCAATTATATCATTATGCTGCCGCGCTGTCGTTTCGAACGAAGATACCGTTTGAGCGTATTCGATGTGCCTGGTTTGATGAAACGAGGTATTATGAGTTTCGTCCGTTGGATGCAGAAGTAAAGCTCATCAGGCGTCACCGTTTGAACAAATCGTAGGCGTCGGATTTTGAACAAGATATTTTATAGAGGACGATGCACAGGCTGCATCTTTTGAACGGAATTGAACGCTTTTTTTGCGTTGAGGATTTTTTGATTGGTTTTTAGGGGGAAAAACGATGGGTGGTTGCAGACGGCGAGGCACGAGCGTTTGAACGACGATGAAGGGATGCGAGGTTTTGATTTGTTATTTAGTTGTTTGTTTTTTTTTGTTTTTGAGTATATTCAAGATTGTGTTGTCGGTGTGTGTGTTTGTGTGTTTTGGACGGTTGGCTGGATGGTGGGGTTGTATGGGGATATCATTGTTTATTTCTCCTCTTCTCTGTTTCTCCTCTACCGGACTACTGGATTATTCTCTCGTGGTTTTTCAGGTTTGATTCGAGTGGGCTTGCTTCCTTTCCTTTGGGTGTCTAAGTGCATCATGAAGCGTTGAAAAAAACAGACGGTTTTTTTTCCTGTTTCTCTCTTATGTTGCGGTAATGTCCGAGGCATCGTATTGTGGAGACGAAATCAGCCTCCGAATTCTTTTTTGTTACCATTGTTGCAAATATTATCCCATGAGAAACATTTAAATGAATCTAAAGGATAACAACTTCATCTAATATATTTGAGGAGGCAAAGGAAACGGGAAAAAAAATAATTTATTTGGTTGTACGCTGATTATTGCAGGTGTTTTTTCTGCAATTATAAGAGTACCAGTATTGAGATATAAAAAGTGAGTTGGAGGAGGAAGAATTTATGGAAAAAAAAATAAGAAACCGACCGAAAATAGCCTTTTTTGCTGTTTTGATCACAACGCTGATGATTGTGAGTGGATTTGGGAGTAATTCGGTTGCGAAATTTGATAATGCAGCCCAAAAAATCAATGACGAACAAATATTCCAAAAAAATATTAATTATCCCGTTTTGAAAGAGAATAATCAAAAAGAAAATCTCACTATTCAAACATTAAATGACAATAATAGAAGTGAGATTATCGTTTATAGTTCAAATAGCGATGGAACAATAGCTGGATATGGCCTCAATTATGGCGTATTACTTTGGGCTCAAACAGGATCTGTCAATAGTACAGGGAATTATTTTACTATCGGTCAATGGATGTTAGTTACAACTTATTTTTTATATAGAGCCTTCGTTTTTTTTGATACATCAGCAATTCCTGATAATGCTATTATCACATCGGCATCGATAGGCTTGTATGGTCATGGAGATTCTTCAGCGCAAGATTTTTCTATTGTAGTTCGAAATGGACAACCAACCTATCCTCATGATCCCTTACAACCCGGTGATTATTATTGTACTCATTATTCAGGTAATGGCGGTTTTTTTCCTACTACGTCATTTACTACATCGGGTTATAACTATATTAATCTCAATTCAACAGGATTGGGTTGGATAAATAAACAAGGTACAACAAAATTACTTCTAAATTCAAATAGAGAGGGAATTGCACCGACGATTACGCCGGAATTTGTTTCGGTTTGGTCAAGTGAAAAGGGAGGTAATTACCGACCGAAATTAACTGTGGAATATTCAACGCCCCCGATTGACGCTAATTTTACTTGGGTTGCTAACGGTTTGACTGTTACATTTACGGATACAAGTACTGGTGGTGGGGGCATGCAATATTGTGCTTGGGATTTTACTAATGATGGAATTGATGATAAATGGGGATCACCGGTGACTTGGACGTACCCTAGTCCAGGAACTTATAATGTGAAAGAATGGGTACAAGGTTATGATGGTAGTACTGACGTTTGTCATCAATTTGTTACTGTTATTGCCCCTCCCACGGTTACGACCAGTGATGCAACGAATATTCAGAGTACTTCTGCGACATTAAATGGTAATCTGGGCTCTATGGGTGGAGCAACATCTTGTCAGGTCTGGTTCCAGTATGGTTTGACAACAAGTTACGGATCTGTAACACCTTATCAATCAAAAACATCTACCGGGTCGTTTTCAGCGGGTATTAGCAGTCTTACTCCGAGTACTACCTATCATTTCCGGGCAGCAGGATCGAACAGCGCAGGGACAAGCTATGGAAGCGATCAAACATTTACAACACTGCCGAATATTGTTCCTCCTACAGTCACAACGAATGCTGCCTCAGGTGTTACGAGTACGACAGCAACGTTGAATGGTAATCTGGGCTCTATGGGTGGAGCAACATCTTGTCAGGTCTGGTTCCAGTATGGTTTGACAACAAGTTACGGATCTGTAACACCTTATCAATCAAAAACATCTACCGGGTCGTTTTCAGCGG
>Ga0315280_10000809_pt1 | contig 56621 bp, 49 predicted proteins | sample YL17G06_40_MG_FD_203697 | JGI IMG/M metagenome (GOLD analysis project Ga0315280, IMG submission 203697) | Sediment microbial communities from Yellowstone Lake, YNP, Wyoming, USA - YL17G06_40 | ecosystem: Environmental > Aquatic > Freshwater > Lake > Sediment | place: USA: Wyoming | collected... | reverse complement strand
GGAAGGTCTGGTCGTTGTGGAAGCCCCGGTTGCCGGAGGCTTGGGCGACCGTCGACGCAGCCGTCGCCAAGTGCCAGGATCGGGCCGTGAAGGACGAGAGCGCCTACGTTAGGTGGCTCTTCGACTCGCGAATGGCTAGCCGCGAGGCGGCCCGTGGCGACACCGGCGGTCCGCGATGACGCGAGCCGGGCCGGAACTGCCCGGCACAGACCGCCGCGAACTGAGACTAACCAAGACGCACCGCCACTCGACGGGCTCGCGCGGGCGGTCGCGGCCTTCCGCGCCGGGCTCGCTGACTACCGGAGGAGGGTAGATGAGCTAGGCGACCACGAACTTCTGGGAGAATCGTCGGTGTGGGAGTGGCGGTGCGAGCAGATGCAGAAGGGCCTGGAGGGGTGAGCCCGCGAGGTGAGCTTCCGCGCGTCTGGGAGGCCTGTGCCGTCGGCGCACTCCGCTCGCCCTTCGTCCCTTCGTCAAGCTCAGGGCTCAGGAACGACGGAGTGGGCCCGACTGGTGCCGCAACACGCCCGCTGAGAGTCCCCTACGTTGCTGCGGGGTGCTCTACGTCCCGCGCCACCAGATTCACCAGGACCGGCCTTCCCCACTTCCCATCCTCGAGCGTGAGCCGTAACATGCGCGGCGACTCGGAGATCGGCAGGGCCGCGAAGGCAATGTCTCCCAACTTCACGTCCACGGCCTCCGTCGCGAAGTCGTCGCGCGCCGGGAGCGGAAGCCAGTAGAACAGCATCCGCGTCGGTGCGCTTTGGGCGTGGTTGTCGAACACGTACCACTTCACCCCGTCACGGCCGAAGGCCACTGCCGGATAGGCTCGGGTGCAGTCGTCGTCGAGCTGTGAGTAGAGGGCCTGCAGCGCGAGGTATGACGGCTTCGGGGTGTTGTCGGTCCTCGTGATGCCGGTGTGGTTCTCGAAGTGCCCTGCCGGGAACGGCGCGTCCGGGTACCGCTCGCGGATCATGAAGTACGTCGCGCACTCCATGCCGAGCGCGAAGTCCTGGATCTCCTGGCGCAACGCGAACTTCGCTTGCGTAAGCTCCGTGATCGGCCCACCGGGGGCCGTGCTCCAGCCGACCTCGTTCACGACGATCGGCTTCTGGCGCGTCATCTCGCGGAGGGTAGCGATCTGCTCCTCGTACGTCCGGTACCGGTCCGTCGGCTCTCCCCCGAAGGTCGACGGGTTCTCAGGCACGTTCGAGGGGCTGTAGCCCTGCCTATAGGGGTGGATTGAGAACCCGTCGATCTCATTCAGGAGCCCGGCCTCGATCGCCAGCCGCACCCACGGCCATGGGTACTCCTCGATGTGCTGCACCATCGCGAGCTCCGGACCGTACAGCCGGCAGTCAGGCCGCTCCTCGCGCATGACCCGCCGGACCGTCGCGATCTCCTTCACGTACGCGTCGGGCCGCACGACGGGATTGCTGTGGTCGTTGTTCTCGTCGGGCCCGTTGGGCTCATTGAGGTAGCTCCAGTGCTTGATGCGGTCACCGTAGTTCCGCAGCGCCGTCCGCCAGAACTCGGGGTCCCGGTTGCACAAGATGCAACGCACCTCGATGCCCTCTCGCGCACAGCCGTCGATCCAGGCATTGAGGCGCCGGTCAGTCGGGTCGGGCAGGCACATGTGGATGTTGTGCATCACCACGTGCTTCACCCCGAGGCGCGCCATCGACTCGATCACGCCGGGATCGTCCTGCTCGCCATGGACCTCGAACGAGTCGAGAGTCGCGAAGGGAGAGGACCTGATCTCCGAGCTGCGCCGAGCCAGGCCGATCTCATCCGCGGGTCCGGCCTGGCAGGCGGCAAGCATAGGATGAAGCAGCGCCAGCATGTGCAGCATGTCGTTCCGCACTCCCCTCATGGGCTGGCGAACGCTTCCGCGGGTCGCCCTTCGCGGCCTGCGCGCGGCGGCAGGACCGGCGCCTCCGGGCCGCGAAGGCACGGGGCCGGCGGGAGGCTGGACCACGGCCCATCCTTGGAGACGGAGGAACGCGCAGATGCTCCCGCGCGAGAGAGTCGCGGCCACGCTCGATCACCGCGAGCCGGACGTTGTGCCCTGGGGCGAGCACTCGATCGACTACAACATCTACGAGATGACCCTCGGACGCGAGACGTGGGTGCACTCCAAGATCAAGGAGACCCGGGGTCTGTGGGACGGTCGCCGCGACGAGATCGTGGCGTCCTACAAGCGCGACGTCCCTGACCTTGTTCGCGCTCTGGGGATGGACATCGTCACCGTGGGCCTCTGCCCGAGCGTGCACGACAGGCCGCAGCCGCTCGAGCAGGTGGACGAGGTGACCTACCGAGACACCGCCGGCAACCTCTACCGCGTGTCCTCGGCCACGCACGCGCTCATGCCCTACAAGATCCGCACCGACGACTACACGGTACCCGCTGTCGAGCAGATCAGAGAGCAGATCGAGCGCGTCGAGGCGGAGCCGCCGGAGAAGCCCGATGATACGTGCTGGGAGGTGATGCGGCACGTCGTCCGCGAACTGAAGGGCACGCACTGGATCAACACGTGCGTGGGCGGGTTGGGCTTCCCCCTTGTTGGGCCGACCGACGAGGAGCGTTACCTGAACCTCGCGCTCCACCCGGAACTCCACGGCCCAGTCACCGAGTTGGGCGCGAAGCACCTGATGGCCCAGCTCCCTTGGTTCGCGGATGAGGGCGTCGACTCGGTGATGCCGTGCGCCGATCTGGGGTCCTCGACCGGAGTCTTCGGCAAGCCGAGCATCCTGGCCGAGCACGTTGCCCCCTGGTGGGCCGAGTACACCAAGCGCGCGCACGAACTGGGGCTCAAGGTCGTGAAGCACTGCTGCGGCAATATCTGGGAGGCGCTGCCGTACATTGTGGGGTCCGGCTTCGACGGGTATGAGGGCATTCAGGCTAGCGGCACGATGGACATGAGGCTGCTCAAGGAGCGGTACGGCGACCGACTCGCGCTCTGGGGCGGCGTGTGGAACGAGCACCTCATCCTCGGCACCACCGAGGACATTGACAACGACGCGCGTTACGCGATCAAGTGGGGAGCCCCGGGCGGCGGCTTCATCTACGGAGCGACTCACTCCCTCGCCGTGGGGACCAAGCCGGAGAACCTCCTGATGATGAAGCAGGGCCGGGAGCGGTACGGGGTGTACCCGATCGGTAGTGCGACCTGATGGAGGGAGGGTACCACGCAATGCCTAGTGAGGCGCCCTCGTCTAGCGTACAGTCACCCAAGGCGACGGCGGCCGCCCGGGTGGACGGGCGCGCGGAATCCAAGAGCGCTGGGGAGGCACGACACTGCCCGAACTAACGCAGCCACAGGCCGACCTGGTGGCGCGCGCACCTGCGCGGGGTCGTCGCGTGGTCTTCGCGCCCTATCGTGTCTGCCTGGTCGGCGCACACATAGACCATCAGAAGGGCACAGTCACAGGTTTCGCCCTCGACCGCGGGATGGCGCTCTCCTACGCGGCGTCCTCGCGACCTGGCGTCACGGTGACCGACGAGGCTTCCGACGGCATTGTCAGCCTCGACGGGTCCGACACCGTCTTGGGCTGCGACGGCGCCGAGAGTTGGGCACCGTTCGTGCAGGGAGCTGCGTCGGTGCTCGGACCGCGCGAGGTAGGGCTGGAGGCGACGGTGGCCGGCAGCCTGCCCCCTGGTGGGCTCAGTTCCTCGGCGGCACTGTCTCTGGCTCTGCTGTCGGCCTTTGGGGACGTCACCGGGCGGCCGCCGGCGCGCGACGCGCTGCCCCGGCTCGCGGTGCGCATTGAGCACGAGTTCGTGGGTGTAAAGTGCGGGCTGCTCGATCCGACCATCATCGCCAACGCGGCCCCCGACTCCATGGTCGTGCTCGACTGCGCGACCGAGGAGGTGGAGGTCGTGCCCGGCCCGGAGGCGGCTATCGTGGCTGTCTACTCCGGCGTACCGCGCTCGCTCGTCTCGACGGGCTTCAACAACAGAGCGCGCGAGTGCCGCGAGGCTGCCAGGCTTGTCGCCGAGCGCTGGGGCGAGCGGGTGGACCGCCCCGTCGAGGTGCTGGGCGACCTGCCGCTCGACGTGCTGGCGCGGTACGCCGACGAACTCCCTTATCCCTTTTCGAACCGTGCGCGGCACTTCCTGGCCGAGCACAGGCGTGCTGTGCGCGCCGTCGGTGCTTGGCGCCGTCGCGACCTGGAGGGCTTCGGCCGCTGCGCCAATGAGTCGCTTGAGAGCAGCATCGCGAACTATGAGACGGGCAGCCCCGAGCAGAAGGTGCTGGCTCGCATCCTGTGTGAGGCCCCGGGCGTCTACGGGGCGCGCTTCTGCGGCGGAGGGTTCGGCGGGTTCGCGGCGGGCGTGTGCGATCCCATGCGTGCGGACGAGGCGGCCGAGTGGGCTGTCGCTCGCTACCGGGAGGCGGTGCCGGAGTATGCCTACGTCGCGTTCAGCTTGGTTTCGCGGCCCTCGGAGGGGTTGAGGTGGCTGGTATGACCGTGAGAGCGATCGTTCTGGCAGCCGGTTTCGGCACCAGGATGGGAGCCATCGGGCGCTCTTGCCCCAAGGGCCTGTTCGACATTGGAAACGGGAAGCTCATGGACCCCATCCTCGACGATCTCGATCGCTGTCCGCTTGTCGAGGAGATCGTGTTGGTCACCAACTCGACCTACGCCGACCAGTATGACGACTGGCTGCTCGCGCGCGACCCGGACACGGAATGGCGGCTCATTGACAACGGCGTCTCCGAGCCCGAGCAGCGCCTGGGTGCCACAGGCGACCTCAAGCTGGCGCTCGATGAGATCGGTCCGGGCCCGGCGCTCGTGCTCGGCTCGGACAACCTCTACACGTTCCGCGTCACCGACGTCATCGACGCGATGGAGGCGCGCGAGGCGTCGGCAGTAGCGGTTCTGGAAGCCGAGGCACACCAGGAACTCCGCTCCGCCAACTGCGTGGAGATCGGTCCCGACGGGCGCATCACGCGCATGGAGGAGAAGCCGGCGGAGCCGTTCTCGCGGCTCTTCGTGCCCCCGGTGTACGGCTACGCCGCCGAGGCTCTCGCGCTGGTCGACGAGTACCTATCCCTTGGCGGCAACCCCGACGCGCCCGGGCACTTCTGCGCTTGGCTTACCGGTCGGGTGCCGGTGTGGGCGTGGCTGCCGCCTCACGGTAGCCGGCTGGATGTCGGGACGCCGGAGGGACTTGCGCAGGCGCGCACGGCGGCATCAGATAGCGACCCCGGGGCGTGAATCACGCCCCACGTGCTTGTGCGCCGGCGCGTGACCTGCGCGTCCGCGGCCGCCACTTGTCCAGCACCTCGGCCATGAGCGCCGTGTAGCCGATGCCCATCTCAGCCGCCACCTGCCTGTAGCGATCGATGGTTTCCGGCCTCAGCCTGAGGGTCAGACGCTTGCTCCGCGGACCCCGAGGCTTGATGTCGAAGTACATGTGGACTGTCTCGAAGGCGTCGGGATCAACGTCAGCCCCGTACTCGTCCCACCACTCGCGCTCCTCGGCGTCGGACGTGAATTCGGGGATCTCGGTGATGAGTCGCCGCTCCTCCGGCACCTGACTATCCCTTCTTCAGCGGGATCGCGGTAACGACGTGGGCTATCGCGCCCCCGTGACTACCCTCGCGACTGACGCCCACACCGCCCTGATCCGCACCACTGCCTCCCACTGTCGTGACATTTTGTCACAACATCAGTATACGCCGCACCAACGCGCACGGCAAGCGGGGCGGCCGGCGATCCGGACCGCCCCGTGTTCGCTCTCGATTGTGCTGCGCCATTACCGCGTCCCGTGGCTCCTGGGTGCCGGAGGCCCCGGGGCGGCCGTGGCCGCGGTCGTCCTTCTCAGGCGCACTGGGCGCAGGCGCGGTCGGCGGGATCTCGGGGCGGGGCGCGGTGCCCTCGCCACCGTAGAGCTCGGGGAACTCGTCCGACACGTCGGTCTCGAGTCTGCGGACCTCCTTGTCGCGCAAGGCCCGGAGGTCTTCGGGGGCTGCCATCACGAACGGCGTGATGAAGACCATAAGCTCCGACCGCCGTACTACCTCCTCGTTGGACTTGAAGATGCCGCCCAGGATCGGGATCTCTTTGAGGATCGGCACCTCGCGGCGAGTTGTGCGGTGCTCCTCCTGGATGATGCCGCCCAGCACGACCGTCTCGCCGGAATTGACCAGCACGTCCGCGGTCGCCTGACGCTTGATGAACTCAGGATTGCCGTACGAGTCCGGTTGTCCAAGGTCGTCGATGGTCTGGTCGATCGTCATCCGGACGAGGCCGGAGTCGTTGATGCGCGGCGTTACCTTGAGCTGGATGGCAGCTTCCTTGCGCTCCGTAATGTCGCTGATCGACCCGCCGGCCGACTCGCGCTGCCCGGTCTTGACTGTGACTTCGCGGCCGGACTTTATAAGGCCGGGCTGGTTGTCGAGCGTAAGCACGGACGGCGTGGACATCACCCGCACCGATGTCTTCTCGCTCAGGGCCTTCATGAAACCCTGGATGGTGTCGGACAGGATGCCCCAGCGGATGCCACGATTCCACTGGTCCAGTCCGAAGTTGCTGCTGCCCGTCGCGGTCGGGTTGCTGCGCGTGAACCAGCTCCACTCGACGCCGTACTGCAGGTCATCGTTGAGGGTGACAGTCGCGATGATGACGCTGATGTAGACCTGCTTCTGGGGCCTGTCGAGCTGCTGGAGTATCTTCTGCACCATATCGAAGGCTTGCGGCGGTGCCGTCACGAGCAGGCTGTTTGACTTGTCGTCGGCCGTGATCGTGATGTCCCGCAGTTGCTGCAGCGGCCCGCCTTGGTTGCCCCCCATCGAACCGCCGAAGATCATGCTGAGGAATCCACCGAACTGGCTCCGGCCACCACGGAACGACTGCTGCAGCACGGTTGCCAGGTCGGTGGCTTGCGCGTTCTTGACCACGTAGACGTGCGTCACGTCCTCGAGCTTCGCGGGGACGTCAAGCTGCTTGATGATGTCCTCGAAGGCCTTCATGTTCTCAGTGGTCGCGGTGACGATCACCGAGTTGGTGTTGACGTCAGCAACGACGACGTTCTCCTTCAGGCCATAGTAGGACTTCTCGGTAGTGCTCGTGCTGCCGTAAGGACTCCAGAACATCTCCCACGGCTGGCGCCGGTTCGACTGGCCCGGACCGCCCTGGGGCTGCTCGAAGATCTGGTTGAGCGACTCGGCCACCTGGGTGGCGTCGGCCGCCGTCAGCTTGAACACCCTGTACTCGACGTTCGGCCGCGTGTCGGTGTCGAGCTGGTCGATGATCTTCTTGATGCCCGTCGTGTTGGCTTCGTTGGCGGAGATGATGACGCTGTTCGTCGGCTCGTAGGCCGCTATCTTGATCTGCATCACGGCGCCCATGTACCCGGTCGGAGGCTGGGCCATTGTGCTCGTGTCGATGCCCATTCGCGCGAGCACCTCGGGCGGCAGGTTGGGACCCGTGGTGAAGAGCTTGGTCAGAACGTCGGCCACGTCCTTTGCGGACGCGTACTTGAGCTTCACAACCGTCAGGTCGACCGGGCTGGTAGGTTGGTCCAGGTCGTCGATGATCTGAGCGATGCGAGCGACGTTCGCGGCCTCGTCCGTGATTATGAGTGCGTTCAGGTCCTCCGACGCCACCATCGTCGCACGCTCGGGATCGACGAACTGTGCCAGCGCCTCGGCTATCTTCTGGGCCTCGATGTTCTGGAGCTGGATGACCTGAGTTATGTACGTCTGGCCGGCGTTCAGCTCCGGTGGCACGTCCGATCCGTGAACGGGACCGCCGTGCGTCCTTATCTTGCTGAGCGGAATGATGGAGACGATCTGAGCCGCGTCGTCCCTGATCATCGTGAAGTTGCGAATCCGGAGCCACGCCTCCAGGATGGCGAATGCGTCGTCGACCGACACCTCGACCCGACTCACAATTGTGATGTCGCCCGTGAGGTCCGCGGGCGGCAGGATCGTGTAGCCGGACTCGGTCGCCAGGAACTTCAGGAAGTCGTGGATCGCCGCCTTGTCGAAGGCCATGGACAGCCGGCCGGTGGGGCTCGCCTCGCCTTGCGGCAGGATGCGCTCGAGCTCGGACTTGATCTCGTCGGGGAACTCCCCGGATGGGAAGCCGGTGTTCGAGTCAGGCGCGTTGGGGTCGACCTCGGGGCCACCGCCCGGGCCCGGGCCACCAGGCCCGCCGGGCCCGGGGCCGCCAGGGCCTCCGGGGCCACCGGGCCCCCCGCCCCCTCCCCCAGGCGGCTCGCTCGGGGGCTCGACAGGCGGCTGCAACGCCCCGCCGGCGGGCCCGGAGCCGGTCTTCGGCGGCTCCGCGGGGGGCTGAAGCGCCTTGCCTTCACCGGGTGGCGCCGCGCCGGCCTTGCCGTCACCGGGGGGCGGCTGCTGTGGAGGGCCCTGGCACGTGGCCGCTGACGCCAGCAACAGCAGCGCGATGGGTATCGCCAAGAGCCAACTGTTGGCGGTACATCTCAGTCTCATATCGCACTCTCCATGCTTCGCATCGCTTGCCTGCACACCACTCGCGCACGGTGGCACAGCTAGCCCCTCGTCGCCATCACGGCCCTGCCGCCGCCCTTGGTCTCCAAGCTCATCTTCGCGGACGGGCTACTCCGCCCGCCCCTTCGGCCACCTCCGCCGCCGTAATACGCTGCGGGCGCCTTCATCTTCGCGGCCATCTCAGCCTTCATGGCCTCCATATCGGCAGGACCGGGCGCTCCAGCACCGGGCGGCGCGCCACCCTCCGCGCCGGCGACCTTGTAGTCGGTGTCCTTGCGCTTCATGTTGGCTCCGAGGAGCAGAACGTACGAGCGGTCGCCCTTCTCGAGGACTGCGCCCCTGAGGGTGACATACCTGACGTGGTACCCGAACGCGTCGCCAGGCACGTCGACCCACTCCGCGCGGCCCTCGCTGTTGCTCTCGACGAGCGCTCGGACGGTCTTCCCTCCGATGACTATGCCCGTGATGGCAACGTCTATGGCGACAAGCTTAGCGAAGCTCCCGGGCCCCATCGGTCCCGGGCCGCTCATCCCCGGGCCCGCGGGCCCGGCCGGCCCAGGGCTCTTCGACGAGCCTTCGGTCGGCTTCGGGGTCACATCGTAGACCTGCTTCGTTTCAACCGACACCCCGCGCGCCTGGCCGGCCGCGTCCACGGAGCGTTCGACGGCTAGTGGAGTGAAGAGTCCCGACTGGGTGATCGAGTAGATCCGGCTCTCATCGAGGATCTCGCTGGCCAGCGCCTCTCCGCGCGCCTCCGGGGCCTCCGCGGCCCGCGCCAGCAGGCTCGTATCGCCAGTGGGCCTGGACCTGATCCACACCAGGCCGACCGTACCGATCACAACCACGGCGGTGAAGCAAGCGAGCACAATCATGTCTCTACGGGTGACCTTCACTGGGCCCCTCCCTTCGGTTCCGTGGGAGACGGCGAGGCGGGCTTGGCGGAGGAGTCGCCCTGTGAGGACGCCTTCTCCGGCGCCTTGGCCACAGGCTTATTCTCCCCCAGGCCGAGCACGTACGTCCGATCTCTCTTGGTAAGCACACTGCCCCGCTCGGTCGCGTAGTCGACGGTGTAGCCGAAGGCTCTACCTCCGGGCTCGACCCACGTGCTGCGGCCCGACGCGTTGTCGCTGACAAGCACGCGTTTGCGCCCATCCGAGCCTGTCACCACTCCGCTGACCGACACGGTTGTCGCCGGGGGCCCCGCAGGCCTCTCTGGAGGCATCATGGTGGACGTGCCCGGCTCACCGGCGGGTCGCATCGGAGGTTGCGGTGGCTGAAGGCCAGTCGCCGGGCCCCACGTCGCGGGCGGCGGAGCCCAGCCGATGGCCGGTCCGTACGCCAGCGGCGGCGGGAGTTCCCACGCCGTACCTTCGAAGGCCCCGCCGCCGCCCCCGGCGCGCGCCGCGGCGCGCTGCCGCTCGGCCTCCTTCTGTCGTTCCTCCTGTTTCTTCGCCTCGGCCTCGGCCGCCGGGAGCGGCCTGAAGAGGTTGCGGTCCGCGATCTGCCGGTAAGGCGCGTCGAGCTTGGGGGCTTCGATTGGCGGAAGGTATTTCGGGTCCGTGGTCGGTGCGAGTACCTGCGCCACATCGGCCTCGGCCGTGGGACTGAGCTGGCGCCAGACGTAGGCACCCGACACGATCACCAGGCAGGCGGAGAAGGCTACTAGTATCAGAACGTTCCTTCTCTGGTCTGTCACTTCTTCTCCCCACCTCCCGGAACAAGCGAGCTGATGTCAGGCCGCCATGAGGAGACGGTGCTGGTCATCCGCATGAGACCGTTTTCCTCGCTCGTCAGGTTCATCCTGTCGATAGTCATGGCTGGATTGGTCTTGCGGAGCAGGCTGAGCAGCGTCACGACGCCGTCGAGCGGCCCGATCACCTGGATCTGCACCGGATGGCGGAAGTAAGTGGGCTTGACTCTGCCGCCGGTCCCGTCGTCGACATCCGTCCCCTCCACCTCCTCGCGGTCCATCGGCACGATCTCCACCAGGCCGACGGCCGAGTTGACGCAGGCCGCCTCGAGCTGTTGGACCATACGAGCCATCTGCTCGGGGTCGGTGGTAGGCCGCGTGTAGCCGACTTTGTTGATGAGGTCGAGCTCGTCTTGGCGGCGTTCGATCACCGAGGTGCCCTCGGCGGTGACAGCTTCGTAGCGCTCGCGGGCGGCGGCCGTCTTGCGTTCGTAGTCATGCCGCTTCTGCGAGCAAGGGCCGTACACCGCGAGGAACCACAGGACAGTCAGTACTACCGCGGTCAGCGCGCCCTTCACGGAGTTGCTCACTTGCTGCCACCCCCCTCGAGCAGGCACTCGATGTCGAACGTATAGAGCGTGATGCCGCCGACATCCGTCGCTGTGGAATGCGTGAGTTTGACGTCTTTGAAGTACTCACTGCCCTTCAGTGCCAGGACCGCCTCTGACAAGACCTCGTTCGACTCCGCGAGTCCCTTGAGGCTGATGGACTCGCCCCGTCGATAGGTCACGTCGCGAAGGGACACCCCCAGAGGCAGCCGCTCCGAGAACAACGCCAGCAGGTCCAGGGGGTCGCTCTTCACGTCGGTGGCTCGGGTCACGATCCACCGGAGCGCCGCTACCTCCAGATCGGACAGACGAACGTCGCGCATGTTCGCCTGAACTGTGCGAAGACGGTCGAGTTCCTCACGGTAGGCCTGGCCCGCCTTGTACACCGACCAGCCCTGCCAGGCACTGGCCGCCGCGAGGATGGCGACGAATGCCGACACAGCCACCCACTTGGCACCACGCCTCGCCACGGCTCTCTTGTGCTCGAGGATCTCGCGGGGCGTGAGGTCAAGCGGGATGGCTGCGAGGCCGACCCCTTGCATCGCGAGCCCCGTAGCGGTAACCAGGTTGACCGTTGAGGCGCCGGAGACGCCGCCGTCCTCGGGGGTGAATTCGAGCGCTCGCAGCGGGTCCGCGTACCGCACGGACAGCCTGAGCGCCGCCTGCAGGCCGGCCGCCAAGCCGGGCAGCAGCGCTCCCCCGCCGAGCAGCACCGCACCGGTCACCGGCCGGTCCGGATGCGCCGAGGAGTGTGAGGCGACCGCGCGCTCGAGGCCGGTGTACAGCTTCTGAAACCAAGCGACGGTGCTGAAAAGCTCGGGGTCGTCGGGCAGGCCTGTCGCTGGGTCGAGCGGCACGCCGTGCTCACGCTTCTCCAGCTCCGCCTGCGCTACGTCCCAGCCCATGTCTCTCGCCACCGACAGGGTCAGCGTTCGGCCGCCCTGCGCGAGCGTCAGCGAGGACACCAGCCTCCCCTCGGAGACTACCGCCACTTCGGTAGTCTCGGCGCCGACATCGACGACGAGGTGCGTGCCGGACCTGATCTCCAAGTCGGTGCGGAACAGCCCGTTGAAGGAGGCGACCGTGGTGACCGCGATCTCCGACGGCGGCGCGCCGGCCTGGCTCAGCAGATCCCGCCTGCTCGCGACGGTCGCCTTGGGGCAGGCCGCGATCATCGCCGCCTGGTGACCATTGGTCGATGGCAGCCGCAAGTGGGAGAACTCCGCGTTCGCGAGCGGGAACGGCACGTGCGACTCGGCCTCGAACCGCACCATGCGGTCCAGGTCCTCGTCGCCGGCCGGAGGCAGCGAGAGCAACCGGACGGTCGCCGCCGACCTATCGACCGCGCACACTATCGCGCCGGGCCGCAGTCCTCGCCGGCGGAGCGCTTCGGCGACGAGCGCCTGGACGCTCTGTCCCTCGCCGGTGACGCCGGCCTCGTCGGTAAGCGGCAGGCCTTCCGCGAACACAACGCGGAAGCCGTCGCCGACGCGCCGGCCGTACACGAGCTTCACGCTGCTCGCCCCAATGTCTACTCCTAGAGCGTCCCTCGCATTGCCCAAGGCAGGCTCTCCCGCATCAGTAGTGGCAGACCAGCAGGTAGTTTGGCTGGTCGCCTGACACGTCCACCGTCGCCCGTATCCGTTCCACGATCCCGGTTCGCACGATGTGCCCGGTGGACTCGATTGTGAACACGTACGACGTAGCCGTGAGCCGATCGCAGATAGCCTCGAACTGCGACTTCACGTTCGGCCCCGCGTCGAGAATGTGCGCCACCGTCGGGTACGCCCCGAGAGTGTCGCGGTAGTCGACGATCGCTTGCGCTAGTGCCGGGTCCATGATGGCCGCGAGGACCTGCAGCGGCGCCGTGTTGACGTTGATCCGCCCTTCGGTCAGGTCTCCGTCGGCGGCCGTCACGTAGTCCCAGATCGCCTGGATGTCCTCGTTCGACAGCTCGGGCACCGCAACGAGCGCGCCAGTGGTGGGAAAGGCCTCCTGCGTCCCGGTGCCGGTCGTTGCCGGGGCCTCGCCCCCCGGCGGGGTCATGCCGCCGAGATCGGGCACGCCTGTGTCCATCTCGCCCCCACTGCCCGTCTGTCGGACGCCGACTGGAGGAGAGTACCTACGGGTGTGGCGATACGTCTCGACACCGGCTCTGCCTCCGTCGTACCCACCAGGCATCGTGACGTCTGCCGGCATCCCGGACCCGCCCGTGCCACCCGGACCACCCGTCCCGCCGGTGCCCCCGGAACTGCCCCCAAACTGCGACCGGTAGTCGATGATCGCCTCTATCTTCTCGTCCGCGATGATCCCCTGCAGGCCCTCCCGCAGGGCGCTGTCGGCCGCCGTGTTCAGGTCTAGGCGGCGCTGGCCGGTGGCGGTGTAGTTCGGATCGATTGCGCATACGGTCAGCACGTCCGCAAGCCCGCGCACCTCGCCGAGCTGTCGCTCGTTGTAGAGCTTCTGGGGGTCGCCCCACAGCAACTGGGACGTCATCCCCTCGACCAGCCCGAGCTCGCCGATCGACCTGAGCCTGGCGTTGCGTGCCTCGTACGGCGGCTTCTTCTCCTCATACACGAACGCTTCGGCTCCGCCGTCCGTCGAGTCGTCATCCTCATCGCGCCAGTCGATGATCGAGTTCGCGAGGCTCTCGTCCCCGACCACGGCGTAGACCTCTTCGACGCTGGCCACGTTCACATTGAGCTTGCCCGCTTCGTCCATGACATTCACCGTGAACTGGCCGGCGTCGAAGGGCAGTCTGATGTCATCCGAGCTGTAGGACATCCAGGGGTCGGTGAGCGCCACGAAGGTCTTGCCCTGTGCCCGGTCGGCCTTGATGCGCTCTATGGTGACCTCCAAGCCCGCCTGAGCGAGCTCGCCGGCGCGCGCCTCGCGGAACGCGTTTGCCGTCAGGTCCGAGTTCACGCGCACGGAGAATGAGAAGCCTATCCCCATCACAGCCAAGATCGCCATGATCCAGAGGACGGTGACGAGGGCGACGCCCCGGTGAGCCTGGCTCATGGGCCGTCCCCCCCCGCGGCCATCCCCATAAGATCCTCGGGGCTGGGCATTCCGGCACCTGTCCCCGCGCCCGCACCGGCCCCGGCGCCCCCGGGCGGCGCGGACTCGCTGCCCGTCGTGCCCGCCGACGTGAACCGACTACACACCTGCTGTGCCAGCACTCGCGGCACCATGATGGTACCGGTGAGGGTGGCGGTCTCCTGAGCCCCGCCCTCGCCCTGGACTGTGATCGAGTAGAGCAAGGCCTTGGGTGGAGTCTGGGACGTCCACTCCTCGACCCACTCCTGCTGGTCCGGATCGTAGTACTTCACCTCGAAGTCCACGACGTCGGGCGCGAACTCATCGAACACGGTCGTTTGGTCGGGGTCCCCAAGGTCGACGTAGCGATTCTCACCACGGATGAGCCCCTGCTCACGAGTGTTGGGATCGGTGTCGACGTAGTAGACGACCTGCAGCACGTCAACGCGGGGCGAAGTCTCCTGAGTCAGCTCGGGCGGGATCGCTGTGAGGAACTCGATCTCGGACGACCGCCCGGACCCCGGGTCCGGCGGCTCGCCCTTCACCGGTGCGGTGATCTGCTCCTCAGTACCGGAGGAGAGGCCGAGAAGGGCGCTTGCTCCCGCGCCCGCGCTCGCGTCCGTAGGCGACGTCTCCTGGGCTGCCCCAGGGTCGGGCGCCGGAGCCCACAGGGACCCCAGCTCTCGCTGGAGCTGCGCATGGACGAGCCGCGCGGTCTGATAGAGCTGGGTGCGGTCGTCCACGATGTCCATGGATCGCTGGCCCAACGTGAAACTCGCCAGGACTCCGCCGAGAATCAGGGTGAGGATAGCGCTCACGGTCATGATCTCGACCAGCGTGAAGCCGCGGCTGGCACCGGCTCGGCGGGTGGCGTGCAGCGGCACCGGCGTCGCCGCCGGGCGCGCACGCCATCCTCTCACCTGCCGCGCAGTCACCTCGTCATCCCACCCATCGTCCCGGCCGTCGCCCCACCAGTCGCCCCACCAGTCGCCCCACCGGTCGTGCCGCCCGTCGCCTCGGGCGGTGTCCGAAGAAGAGCCTCGAGAGCCTGTACCCTTGCTCGGTGCCCCTCCGCCCACAGGATGCTCACGCGCACCCGCTTGAGTGCGGGGTAGTCGTCGAGCGTCTGGATCTCACACTGCCACCGGAAGCGATCCCAAGGCTCGGCGCATTGCCCCGACTCCTCGCCATCGGGCAGCGTATCGGCGGCCTCAAGCTCCGCCAGCTTCTGTTGCGCGAGCGTCATTGCCACTGCGTCGCTCTCGCTCTGCCGCACCACGACGAGCCCCTCGCTGAATGCCCGCATCATCGCCGTGAGCCCTATGGCGAGGATGGCGGACGCGACCATGAGCTCGAGCAGCGTGAAGCCCCGGCTCCTCATTCGGGCCGAGGTGGGTAGCCGCGGGCCTAAGCCCGCGGCTGACAAGCCCGCGGCTGCGAGCGGTCCCCGACTCAACTCAGGGCCTCCAGCATCGACAGCTCCTGAACGGTATCGATATCCGGCACCCGCGGCTTGAACCTGATCTCATCCACCGCGATCACGCGGACGGCCTCGCCGTAGCCGCGCAGCACGATGTAGGCGGCCTCCGCGCTGCCGTCGGGACGGAAGTCGAGCTCGGTCTGCCGCATTCGCTCCCCCATCGACGGGTCGGGTCCGACGTAGTACAAGGTGACCGCCTCCGGGAGCTTCTGCTGTTGCGCCAGGCTGTCAGGCATCTGCTCCCACTGGGCTTCTTCACCGGGCTCGGCGTCACCGAGGCGCACGACGTCGATCGTCCCTTGGTCGTAGTCGAACTGAAGCCGCGTGGGCCTTGCCTCGGACGCGGCGCGCCCACGTGCCATCAGCACCATGGTCGCCACGATGCGCGAGGCGGTGCGGAGCCGTTGCTCACGGAGTGACCCGATGAAGCGTGGCACGGCGATCCCGGCGAGCATGGTCATGATGAGCATGACCACCATTAGCTCGGTGACGGTGAAGCCCCGGCTAGCTGGTCTTCGTTTGGCCCCAGTTGCCAATGTCATCATCGGTCTGCTCTTTGCCATCCTTGCCGAGCGAGTACACGTCGAAGTCCGCGTTGTGGCGCCCTGGCTGCTTGTACTGGTAGTCGCGGCCCCAGCCGTCCTTGGGCACCTCGCGGGTCAGGTACGGCCCCTGCCAGCGGTCGGCGTGCTCGCCGCTGGGCTTCGTCATGAGCGCCTGAAGGCCGTCCGACTGCGACGGCGGGTCCTGGCAATGGACCGTGTACTGCCTGATCGCCGCGTCCAATTGCGCTACATCCGACTTGGCCTTCGTGATGCGCCCCTGCTCCACCCACTTGGGCGCGTTGGTGGCCACTAGGCTCGCAAGGAGCACAATGATGACCATGACCACCAGAAGCTCGGTGAGCGTGAAGCCTCGCGCTCTCATGGCCCGGTAGTTCCGCCTCATAAGAGTTCCCTCCACAGTTCGCTAGCGGCCGGCTACCCGGCCGTCGGCTCGCCGGCCGAGACCGGCTACCCACCAACTCCAACGTTGAGCTGGAAGATCGGCAGAAGCATTGCTGAGACTATGAAGAACACCGCCGCGCCGAGCATCAGGATGATGATAGGCTCGAGGAGGCTCATCAGCGTCCTGACCGCGTTCTCCACCTCGCGGTCGTACGAGTCGGCCACCGAGTTCAGGACGCCCTCCATGTTGCCCGTCTCTTCGCCGAGCGCGACCATGTGAACGACGACCGACGGGAAGTGGCCCGTGTCCCTCAGGGGACTGTGGATGGTGTCGCCCTCGCGGACACGTTCCCGGCACGCGTCCAGCGCCTTCCCGATGACCTCGTTTCCTACGACGTCTCGCACAACCGTGAAGGCGTGAAGAACGTCCACGCCGCCGTGGAGCAGCGTCCCGAACGTCCGCGCGAACCTGGCGATCACGAGCTTCTGCACCAGCTTCCCGAACAGCCGATTGCGCAGCTTGAAGCGGTCCACGATCAGCCGGCCGCCGGGCGTCCCACTCCAGACCCGGTAGGCGAACAGCAGCGCTACCAACCCCAGGAGCACTGCCCACCACCACTTGCCGAGGAAGTCGGAGAGGTTCATCAGCCTCTGGGTCGGCCACGGGAGCGTCTTGCCAAGGTCCTCGAAGATCCTCTTGAACCTCGGGATCAGGAACGTTAGGAGCAGGGACACGGCCAAGCTGCCGACGCATACCAGCATGATGGGATAGGTCAGAGCCGAGACGATCTGGCCGCGACGCGCGCGCTCCGTTTCCTGCAGGTGGGCCAGGCGCTCGAGGATCTCGGGCAACTGCCCCGAGGCCTCACCGGCCCGCACCATGCTGATGTACACCTTCGGGAACACGCGCGGATGCGCCTCGAACGCGTCCGCGAGGCTGCGGCCGCCGGCGACATCGGTCGAGACCTTCTGGAGCACCTGGACGAACACCGCGTTGTCGGTGTGCTCGGACAGCGCGTGGAGGCTGCGCAGCAGCGGCAGGCCGGCCCGCACAAGGTCGCTGAGCTGCCGCGAGAACATGGCCAGGTCGTTCGGCCTCACCCGCCGGAACAGGCCGATGGGCACCTCCCCCTGCTGGCGGCGGTCGATGGACAGACCGGTGCCCTCTTGGCGCACGTCGGTGGCAAACAGCCCCTGGGTCTTGAGCTGGCGGACAACGGCCCGCTCGTCCTCGACAACGATCGCCCCGGACTGCCGAGCGCCTGCCGCATCCATCGCCACATAGCGGAAGGTGGGCAACTATTCCACCTCCGTCGAGATGAAGACGGCCTGCGCCGACCGCTGCACTTCCTCGAGGGTCGTGATGCTCTGCTGGACCTTCAGCAGGCCGTCATCGCGCATGGAGGTCATGCCCTCGCCTATGGCGTGCTCCCGGATGTCTGACGACGAGGCCGAGGCGAGAACCAGCTTCTCGATCCTCTCGGACATCGCCAGCACCTCGTAGAGGCCGGTGCGGCCCTTGTAGCCCGTGCCCCGGCAGTCATCGCAGCCGTGACCCCGGAAGCCTCGGCGGTCCGGAAACATCGCGTTCAGATCGCCCAGGAACCGGTACTGGGAGAGGTCGAGGGTCGTCTCCTCCTTGCAGGTCGGACAGATCCGCCGGACCAGGCGTTGCCCGACGGCGCCGTTGAGGGTGGATACGACGAGGAACGGCTCCACGTGCAGGTCCACAAGACGCGTCAGGGCGCCCGACGCGTCGTTCGTGTGCAGCGAGGAGAACACGAGGTGGCCCGTGAGCGCGGAGTGGACCGCGATGTCCGCCGTCTCAGCGTCACGGATCTCACCCACCATGATGATGTCGGGGTCCTGCCGCACGATGTGCCTGAGGCCGCGCGCGAAGGTGAGTCCCACCTTGGTCTTGACCTCGATCTGGTTCACGCCGTCGAGCTGGTACTCGACCGGGTCCTCGATAGTGATGACCTTGCGCTCCGTGGAGAAGGTCGCTTGAAGCGCCGCGTAGAGGGTCGTCGTTTTGCCGCTGCCCGTGGGCCCGGTCGCGAGCACGATGCCGTGAGGCCTGTGGATCAGGCTCTCGAACCTGCGCAGGTCGCTCTGTTGGAACCCGAGCTCTCCGAGCCCGTACAGGATCGACGACTTGTCCAGAATGCGCATGACGACCGACTCACCGTACAGCGTGGGCACGGTCGAGACGCGGAGGTCAATGTCGCGGCCCGACACGCGCAGTCCGATGCGCCCGTCCTGGGGCAGCCTGCGCTCGGCGATGTCCAGGTTCGCCATGATCTTCACGCGGGAGATGATGGCCGCCTGGAGCCGCTTTGGCGGGGGCGGGAACACCTGCAGGATGCCGTCGATCCTGAGCCGGATATGCAGGTCCTTCTCGAACGGCTCGATGTGGATGTCGGACGCGCGGTTCTGCAGCGCTTGGCGGATGACCATGTTGACCGCGTTGACGACGAGGGCCTCGCGCGCCATCCGCTGGAGGTCGCCGATCTCCTCCTCGGTGTCTTCGATGACCTCGACACCGTCGGACTCGCCTTCCGCTCTCATGATCGCGCGCATGTAATGCGCCTCGACCGCGCGACGGAGGTCGTCGGGGTGTGCGTAGACCGTCTCGACCGCGAGTCCCGTGATGACATGGACGTCGTCCACGGCCTCCAGGTTGAGGGGGTCGCCTGTCGCCAGCACGGCCGTCTGCCCGTCGCATGCGACCGGGAGGATACCGTGTCGGTAGGCGAGCTCGGGCGGGATGAGCGCGAGCAGCTTCTGGTCGAGCTCGGACTCGACGACCCGGAGGGGCGCCCCGTCGACGAGGTCGGAGCTCATCCGCCGGGCCTCCTCGAGGGTACAGAACCGCTCGGCGATCAGGCGGCTCAGCACACCGTCGCGCCCGTCCGTGCTGCAGTGCTCGATCTGCTCGCCCGTGACCTTGCCGGCCTCGATCAGCCGTGCCAGAACGCGCTCCTCAACCTCGTCGGGGAGTCTCAAGCCAGAGTACATCCCGCGCTCCTCCTGCTACCCCACTCGTCGGCGTGGCCAGCCCTCGCTAGGCCTCGGTGCCCTGAACACATCGGTAGAGGCAACCGCCGCGACCGTTGTTACGACGGAGAGTCGCTGTCGCCAATGCAAACCGAACACTCCGTATGGACGCTCGACTCGCGCCCAGGTTGCGGGAATCCGTTGCCACCGCAACAAATCGTCCGAACGCCCGCCCCTGACGCGCTCCCACTGCCATCTACTGTTTCGGCCTGGAACGGGAGTACCCTTGCTGCTCTCCCTCGCCCCGCACCGCGGGGAGAGGGCTGGGGCGAAGGGCCCTAGGGCGCGTACTTCGCCACAACATGCGCGGTGTCCGCCCACGGTATCCGCACGGTGTCGCCGGTGACGGTTGCGGGTGCGCCATTTACGGTCGCGGACTTAAGGCGCAGGTTGCCCGGGTGCGGGAGCCGGAGGACGATCGCCTTGCCCGGCGCCGTCGAGTCGAGCTCGAAGTCGGCCACCAGGGTGTTCAGCTCCTCGCCTGGACGCACGTCCAGGCGGGTAATAGTGCCGAAGAAGGTGGCCAGGCCGGACACGCTGATGCCCCCCGGCGACGCCAGCCATGCGCGGGGGACCGCCTTGAGAAGGTGCAGCTCGTCCCCAACCTCCTCGGCGATCATGCACCGCAGCAGCCGAAGTTGGTGCGCGCCCGAGGCCAGGTGCGGCAGCGTCGGCTGGTTCTCGCCAGTGCGGAACATCGTCACCTCGACGCCCGAATACGTGTCCTGCGTCATCCCGTAGGCGAGCGTCGTGTAGAACCCGAGCAGCACCTGGTCCACCTCGCCGCAGTCGAGCGCCCGCAGCCAGTAGCCGGACGAGTAGGCGTGGTCGATGCCGCCTCCGAAGCTGGTGACGCCGCCCGCGAGACCGCCCCCGTTCCGCAGAAAGCCCGCCACCACGGTCGCGGTCGGGTCATCCTGCCGGAAGAAGCGGCTCTCCAAGATCGAGCAGCCGTACATGCTGTAGTAATCCTTCGCCATCCCGCCGCTCTGCTCGAGGATGCGGCCTGTCAGCGGCTCCAGCTTCAGCGCCTTGAGCCCCCACGACTCGGTCACGGCGCCGCGCGCCACCTCCTCGATACGCGCGCGATAGTCGGCCGCTTCGGTGGCGAGGAAGCCCGCCTCCTCGACGAGCCCCGCATCAGCCAGCACGCCGCTCGCGCGCTCTAGCGCCTTGCAGCACCATGCGTCCGTCACGAGCGAGACTGTCGGGCTCCCGTAGTCGCAATAGGGTCTCGACGGCGGGAGCAGGCCCCGCACAAGCGGCGGCGTCGGGTCGGAGCCCAGCCTGGCGGTCTTCGCGCGCTCGCCGACGATGAACCTTGCAGCGGAGTCGATCACCGGCGCCACGCGCGCGAGCCACTCGCGGTCGCGTGTGTAGAGGTAGTGCTTGCAGAGGGCGTCGAGGTCCATCCCGTGCTCGAAGAACGAGTCATACGAGCAGTAGAGCTCGCCTGTGGGGCGCTGAAGCGCCAGCAAAGTGTCGAGGTATCGCTCGGCGTCATTGTGGAAGCCGTACTGGTCGAGCGCCTCGATGTACACCGCGTAGGTCTGGCCGTACATCTGCTCGTAGAACCCGCAGCCGTCGTGCGGGCACGGCCGGCCGTCGATTGTGTCGACGTTCAGCCAGTTGTAGGCGAGCCAGGCCTTGTACCCATCCGTTACCCGGGCCTCCGGAACGCGGATGTCTGCGCCACCCGCAATGCGCTCGCGCCAGGACTGTCTGGTGGTCGCCAGCGCGAACTCGAACACGACCTGATCGATCACCTTGGGGTCACCGCCGCGGTAGGGCACGCGGACACAGATGGCCCTCGCCTCCCCCGTCGGCACCGACACGTTGCCGAGCGGCACTTCGCGCGCCTCGCCGCTCGACGTGGGCTGCAGCGCGAGCGACACAGGCACTCGCGCTTCGGCACGCCCGCCGTTGCGCACGGCGATCTTCAGATAGCAGTCCAGGCCAGTGTCGACTCGAAAGCCCTGGCTCAGCCCGAAGACGGTCTCGGAACACTCGAGATCGCCGATCGTGTACCGCGTCATGTGCACGGGCATCCAGCCGTCGGCGAGCGACCTCGTGGTCCGCGCGGCATCGGCCCCGAACTGCTCGCCCGCAATCGCCGGCCGCAGCGTGTAGTCGCCCAACTCAACGCGTCCGTCCCAGAAGACGATGATCTCATCGGGGTGCTCGGGCACGCCTGTTGACGCGCGACCGAACCTGATCGGGGGGTAGAGCGCGGCCACGCGCTCGAAGCTCGGCTCGCCAGGCAGTCCGAGGATGGCCGCGGCCTCCTTGTCGCGGAGCATGTCGTCCAGGGCGCGTCGGTCCTCGGGGGTGATGCCGCGCCGGTCGGCGGGCAGAGGCTCGACCGTGACCGGCCCGATCTCCGCCTCGGACCAGTCACCGGGGGCCTCGAAGTCGTTGTCGCCGTCCGGCTGCGTAGCGCCCTGCGACTTGAGCGTGAAGGCCTTGCCCACGATGAGCCTCGCCGGCGGCGCGGACCACGACTCAGGCCGGCGCCTGAGGGTGTACGCGTCCCACCACTCGCCGGTGCGGCAGAGGAAGCGCACCACGCCGTCCGCCACCTCGATGCGTACACCCACCTCGTCGCCCGGCGCGACCGTGCGGTCGAGCGTCTCGTTGTAGGCTCCGTTCACCACGCACAGCACGTGCACGGTGGGGCGCGAGTCGATCCCTATCTTCGCCCAGTTGTCCTCATCCCAGTAGATCATCAGGGACGGGCACCACGACAGCCCCTGGTCGCCGGAGCCGGGCTTGATGGAGGTGCTCACGCAGATGCCGTCCTGGCCCAGCTCGCGCGACCAGTGAGCGTAAGTGTTGGTGCGAGCGCGGATGTGCAGGCGTCCGTCGCGCAGCTCGATGCTGTTCCCCGGACTGCAGTGCTGCTCCCATTGCGGGAGCCCCTGCGCAGCCGCCGGCAAGACAGCGACGACCAACGCAACCAGCGCACAACGAGCGACCTTGGACATGACCGACCTCCTGCCCGGATGATTGCCGCGCAAGGTGGCGGCGGACCTTCCCACGGCATGGGCCCTCTCCCCTCGGGAGAGGGCCCGGGGTGAGGGCCGCCACCCACCCGGTCGCCCTGAGCCGGCCCTGAGCCAGCCCGAAGGGCCGTGACGAAGGGCCGTGACGAAGGTGACCCCGCCTACGAGCGCCGCGTCAGGCGGCCCGTCCGATGAACTTTTTTCGCATTCTGCGAGGTTTTTCCGCACAGAAAGGGCATTAATGCGGGTGAGGGCGGCTGAAGGGCGGCAGACATGCTCCTTGAATTCAGCGTGAAGAACTACAGGTCCATCAAGGACAAGGTCACCCTCAGTATGGTGGCCTCGTCCGACAATGAGCACCCAGAGAACGTGTTCGAGGTCAACAAGCCATCCCACTTCCGGCTCCTGAAGAGCGTCGGCATCTACGGCGCGAACGCATCCGGGAAGTCGAACGTGCTTCGGGCCTTGGGCTTCATAGAGGAGTTGGTGCGGGAGTCGGCCACGGGCATGGCGCCCGGCGACGAGATTGACGTGACACCTTTCAAGCTGGACCCAGTCGCACGCGAGCAACCGTCGGAGTTCGAGGTGTCCTTCATTGCCGAAGGCGAAAGGTACGTCTACGGCTTCGCCGTTGACCGGCAGCGCGTCCATGAGGAGTGGCTGACGGCGGCGAGGACCAGCCGGTCGCGTGCGCTGTTTCACCGGCATGAGGACGGGACTGTGGAGTTCGGTCCTTCGTGGCGAGGGGAGCGGGCCCGCCTCGTGGAGCATACTCGGACTAACGCACTCCTGCTGTCTGTGGCGGCGCAGTTCAACAGCGCCGACGTTCGGCCTCCGCACAACTGGTTCTCGGGCCAGCTGCAGGACTCCCGCGTGCCCTCGGGTCTCTCGGCTTATCGGATGCTCACCATGGTGGTTCTGACGGCGGATCCTGAGGCCCAGTCTGACCTGGTCCGTTTTCTTCAGGCGGCTGACCTAGGCATCGAGCAAGTGGAGCCGGTCCGGATCGATGTCGATTCGCACCCTGCATACAGGACCCTAACCCGCGCCGAGCGCAAGGAGGTCGCCTCGGTGGGGCTTCCCGCCGGAGTCGGACTTGAGGATATCCTAGCGCGTGCAAGCACGTTCCGCCGCGCTTCCGACGGGGGCGCGATTAGGCTTGATCTAGACGATGACGAGTCTGCCGGCGCCCGGCGTCTCTTCGAGATGGCCGGTCCGTTCCGCGCCGCGGCGGGCTCACAGAACCTCCTCGTGGTCGATGAGCTAGAGGCCAGTCTGCACCCTGCAATCACTCGTTACCTCCTCGAGCAGCAACACCACACGGACAGCCACAGCCAACTCCTGTTCGCCACCCACGACTGCGGCCTGCTGGACGCGGACCTGCTCCGCCGCGACCAGGTGTGGTTCACCGAGAGGGACAGCGAGGGCGCCACGCAGCTCTACTCGCTGTGGGACTTCAGGCCCAGGAAGGACGAGAACTACCGCAAGGGGTATCTGCAGGGGCGGTACGGAGCCGTCCCGTTCGTGGGGGAGTTCACCTTTGGCGAGGACAAGGAAACCGAGCGGTCGGAAGACTGAGCGCGGCATGGAGCCTGTGGATGCTTACAAGGCGCGGAGGCGCGGCCCCCGGCGACAGCCTCACAAGGTGCTGTACATCGCCTGCGAGGGCGGCGTGACAGAGCCGCGGTACCTTAGGAGCTTTGAGAGGCCGGGCGTCAACATCAAGCCGGCTGCTGGCGGAGACCCCGCCACGGTTGTGGCGGCGGCTAGCAAGGCGGCGAAGAAGGCCAAGGACGACCGCGCCCCATTCGATGAAGTTTGGGTCGTCTTCGACGACGACCAGCGCCCCGGGGTAGCGGACGCCATCACTGCGGCTGACAAGGCCAAGCTGAAGGTCGCCTACTCCAACCCTTGCTTCGAGATCTGGTACCTGCAGCACTGCCGCTACTCTATGGAGTGGCAGCGGACAGATGAGGCCATAGCGGAACTGAGGAAGTACATACCCCGCTACGACAAGGACTCCGATGTCTACAACCTGCTCCTGCCCAAGCAGGCCGACGCGCTAGCCAACGCGCCACGCCTGCGCGAGGAGCACAGGGCGAACCGCAAGAAGACCACGGACAACCCCTCCACCACCGTCGACATCCTTGTCAAGCGTCTGAACGACCTCAAGCGCAGGTAGGCCCCGCGTCCGCGCCCGACGAACACTCCTCCGCACCCACCGACTGGCCGGAAAGGCAACACAGTAATGCTCGTCTTCATTAGTGACCTGCATCTCGGCGACGGTACGGCCGGGAAGCTCAATCTAGGCGCGTCCGCGTTTGAGCACCTTTTCAACGATCTTAGGAGGCACGCCCGCAATGCCCGAGCGGAGCGCATCGACCTCGTACTGCTCGGCGACGTGTTTGACCTGCTCCACTCGGCCGCTTGGGGTGAGACATCCGGCACCTCCGACACTCGTCAGGCGCTGTCGGCCGCCGCCCGAGTGTTGGAGGCTACGCTGGACGAAAACAGCGGTGTATTCAGCCTGTTCGCCCCAACGAGCCTGCGTCAGAGCTTGCGGTGCGTGTCTGACGACACACCGGGGCGCACGCTCAGGGTCCATTACATCCCCGGGAACCACGACAGGCTGTGCAACCTCGACCGAGGGCTACGCGAGCAGGTGATCGGCGCACTCGGCCTGTGGCATCGCGACGCCGACAAGCCGTTCCCGTGGTCACTGTATTTCCCACGCTACGGAGCCATCGCGCGCCACGGGCACGAGTTCGACCGATGGAACTACGCCGGGGGGCAAGACCTGACGCCCCAAGCGCACGAGGCGGCGCCTGTGGGAGACGTTTTGGTCACACACTTCGCGGCTAGGCTGCACTGCGAGCTCATGCGAGCACTGACCGGCAAGTACGTCGGAGACCAGGAGGTCGCCGCGTTCTCGCGCAACCTCTCTTCCATGTACGACGTTCGCCCCCGGACGGCCCTGGTGCCGTGGCTCGCGCACGGAGTCGCGAGCCTGCGCGGCAACAAGGAGGCGCTCCGGGACGTCCAGCGGTGCGTCGCGAGGGTGGTCGATGACGTGCTGTGCACTGGCCAGATGAGGCGATGGCTGAGGAGGCATCCGCTCAGCGCCTCGCTGGCACGCCCCGTGTCGGTGGCGCTGAAGCACATCGACTTCTTCGGGCTGCACCTCGATCGGCTGCTCATACCCCTGCTGTGGTCGGCAACGGAGCAGGGCAAGGCCGGCAAGGCCGACCCCCACGTCACCGCCGCGATGCGCGAGTGGCGCTACCTGAAGCCGGAGTGGCAACGCGACTGGCGGTGCGTCGTGTACGGCCACACCCACACTCCGACACGGATCCCTGTCGGGGTACGGCTCTGCGGCCGCACTCCACGCGACGTGATCTACGTCAACACCGGGACGTTCCGCCCTCTGTACAGCCAGACAGAGGACGGGCGCGGCTTCGTGGGCCTGAAGCAGATGACGTACGTCATCCTCTACGGCCCGGACGAGGCCAGACCGAAGCGGTCCCCCAAGCAGTGGGCCGAGGTGTGGACAGGCAACCTGCAGGACGAGGATGTCTGTGCCGTGGAGCCCTCCGGCTCTGCCGCGGTGCAGGGACAGGTCCCCCGCGACGCCGAACCTCGGGAGGTGAAGTGACCCGACAGCAAAGGAGTGCCCCGCGCACATGACCAGCAAAGAGCGCATGGTAGCTGTTCTCGACCGGAAGCCCGTGGACGTCACCCCGATCGCCGTCAGCCCGTGGTGGGCCACGATAGTCCGCTGGCGCGAGGAGGGGCACATCGGCAAGGACGAAGACGTCGCCGAGCACTTCGGCCAGGACCTTCGCTCCGGCGGCTGGATCAACTCCGTGGCCGACCTCGACTTCCAGGCGGTCGTGGTGGAGGAGACCGAGGAGACCATCCTCCGCCTCGACGGCAACGGCGCGACGCTCCGCACCCACAAGCTCCACGACAGCACCCCGGAGCACGTTGACTTCAAAGTCCGCGACAAGAAGACGTGGGATAAGTTCGCGCGGCCGCTGCTCACGCAGTTCGATAAGCGCCGCATCCCGTTCGAGGGCTACCGCGACGCCAAGAGGTTCGCGGCGGAGAAGGAGCGCTACTTCTGCTGGGGCGGGGTCGCCCCGTTCGAGCAGATGCACCCCATCTGCGGCCACGAGTACATGCTGATGGGCATGGCGCTCGAGCCCGAGTGGGTCAAGGACATGGTCCAGGTCTACACCGACCTCACTATCAACCACCTGGAGGAGCTTCTCGCCGCCGAGGGCAAGCCCGACGGTTTCTTCTTCTACGAGGACATGGGTTTCAAGAACAGGCCCTTCATGTCGCCGGCGATGTATGGGGAGATCGTGCAGCCCGGCCACGCGCGCCTGTTCGACTTCGCCCACTCCTGCGGCTGCAAGGTGCTGGTGCACTCTTGCGGGTATGTCGAGCCGCTCGTGCCGGGGCTCATCGAGGCGGGCATGGACTGCCTCCAGGCGATGGAGGTCAAGGCGGGCATGGATCTCCCGACCCTGTTCAGGCGGTTCGGCGACCGCATAGCATTCTACGGGGGCGTCGACGTGCGGGTGCTGATCTCGAACGACCGCGCCCGGATCGACGAGGAGATGGACCGGAAGATCCTGCCGGTCCTCCGGGGCGGCGGAGGCTACATCCTGCACTCAGACCACTCCGAGCCGCCCGAGGTGGACTACGAGACGATGAAGTACTTCGTCGAGCGCGGGCGGACGTTGGGGAGGTAGGCACGACTGCGCGGAGCGGTGGAATGCTGGACCGTAGAGCGGAGGTGCCGAGATGGCGACCGTGACGCTGGATCTTCCGCCTGGAGCGCTCTCCGCGCTTCGGCTCGACCCTGGAGGTTTCGTGCGCGAGATGCGGCTCGCGGCGGCTGTGAAGTGGTACGAGCAGCAACGCATCTCACAGTCCAAGGCGGCTGAGATCGCGGGCATCTCGCGCGGCGAGTCCCTCGACGCCCTCGCGCGGTACGGGGTGTCGCCCTTTCAGTGTACCGCCGAGGAGCTGATCGCGGAGGCAACGGGTGGGTGAGCGGTGGCAGCCAGTGTTGGTATCTGGCTCCACTCCTGGCCGTCCAGTAGGCGCCCGGCGCGCTTCCTGCGCGGGCCGCCCCACTGCTTGAAGAAGAAGGGCACGCCGGCGTCTAGGCACTGGTCCCGTACGCCGGCAGCCCACTCGTGCAGCATCGGCCGCGCGCCTGGCCCCGATTCGCCACCGACGATGATCCAGCCAAGTCCGGTCAGGTCGATGGTCCCGAGTGGGCCCAGCAAGGGCTCGAAGGACGCGAACCTGACGGCGCCATCCACGCGTCGGAGGTTGTCAAGCCGTGCAAGCTGCGCCGCCGTCTCGACACTCACACCCACCCACACATTGCCGTGCCACGGCAGCTCGGAACCGAGGGTGCGCAGCCTCTCATCGCGTTTGGTCAGGACCTGGAACACATGCTGCCGCGCCAACCCCATCACGTCGAAGACGTCTCGGATGAACGAGTCGGGCACCTCCTCGTGGAAGAGGTCACTCATGGAGTTGACGAAGACCATGCGGGGTCGGGACCACTCCAGCGGAATGTGGAGGGCATCCGGGTGGGTGGCTACCGAGAACCCCCGTGCATACCTCGGCGTTCCGGTCGCCTGCAGCCGTCTTGCCATGCGCGCCGCGTAGCAGTTGGCGCAGCCCGGACTCACCTTCGAGCAGCCCGTGACCGGATTCCAGGTCGCGTCGGTCCATTCGATGTGCGTACGGTCCAAGCGCTCAGCCCTCCTGCTTGCTCTTACGCGCGACGTCGTTCATGACCTTCACCGCGACGCCCTTGTGAGAACCAAACATCAGGTAGTACACAACGCTGTTCCTGCTGTTCCTCATTTCAATGGGCTCCGCCACGTGCTCGAAGCCGGCATGGTCTCTGAGGCGATGACAGTAGGCCTCGGCGACGGACTCGTTGCTCGCCTTCCCGTGCTCCACGTCGCCGAACAGCGTGTACTGATCGCTGAGCGGGCGCAGGGCCTCTCTCCACGATTCGTCGCCCCAGAAGGCCGTCATCCTCGCGGCTTGCGCGCGATCGGGCTCGGCGGCACTACGCCGCAGAACGTTCATGTTGATATCCATGACGGGGAGGTTAACGAGGACGTCAGTGGCCCCGGTCTGCGCGGCGGCCATAACGACACACCAGTCTAGGTGCAGCCCGTAGGGGTCGAGCACGCACAGTGCCCGAGCGTAGGCGCTATACCGGACCCGGGGCAGCACATCCCTGGGGAGCACCACATTGCAGTCACCGACGTGAACGGTGACGCGAGGGTCGTCGTGCGCAAGCTGCCGGAGCAGCGTAGCCTTGCGCCTATCGAGTTCCACGAAGTGCAGCTCGTCGAATGGCGGCTTCACGTCGATGGCCCTCAACGGGCTGCCGTGCACTATCTGCCCGGTCTCGCGCGCCTGGGCGCGACCGGCACCAGCGAAACCGTCGATGTACACAAGGCGGAACCCGTGGGCCGTTGTGATCGTGGCGAATGCGGCAGCGTACTTCGAGATGATGTCGTGCTTCTTCTCCGACCACGGGCCGATACTGTCATAGGTGGACAGGTCTACATCCCGCGAGTTGGGCATGTCTCGGTGTCGCCCCTTCGGCCCCGCGTACGCACGTCGGCGCGAGTCGTGGTGTCGCCATGTGATTCTGACGAGGCGGGCTAGCCCCCTCCCAGAACAGCCGGCGCGCTGGGGCCGCGCGCCCTGGCGGCGCGTACGGGCAGGCGCCTGGCCCACACACACACCCGGCACGGATCGGCCGTCACGACGAGAAGTACACTACGTCCCCCGGCCCTGCGACCGAGCCGTCACGGATCTCGTAGGGCTTGCCGGTGTAGGGGTCGGCAGGCGAGTCTGAAAGGTAGGGGCCGGCGTAGCCCTCCGGCCCGCTCCGGGCCGTCAGGTCCGACACTGACTGAGCCGTCCTGCCCGTGTCGCGCTTGAAGGCGTCCAGGGCCTCGATCAAGAGGAGTACATCCTCGCACTTGCGCGCCGCGTTGCCCGTTAGGGGGACGAGCGGGCCGGCCCCCTCCGGGTACACCTGATAGCCGATGAGTGTGAGCTTCCCGCCGGGAAGCGGAGTGATGCACACGCGCCGGCGCCCGCCGGGCTGCTGCGTCAAGACGACGTCCGACTCGACCTCCACCTCGGTCCAGCCCGCGAGCGCCGCCCTATACCACCGCTCGATGTCCGACGGAGATGCGACCGACACGAGAGACGCCACGTAGCCGCTCTCGAGCGGCGCCGACTCGCCTTGCGCCGGTTCGAGTTGCATCGCCCCGACTGCACCGGGGTACGCGGGCAGACCGTAGTACTGCAGCAGCCCGCGCGTCCGAGTGTCGAGTCTGAGCCTGTAGGCGTACCCGCCACCAACCATCAGCTCGAGCACGCGTCCGGGCTCCAGGTCTTCCGCCGTGATCTCGTTGGCCGGGGCTCCGTCCAGAGTGCATGCGACCGTGGGTGTGTCGCGCGGCAGCCGGGGCCCAGCCGTGCCGCCCGTCGTCGCCGACCTCTGGCACGCGCAGAGGAGCGAGGCAATGCAGGCCGCCAGGATCGCGAGCACGCGGCTTGGCCGGCGCGACGCCGGCGCTCCCAGTCGGGTGCAAGCCATCACTCAGCCCTCACAAGCTCCAAGAGCGTCCTCACCGTCAAGTCGGGCCTCACCGTCGCGTCGGGAGGGAGGGCCCTGCCCTCCCGGTTGAGCCAGGCCGTCCGGATGCCGAGCGCGGCCGCGCCACATACGTCAGCCCGGTAGGAGTCGCCGACATGCAGCGTCCGCCGCGGGCTGGTGCCCGTCCGCTCGAGCGCGATCTCGAAAGGGCGCGGATGCGGCTTGTATGCGCGGGCGTCCTCCGAGGTCACCACATTAGCCCCGCCAAGCCCCGCGCGTTCGAGGGAGGCCAGCAGACTATCCCTGTCGCGGTTCGACACAAAGCACACCGGCACCGGAGCCTCCGCGATGAAGTCGGCCGTATCCGGTAAGGGCACGGCGCGCCGGGCGTAGGCTGTGATGGCGTCTGCCCAGGCAGCCACCTCGAACCGAATCCCATAGTGGGCAACCGTGTCCTCGATGGACTGCGCCAGCAGTTCGGCGCAGAGCCTGTACCGATCGTCGAATGAGAGGTCGCACAACTCAAACCACCGGTCGGCCCACCACATTTCGATATCCGCCACTGTCGCCGTGCCGCCCGAGGCGTCGGCCATCTGGCGGCACGCCGTCTCCAGCAGGGGGACGTCCTCCGCAAGCGCTGTGCCATCAACATCGAGCAGGATGGCGTCCAGCTCCTTGGCCGACAATGGCAGCGACAGAAGGCTCAACCGCTCACCTCACGGTAGGAGGGACGCGGCGTCGGCGTCCAGGTACAAAACACAACGCTCCGGAGCTTCCCGCAAGAACGAGGCGGGGCAGCCCTGTCCGATCTCGCCCAGGAGGGCCCCCTTCACGGCCGGCGCCTTCTTCCTGCCTGTCGCCAGCAGCGTGATCGACCGCGAGTCGAGGATGGTGTCGATGCCGACGGTGATGGCCTTGGTCGGCATCAGATCCTCTGCCCGAGGGAAGTAGATCCTGTTCGCCTCGACAGTGCTGGGCGCGAGGTCGATCACGTGAGTCCTGCTCCGGGGCAGGCCGGCCTCGTTGAAGGCGATGTGACCGTCGACCCCGATGCCCAGGAATGCGTAGTCGATCCCCCCGCAGTCGGCGATCTGGCGCTCGTAGGCGGCGCAGGCGGCTGCCTCGGTCGGGGCGAGCGAGTCCGGGCCAAAGACGTTCTCACGCGACACGTCGACCCAGTCGTACAGGTGGACGCGCATGAAGTAGGCGTACGACTGGTCGCTCCAGGGGGGGAGGCGCCAGTACTCGTCGAGGTTGAAGCAGCGCACATGCCGCCACGACGGCTCGGCACCGCCGGGTGCACGGCGCCGGTGTTGGCTGACCAGTGCGGCGTAGACTCGCTCCGGCGTCGCGCCGGTCGGGAACATGAGCGTGCAGTCGGGCTTCTCGCGGATGACCGCGAGGATCTTCTCGCAGATCGCGGCCGCCAGCTCGTCTTGCTGACCGACAATCACCCGCATGCCGGCGGCGGGCCGTTCCGACAGGCTCATACCCGATCCCCTCCGTCATGTGCCCCCGTCGCCCTGACCAGGAGACGCGGCAAGATGTCGCCCGCGCTGCCTTGGAAGCTCCACCGCGCAAGCTCAGTCAGCGCTGTCGGCTCGGCGTTGACCTCGACGACCGACGCTCCTCGCCGGAGAGCCTCGAAGGGCAGGGATGCGGCGGGCTGCACCTGCAGCGAGCTACCTATGCACACGAACGCGTCGCATCTCTCCGCGGCGCTGAAGGCTCTGTCGAGCACATCCGGGTCGAGTGGCTCGCCGAACCATGTTACCGCGGGCCGCAAGAGCGCTCCACAAGCGGGGCAGTCGGTCTCGAGACGCGGATCCGCTCCGTCGTCGGCCACCTCGAACTCGCAGCGGACGCAGACCGTGCGGAAAGCATTCCCATGCAGCTCCATCGGGGCCGCGCTGCCGGCTCGCTGGTGCAGGTTGTCGATGTTCTGCGTGATGAGCGCAAGCCGCGGTCCGACCGCGGCCCCCAGCGCCGCGAGTGCGCGATGGGCCGCGTTCGGCTCACACCGGCGCATACACTGCCTGCGCTCGTTGTACCACTCCCACACCAGACCGGGATCGCGCCGGAACGCCTCCATGGTCGCGAGATCCTCGGCGCGGTGGTTGCGCCACAGCCCCCCGGCGCCGCGATAGGTCGGGATCCCGCTCTCAGCGGACACCCCGGCGCCCGTGAAGGCCACAATGCTCTCCGCGGACGCCAGCGCATCCGCGGCCTGCGTGAGATCCTCGCTTGCCATCTGCCGTGCACCAAAACAACGGGCTGCGCTATGGGCCCTCTGTGGGCCTGCCGTCAAGGTCGGCAAGCCCACAGAGCTGTCGCGTATGGGGGAGCCTACTCAGCCGCGCGCTCTATCTTGATCTTCCAGTCGCGTAGGACCGCTTTGCCCTCCGGCCCCTCCCGGGTGAGGTTGAGGGTGGCTTCGCCGCTCACGACCACCCAGGTCCCGGTATCGACCTTCAGCGTGCACTTGATCTCGCCCGTCGCCTTCCCTCCCTCCGCCTCGCCCTCGAATGTCATCTCCCACACGATCGTCGCGATCGTGCCCTCCAGTGACTCGAGGGTTCCCTTGACGTGCCCCTTCTCGCTCCGCTCTATCGCGCTCATGTCTATCAGCGACGGCGGATCCTCGGCATCGATCTCCCAGGTCTCGCCGACGGCCGTTTCCTTCGCGGGCAGCCAGAGGTCGTGAAGCTCGAGTTGCAGCACCACAAGCGTGTCCGCGTTGTTCATCGATGGCGCGGGGAAGGGCTTAGTGGCCTCCGAGAGCCGGCCGTCGGGGCCGTAGATTCCCTCCGCGGGGAAGCCCACGAAGGTGCATGGGAGCTTCTGCCCCGAGATGTCGACCGATGCCGAGTCCACTGTCACCTGCCGGGTGATCTTGCCCTCCCCAACAGCCGTGACGGCCCACTTGTACTCGGCAGCGTAGTCCACCACAAGACCGGCCGCTTGAGGGACGTCCAAGGTCCCCTCGATGGTCGCCTTGTAAGCGATCGGGTCGCCGACCGGTGGGGCGTAGGTTAGGTTCACGCTCTGGGCGGCAGCCGCCGTGCACAGGATCGCGGCAAGTAGTGCAGCAGTCATCCACCTCATCCGACACACAACCTTTCGTTGTCGATCCTACCGGACACACCGTTCCCCGTTCGCCGGGAAGGCGGCCCACGCCTTGTAGAGACGACCGCGGCAGCCGATGGTGGCGCGGGGGACAGCGTTCACAGGCCGCGAAGCACCAGCGACGCGTTGCTGCCGCCGATACCGGCTGAGTTGGTGAGAACGGTGTTGATCGGAAACGGCCTGGCATTGACGGGGACATGGTCCAGGTCGCACTCAGGGTCGGGATCCGTCAGTCCGAGGGTGGGCGGGGCCTGGTTGCGCTCGATGGCGAGGACGCTGGCGATGAACTCGATCGCCCCGGCCGCGCCCATCAGATGCCCGCACGCACCCTTGATCGACGTGACGGGAATCTCGTAGGCACGCGCGCCCAACACATCCTTCACCGCCCTCACCTCGGTCACGTCGTGGTAGAGCGTGGCGGTACCGTGGGCGTTGACGTAGTCGATCTCGCCGGGCGCGACGCGCGCGTCGGCAAGCGCGCGCTCGATCGCAAGGCGGATGCCCTCGCCTTCTTTGTCGGGCGCGGTGAGGTGGTAGGCGTTGTTGGTGTCGGCGTGGCCAAGGATCTCCGCCCTGGGCTGGGCCCCCCGCGCGCGCGCCCGGTCCTCACTCTCCACGACAACGGCCGCGGCTCCCTCAGAGAAGATCGTCCCCGAACGGGCCTTGTCGAACGGCCTGCAGGTGTCGGTCGAGACGGTCCGCAGGATCGACAGGCCGGCAAGAACGTACAGACTCAGCGCGTCGTAGCCCGCCGCAATGGCGATATCCGTGCGACCGCTGCGGATCCAGCCCGCCGCCAGGCCGATGGCGCTTGTACCAGACGCGCACGACATCGACAGGGTCAGGGAGGGTCCCCGCAGGTGGAGGCCCTCGACGAGCATCCTGAGCCCAGCGTCGAAAAGCAGCGGCGGCAGGGGCGGCACATCGGCGGGCCCGACAGCGTCGAGCGCCGCGGCGCCTGCGAAGTTCGTTGACAGCACGCACCCGGCGTCGGTACCCCACCCCGTGGCCGGGTCGAGACCGGCGGCGCGTAGGGCCTCGTCGACCGCGGCGCCCAGGAAGCGCAGGTCGGGCGTAGCGGCGGAGACCGGGGGTGTCCACGCTGGTAGGGACGGCACCGTCTTGACCTCGCCGGCAAGCGGGTTGCGCAGGCCTTGGGTGGGGAAGCGCCGCACCTCGGAGAGCCCGCATTCACCGGCGAACAGCCGGTCCTCGAACTCAGGCACAGACACTCCGAGCGGTGTGACGCATCCCATGCCTGTGACGAGCGCGCGCGGCAAACTTCCGCCTCCTGGCGGCGGGCGGCCATACCCCGCCCTCACGGAACTGACGCCCGAGCCGGCGGCGAGTTCCCGGGCGCCGGCTGTCGGTCGACCGATCCACTGAGACAAACCGGCCTGTCAAAGCGTCTTACGGGATGGTGAGGTTACGCGCGTCGCCTCGCCGACGCAAGGCGACAGGGTCGGTGTGTCTGTCATGAGGCCAATGCTCACGGTGACGCTGGTCGGCCTGGGTGCGACGCTCATGCTCATGGGCTGCCAGGCCGGCGCGGTGGATACGACCGGTGGGATAGGGCTCACGGGGTTCGTGGGCCTGGAGTTCGCGCCGCAGCAGACCGGAGATGGCGCTCCTCAGGCGGCTCCGGTCGCCGTCTGGCTCGCCCCACAGCCGGTTACTGCCGGAACGGGTGGCCAGGAGGTGAGCGCCTTCCCGGGGGCCATCGTCGAGCTTCGCTCGGGTGGCGTGCTGATCGGTCGCACCGGGACCAGTCTCGCTGGCGTGTGGGAGTTCCCGCTGAGGGCGGAGTCGGCAGCCGATCTGACGATGCTGACGCCGACAGGTCTCTTCGATGCGCTGGCGCCGGTCAGGGTCACATCCGATGAGCGTGTCGTGTTGTCGGGGGAGCGGCACCAACGTTGGCCGGAGGTGCCTCGTAGGATCCTCGCCGAAGACATCCTCAGCGGCATGTCGGTAGTGATCGAGGGGGCAACTCAGCCATGAACGGCGTCGCGCGCGGCCTGGCGCGCTTGCTCTGTATCGCGGCACTCCTCGCCACATCTCTGGCACTGTGTCTCGCCGCGGGCTGCGGGGCGCAGCCGGCCGGCGGGTCGGCCCCGGACAACGGCCAGGGCGGAACCCAGCCCTCGGCTCGGTTCGGCATCCTGGAGGTCCGCATCCCTTGGCCGGGTGCGGGGCAGACCGATGGATCGCCGGGCACTGTCGCGGGTGTGCGGATGATCCCCGCGGACACCGCAGTCCTGCGGATCACCATCTCGGGTGAAGGTATGGAGCCAGTTCACACAGACATCACCGAAGCCGACGCCGTGAGCGGGATCGTCACCCGCAGGATCCCCGTTCCCGTGGGCAGCGCGCGTGTAGTGGAGATACGCGCCCTAGACAGCAACGGCGCCACGATCGCGGCGGGCCAGACAACCGTCGACATCGTCGCCGGGCAGGTCGCCCGGTCGCGTGTGGTCCTCGTCGCGAACGACGGCACCCGGCCGCCTGTCACGGTCACGTCCCACACCTACTACCTGACCATGTTCCAAGGCAACTTCCAGCCGACTGCGGCCCCCGTTCAGCCGGCCCACACAGGCACGGCCACGGCGCGGCAGGTTCCCGCCGGTCCCGACCTGCCCGACAACGCTCTCGCGGCCACTGTGACGCTCGACTTCTTCGACGAACTGGAGAATGGCGACCGACCGGTGGTCGCGACGATCATCATCCACAACACCGTCGAGCTGTGGATCGTCCGTGGGTTTTACCAAGGCCCGATGCAGGACGAGCTGACATTCGACACCAGCGTTCAGAACGACTTCATAGTGTCGCCGGGGGGCTTCACGAACCAGTTCCAAGGTTCTCTGATCGACACCGATATCCTGATCGGGCCCATCCTCGACCCGATCATCGGACCCGGGGACATGATCATCGGGTTCGACGGTCCGGACCCCATCGGCGGGGACCCTATCAATGGCAGCATCGACGTCGGCGCCGGGCCCCTCCACACGTTGATCGGCGACTTCGACGGGGAGCTGGTCTTCTAGGTACCGATCTACCTTAGCAGCCATCTGAAAAGCCGCGTCGCGACGCCGACCACCACGGCGAAGCCGACGATGACCAGCAGCTCCGTCAGGCCCAGCGGGCCGCACCCTATGCCGACTGCCGGGACCATCGCGAGCCGCTCCTTTCCATGGACCACGGATGAACGCTTCGGCCGCTCGGGCCTTTCGCCCTCCGTCGGACCTGAGCCGTGAGCCCGAGTACTGAGCTTGACGAAGGACGAGGGAGAGCGTGACGAAGGGCCGGCTCAGGACAAGCGGGTGCAGGGGCCGCCGGCTGTTGACTCACTCAAGAGCCAGGGACAACACCCCCGGCCCGTCGGGCAGCACGTGGCGGTCGCCCCGGCGGCCCTCTACCGTGATGCCGCCGGCGTCGCACACCAGGTGCACCCGCGCCGCGTCCTCATCCACGACGAGCTCGAAGTCGCCATTCTCCGCGTAGACAGACAGAACCGTCTCGCCGCGCCACTCGATCACGACTGGGCGCGCGCTTGGTTTCACGAGCGAAGTGGGCGGGGCGGTACCCTCGGCCGCCAAGATGAAGGGCTTGGGCCCACCGGATTGCGGCTTCAGCGACTGGCCCGTGTTTTCGCATACCGTCACGTACCGGATGGAGTACGCGCGCGCCTCCCGGATGGGCCTGCCGTCGAGCGACAGGGCGATCGCGGCGAAGGTCCGGCTGGGTGAAGTCACATCAAGCGGGTCTACGCCCACCGAGCCCAGGTCGGGGTTGTTGCAGGCCACCGCCACGGTGTATTCCCCCCGGACCGAGAGCGCGCCGGCCGCAGTGTTGCGGACGATCTGACCCGTGTCCGACACGAGCCGACCTGTCGACAGCGCCGCGTGGGAGATGTGCTTGGGCCCCAGCGATCCGAGCGCGTCGAACGCGGCGCTCGTGGCCAGCCAGGGGTCGATCACACCGAAGGCCCATGTGTGCGTGCCCTGGTGATAGAAGCCGAGCGCGGCCGCGCCGTCATCCGAGACGCCGATCGGCACGCAGCCGCCGGCCCTGATCGCCGGCACGCTATACAGTCGGTCGCTCCACACCAGAGACTGCCCCGCATCGCGAGCGAAGCCGTCGAACTTGAGCGTCTTCGGTTTCTCCGGCTTCGTGCGAGCGACCGAGAGCCCGGAAGCTTCCGCGGGACTGTCCACAGACAGCGTCCCACACAGGTCCGATCGGCGCACCTCGTTCCACAGAAGCCGCCCGCTGCCGCTCACGCGGGTCGTCGCGCTTCTGCCGGACGCAACAGTGAGGGTAGCCGGCTCGCGCTGAGGGTGCGTTACCCCGTAGTCGCGCTCCAGCCTCGTGACATAGGACAAGGCCAGCAGCGGCGTGCCGTAGTCCCAGTAGCTGTACAGGTCCACCGGCGAGTAGGCGACGCGCACGCTTGTCGTGGCTTCCTGAACGCCGCCGTCGAGGTACAGGCGCGCGGCGTAGGCGAGCAACCCCCAGCGCGCGCTGTCCGCGTGGATGTCGAACGGGTCGAGCGGAGGGTCGTTGTCAGCGCCGTAGGTGAACGCGAGAGCGCAGTCGATCCCCTGATGCGCGCAGTACGCGGCCACCTCCACGGGCCCGGCGGCGCGCCACTCATTCGGCCAGCAGTGTGACCACTCGCGCAGCACGAGCGGCTTGCCGTAAACGCGCGCGGCGGCCACGGCGGGGCCGACCGTGTACTCGCCGTAGCCCCTCAGCGGCGGTCGGTCGGAGTACCAGTACGGTGGGACCCAGTCGCCGCCATTCGAGAAGGCCGGATGATCCCAGTAGAAGTTGGTGCCCACGAAGTCCACCGACTCGGCCATGGCGGCGTGGTCCGGCGGCTGGTCGAGCGATCCGACCGCGCCGATCGGCACTCGCACGCCGACGCCCCGCAGGAACTCCCGCATGTCCGCGAGGAACGTGCGCTGCAGGTCGCCATAGAACCTCGCCGCGTCGTTCATCCGCGCCGCGCCGGACAGGCCCTCGTTCGGCATCGGCTCGGAAGGCGGCAAGAGTCGCAGGCGCGGGATGTCCAGATTCCCGAGTTCCAGGTTCTCACGGTCGAGCAGCGGGCACTTGCCGGTGTTGGGGTCCGTCCACGCTCTACGCAGAGCCTCCGTGGTCTTGTACTTGTCCTGCAGCCAGGCATTCCAGAGCCGGCCCATGGTTTGCCGGTACGGGCTCCTCATGCCGGGCACATCGACGCGCCTGATGAAGAGCCCGTTCTCGTCATAGATCTCCACCAAGGCGACGGTGGGATCCTGAGCATACGGTCGGCCCGTGTACCGGTTCACGTGGCGCGCCAGGAGCTTCTCGGCGTAGTCCTTGACGAGCAGCTTTAGATCCTCGCCGACGATCACGTACGGCTTGGCGCCGCGACCCAGGTCCGGCCCTCGGACGATGCCGTCCGCCTCACCGAACAACCGGTAGTCTAGGAGGTCGATGTACACGTAGATGCCGACCGCGCCCAGCTTGGCGATCCAGCGGTCGAGCCGCTCGAGCTTTGCCGCCGTGAACAGGTCGAGCTCGTCTCGCTCGCCGCCCAGGATCCCGTCCGGCCCGTCGAAATGGTGCAGCCTCACGATGTTGAGGCCGGCCGCGCGGACCACGTCGATCATGCGATCCATCGTGTCGTTGTCGACGAACAGCGCGGCCTTGGCAACGTTCACGCCGAAGAAGCGCGCCCGGCTGCCATCCTCGAACGCGAGCCGCCCGTCCGGGCCCACGGTCAGGAACCCGTGGCGGCCGGCTGGGCCCGACCCCGCGCTCAGGTCGAGACACGAGGAATAGGGGAACCGCTGGGTCGCGACACTCGTCGGGAGGAACCGCTCGGGGTCGAGGCTCGCGCTGCGATCGGGTGGAGCCGACTGGAACCCCGCGAGGATGACCATCAACGCGAGCGCACCCACACAAGCGATGGCGGCTTGGCCGCCTCGCCGAATCCCCGGGTGCGCCGCCGATGTCAACGTCATCTGGCCTGTGACAACTGGTCGGCGGTGATGAACTCGTAGCCCTGCGCGCGAAGCGCGTCGATCAGCAGCGGCAGGACGAACACCGTCTTGTCTTCACCGTTGTGCAGCAGGACGATGTCGTGTGGTTCGCGCAGGGCGTTCGCCACGATGTCCTCGGGCGGGAGCTCCATCTGGCCCCACGTGTTGTAGATCCCGTCATCCAGTGCCACAAGGCCGGCCTTGCGGATGATCTGGCGCACGATCGTGTTGACGTTGCCGCCCGGACATCTGAAGTACCGGACGCGGGCGTCGGTTGCGGCGCCCGACGCCAGGATGTTCTGTATGAGCACTACGCTGGAGTTGACCTCCTGATCGACCTCGCCGGGGAGCAGCTTCTCGAGGTCGCGGTGCGAGTAGGAGTGGCTGCCGATGACATGCCCGTCCGCGTGAATCCTGCGGACAAGATCGGGCATGAGCTCGCATTGGCGGCCTACGAGGAAGAAGCTGGCTTTGACCTGCCTCGCACTGAGAGTGTCGAGGATCTCCGGCGTGACGGTCGCGTTCGGGCCGTCGTCGAAGAACAGCGCCACTCGCTTGCCGGACGGCACCGGGCCGTGGGAGTCGGGGGTGTTGGGATCCTGGAGATCGGTCCTGGCCTCCAGCTCACGGAAGCCCGGCTGTTCCGCGCTAGGCTGGACGACCGCACTGCCGGTCGCCAGGCTCTGGAGCGCCTCCACCCAGGTCAGATCGAGCCTGGGATTGGTAAGGAAGGCCCGGAGCAGGCGCCTGCAGTTCGCCTCGGTCGGCGTGTCCACCCGGGAGGCCGGTGCGTCGAGCGCCGTCACGGTCACGGTCGCCGTCGACGCCACCGGGGCGGTCGGCCCGGCGCTCACCGCCGCCTGCAACGTGTGCGTGCCCGGGGGCACGCGAGTAGTGTCCCAGATAATGCGGTACGGCGGCGAGTCCGTGCCCGCGAGAAGCTTCCCGTCCACGGCGACGCTCACGTACGGCTTCGCGCCGCCGATGCCCTTCGGCACCACAACGTGCACTACGGCCTGACCGGCGACGGGCGCCCCGTTACACGGGGAGGCGAACACGGGTGATGTGACGGCCTGCGGCCTGGCGGGGTCCCAGCGCGGGATGGCCGCGCTTCCTCGGTGTGTCACCCGCGGGGCGGCGAGGCGGATGGCGCCCGTGTCTGTGTCCAGTCGTGCCTGGTAGTCCGCGAGCGCTTGGCGCGCGGCCGGCGACGCCTGGGTCAGATCGCCCAGCCAAGCCAGCCGCTCGGCCATGAGCGCTCCGACGAGCACAGGGTCGGCCCCGGAGGCGCGAGCCTGGGCCTCCAGGTCGCGCGAGCCGCCGGCATCCTGAGCGCAGACCGCGGCGAAGAGCCGAAGCGCCTCGAGCGACCTAGCGTCGCGACCGACCACGGACATCGCGTCCCCAAGAAGCTGGTCGGCAAGGCCGTACTGGCCCAGCCCGATCTGAACGTAGGCGGAGCCGACCAGCGCTTCGGGTATCGCCCCCGCCGCCGCGAACTCCGCCCCGGCCTGCGCCGCGTAGCGCGAGCCGGCGTGCACGTAGACGATGCCCAGTCCGAGATGGGGCACGGGGTCTGTCGGCGCCTCGGCCACGGCTTGATCGAAGTACTGCCTTGCGTGCTCCAGGTCGCCCAGGGCGAGGGCGTCACAGCCGCGCTGCAGGCTGCGCTCCAGGTCGCACCGAGCAGGTGAAGCGACCAGAGCAACGGCGGCCATCGACAGCACCACGACAAGCCGACGGCGACGAGCGGACATCAAGTACTCTCCCTTCGCCCGACCGGGCGGATGCCGCCCGCCATCCGCGCGCCCTGCGTGGCAATGAGCCCGGCGATGAAGCCGAGCGCACAAAGCCCCACAATGCGCGCGCCTACGATGATGGCGAACCGGACGAGCGGGCTGAGTCCCTTGGACGCCTCCGCGCCCGCCGCCTGCTCGTTACGGCGGGGAGGCGACTGGTCCTTCTGGTCGGCAGGAGGAGATTCGGTCTGTTCGGCGGGTTGAGGGCGCTCGTACAGCATGGGCTCGATCGGTTTGGCCCACGGATCGTCGGCTCTGAACAGAGGGGGGACCTCGAGACTGCCCACTCGTACCGCGTGCTCCGCCCCCCGCACCGTGTCAAGGGTGTACTTGAACACCAGGCCCAGGAGGACCACTCCGATGATGAAGACGACAATGCCCGCGAGCTTCCCAAGCGTGTCCACTGTGCGCTGGTCCCGCTCCACTGCGACTGTAAAGGCCGCCTCATTCTAGCCTGTCGCCGTCCCCGTTGTCACGGACGAAGCGCGCGGCGACCGGCGTCGCTGGGCCTGCGGGAGCCGGCACAAACCGCTTGACCGGCCCGATAGGGTGCCCCATAATCCCCGCACTAGCGCAGGTGGGCCGGTGCGCACAGAACCGTTATGCAACGGCCCGGATCGAAGGCGGGCCTGAGGGCCCCTGAGCCCAGCAGCGCAGCCCAGATGGGCTGGCGCTGGTGGGTGTTTGTCTGTTTCTGAGCTGCATTGCCCGACTGTACGGGTCGGGACAACGTTCCGCCCAGGGAGCGACGCAGGTCCATGCTGGCGCCGGAAACCAGGAGCTATGCGAAGATCCGTGTGGTCGGGATCGGGGGCGGCGGAAGTAACGCCGTGAACCGGATGATCGAGATGGGGGTCGAGGGCGTAGAGTTCCTGGCCATCAACACCGATGCGCAGGCCCTGGATATCTCCCTCGCACCGCAGAAGCTGCAGATCGGCGCGGACGTAACAAAGGGCCTGGGCGCCGGCGGCGACCCGGAACTCGGCAAACAGAGCGCGGAGGAGTCCAAGGAGGAGATCCGCCGCGCGCTCGACGGATGCGAGATGGTGTTCGTCACCTGTGGCATGGGCGGCGGAACCGGAACAGGCGCGAGTTACGTCGTCGCGGAGATAGCCCGCAGCCTAGGCGCGCTGACGGTCGGAGTGGTTACCAAGCCGTTCGCCTATGAGGGCCAGCGCCGCACCCGGCAGGCCGAGCAGGGCATCGCCAGCCTGCGCCAGCACGTCGACTCGTTGATCGTCATCCCCAACGATCGCCTCCTCCAGGTGACTCAGAAACAAACCACGCTCGAGGACGCGTTCCGCTCCGCCGATGACGTCCTTCGCCAGGGCATCGAGGGCATCTCCGAGGTCATCGTGAAGACGGGCCTCATCAACCTCGACTTCGCCGACGTGCGAACCGTGCTCGCGAACTCCGGCACCACGCTGATGGGCATCGGCGTTGCGAGCGGCGAGGGGCGCTCGATCGAGGCGGCTCGGAAGGCTGTCTCGAGCCCGCTCCTCGAGACCACGATCGATGGAGCCACCAAGATACTGATGAACGTAACGGGCGGCCGCGACCTCACTCTGGCGGAGGTGCACGAGGCTGCGGAGGCCATCTCGGAGGCTGCCGGCACCGACCCCGATGATGTCTATTTCGGCGCCGTGGTCGACGAGGACATGAGCTCGACGCTGCGCATCACGGTCATCGCCACCGGTTTCGAGCGCGAGAGCGGGCCCGCGCCGCTTCGCGCGCCGGGCCGCGAGCGACAGGAGTCCGAAGCCGGCGCAACGCGCCTTCAGACCCCGCAGCGCGTGCCACCGGTTGGGTCGGCCGGGGCCGACCATACCGGCCGGAGCGCGATGCCCCAGCGGGCCACCCTCCGGACGACCGAGGGGCCTCCCGTTCAGGTCCGCATCCCGGAGGGCTCACCCGTGCGCGCCGCTACCGGGCCGCCCGTCACCCAGACCTACGAGGAAGAGCAGGCCGCGAGCCGTCAGGTCGGGCCTCCCCCGCCGCGGCTTGTCCCGCCGGAGCCACGTCCCGCCGCGGTGCCAGCAGAGAAACCCAAGGAAGACGAGCTCGACGTGCCGGCCTTCCTACGTAAGAAGACGTGATGCACGAGCTACTTCAGGCCGTAGGCCGTTTCACCGAAACCGTCATCACCAGCATGGGCTATCCCGGCATCGTGCTCCTCATGGGGATCGAGAGCGCCTGCATCCCACTGCCGTCCGAGTTGATAATGCCCTACTCGGGGTATCTAGTGTACAAAGGGCACTTCGGCCTGTGGGAGGCCGGCGTTGCCGGAGCCGCCGGATGCGTTGTGGGGTCGATCACAGCCTACTACCTGGGGGCGATAGGCGGCAGGCCCCTCGTGGAGCGGTATGGCCGCTATGTGCTCGTCTCGCGGAAGGACCTGGCCAGGGCCGACGCCTGGTTCGAGCGCTGGGGCCTCTGGGCCACGTTCATCGCGCGGTTGCTGCCTGTCATCAGGACCTTCATCTCGTTCCCGGCCGGCGTGGCGCGAGTCGCCATCGTGCCGTTCTCTGTGGTGACGTTCTTGGGGTCGCTGCCCTGGTGCACAGCGCTCGCCTGGGTAGGCATGAAGCTGGCCGAGCGCTGGCTGGACATAAAGACCTACTTCCACGGCGCTGATGTCGTGATCGGCGCCGCCCTGTTGCTAGGCGCTGTCTGGTGGGTCTGGCACGGGATCACTGAGCTGCGGCGTGAGGCCGCTGAGCCCGGCGAGCCGTCCGCTCCGGCGTAGCAGCCGAGGACGGGAGCTCCGCCGGGCGTGTCCCACGCGCGGTAGGTTATGGGCGCCGCGCAGTGGCATTACGGTACCAAGTTGGCGTCTGATACCGACAAGAAGGGGTCGAGTGACTTGCGGGCTGACCGCGTGTTGGTCGCGTCAGCCGATGTCTTGCTGCGTGAGCGGCTCGCGGGCTTCTGGCGTCTCCTCCCCGTCGATGCGTTGGAGGTCGAGTCTCCAGGCGAGGCGGCGGCCGCGGTGCAGTCGGGCACGCTCGACCTGGTGCTGGTCGACCAGGAGATGCTGGGCGCGATCCATGTAGACCCGGCCAAGCAGCTCGGTGACCCTCCGGTTGTCCTCCCCCTGCCGAGCCCGGACTCCCAGCCCGACCCGGAGCTGCTGCGCGAGGCCTGCGCGCTGCTTGACGCGCGCCGGCAACGCCAGGGCCGGCCCGGGCTGCTTGGCTGCATCGTGCTGAGCTCTGCGGAGGCGGAGCGCGACCGGACGGCTGCGGGGCTTCTTGTCGCCGCTCTGACCGGTCATTGCCCCGACCCGGTCGTTGCCACCGGCCGACAGGGACAGATTGTCTTCTGCAACGATGCCGCCGCGCGCCTTTGCGCGACGAGCCGAGAGGAGCTGCTGGGCACGCCGTTTGCCAGCGTGCTTGTCGTGGACGCGCCGGCCACCTTGCCCGTGTCCTCATCGCCTGGCGAGCGTCAGGTCAGGGTGCTCGAGGGCTCCGTCTACTGCGTCGCCACCGGCGCGATGGCGCTGGTCGAGGCCGTCACCGCCACTCACAGCGACGCGGCGGGCCGCCTGATCGGCACCGTGATCATGCTCCGAGACGTTACCGCAGTGCGCCAACTTGTCCGCGAACTCACCGACGCGAACCAGCGGCTGCAGGCCGTCAACGCTAGGCTCGAGGCCCTGTCGCATACTGACTCCCTGACCACGGTCCACAACCACCGGTTCTTTCATGAGCGCCTCAGGCAGGAGCAGGCCGCGGCCCGACGCTACGGCTACAACGTGTCCCTACTCATGCTGGACATCGACGACTTCAAGACCGTCAACGACACGTACGGCCATGTCACCGGCGACCGTGTGCTGAGGGCTGTCGCGCGCGCGCTCGAGACGGAGCTGCGCGAAACCGACGTGCTGTGCCGCTATGGCGGCGAGGAGTTCACCGTCATCCTGGGCCATACGCCGGCCTCGCAGGTACACGACGTGGCCGAGCGCTTGCGCCGAGCTGTCGGGCGACTCCACGAAGTGGACCCATCCGTCCCGAGCCCGGTCACGGCAAGCTTCGGTGGCGCCACGCTCAGGCCTGACGAGCGGCACGACAGCCTCATTGACCGAGCGGATGGGGCGCTGTACCGGGCGAAGCGCGCCGGCAAGAACAATGTCGTGGTCGACGACCGGTAGAGCGCACTCAGTCGCCCGACGGCCCCAGGCCCATGTGTTCCTCGAAGTACGCCGCGATACGCTCCATGCAGTCCGGCAGGCTCTCCTCCCGCAATGTGAGCCCATGGTTGTCGCGCGGGTAGACCATCAGGTCGAAGTACTTCCCGGCCTCGATCAGCCGCTGGATCATCCACGCGCAGTCCTGGAAGAGGACGTTATCGTCCTGCATCCCATGGACGATAAGCAGGTTCCCCTGCAGCCCGGCCGCGTGGTAGACCGGTGAGCAGGCTTCGTAGGCGGCCGGGTCGTCGTCGGGCCGCGTGAGTCGCGGTGCCGTGTACCCGTCCCAGTAGTTGCGCCAGTCCGTGACCGGCTTGAAGGAGACCCCCGTATGGAACACGCCGGGATGGTTGCACATGACCATGAGCACAAGGAACCCGCCGTAGCTGCCTCCCCAGATCCCGATCCGCTCAGGGTCCACGTACGGCAGACCCCTCATGTGATCCGCGCAACGCACCAGCTCCTCCGAGTCGATCACACCGAGAGACTTGTAGTAGCCGGTGAGGAACCGGTGCCCGTAGCCCGGTGAGGCGCGCAGGTCGAGCCCTACGCTTATGTAACCCATCTCGTTGGCCATCCACGTGTCCAGCAACTGGTAGCGGCCGAACGCGTCCTTCCCCTGGCCGGCGTACACGCAGGACAGCACTACCGGATACCTGAGCGACGGGTCGAAGCCCGCCGGCATGATCATCTTGCCGCGAAGCTCGTCGGTGCCGCCCGTTTTGCTGTAGGTGAACGGGAACGAGAACCTCTCCACGCGAGGCAGGACGACCCCCGAGAAGCGCTCGGTGGCTGAGTCCACAACGAGTGTCCGGCCGTCCGGGCCCGCCACGGTGTCCACGCGGAACAGTGTCGGCGGCCGCATCACGCGCGAGTGCACAGCGGCGATGCGCCGACCGTCGTCGGACACGGAGAACCACCGGTTGCCCTCGCCCGAGTCCACCGCCACGCGATCTCGCCCGTCCGGCTCGGCGCGCCACAGCGACAGGTCCCGCGGATCGGGCTCCCAGCTTGAGAAGACCAGGCACTCGCCGCGCCTGGGCACCGCGAACGAACCCAGGTCCGTCTCTGAGGGCGTCACCGGCTGGGGCTTGCCGCCCTCGATCGGCACGCGGTAGGCCCTGCTCCATCCGTCGCGCGCGCTGGCGAAATACAGATGCCGCCCATCGGGCGACGAGGCCACCGCGGTCCGCGCGAACCAGGGCAGCTCCGTCTCGTCTACGACGGCGACCGGGTGCTCGAGGTCGTCCGCCGGCGCCGCGACGACACGGTAGTCCCGGTACCACGGCCCTGTGTACGAAGCCACTACGTGCCGGCCGTCCCAGGTCCAGCCCAGAGCGTGCAGGATCAGCGCCTCGCCCGCGTCGCCGCTGATGGGTCCCTCGCCCGGAAGCTCGAGGGCGATGCGCCGCAGCAGGCCGCCGTCGGACGGCACGACACCCACGCGCCACTTGGCGAGCGGCTTGCCGACGTTGTTTCGCCTCAGCTCGTTGATCTTCACGCCGTCCGCGGGCGTGTAGTCGGGCATACGAACGGTCTCCCATTCAGACGTATCATGCACGCCGACCGCGAGCTGTGAGCCGTCGGGGCTCCAGGCATACTGGGACACGGCGACATTGGGCTGCCCGAAGAACGTTAGACGGCGCAGCGAGGGTCGTGCCGGGTCGAGCACCCACACATTGCTCTGCATCAGGAACGACACGCCGTCAGTACCCGGGACCGCCGCAAGGGAGTGAATGCCGCCGTTGCCGCGCACGAGAGCGGTGAGCCCGCCGCCCGACGGGTCGATGCGGTACAGATCGCCGCGGCAGACGAAGAACAGGCGGCCGCCCTCGTCTGACCAGATGTACTCGGTGATGCCGGCCCTGATCCGCTCGTCGTGCTCTACATCGGCGGGTACGCGCTTGTCGTCCTCAACGGGTGACGGTTCGATGTCCGCGGCCGACGTGGTCCGTGTGGGCGGCGCGTCAGGCGACGAGACCCAGATGTCCTGGAGCAGCCCGCCATCCTGGTTCCACAGAAACGCGAGCAAGGGTGCTGAGGGGCTCCAGAGCGGCATTGAGGGAGAGACCCCATACACCGGCGGCTGTGTGAACAGCTCGGCGAGGCGGAACTGCCCACGCGCGGTGGCTCTGACGAACTTGGGAACCGGTGACCCACTTGTCTGCATCTACCAAGACCTCCGACGGCCAAGCGCTCACGCGTGCGAGAGGTAGGTCGGTAGGTGTGGGGCGCCTGATGCGGCGAACACGGCCTCACCTTGGCCTCTGAGCACGACATCTCCGGACGGCACTCGCGGCGCGGACTCGTAGCGGCGCTTGCGCTCGCCTTGCCGGCCGCGTGGGCCGCCGCGCTGTACTTCCCCGGACTCGCGAGCCTACCTGCGACGGGTGGAGCGGCGTTGGCCGCGGTGGAAACCTGGCGCGCCGGCGTCTTCGCGCCCGGCGGACATCCGCTTCTGCCACTGCTGGGGCGCGCGCTTCTTGCTCTGCACGTCACAGACTCGGCCTGCCTCGCGGCAGGTCTCGCGGCCGCGCTTACGGCCGTCGCAGCGGCCCCCTTGACCGCGCTGGCGTGCCTCGAGAGCGTCCGCGCCGCCCGTGCGGAGAGCGGCTGGCACGCCCACTCACCCGGCACGGCCGACTGTCTCTGCGCCTCGATACTGGCGTGCGCGTGTGTCGCTTCGGCTGTCGCCCTTCGGCAGGCCACCCAGGGCGGTTGGACGGTGGCGGGGCTCGGCGTGGCGGCGGCGTTCCTGGCGGCTACGCAGCGGCGGCGGCGCATGGGGCGCCTCGATGCCGCCGGTGCGGTGATGCTGGGCCTTGCATGGGCCATCGGGCAGACTGGCGAGCCGGGGTTCCTTATCGTGCCGGTGGCCGGTCTCCTGCCGGTATGGTTCACCGCTCTCAGCCGGCCCCGCCGGGACGGTGTGGAAGCCCCCCGCGGCCGACTGGTGCCGGTCCTCTGTGTCGTTGGCGCCGCCGTGGTCGGCCTTGTGCCGTGGGTGGTCATGCCGGTTCTGTCGCATGGGAGCCAACCGGGCTCGGTTCCCGCGCCACAGCCGACCTCGCCGAACGCGGCTGCCGCCTACTTCTTCGCGTACCTCGTGGGCCCGGGGACGTTCAACGTCGGGGTTGACGCGGGCACGGTGGCCGCGCGGGACGGCGTGGCCCGGCTGGCCCGCGATCTCGGGCCGTGTGCCGTGGTCGGTGTCCTACTCGCCGCCGCGTGGGTGGTCGTGTTCCGCGGACCTTCGGGCGAGAACCCCAAGGGACGCGCTGTCTCTGCCGGCCTCTGGCCGGGGGCGCTACTGACGGTCGCGTGCTGGACGCTCGGGTGGTCGTACACCGGCTCGGATCGCGATGCCCGCCTCTCGCTGTGTCTGCTCGGGCTGTGCATGTGCGCGGCCGCAGGCTACGCCGTAGCCTCGGAGATGCTTCAACTTCGTTTCCCACGGGCGGTCGCGCCATTGCTTGCGGCGCTGGCGCTCGGTGTGGCGGCGTGGACGGCCCCGCGTATCTCGGCACAGTGGCGTGAGTCGTGCAGCGGGGCGGCCTATGCCTACGCCGTGGCGACACTGGCTCGCGCGCCCGAGGGCTGCGTATTCGAGCTTGGCGACGAGCTCGAACCCGTCGAGGAGCTGGCCTACCCACTGATCTATGGCCAGGAGGTGCTGGGGCTCAGGCCGGACGTGAGCGTGGTGGTGGCCGGCGGCACGCCCTCACCCCCGGCCCCTCTCCCTAGGGAGAGGGGTGCGCGAGCGGAGCGAGGGCGGGGCGAGGGCGGCCGGCTACACATCCGCTTCACCGACTGGCGGGCCGCTCGCGACGCCGGCTGGCCCGTCCACGCCGACGGTCATTTGCTGGCACTGGGTGCTGCGTCGAGCGGCGAGCCCGACACCGGCACCGCCGCAGCGGTCGCGGCAGGCGCGCTCTCTGGCGGCGCGTCGGCGGCAGAGGAGGCATTGCGGAGCAGGGCGACTCAGCCTAGCGCGCCCGAGGCCGGCATCGTGGCACAGGCCTGGGCCGATGAGGGTGAGTGGGGGCGCGCTCTCGCCTCTGCGCGTACAGCCATCGCGCTTGACCCGCTACGCCCCCAAGCATGGCGCGTCCTGGGCGAGGCCCTGCTCTACTTGGAGGGGACTGAGCCCGCTGAGGAGTGCCTGCGGGTGGCCGTGGCACTGTCGCGCAGACACCCGGACGAGCGCGCCGTCCGGCTGCTCGCACAGCTCAAGTCACCGTCAGGGGGCACCGAGTCAGGACCCGCCGGCTGACCCGGCCGCGCCGTGCGCGTCCTCACAGTACTCCGTTTCCTCTGGCACATCCGTGTCACTCTCGAACTCGATCCTATAGCCATCCGGGTCCGACAGGGAAGTGACCCACATCCCGTTCCCCACAAAGGGCCTCGAGGCCTGGATCCCGCGTGAGGTGACCTCGCGGTAGACGGCCAGGGCGTCTTGGCAGATGAAACAAACTGAGACGCCCTGGCCCAGTCTGCCCTCGGGCACCCAGGCGCCGTGCCCTTCCTTTCGTATCTCCTGAAGCATGAGAGCCGCGCCCCCGTGTTGAAGCCAGCACCATTGGAGCTTGCCCTCGGGTACCCATTTGCTCGTCATCTCGAAGCCGAGGCCGTCGACGTAATAAGGAACGGACTCCTCAATGTTCGACACTCTGAAGAACGGCACGGCTTGCTTGACGTTCGGTTCGGTCTTCGCCTCAAGGTCCATCGTCCGATCTCCTCAGTGAGTGACCCCATATCGCGAACTGATGCAAGTGGGCGCTAGGACCCGGCCGCTGACGCGGTACTGCCCGGCGCCGTCTGAGGGACGCCCGGGTGCAGCGGAATCGACCCATCCGCCGGGCCGAACTGAGTGGCGAGCAAGTAGACGGGCGAGTCCCTCATGAGCTGGTCGGCGCCGACAAGCACATCCGCGCGCGGCGTGTCGCGGCCCATCTTGAAGCTCTTCACGAGCCGCGACTCGCCCCTGATGTTCTCGTTGGTGATCTTCAGCTCGGTCTCGGACCCGGCAGACCCGGCCAGCCCGAGTCGGAGGTCCGAGGCGGAGCACGTGACCACGGCATCGAAGCGCACGGTCCACTTGGGGTCAGACGTCCCCTCGGCGGTCGCGATCAGCAGCGCGCCGCTCGCGGGATCCCACTCGATGCGCCCGAGTGTCTTGCCCTCAGTGATCTTGTAGTTGCGCAGCCAGACGTGCGCCTCATCCGGGCCGTTCGCCAGCCGCACACCCAGCTCCGCGGCGGACGACGAGACCTCGATGGTCACGTGCGACCCGACGAGGAACTGAGCTTCAACAACCTCTGGGTCGACCGGCAGGCGGCTCATCAGCTCGCGTGCCAGCTCGACGGCGACCGCCACCGGATCGGTGTCCTTGGTGAGCGTCAAGCTGGGAGTCCACTCGTAGCCGATGTCCGACAGCAGCACCATCTGCGGCTCGACTCGCACCTCCGCGTTGAACTGCGTTAGGGTGCCGGAGATCGCCCGATCGGCGTCGAGCTCGCCGGCGATCTTCGCCGCCTCTCCGTACGGCACCGGCCTGGCGGGGTTCAGCCCATGCCGCCTAATGGCCCGGTCCAGACGCTGGGCGTCCACGACCTCGATCTGCGGGTGGAGGCCCATCATCTGGGCGACGACGTCCGACATGCCGGCCTCGAGCGGCTGAAGCTCGGGCCGGTACGTCTGATTCGCGAACCTGAAGACGGCCACAGTGAAGTGCGCGGGCTCGGGCTGTTCCTCGGCAGGCGGCTCGTCGGCCCGGATGCGGCAGCAGAGGGCCGCGACAGACAGGAGCGTAAGGACGAGTGCGGCGCGCATCTTCACCGTGTACCGCCTCCCACAGGGCCTTGTCGTTATCGCGACGCTGCCCCCGGACAACCTCACCCCCGGTCCCCGGCCGCGCCAGGGAGCACCCCCTCTCCGCTAGCGGAGAGGGGAACGGCCGAAGGCCGGGGGGTGAGGTCGGCACCGGCGCAGCGTGCCGTACAGACAATGTAAAGCCTCAGCCTCTCGACGGTCCGCTCGTCCATCCTAGGCGGATCGTCATGCCAGCCCGCAGACGCAGCGCGTCCTACCCCAGCACGTCCTCCAGCACCTTCGCGTCGATTCGCTTGCAGAGCGCGACGCAGAGGTTGAGCGCAGCCTCATAGTCCGACGGCGCAATGAGCTGGTTGTGTGTGTGGATGTAGCGCGCCGGCACGCATAGCAGGAGGTACGGCACGCCGACCTTGTGTCTGTGAACGGCCGCGCCGTCCGAGCCCCCGAACTCGTAGAACGAGTCCTGGAATGGGATGCCCTCCTCCTCGGCGACCTTCCGCGCGAAGGCCCGCAGCTCCGGCGACGGGACGGCACCGCCCTCAGTGAAGATGATGGAGACGCCGAGCCCACACTTTTCGGAAGCTTCCTTCGGTTCGACGCCCGGCACGCCGCCGGTGATGCCTACCTCCAGGATGATGGCGATGTCCGGCTCGGTGCACCACGCCGTGACCTGGGCGCCCACCATCGACTTCTCCTCGCGCACGGTTCCCGCGGCGAAGATGGTGTTGGGGTGGTCGTCACCGACGCTGAGCGCGGTCTCAATGGCCAAAGCCACGCCCAGACGGTCGTCCCAGGCCTTGCCGAGGAGGAACTTGCCGCCGGCCATCTCCTCGAAGGTCGACAGGGGCACAATCGGGTCGCCGGGGAGGATGCCGAGTTCCTGGGTCACCTCGTCCTTCGAGGATGCACCGACGTCGAGGAACATGTCGCGGGCCTTGACCATCTCGTTCCGCTTGTCGCCTTGCAGGAGATGCGGCGGCTTGGCGCCGAGGACGGCGAGCACCTTGCCCTTGGAGCCCTTGACGACGAACCTCTGCGAGAGGAGCACTTGGTCGATCCAGCCGCCGACGGGGATCATGTAGATGAACCCCTCATCGGTGATCGTCTTCACGACGAAGCCGATCTCGTCCATATGACCCGCGAGCAGGATGCGCGGCCGGTCGGCGGCGCCGCGCTTCTCGACCGCGATCCCGCCGTGGCGGTCGCGATGGACTGTGCCGACACCGGCGAGCTGCTCCTCGACGATGGCCCTGATCTCGCCCTCGTGTCCGGCGATCCCGTGAGCCTCGGATAGACGCTTCAGAAGGTCCCTGCTACGATCGGTCATCTTCACATCCGCTCCGACAAGTCCATCAGAACACAGCCGCTCAGCAGCTTCGGGTAAAAGTAGGTGGCCTTGTGCGGCATTCGCTGCCCGGCGGCGCACACCTCGGCAAGGTCCTCGCTGGACGGAGCCTGCACCAGTACCGCCAAGTCGCACGCGCCGGCGCGCACAAGGCGCAGGGCTTCGTCAGCGCTACGCGTGTGGCTTACCCCCCCGGCGGCGTCGAGTTGGTCGTCGGTTAGCCCGAGCCCGTGGCGGATCAGAACTTCGTGCAGGAGTGTGAGCGGCTGCCTTCTGAGGGCCGGGTGCACAGAAGAGAGGACTGACTCACACCCCTCCGGCTTCTCGATCCGCACCAGGAAGGCTCCGGCGGTCGTGAGGAAGACGAAGGCCGGCACTCGGACTGATCCGCCCGCGCTGGCCGCGTCGAGCGCGGACAGCAGGCTCTCGCCGTCGGCGGCGTCGATGCGCTCGACAGACGCCCACACGGTGAGCCTGCTCAGGTCCGGCGACCCGCCGAGTCCGGAGAACACGCGATGGGTGCCGTACACGCGCAGGCCCGGGTCGCGGGTGCTGCTGAGGCACACGAGCGTCCGGGCACCCGCTCCGCCGCCGAGACGGCCCTTAGCGCGGACGTACTCCAGGGCCGCTGTGTACCGGTGATGGCCGTCGGCAATGATGACGGGCCCCCGCCGCAGTGCCTCGCAGGCGGCAGCGATCGCATCGCTGTCCACGACGCGGTTGACGCGGTGGACGCAGCCCTGGCCGTCCGTGCACACGAACACCGGATCGGAGGGGGCGGCATCGAGCGCCGCTCCGGCCTCATCGAGAGGGTCTGAGCACAAAGCGAAGATGGGCGAGAACACCGCGTCGGTGGCCTCCAGGAGCCGGATCCGGTCAGACAACGGCCCGGGGAAGACCGCCTCGTGGGGGAGCACCTCGTGCTCCTCAAAGGGCACCAGCCTGAGAGCCCCCATGATCCCGCGCCTCGTCCAACGCCCTCCGGTCCGAAGGTCGTCGAACTCGATGTCATAGGTGTAGAGCGCCGGGCACGGCTCGCGCCGCAGCACGCCTTCTCGGCGCCAGCGGCGCCAGGTCTCGGCCGCTAGCGCGTACGCCTCGGGGCCGAACTGTGTGCCGGGCGCCGGCTTCCCGAGAACGAGGTGTATCACGTGATACGGGGACGACGACGCCATCCGAGCCGCTTCGTCGGCGGGGATGACGTCGTACGGAGGAGCGAGGACGGCCTCCGAACCGCCGACCCTGTCGAAGTCATACGTCCAGCCCACGAAGGGCTCGAAGCCTGCCACTGCTAGCTCCGATCAGCCAGCGGCGGCACAGGCGGGAGGTCGACCAGGTGCACCGACCTCAGACATTCAAGGGCCGTCAACTCGTTCAACACGCCGGACGGCACATCGCCCTCCAGATTGAGCACCATGAGCTGCACGGGCTCGGACGCCGACTGGCCTACGTGCATCTGCGCGATGTTGATACCACGGCTGCCCAGAAGGGTGCCTACCTTCCCAATGACACCCGGCTGGTCGGGAGCCTCCAGCAGCAGCAGACGTCCTACTGGTTCGACGTCCACGCGGAACTCGTTTATGAGCACAACTCTCGGCTCGCCGCGGCCCCGGAGCGAACCCTCGACGACGAATGTGCCTTCATCGCACTCGGCCTCGGCGCGAACGAGGCTCTGGAACACGGGATGCTCGCCCACCTTCACCTCACTCACGGCGGCGCCTCGCTCGTTCGCGTAGATGATCGCGTTCACGTCGTTGATCTCGCCCGACACCACCCGGCGCAAGAGGCCGACGATGAACCTACGCGTAGCCATCGTGCAGTCGTAGGCGGCGACGCCGCCTGAGTAGGTGACGCGCACCGCCCTCAGACCGCCCTTGGCGAGGTGGGAGACGAGCAGACCCATGCGCTCGATCAGGGCGAGCCACGGCCGGAGCTCGGCGAACTCCTCGGGGATGATCATCGGCAAGTTCACCGCGTGTCGCGGGGGGCCGCCCTGGAGCACCTCGACGATCTGCTCGGCCACATCCATCGCCGCGCCTATCTGCGCCTCGGTCGTGGAGGCGCCGAGGTGCGGCGTGAGCACGGTGTTGGGCGCGTCCATCAGGGGGCTGTCCCAAGGCGGGGACGGCTCGGATGAGTACACGTCGATGGCCGCGCCGGCGAGACTGCCTTCCTTCAGCGCCGCCGCAAGCGCGGCCTCGTCGATGACCCCGCCGCGCGACGAGTTGACCACCCTGGCGGCCGGCTTCATGAGCGCGATCTCGCGCTCGCCGATCATGCCGCGAGTGGACTCCGTGAGTGGGACGTGGAGGCTGACGAAGTCCGCCTCGCGCAGCAGGTCGTCCAGCTCCTTCGGCTCGATGTCGAGCTGTCGGCAGCGGTCGTCGCTGAGCGCCAGGTCGTTCGCGATGACCCTCATCCCGAGCCCGCGCGCCATCCGTCCGACCTGGGAGCCCACCTTGCCGAGCCCAACCAGCCCGAGGACCTTGCCGCGCACCTCGTTGCCCAGGAGATCGCTGCGCTTCCAGTTGCGGCCTCGCATCCGCGAGTCGCCCTCGGGGATGCTCCGGGTGACGGCGAGCAGCAGCGCGATCGCGTGCTCGGCCGCGGCCCGCGTGTTGCCCTCCGGCGAGTTCACCACGACTATGCCCCGGGCCGAGGCTTCGCCCACGTCGATATTGTCGACACCGACTCCGGCGCGGCCGACGATCCTCAGGTGGGGCGCGGCGGCCAGCACCTTCGCCGTGACTCGCGAGGAGGAGCGGACAACGATCGCATCGACGTCCGCAGCGGCCCCGCAGAGCTCATCCTCGGAGAGTCCCGTTTTGACGGTGACCTCGCCCGCCTCGGCGAGCTTGTCGAGCCCCTCCTGCGCGATCGTGTCGCACACGAGTACCTTTGCATTCCTGGTGGCCGTCACTGGGTGCCTGCCCTACCTTCCCGCTGCGTCACACAGCGGCGCTAATGCGTCGCCCGACCGAGCACGCCCGCCGCGGCGGCCACGCCGGCTCCGGGCGGGAATGCCGTGTAGCCCTGCTCGCGCAGGACGATCTCGAGGCAAGCCAGCGCGCCCAGCATTTGGTACGGCTCGATGGGTCCAAGATGCGCGATCCGGAAGATGCGGCCCTTGAGGTCGGCCTGCCCTCCGGAGAAGACGATGCTGAAGCGCTTGGCGAGGTCCGAGCGGATCTTGTCCGGGTCGAGGCCGTCGGGGGGCAGGATCGCGGTGACTGCGTTGCTCGCGTGGGCCTCGTCGGAGAAGAGCTTCAGGCCCATCGCGGCCACCGCCACGCGGACCCCGGCGCCCATCGCCGTGTGTCTGTCGATGATCGCCTGGAGCCCATCCACCAGCAGAAGGTCGAGCGCCACGCGGAGGGCCCGCACCAGCGTAGTGGACGCGGTGTAGCTGGTCTGCCCCTTCTCGGCCGTCTTTCTCATCGCCGGCAAGTCGAAGTAGAACGTCGGGCTAGTGGCTGACTCGATCTCCTCCCAGCCGCGCGGCGACACCGCGACAAACGCGAGGCCCGGTGGGATCGCGAAGGCCTTCTGCGACCCCCCGACGGCGATGTCCGCGCCCCACTCATCCATGAGGAACTCGGTCGCCAGCAGGCCGGAGATGCAGTCGACGATCGTCAGCGCGCCGTGGCTCCGCGCGACCTCTAGCAGCTCCCGTGTCGGGTTCAGCACGCCCGTGGAGGTCTCGTTGTGCGTGAGAGCGACAGCCTTCACCGGCTTGGGGGCCGAGCGCAGCGCCTCATCGAGCGCGGCCGGATCGGCGGCCTTCCCCCACTCGAACTCCACGGGGGTGACCTCGCATCCGAAGCGTCTGGTTATGTTAGACCAGCGCTTACCGAATACGCCGATCTCGACGGTCACAACAGAATCGCCGGGCGAGAGTGCATTGGCGATCGCGGCCTCCATTCCGCCCGTGCCGCTGCAAGCGAGGATGATCACGTCGCCTTCGGTGCCGAAGGCCGTCTTGAGGCCGGCGGTGGACGCGTGAAAGGCGTCGGCGAACTCGGCGCCCCGATGTGAGATGGCCGGTTCGGACAACACACGGGCGATCGGGGGAGGCACCGGGGTGGGCCCCGGGATGAGGAGCAGATCGGTCTCGAAGCGGTTCATCGCGGTCTCTTCCGAGCGTGATGGGCCATCGCCAAACGGCGTTCCGGCGCCCTACTCCCGGCCGCCGGAGCCTCTAGTATACGCAGGAGCGATCGGAGCGCAAGGAGAGGCGCGGCTCGGCAGGGTCATTCCATTCTGCGGGCGCTGGCTAGTGCCGACCCGACCTCACCCCCCGGCCCTTCGTCCCTTCGCCACGCTCAGGGCTCAG
>Ga0315280_10000808_pt1 | contig 56696 bp, 45 predicted proteins | sample YL17G06_40_MG_FD_203697 | JGI IMG/M metagenome (GOLD analysis project Ga0315280, IMG submission 203697) | Sediment microbial communities from Yellowstone Lake, YNP, Wyoming, USA - YL17G06_40 | ecosystem: Environmental > Aquatic > Freshwater > Lake > Sediment | place: USA: Wyoming | collected... | reverse complement strand
CCGCCGGACAGAATTTTCCGTTTCGGGAAAAAGGATAATTATTGGGCGATGGGCGACACTGGACCCTGCGGACCCTGTTCTGAAATCCACTATGACATCGATTCTTCGCTGGAGGAAGGGACTCCCTCTGAGCTGATCGCGAAGGGGAGCGACCGGTTTTTAGAGCTGTGGAATCTGGTGTTCATGCAATTTTTTCAGGATGAGAAGGGAAACTTAAACCCTCTGCCGTCCCCGTCCATTGACACCGGGATGGGCCTCGAACGAATGGCCGCAGTTCTCCAGAAGAAAAAAAGCAATTTTGAGACTGACCTCTTCATGCCCTTGATTGAGACAATCTGCAATTTTTGTGGCCGTGAATATCCCTCCCAGGATGAAGGTGATGTTTCTATCCGCATTATCGCCGACCATATGAGAGCCCTCACGTTCTTGATCGGCGATGGAATCATGCCTTCGAATGAAGGCCGGGGATATGTCTTGCGGCGGCTGATTCGCCGCGCCTTCAGGCATGGGAATCTCCTGGGACTGGAGAAGCCATTCCTTTACAGACTGGTCGGGGGGGTGAGCGATATCATGAAGGAAGCCTATCCTGAGTTGCTCTCATTATCAAGTTACATTTCTAAAGTTTGCCTCTCTGAAGAGGAACGCTTTTCATTGACACTCTCATCTGGGCTTCGCTATTTCAATCAATTCATCGCAGAGGCTAAACAGGCGGGAGCAAGGCGTCTGTCTGGAGAAAAAATTTTCAAGCTCTATGACACATTTGGCTTTCCTCTGGATCTCACTCAGGAATTGGCCGCTGAGCGGAAGATGGCCGTGGATGAGAAAGGATTCTCGGAGGAGTTAGAAAAGCAGCGCCAGAGAGCCCGCCTCTCTTGGAAAGGAGATGTGCTGCAGAAAGAAAAAAAAATCTACCAAGAATTGAAAAATGTTCGGACTCAATTTGTGGGCTACAATAGAGTGCAGGTTCTGGAGGCAAAAGTCCTGGCCCTCGTCTCAAACAGCAAGCGCGTGATAGAGCTAAAAGAAGGAGAGTCGGGCGAAGTGGTCCTCGACCAAACTCCATTTTATGCCGAAGCCGGCGGCCAAGTAGGCGATACCGGCCTTCTCAAGAACCCCCATTTTTCAGCGCTGGTTGAAGACGCGTTTTACCCCTTTCCCGAAATAATCAGCCACAAGATAAGAATCCTTTCAGGGAAAATTAAAGTTGGGGATGGCGTTGAAGCGTCTCTGGACGTGGAGCGTCGCAAAGCCGTCAGCAGCAATCATACAGCCACTCATCTCCTTCATGCCTCGCTAAGGGAGATTCTGGGTGACCATGTAAAACAAGCAGGTTCTCTAGTTTCTCCAACCCGGCTCAGATTTGATTTTACGCACTATGCGCCCCTCACCAAAGAGGAAATCCAAAAAATTGAAGAACTCGTCAATGCCAAGATCAGAGAGAACATCGAAGTTGAAACTCAAGTGACAACGCTTGAAGAAGGAATTCAAGCAGGGGCCATGGCCATTTTCGAAGAGAAGTACGGCGAAAAAGTGAGAATGGTCACGATGCGTGACTTCAGCAAGGAGCTCTGTGGCGGAGTTCATGTCCAAGCCACCGGCCAAATTGGATTATTCAAGATTGTTTCCGAATCCAGTATTGCGGCCGGGATGCGGAGAATCGAAGCCTTGACCGCGGAAGAAGCCGTCAAGCATGTCCAAGAAATGGAGGATCTCATCCTTGAAGCCCAATCGGCCCTGAGTTCTCCAAGGAAAGAAATCTTGAATCAAATTGAAAAGTTAAAGAGTTCCCTCAAGGAAAAAGAAAAAGAAGTAAAAGGCTTAAGGCAAAAATTAGCTCATCAAAAATACCAAAAAGAAGAGCATCAAGTAAGAGAAATCAAAGGGGTCTCAGTGCTAACTCAGAAAGTGGAAGGAATGAACCCGGCCGAACTCAGAGAATTGGCGGATTCACTGAAACAGAAGCTAGGTTCTGGAGTTGTCATCTTGGGGACATCTTCCGACCAAAAGGCGTTTGTAGTTGTAGCCGTATCCAAAGACCTGACGAACCGCCTCCCAGCCAATCTCCTGATTCAACAGATTGCCCCGTTGGTCGGAGGGGGAGGGGGAGGCCGGCCAGATTTTGCTCAGGCTGGGGGGACAAAACCTGAGAACTTGGACCAAGCTCTAAGAAAAAGCTTAGCGGTGGTCGAGAAGATGCTTTAAACCATAAAGGCTTGTTAAAGCGCTATCTTAGTTATTTTAAAAGAGCTAAAAAATCACCCCTAAAGGGGATTGAAAAAAGAATCGCCTTTTGGCATGATAAAAAAAATGAAAAAACTCTCAGTTCTGTTGTTTATCACTGTAGGGTTTATTCTCTTTCCTTTCATCCTGGAACCTAAAGCAGAGAATTCCCAGAAAAAAATGTATGATCCGATTATTGCTGCAACCTCTCGGAAACACGATGTGCCCCCAGAGCTTGTCCATTCAATCATCCGCGAAGAGTCCAACTACGATTGCTTCGCCCTTTCACCCAAAGGGGCTATGGGACTGATGCAGTTGATGCCTGAGACTGCCAGAAATTATGGAGTGAAAAATGTTTTTGACCCCGCTCAAAATATTGAGGGCGGCATCAAATATCTGAAAGACCTCATCCAGCTCTTTGACCGAAAGACAAGCATGGTCTTGGCTGCTTACAATGCAGGCCAAGAGGCGATCAAAAAATTCGGAGGAATTCCTCCCTATCCCGAAACCAAAAATTATATCAAAAGAATCATGGCCACCTACACCAAAGCGAGCATCATGACCAGAACCGTCATCTATAAATTTTATGATGAGTCAGGGCACCCGGTTTTTACCAACAACCCCAACCTTTATCTCCTGAACAAAAAAAATTAAGCCCTAGGGTAAAATAGAGAGGGAACCTCAGAGATAGCCTTTAATCAGGAAGCTCTGGGGAACAATCTCATAAGTTGCAGGCAGCTTGCCCAATTGCTCTCCGTCCAATTCCAAGAGAACGTCCTCATTTTCTTCAGAGAGCGCTTCTATTTTCTTTCTCCGCTGGAGGGACACTTTAGAAATGGAAAGGTGAGACCCTAAGAATATTTTCCAGCCATGCCTGCAGAATTCTAAGAATTTCATTCCTTTGACCAAAACAATATCGAAAAGCCCGTCATCGAGCCTGGCGCCGGGTGCAATTTTCATCCCTTTGCCAAAAATCCTCCCATTGGCCACGACTCCTACTAAATATTCGGCATCGGGGATTTCCTCTCCGTCGAACTTGATTCTCAGCCGTTTGTTTCTGTAGTGGAGCATGGTCGAAACAAGGCACCTTATGTAAGAAGACGCTTTTCTCTCCAGCCTGTTTTGGTTGACTTTTCGGACGACCTCGCCGCCAATACCAAAGTCAGAAATGTTGAGGAAGTATCTTTCCTCATTTTCGCCCGAATAAGCCCTGTAAGTGACCTTTCCCACATCGATCAATGCCGAGGGAGCCTCTGTGATCACTTTCAAGGCACTTTTTAGCCCCTTAGGAATATTCAGACTTCGGGTGAAATCGCAGCCCGTGCCTGAAGGGACCATGCCCAGTGTTGTTTTGGGATTGATAATCTTTTTATCTTCATAGAAGCCGTTGGCGATTTCATTCATCGTGCCGTCGCCGCCGACTCCGATGATCATCTCAGCCCCGTTTTTGATGGCCGAGCGAGCGATTTCAATCGCCTGGAAGGGTTTTTCCGTGAATTCGTATCTGTATTCTTTAATGAAAGCTCGGATGGCTTCTTTGATTTCTCTCCATCTCTTCCGGGTTCGTCCCTGATCTGATTCAGGGTTGACGATGACTTGGGTCTTGAGGCGCATTTGTCACTCTCTGGGAAGCTTGCTGACCTAGTTTCTTCTTCCCGAATAAAGAGGCTCCGATGATTCCGCCCAATGCGCCCAGAGCTGCAAAGACAGCGGCTGATACAGCTAATCCGAACAGGAACCAAGAAATGGAGACTCCGGCAGTCCTTCTTTCCATCCAGGACTGCCAGCCGGAAGGCAGTTCTTCTGCGTACTGGGCTAGCCTTTTCATCAGACCTTGCACAAATTGAGCATTAAGGGCACGAAGAGGAATACTCAGGATAGCATCGACAACGGCTGCAACTATGCCCGTGAAGATTCCAACAATAGCGCCGTCCCCGGCGCTGAGGGAAAAAGGTGAATCTTTGGCCAGAAGATAAGAAGCCAGCATCGCGCCTCCGATAATCCAAAGGCAGCAAAGGCAGTTTAAGAGGGGAACACCTGAAAGGATTCCAGCGATTACCCCACCCACTAAAGCCGGCATGAACATTCCTGGTTTTTGGTTGTTCATCGTTCCTCCTTCTCGTTATCTTGTTTTATTCTATTTTGTTTTCGCTCTGAATTTCAAGAAATATTTTTATAAAGGAAGGATCTTTTTTCCGCGATAAAAGAGAGCTCTGGTAAGGAATTCGCTCGCGCTTAGATTTTTAACGCCATGAAAATTACGGCTTTCTCGGAGGACTCGCCCTGCGTCCTTAAAAAAGGAATAGGCCGAAATTATCAGGCTCAGGTCGGATGGTTGGAAAGCACGCTGCGTTTTCCCGGTAGCCGCAACCTTTAGGTTGCGCTTGGCAAGCCGCAGGCTAAAACGATCAGTTAGCCCGAATTCAAATTTTCTTCTTTTTGTTGTCTTTTTTTAGGCAAAGCTCTCTTAAAAGGTCTACTAAACCAGTGATGAAATAGAAAGGGAGAATGGTTCCCCAAAGGAATCCTGTGCCCAAACGGGCCAAATTTGGTGTATTCCACAGGTTCAAAAAGTTCCCTATCGTATCTGCAACTATGGGTAGGGAGATAAGAATAAGTATCTTTGTTTTTGGCAAAGAGACAGCTGAGAAACCACGAACAAAGGGATAAAGACAGACACCCAAAAGGAATCCCGAATAGATGCCGAGACATCTTCCGCAGACAGCTAAAGGATAGCCAAAAAAGAAAAAGGATCGAGAGGGAACCTGATGACAGATCGGGGAGAAAATTGCATAGACAAAGACATTCCAAGCTTTCGAATGGCTTTTAAGATAAGGGGCGAGAAAGATGGCACCGACCCAGATGAGAATTCCCACCAGCGTCAAAAAATAGATTAAAGAGATGAGCCTGCGTTCTCTCATCCTAGCAATAACTTTTCATTCTGAGGTAGGAGAGAGCGCCGATGAGAATCATGAAATTCAGGGTGGGCACCGACCAGGACATAAAAACCGAATACAGGTTTCTTCCCAAAAGGTCATAAAGGGAAAAGGCAATGACACAAAAATTAAGGCCGAGAACAATTCTCCAGAATTTGGGAAAGCGAGCAAAATAGTGGAAAATGATTGTAACCCCTAAAGCCGAGGAAAGAAGAGTATAATCCCAGCCTAAAGGTGAGATCAAGGGAATGAGAATGAGAAGGATGGAGCTTTCCAGAATAAGGCTTCTCGGGAGTTTTCTCCCTTTGAGAACAAGGAAAAGAAAATAAACAGCCAGAAGTACAATCACAACGCTAAAGAGGATAAGTGAGAGCTTTCGATCGCCCGTCCATTTCATCCAAAAGGCCACTAGAGAAATGTTGTCTTGAGAGGTAAAAAGGGGAGGGGTGGATTTGGAGAGGTTAGAAATCCACTCCTTGAGCACGGCCCAGTTGCCCGGAAAACCATAGAAGAGAGAAGGAGCCATCAAAGCTAAAAGCAGAAGCAAGAGCCCTGGTGCGAGTGCCTGCCATTTTTTTTTGAGAGGAAAATATGGCAGGAAAACCAAGGCATAGGGTTTCAAGGCCGTGGCCAATCCCCAAAGACCGCCTGCCCACCGTTCTTGTGAAAGTGAGGAAAGCCTCTCACCAGAAAGAAAAAGCCAAACCATAATGAGGAAAACCAAGGTTAGAAAGGCATTGATTTGACCCAGCTGAAGTTCTCTTAAAAAATATTTAGCTAAAACGAGGGGCGGGAAAAGAGCAAGGCCAAGGCCTCTGTCTCTACCTTGGTTCACAAGTTTTTTCGAAAGATAAAAAACGAGTACTGAAGAAAAAAAAACGACAAAGTACCAAATGGCTTTGGCCCAGGCAAAGGGAAGCAACGACAAAGGTAGATAGAGAAACGCAGCAAAAGGAGGATATTTGAATTGATAATGCCCGTCTTCCATTCGATAGAGTGTTTCACTCAGCCTGAGGCGCTGGGCAGCCTTGTAATTCACCCCAAAATCAATCATCTCGGCTCTGAATTTAAACAGAAAGAGGCATAAGAAAAGTAGAAAACCAAAGAGGATCAGAAAAAACAAAGTCTTTTTTGATGCCATTTTTTTCAGGCTACCTGAGCGAGCCCATTTTGTCAATGGACAAAAAGTCTGCACCAATCCTGACTAAAAATGTAGATTAAGGAAAGCAATTGACAGATTGATTTTCAATGTGTATAAATGGGATGGGGATGATAAGTAAAATTAAATCGTTATGCTTAAAAGGAGGAAACAAAAATGGGCAGTGAAAAAGTAAAGGGTCTTCTTTTGCTTTTTATATTTTTTCTAGTCCCACTCTCTCCACTCTTCTCTCAAACAGAGGAATCCACCAAGGTTTTTGAACAAACCAAGGAAGGAATCCTAACCTTGGTCGCTTATGGCGAGAACAAAGCAGAAATTGCAAGAGGCTCTGGCTTTGGAATCTATGATGAAGTCGTCGCCACCAGTTATCATCTGGTGAGCAATGCGTATGCTGTGGAGGGAATAAACTTCAAAGGCAAGAAGTCTAAGGTGGAGGGAATTATCTCTGTCGATAAAAATCTGGACTTGGCCCTTCTCAAGGTCAAGGGAAATATCCCGAAGCTCACTCTGGGCAACTCCGATGAATTGGGTGCAGGCAAGAGGGTTTTTGCTGTCGGCACGAATGAATCAGGGGCTATCGCTATTTCCGAAGGAACGGCCCGAGGATTTCTCGAACTCAGTCCCAATCAGCGCATTGTCGATTCGTCCCTCTCTATTCCTGAAGGATACAGCGGAGGCCCGCTTTTAAACCTGGAAGGACAGGTCCAAGGGATAGTCATTGTCCTAGAAAAAGAGCTTAAGTTTGTGGTCCCGGTGAATGTCCTTAAACCTTTGGAAGCCTATACCAAGCCAACTGAGTTTAAAAATTGGCAGCATGAAGACTACCTGTCCATCTTCGAGGGCACCTATCTGGCGGGAAGGGTTTATGCTCTCATGGATAATTTGGTCAAAGCCCAAAGGAACTTGGACAAAGTCATCAAAGTCAATCCTAACTTGGTCGAGGCCCATGCGCTTCTCGCTTCTATTTATTCCAAGCAGAGAGATTATCAAACAGCCGTTTCCGCCTACCAAAAAGTTATTGAACTGGACAAAAACAGGGGCGAAGTCTATTTCGGCTTAGGGCTCGTCTACATCAAAATGCAGCGCCAGGCAGATGCCGTCCCCGCTTTCCAAAAAGCCATCGAGTTCAATTACAACCCAAAAGATTCCTACTACAATCTCGCCACTGCCTTTGAGGAAACAAAAGATTTCGCTAAGGCGGCCGAAGCCTATGAGAATTACCTGAAATTAAAACCTGAAGATGCCTGGACTGGATATCTCCGGCTGGGCCTGTGCCGGATGGAGTTGAATCAATATGAAAGTGCTATCCCAGCTTTTCAAGAGGCCCAGAAGCTCAAACCACAGGATCTCAAAACCAATTACAGCCTGGCCCTAGCCTATCAAAAAGCTGGACAGCTGGATACGGCGGAACAAACATTCAAAAATCTGGCTCAAATAAATCCTCAGGACGCCTCGACCTATTATGGACAAATTATTGACATGTATGATAAAGTGGGCAATTCTCCAAAGGCCCTTGAGGCAGCCCAGAAGGTAGTCGAACTCAACCCAAAGAGCGATCTGGCGGTGTATAACCTGGGTATTATGTACTTTAAACTGGAAAAGTACGATGAGGCTATTGATGCCTTCCGGCGGGCATTAGCCATTAAGCCTGACACTGCGACCACCTATTATCAGATTGGATACACTTATTCCAAGCAGAAAAAATTTAAAGAATCTGTTGAGGCCTTTAAAAAATATGTTGAATTGAGCCCCGACGACGCCTATGGCTGGGTTAACATTGGAGTGGGATACATGCAGATGAAAGATTTTGAATCAGCCCTCGAACCTCTCCGAAAATGTGTGGAGCTCAAGCCCGATTATGCGGAGGCTCAATACAACCTGGCTATTGTTTATCTCAACTTGAAAGATAATTTTAGTGCCCGAGAGGTCTATAAAACTCTGGTCACTCTCAACCCCGATCTTGCCCAAAAATTAAAAAAATATCTGAAATAAAAAATAGAACCTTCGATTTGACAAAAGATGGAAAAATATGGTATTAAAAAGGTCTTATTCTGGCTTCGGAATCGCTGAGTTTTCTGATTCTTCGCTCGGAAAGGGTCCCTTTCAAAAGAATTCAACTGCGGATAGATTCATTGGACTCAAAGGAACCTAAGGGCAGGTGGCGGAATTGGCAGACGCGCTAGGCTTAGGACCTAGTTCCTGATGAAGGAGTGCGGGTTCGACCCCCGCTCTGCCCATTCTGTTGTAACTCGCGCAGCGAGCTTTTCACGTCCTTTGTCAATCCCTTTTTTTGGATGTGTGTTATGAACAAAGTTAGAGACCAAAAGCAAGACTTCATCAAAATCATCAGTCCCACCAAAAGAGAAATTGAACTGGAAGTTCCACCTGAAGAAGTCAGCCAAGAGTTTGAAAAAGTTCTTATCCAGTATGTTTCTAGCGCGAAAGTCCATGGGTTTCGAACGGGCAAAGCCCCGCGGGACCTGGTCAAAAGGATGTTTTATTCAGAGATCAGAAGTTCGGTGCTCGATTCTCTAGCTCCCCGTGCGATAGCAGAAGAATTCAAGGCCCATAATATCAGCCCCATCAGTGTCCCTGTCATTACCGATTACCAGCTCGAAGAAGGCAAACCTTTCCATTTCAAGGCTGCTTTTGAAGTCTGGCCCGATTTTGAACTCCCTGAATACCAAAAACTTCGATTGAAGAAAAAAGAAATCTCGATCAAGGAGGAAGAAATCGTTCAATCTCTCGAGAGCCTTCGGCAAAAGTCCGCCGAATACATCCCTAGGGAGGGCAGGGGAGTGGTCGATGGCGATTATGTTGTGGCTGAAATCCAAGGGAAAGACTTAAAGACCAAGAAATCCTTTCCCAAAGAAAAAGTTGTCATCCTCGCGGGAAACTTAGATAACGAGAAGGGCGTGAACGAAAACTTGATAGGCTTAAAGACTGATGAGGAAAGGAATTTCACCATCTCTTATGGCAACGATTACAAAAATAAGAAATTAGCAGGAAAGGACGTGGAGTACCGATTAAAGGTTATTTCCATCAAAGAAAAGAAAATTCAGGAAATCAATGATGAGTTCGCCAAGAGTCTTGGAGAATACGAGAATTTGAAGGATTTAAAGGCAAAAATCCAGGAAGAACTCCTGGCTTCTAAGGAGAAAGAGATCCGAAGAGAACTGACGGAAGAGATCATGGACCAGATTTCGCAAAACCTGAGTTTGGAACTGCCAGAATCCCTGGTTGAGCAAGAATTCAAGAGCCTCTTGAACCGACTGCTCACTTCTTATTCCCAGCAGGGAATTAATTTAGATAATAAGGCCATTGAAAGCATCCAAGCTGACACAAGAAAACAGGCTGAGAAAAACCTCAAAAATCACTTAATTCTCAAAAAAATATCTGAAAAAGAAGGACTTGCAGTGACGGAAGAAGAAGTGGATGAAGAGTTGAAAAATATCGCAAAAGCCAATAACCTACCTCTAGCTAGAGTGGTCGACAGTTTCAACCAAGCGGGACGGAGGGAAGACCTGAAGGATAACCTCTTGATCAAGAAGACAGTTGACTTTTTAATCAGATGCGCTATAATAATATGACTAAGCCTCCTATGACTTTAATCCCCTTTGTTGTTGAACAAGACGGAAGAAGTGAACGGGCTTATGATATTTATTCCCGTTTGCTGAAGGACAATATCGTCTTTATCGGGTCTGAAATCAATGATGACGTGGCTAATTCTGTTATGGCCCAGCTTCTCTATCTCGAAGCGGAGAACGTAGAAAAAGAGATTTCTCTCTATATCAACTCTCCCGGTGGGAGTATCACGGCAGGGTTGGCCATTTATGACACGATGCAATTCATAACTTCATCCCTAGCAACAATTTGCGTAGGCCAAGCGGCCAGCATGGCGGCTGTTCTCTTGGCAGCTGGATCGCCTGGCAAACGCTACTCGCTGCCCAATTCCCGGATCATCCTTCATCAGCCTTTTGGAGGATATCAAGGGCAGGCTTCGGATGTGGCCATCCAGGCCAAGGAAATCCTCAGAATAAGAGAAAATATCAACGTCATCCTCGCGAAACACACGCATCAGCCCCCAGATAAGATCCAAGCAGATATTGAGCGAGATTTCATCATGACGGCAGAACAAGCCAAAGAGTACGGGATTATTGATCAGATCATCACCACTAGAATCCCATCAAAAAAGTAATCAGCTCTTTTGCTCGCTTTCTCTGATGCGCTATTGAACAGGATTTAAAGAGCCTAACATGGATGATAACTTACAACAAAAACTGAACACGGTTGTGAGGTGCAATTTCTGCAGCCGCAATCAAACTCAAGTCAAAAAGTTGATTGCCGGCCCAGGAGGAGTTTACATTTGCGATAATTGTATCCAAATTGCTCATTCTATTATACTTACTGATAGACTGGAGGAAGAAAAAAAGCAAAAGGCAGACTTTCCCACTCCTCTCCAGATCAAAGCAGCTCTCGACGAATACATCATCGGCCAAGAAAAGGCCAAGAAAAAGATATCCGTGGCTGTCTATAATCATTTCAAACGCATCCACCTTCAAAAAAAGAATTCAGATGTCGAGATCACTAAGAGCAATATCCTGTTGATCGGGCCGACCGGAACGGGAAAGACTCTGATGGCTCAAACACTGGCCAAAATATTGTCTGTGCCCTTTGCGATTGCCGATGCCACGACTTTGACGGAAGCTGGCTATGTGGGTGAGGACGTGGAGAACGTCGTGTTGAAGCTCTACCAGGCAGCCAAGGGCAACATCGAGAAAAGTCAGAAAGGGATCATCTACATCGACGAAATCGATAAAATCAGCCGCAAGGGCGACAGTCCCTCCATTACCCGAGATGTCTCAGGGGAGGGGGTTCAACAAGCCCTGCTCAAAATTATCGAGGGAACCGTTGCCAATATTCCTCCCCAGGGAGGCCGGAAGCACCCCTATCAGGAATTTATCCCCATCAACACCACGGACATCTTGTTTATTTGTGGGGGAGCGTTTATTGGGCTCGACAAAATTATTGCCCAGAGGATAGGAAAATCCACAGTCGGGTTCAAATCGGATTCGGTCCACAAAATAAAAGAATCTTCCGACGAAATTTACAATCACCTCATTCCTCAGGACTTGATCAAATATGGGTTGATTCCAGAGCTCGTCGGCCGAATTCCAGTCGCGGCAACTTTTTCCGAATTGGGAACGGAGGATTTGATCAACATCCTCACCAAACCGAAGAATGCCATCATCAAACAATACCAAAAGCTGTTTGAGATGGAAGGCGTGGAGCTTGTCTTTACTGAGGATGCACTTCTCGCCATTGCTCAAAAATCACTCGAACGCAAATTGGGAGCGAGAGGTTTGCGAACAATCATCGAAGACTTGATGCTGGATATCATGTTTTTCCTGCCTTCTAAGAAAGAATCGACCAGAATTGAGATCACTAAAAAAATGGTCGAGGAGAACGAATTGAGCTTTGAACGTCTGAAAAAGGCTGTCGGAGTTTAAAAATGACGCAAGATTCCGCCAATCAGGCCGAGGTCATCAAGAACATTCCGCTGATTCCCTTGAGGGATCTCGTCGTTTTCCCAGCAACCCTAGTGCCGTTTATAATCGGCCGTCCTTCATCGATTCAGGCGCTGGAGAAGGCAGCCGAAAAGGACAATATGATTTTCCTTTCCGCCCAAATGGACCCCACTCTAGACAACCCCACCCCCAAGGATATCTACTCGATGGGTATCACCGCTAAAATTGTCCGGACAGCCAAAACCGATGATAAAAACATGAAGGTCATTGTCGAGGGCAAGAAAAGGGCTCGGGTCATTGAGTATCTGAGCACTTATCCTTTTTATCAAGTTCTGGCGAAAGTGATCAAAGAGATTGAAGACACTAGCCCCGAAACCAAAGACCTCCTCAAAAGAGTCCTTGCTCTCTTCGAAGAATATCTCAAAATCAACCAGACAACGAATTTTGAATCAATCCTCCCTGCTTTGAGAGACAATAATCCGGACAGGATTGCCGATATCGTGGCCTCTCACCTCTATCTTCCTCTGGAAGAGAAACAGAACTTGCTCGAGACAATCAACAGCTTAGAGCGGCTTCATAGGCTCAACTATGTTCTGGAAAATGAGCTAATCAAAATTCATTCCAAGCTAAAAAAAGAAAGCTCGAAAACTGGCCGGCCTAGAATTTCCTATAAGGATATGATGGACCAAAAAGTCTTCCCTTCAGGGCTGAATTACAGACGCGAGGAACAGCCGAATGAGATTGAAGAATTGAAACAGAAAGTGGCCAAAGCCAAAATGCCGCCGGATGCTCAGGAAAAAGCCTCCAAGGAGATCGAACGGTTGGAATCCATGCCCCCCATGTCCGCAGAAGCCACGGTCTGCCGGAACTATCTGGATTGGCTCATCTCACTTCCTTGGAACAAAAAATCTCGAGAGAAAAGAGACCTTAAAGAAGCAGATAGAATTTTAAATGAAGACCATTTTGGGCTAGAAAAAATCAAAGAAAGGATTCTGGAATATCTCTCGATACGGCAACTCGTGAAGAACCCGAAAGGCGTCATTTTGGGGTTTGTGGGAGCTCCAGGCGTAGGAAAGAGCTCTCTGGGCCGTTCAATTGCCCGCGCTACGGGAAGGAAATTCGTGCGCCTCTCGCTAGGCGGCGTCAGGGATGAAGCTGAGATCAGAGGTCATCGCAGGACCTACATCGGGGCCTATCCAGGTCGAATCATCCAGATGATCAAACGTGCCGGGACTAAAAATCCGGTGTTTTTGTTGGATGAAGTGGATAAAATGAGCATGGACTTTAGAGGTGACCCAGCCTCAGCTTTGATGGAAGTGCTTGACCCTGAACAAAATGGCACATTTTTAGACCACTACATCGACACTGATTTTGACCTTTCCCAAGTCATGTTTATCGTCACCGCCAACATGGTCGATCCCATTCCAAGGCCTCTCATTGACCGAATGGAAATCATTCGCCTTCCCGGCTATACCGAAGATGAAAAACTGCAAATCGCCAAGCATTTTCTTATACCCAAACAGATGAAAGCCCACGGTCTAAAAGAGACCAATCTGAAAATTTCTGATTTAGCCGTCATCAAGCTCATCCGGCAGTACACCCGCGAGGCCGGTGTGAGAAATTTAGAGCGGGAGCTTACGTCTATCTGTCGTAAGGTGGTCAAAAGAGTTGTGACCAAAGGGCAGGGGCATAAAGAAAGAGTGACTCCCAAGAATCTGGAATCCTATTTGGGCATTCCCAAATTCAGGCGAGCCGAGCTGGACAAAAAGAATGAAGTGGGGGTCTCCATCGGCATGGCTTGGACCGAATTCGGCGGAGAGCTTCTAACTTTTGAAGCCACAAAAGTCCATGGGAAAGGCAATTTTACCCTAACCGGCCAGCTTGGAGAAATCATGCAGGAATCCGCCCAGGCCGCTTTCAGCTTTGTCAGGGGAAAAATTTATGAATTGAACATCGCCCGGGACCTTCACAAGAATTTCGATATTCATATTCATGTCCCTGAAGGATCCACTCCCAAGGAAGGCCCTTCCGCTGGTATAACTATTGCTACGTCTATCATCTCTCTTCTGACTGAGATTCCCGTCAGCAAAAAAGTGGCAATGAGCGGTGAGATTACGCTGAAGGGCAAGGTTCTGGCAGTTGGCGGCATCAAAGAAAAACTCTTAGCTGCCCATCGGGAAGGAATCCAGGAAGCCGTCCTTCCTCTGGATAACAAGCCTGATTTGAAAGATCTTCCTAAAATCATCAAACAGGATATGAAGATCCACCTCGTGGAGAACATGGACGAAGTGCTTAAGATTGCCTTGACCAAAGAGCTTCCTCAGAAAGCCCAAAAGGAAGAAGAAAAAGTGATCCTTGCCTCGGAAATTTCTCCGAGAGAAGGGGAGGGGGAGGGGCCATCCGAGCCGCCTTTAACTCATTAATTATAAATAGTTTAGAATATTTTTCCTTTGAGGTCATTTAAAATTCAAAAATAAGAGGTAAAAAATGAAAGAGTACAATTTAGTTGAACTTGAAGAAAAAGACCTGCCAGCCCTGGTTAAGATTGCTGGTAATCTTGGTCTTGAGGACGAGGACATAGAAGACGCTAACAAACACAACCTCATTTTTAAGATCCTTGAAGCTCAAGCAAAAAACAACGGCTTGCTTTTTTCGGAAGGTGTTCTGGAGTGCCTGGATGATGGGTTTGGCTTCTTGAGAGCTCCCGAATTCAGTTATCTGCCCAGCCAAGATGATATCTATGTTTCGCCCTCCCAGATTCGCAAGTTTCAACTCCGGACAGGCGATACCATCTCAGGAATTGTCCGACCACCCAAAAATGGCGAAAAATATTTTGCCCTGATCAAAATCGAAGCGATCAATTTTGCCCACCCGGATATCATCCAAGAAGAGCGCCGCAACGTACATTTTGACAACTTAACTCCGCTTTATCCTCACGAAATGATCGCCCTTCAGGATGGCAACTCCAAGAATCTAAATGCCAGGGTAATGGAACTGCTGACACCCATCGGAAAGGGACAAAGAGGACTGATTGTTTCGCCGCCGCGAGCTGGGAAGACGACCCTTCTCAAGACCATCGCGAAATCGATTGAGAAAAATCATCCGGAAATATTCTTGATTGTTTTGTTGGTGGCCGAAAGGCCGGAAGAAGTTACAGATTTTAAGCGGAGCATCAGTGGAGAAGTCGTTGCTTCTACGTTTGATGAGCCTCCTTCCCGAAACGCGCAGGTCGCCAATATTGTCCTGGAAAAGGCCAAAAGACTGGTGGAGATCAAAAGAGACGTGACCATTCTCTTGGATAGTATCACGCGTTTGGCTCGCGCCCACAATGCGATTATTCCTCCTTCGGGAAAGGTTCTTTCAGGAGGAATTGACGCCAACGCCCTGAACAAGCCGAAAAAATTCTTTGGCTCTGCCAGAAAGATTGAAGAAGGAGGAAGCCTAACCATCGTGGCCACAGCTCTGATTGACACAGGTAGCCGAATGGACGACGTTATTTTTGAAGAATTCAAAGGAACTGGCAACATGGAGATCAATCTTGACCGGAGGCTGGTGGACAAAAGACTTTTTCCAGCGATTGACATCACCCGCTCTGGAACGAGAAAGGAAGAATTGCTGATTGAGGAAAACGACCTCAACCGAATCTGGATTCTCAGAAAAGTCTTAAGTCAGCTTGGCGAAGTTGACGCGATGGAGTTGCTCTTGGAGAAGATGATCAAAACAAAAACCAATTCTGATTTTCTTGCTGCTATGAGTAAAGGAATCTAAGAATAAATTAATAAAAGGGAATGAAATCCCTTTTACCATAAATCTTAAGGGGCAGTATAAAAAAAAGATAAATTTATGTCGCATAAGGAATATTATGTCAACTAATGTAATTATGCCAACTTTCTTTTTCTTTTAATACCAATTATTTAATGCCCAAACCAAAAATTATTACTTTTCAGGCCCTGATTTTAGATGCTTTATAACTTCTTCTAGGATCCTAATAATCTCTTCTCGGTCAACCGTTTGTTTATTAAATTCGATTCTTAAACGAAAAGCATCATTGTCTTTAGGGCTATAGTTATAGACAAATCGCTTAATTCCTTTTATTTTTCCTTTAATCTTCTTCGATAATTCCCTTGTATCCTCTCTCGTGAGGCTTCTGTTGGTAATCTCAAAGATCAGCATCTCCATATCGTTCGCGTTTTTCAATTTGGCAATTTCAAGAATTGTACTCCTGCTGCTGATTCCATATTTCCTGCATATATCTCTGATTTTATCTGGAATTTTGCTGATCGAAATGATTTCGGTGATAGTTGACCTCGCTCTTCCCAGTTTTTCAGATATTTGATTGTGGCTGTATCCATAATTCTCGACGAGAGACTTGAGCCCATCGGCTTCTTCAAAAACGCCCAAATCTTTTCTCTGCAGGTTTTCGATCAGAGATATTTCCATCGCTTCATTGTCCTTGACATTCATTTCAATGCACGGGATTTCAACCAGTGCTAATTTCTTTGCGGCCACAAACCTTCGTTCACCGGCTATGATTTCATATCTCATTCCTTTTGGACGAACGATTATTGGCTCTAAAATTCCCTTGGATTTGATTGAGGCCATCAGTTCCTGCATGTTTCCCAATTCGCTTCGCGGCTGCTGCGGATTAGGGTCAATTCTCTCAGTGGCAATCATGCGAATTCTTGGGCCGGATGTCCGTGATGCAATGAGATCTACAAAATGTGTATCATGGCGCATATCCAAATTTTCAGGAAGGCCTGTTTTTTTAGTTTTTTGCACGCTTGATGATCTCCTCAGCAAGTTTCCGGTATTGAATAGCCCCTATGGAGTTGGGGGCATGGGTAAAAATTGATTCTTTATAGGCAGGGCTTTCTTCAAGTTTTACGCTTTTGGAGATATAAACCTTAAAAACTTTCTCTCCAAAGACTTTTTTGATTCTTGCTACGACATCCCTCGAAATATTTGTCCGTCTGTCGTGAAGCGTGATCAAAATGCCCAGTATTTTTATATCCGGATTGGCGACTCTCTTGATCTTATCAATTGTTTCGAGAAGGTCATCTGTTCCTTCTAAACACAGATAGGAAGACTGAATTGGAATCAAGATATGAGTCGAAGCAACGAGCGCATTTAGGGTTATTAGTCCTAGTGTCGGCGGCGTATCGATGAGAATAAAATCATACTTTATCCGAATCGGCTCCAGCACATCTTTAAGCCTAAAATGTCCGTCGATCTCTCCCAGAAGCGCCGGTTCCAGCTTGGCCATAGATATCTTAGAAATAGCAACATCAAGCCCGGGAATCGTAGATTTAACGATAATGTCTTCGATATTTTCATCATGTTTTATGAGAACATCAAAAAGTGATCTATCATATTCTAAAGGATTTCGTACGGTCGAAATAGTGCTGTGAGCTTGCGGGTCGGTGTCGATGAGCAGGGTTTTTTTGCCCATGATAGCTAGAGCGGCAGAAACATTTAAAGCTGTAGTTGTCTTGCCCACTCCTCCTTTTTGATTGGTGATAGAGATGACCAATAAATCCCTCCGTGAATGAAGAACTAGAATATAAAAGTTTCACTCAAATTGCAAATTAAAATTTATTTAAACAAAAAATATATATAAATATCAAAATGTCGGCATGCCGACATGCGGCCTAATTTGATGATAATCCAGTAAATTTAGGAGCATTAAAACTGTAGCGATTCGATTTATCGAATATATAATTAAATAAATCCAACTACGACGATATTATGAAAAGAGAGAAGATAAATAATCGACTAAGGCTGGTACTGGCTGGCCAGCCCCCCGGCGATCTCTCCCCCATCGATCACAAAAGATTGGCCGGTGATGAATTTCGCATCGTCAGAAGCCAAAAAAGCAAAAAGAGCGGCAACTTCCTCTGGCTTCCCCAATCGCCCTAAAGGGATTTTGCTTTGGCAAGCGCGGAGCATATCGGGTGTGTATTCTGCTTGTTGCATCGGAGTCAGGATATAGCCAGGACAAACAGCATTTACCCGGACTTCTGGAGCTAATTCTAAAGCCATGGACCTCGTGAGTTCGATGACGGCCGCCTTAGAAGCATTGTAGGGGGCATAAAAAGGATAACCGGTAAGGCCATTCGTAGAACCCATGTTAAGAATCACTCCTCCCTGTCTCTGAGTTTTCATGCGTTGTCCGGCTTGCTGAGCAACATAAAAGACTCCATTCAGGTTTACTTGCACGACTCGCTGCCAATCAGCCGGAGCAATTTGAAGAACGGATTGCCTATGGCTAATCCCTGCATTATTGATGAGGATATCCAACCCTTTCCAAGTTTTATCCAATATTTTAAAAGCTTGAATAACGGCCTGAGAATCTGAAACATCGGCCAGAAGCATCTCTTCAATACCCGGCAGGATAGTTTTGATTCGTCTGAGTTCCCGTTCATCTCGGTCGAGGATAACTACAAACGCCCTTTCTTCAAGGAACCTAGCAGCTGTCGCCGCGCCAATTCCCTTGGCTCCGCCGGTGATCAAGACCCGTTTTCCTTTTAAGCCTCGCATCATTTTCCTCCTTTCAATTCACAATCTATCATATTTCGATAGGAACAATATAATTTAAGTATTACATATTAAATATTACATAAATTGTTTATAATAAATAAAATAACAGATTTTCTCAGCATCTTTCGCCCTTGACCAGGTCTGATCTAGGATCAGGCAATTTTCTTTTTGATTCAGGGCAAATTTCATCATAAAAGCTATATCGGTCGGGATATTTTGTCAAATTCAAATTGTTTTTGACAACATTTTTAATTTTTAGCTATGCTATAGGAGAAAAAAATAAAGGAGGAGACAAATGTCATGCTCATTTTTAGATTTAGTGAAAGCAAGAACTTTGCTTCTGGACGGAGGCTTTGGGACAGAGCTCATCCGGCAGGGGTTTCCCCAAGGGGCTTGCCCTGAATCCTGGAATGTGGAAAAGCCGGAGGTCGTGAAGAGAATTCATCAGAGCTATTTTGAGGCTGGCGCTGATGCCGTCCTCACCAACAGCTTCGGCGGAAACAAGATCAAGCTTGCCGCTTACGGCTTGGAAGACCGATGCTATGAATTGAACCGGGCGGCGGCTCTTATCGCCAACGAAGTCAAACCAAAGGGAAAATTTGTCGGAGCCAGCTTAGGTCCCACCGGAAAATTCTTAAAGCCGCAAGGCACTTACAGCGAAGAAGAATTTGAGGCGGCGTTTGCCGAGCAATCAAGAGGTTTGACTGATGGCAAGGCCGACTTTTTGCTTATCGAAACTCAGTATGACCTCAAAGAGGCCCTCTGTGCTCTCCGGGCTGCCAAGCGAGTCTCTCACCTTCCTGTTTTTGTAACCATGACTTTTAACCACACGCCTCGTGGATTTTTTACTCTCATGGGCAACAGCGCTGCGGACTGCGTTCGGGAGCTTGAAAAAAATTCGGTCCCTGTGGTCGGAGCCAATTGCACGCTCAACAGCCAGGAAATGGCGGAATTGGTCAAGATAATGAGAGAAGCCACTCCCCTGCCCCTCATCGCTCAGGCCAATGCTGGGAAGCCCTCCCTTTCGATGGAGGGCGAAGTCTCCTATTCTCAGGGCCTCGAGGATTACATCCGGTTTGTTCCCCAGATTATCAAAAACGGGGCGAATATTGTGGGTGGCTGCTGCGGAACAAACCCTGACTATATCCGGGCAATGGCTCGAATCATCAAAGGAACACATTAATCCAAAAAGACATGAAATACACCATCAAAATTCTCTCGCATGACAAGGAGCTTCAGGCTCAAAAAGACGATGTGCTGGCGGATAAAATCCTAGAAGCAGGAATTGACCTAAGCCTCTACTGCAACAAAAGGGGCTTGTGCGGGAAATGCTTTGTGGAAATCGTTGAAGGCGACCTTCCTCCTTTGGATGAGAGAGAAAGCTTTTTGCTCAACCTGAGAAAATTCGAAAAAAATTTCCGCCTGGCCTGTCTCTACAAAATTCAAAGCGATCTGGCCCTTCAAATTCCAGAGAAATCTCTCCTCAAAGAAACCTTTGTCCTCAAATCCGGCATTCCCACACCTATCACCCTCAACCCTGCTGTCAAAAAATATTATCTTGCCCTCAAAAAACCGGAGTTGCGCTCCCCCTCTTCCCTTCTTGAATCGCTTGAATCCAAATTGCAGCATCAAGGGCATTTCCTCCCTCTCAATCTGCTGAAGGAACTGCCTGCAATCCTCGAGCAAAACCATTTCCAGGTTACAGCCGTCATTTATGATGATCAAGAAATCATGGCCCTGGAACCAGGAAACACCCTGAACAAAAATTTTGGACTGGCCATTGATATCGGAACAACTACCGTCGTCGTCGAGCTCCTCGACCTCACAACAGGAAAGAGCCTGGCCGCCCAAACAGCCATGAACAAACAGATAAAATACGGTTCAGATGTCGTCTCCAGGATCAGCGCCTCAACTTTGGAGCCAAAGAATTTAGAAGGCTTAAGACACTCCATTCGAAACACATTAAACCAGATGATTCAGAAACTGCTTCGAGAAGCCCATGCCTCTTCCGATCATGTCTATGAAGCTGTGGTGGCCGGCAATACAGCCATGAATCATTTTTTTCTGGGATTGCCTGTGAAGACACTCTCGGTTGCCCCTTTCAGCCCAGTTTTTACCAGTCTGCTCGCCCAATCTGCTTCTGATTTGGGCCTCGAGATTCATCAGCATGGAAAAGTCTACATCGTCCCGAACATCAAAAGCTTTGTGGGCGGGGATATCTCCGCAGGGATGATTGCCTTAAACTTAGATAGCCAAAAAGGAAATTTCTTATTCATCGATTTGGGGACAAACGGTGAGATCGTGCTCAAAAAAGGAGACGAATTTGTGGCTACCTCCACGGCTGCCGGACCTGCTTTTGAAGGCATGAATCTAAGCTGCGGAATGCTGGCTCTCCCCGGCGCCATTTATAAGGCACAGAAAAAAAATAAGTTAGCCATCACCACCATCAATCATAGACCGGCTCTTGGTGTCTGCGGCACGGGACTCATCGACCTCCTTGCCATCTTTTTAGAAGAGGGAAAAATCTCGCCGAAGGGCACGATCACAGTCAAGTCAAAAAGAATTCCCATTGCGCGCACCATCGCTCTAACCCAAAAAGATGTGCGTGAAATGCAGCTGGCGATTGCGGCCATCAAGTCCGGAATTAAGCTTATTCTCAAAGAACATGGGCTTAAGGTGAATGACCTGGATGGAATATTTTTGGCAGGCGCCTTTGGAAATTATTTGAACATCCTAAATAGCATGAAAATCGGTCTCCTTCCTGGGATCGATCGAAGAAAAGTTATTTTTATTGGCAATTCCTCTTTGGCTGGAGCAAGGGCCATTCTTCTTTCGCAGGCCGCCAGAAAGAAGATAGAAACTCTGGTGAAAAAAATCAGGCACTTTCCACTCGCCGCCAACCCTTTGTTCCAAGAGTACTTCATCCAAGCCCTGGAATTTAAAAATTATTCGGTGTGATTCAAAAATGAAAATCGCAGTGACCGGAAAAGGAGGAACAGGAAAAACCACTGTCGCCGGCCTCCTCGCCCACTGGTTTGCGAGAGACGGCTACCGGGTGTTGGCTGTGGATGCTGACCCTGATGCCAATCTGGCTTCTGCCTTGGGCATACCAGAGGCAGAGGTAGCTGGCATTGCTCCGATCTCCAAAGAGCGCGATTTAATCAAAGAAAGAACAGGAGCAACCCCCAGGCAATACGGCCAGCTGTTCAAGCTCAACCCCTCTGTCAAAGATATTCCAGATAAATACAGCGTTGATTTTCAAGGAATAAAACTCTTGGTCCTGGGCGCTGTCCAGAAAGGAGGTGGCGGCTGTGCCTGCCCTGAGAATGTGCTGCTCCGAAACCTTCTTTCTGAAATTATCCTCCACCGCAAAGAAGTCGTGATTGTGGATATGGAGGCGGGAATTGAACATCTGGGAAGGGCAACAGCCAAAGCGGTCGATAGGATGCTGATTGTGGTCGAGCCCAGTTCCCGCAGCATTTCAACCGCTAAAACAATCATGAAGCTGGCGGCCGACATCGGGATCAAATCATTTGGGATTATCGGGAACAAAGTCCGGAATAAAGACCAGACCCTCTGGATCCAGCGCCAGTTCTCTGCGAATCAAATCCTGGGCTTGATTTCCTACAGCGAAATCATACAGGAGGCGGACTGGAAGCAACAGCCGCTCGTGGAAATCCTGGACAAGAAGCTCAAAAGAGAATTTGAAGCTATCTACAAAGGCTGCCTCTCGCAATGAACGGGTCCTGTCGCGGCGCGTCCCCGTCCGTCCTCGCTCCCAAGAAAAAGGTCTATCTCGTCACATAAACATAGGAAAAGAAAGTAAATTTGTATATAATATTTCTCCATAATTTGGCGATAAGGAGTCTTATGATGTCTTTTAAGCCTAAATGCCTGGCGACAGGAATCGGCAGCTTCCCCCATCAGGTTGCGGCTGCGGCCTGCGAGCTAGTCTTAAAAACAATTCCTGAAATCCCCTGCTGGCCCCAACTTTCCAAGCTCGATTACCGGGAACAGATGGAAATCCAATACAGCGAAGGACTCCCCCGCATCATCCTGGATGAAGCCAAACAGAGGATGTCTTTCGACACCAGCGGCGACCCCACACCCGAGCTTGAAAAATTCTACGCAGCCTATTTGGATGAAAATCTGGACTATTTCAAAATATCATCCGATTTCAGCCGCGGGATTTATGCCATGGAAAAGAAATTGGCGGAAAGAGACCTTTCCTCCTTGCGCTATTTCAAAAGTCAGGTGACAGGTCCAGTCACTTTCGGGCTGACCATTGTTGATGAAAACAAGCGCGCGATTTTCTACAACGAGATTTTCCGAGACGTAGTAGTCAAGGGCCTAACCATGAAAGCCCGATGGCTTTTGAACAAATTCAGAACCCTGGCAAAGCCTCAAATTTGCTTTGTCGATGAGCCAATTCTGACAGGCTATGGATCCTCCACCTATGTCAGCGTCCAAAGGGCTGACATCGTGAGCTCGTTGAAAGAAGTGATTGATGAAATCCACAAAGAAGGAGCGATAGCTGGAACTCACTGCTGCGGCAACACGGATTGGACCATTATGGCTGATGCCGGAGTCGACATCATCAGCTTTGATGCCTATGAATACAGCGAGACTATAGCTTACTATTCCGATAGAATTAATAAATATTTGGCCGAGGGCGGAGTCTTGGCCTGGGGAATCATTCCCACCTCAGAAAAAATCAACAAGGAAACGCCCCAGACACTGGCTCAGAAGCTCGAAGCACGGGTTGAAAATTTAGCCAGCAAAGGTATCGACAAAAATCTGATTTGGGATCAGTGCCTTCTAACGCCGAGCTGCGGAACGGGTTCGCTCCCGCTCGAACTTTCAGAAAAAGTTTTTCATTACCTCTCCGAAGTGAGCCGGTCTTTCCGCCATTAGTTTTGATTCGATAAATTCGAACGAATTTTAAATTAGAAACGTTTAGAATGAGGAACTTTAAAAAATGACGCCAAAAAGCAGAGATCAAGCTGTGGAGCACCTGCTCGAAAAAAACAAAGAGAAGGGTCTGGAAACAGTCTGGGAACGTTCTGAAAAGCAAAAACCAGTTTGCGGGTTTGGCGAACAGGGCCTCTGCTGCCGGATATGTTACATGGGGCCTTGCCGAATTAGTCCCCGAGCTAAAGGGCCGCAAAAAGGGGTCTGCGGCGCCACGGCAGAAGTCATCGTGGCCCGCAATTTTGCCCGGATGATCGCTGCCGGCGCAGCCGCCCACTCCGACCACGGCCGGGACGTGGCAAAAACTCTGCTTTTGGCTGCCAAATCGCCAAGCTCGGGCTATGTCCTCCATGACATCAACAAACTGAAGAAAGTTGCCAGAGTTCTAAGCGTTCCTACCAAAGACCGGGCTAAAGAAGAGATCGCGATCGAGGTTGCCGAAAAAACGCTCAAAATTTTCGGCCAGCAAGAAGGGGAGGTTGCCTTCATAAAAAATGCTCCAGAATCCCGTCAAGTCCTCTGGCGGGAGCTCAAAGTTGTTCCCCGCGGCATTGACCGGGAAATCGTGGAAACCATGCACCGCACCTGTATGGGTGTGGACCAGGACTACAGGAACATCATGCTCCAAGGCGCAAGGACGGCCCTCGCAGACGGTTGGGGCGGGTCCATGATCGCCACAGAGCTTCAGGATATCCTGTTTGGCACTCCTTCTCCCCTCCGGGGAAAAGTGAACTTGGGAGTCCTCTCCAAAACCGATGTCAACATCATCGTGCACGGCCATGAGCCCGTTCTTTCAGAGATGCTGGTCATGGCTGTTCAAGACCCTGAATTGTTTAACCTGGCCAAAGAGCAGGGCGCTACAGGCATCAATTTGGCTGGCATCTGCTGCACTGCCAATGAAATACTCCTTCGTCACGGGCTACCCATTGCCGGAAATGTTCTTCAACAGGAATTGGCTATAAGTACCGGAGCTGTCGAAGCCATGGTTGTCGATGTCCAGTGCATTATGCCTTCTCTTCCTGAAATCTCTAACTGTTTCCATACCAAGCTCATCACCACCTCTGCCAAGGCCAAGATCCCGGGAACAGAATATCTTCCCTTCGCGGAAGGAAACGCCCTCCAGACAGCCAGGGAGATTGTCAGGAAGGCAGTCTTAAATTTCCCCAAACGGGGCAAAGTTGAAATCCCCCAAGAAAAAATGGACCTTGTGGCCGGATTCAGCCACGAAGCTATCACCTACATGTTGGGCGGTACTTTCCGGGGATCTTATGTGCCTCTCAATGACAACGTCATCAACGGCCGGATCAAAGGAGTTGCCGGCGTTGTCGGCTGCTGCAACCCCAAGGTTGTCCATGACCAATGCCATGTGAGTCTCGTGGAAGAGCTCATCGCCAATGATATTCTGGTTGTCCAGACCGGATGCTCGGCCATTGCCTGCGCCAAAGCAGGATTCTTAATTCCGGAGTCTGCTGAGAAATACGCTGGCAAAGGCCTGGCTGAGGTCTGCAGGGCCGTGGGGATGCCTCCTGTGCTCCATTCTGGTTCCTGCGTGGATAACAGCCGCATTCTGATTGCTCTCTCGGAAATGGTCCATGTTGGCGGACTGGGAAAAGATATCAGCGACCTCCCAGTAGCAGGAGCAGCGCCCGAATGGATGAGCGAAAAAGCGATTGCCATCGGTCAATATTTCGTGGCCTCTGGTGTTTTCACTATTTTTGGAGTCGGGCTTCCTGTGGGAGGAAGCGATTCCTTTGCCGATTATATCTTTAAAGAATTTGAGACGGTTTTCGGCGGAATGTGGGCGGCCGAGGCTGATCCAGCCAAAATGGCGGCAATGATCATCGACCACATCCAGAAAAAGCGCGAAAATTTGGGAATCAGCCGGGCTAAAGAACGTGTGCTGTATGATATGGCTATGAGGAGGGAATTGGAACTCTAGCGAGGTTGAAGAAGGAAAGTTAATGAGATGTCAAAGCTGATTTCTACCAGGGCTATCCGCGGAGCCCACAAGCTGGTTGCCCGAGCGGAAAAAGAGCTCATGAAGGCCATAGCTCAAAAAGGCCCTCAAGTCAAGGTTGAATTTCCAAACACAGGGTATTATTTGCCGATTTCTTATGGGATGCTGGGCCTAAAAATTGAGACCTTGGGAGGGCTTCAAGACCTCCTCGAAGAGGCCAAAAAGCTGCTTCCCCCGATTCCTGATGAAAAGCTGTGGCTTCCCTACCTGGGCCACACTCTCGATGCCGGCATGGCCACTCTTTTTGCGGACGAAATCATCGAGGCTATTAAATACACCCAAAACCCGCTCCCCTACTTGCCTGAGACGAAGCCGAGAGATGGTCATCTCTGGCTGGGTGCAGCGAATGATGTCATCATGAGAGAGAGGGGAATCGAATTCGTGGACGGTACAGCGCCGGGTTTCGCTGCCTGCGTTGGCTATGCTCCTACAAACGAGATCGCCGTCAGGATTGCCCGTGAGCTTCAGGAAAAAAACCTGTATGTTTTTATATCCGCTGCCACAGACGGCAAATCCATGGCCCGCCAGCTCGAGGAAGAAGGAATCCAGCTGGGATGGGAAACAAGGCTCGTGCCTTATGGTGACGATGTGACCGCTACTGTGCACTCGCTCGGTTTTGCCACACGCGTGGCTCTCTCTTTTGGCGGAGCTCAGCCCGGAGATTTCCAGAGGGTGCTCCGTTATAACAAAAACAGAGTTTTTGCTTTCGTGCTGGCCCTCGGCCCTGTGAATGATGAAAAACACGCCCAGGCTGCAGGGGCTATCAACTATGGCTTCCCAACTATTTCTGAAACGGATATTGACCAAATTCTTCCCACTGGAATCTGTACCTATGAGCATGTTGTCTCGCCTGTTCCCTTGGATAAAATTGTCTCTAAAGCTATAGAGGTGAGGGGCTTGAAGATTACTGTGGCCAAGGTTCCCATTCCTGTGCCTTTTGGCCCGGCTTTTCAAGGCGAAAGAATCCACAAGGAAGAGATGTTCGTGGAGATGGCTGCACAAGTGAAGCCCGGTTTTGAATATTTGCGGACAAGAGAATTAGATGAGGTAGAGGATGGGAAAACAGAATTAATCGGCCCTGAAATTGATGAGGTGGAAGAAGGCAGCCAGATGCCTCTCGCAATTTTGGTTGAGGTGGCTGGCCGCGAAATGCAGTCGGATTTTGAGCCAATCCTGGAACGCCGGATTCATGACTTTATCAACTGTGCTCATGGCATCTTCCATATGGGCCAGCGGGACATCAACTGGGTCAGAGTGAGCAAAGAGGCGAAAGATAAAGGGTTCAAGTTCAAACATTTCGGCTCTATTCTCCATGCCAAGTTCCACAGCGACTTTGGAAAAATCGTGGACAAAGTTCAGGTCAAGATTTATACCCAGGAGAAAGAAATTCTTGAATTGCGGGAGATCGCCAGGAAGGTCTACCACCAGCGCGATGAGCGGCTGGCAGACATGACTGACGAGGCTGTGGAAGTCTTCTACTCCTGCACACTTTGTCAGTCTTTTGCTCCCAACCATGTCTGCATCATTACACCCGAGCGCTCCGGCCTGTGCGGCGCCTATAACTGGCTGGATGGGAAAACAGCCTATCAGATAAACCCCACAGGCGCCAATCAGCCCGTCAAAAAAGGCAAGCCCATCGACGGAGCAAAAGGACAGTGGCAGGGAGTGAATGAATTTGTCTACGCTCATTCCCACAAAACCCTCCAGGCTTTCAACGCCTACAGCATCATCGACAATCCGATGACTTCCTGCGGCTGTTTCGAATGCATCTCGTGCATCCTGCCTTCTGCCAACGGAATCATGTCTGTCTATCGGGATTACGCAGGAATGACACCCAGCGGGATGAAATTCTCAACTCTCGCGGGAACTGTGGGCGGCGGAGTGCAGACTCCAGGGTTTATCGGCCACAGCAAACACTACGTCGGAAGCAGGAAATTCATCAGCGCTGAAGGCGGCGCCAAGCGCATTGTCTGGATGAACAGAACTCTCAAGCAAGAATTGCAGCCTTTGCTTCAAAAAATTGGAGAAAGAGAAGGAATAGAAAATTTCTTTGAAATGATTGCGGATGAAACAGTGGCCATCACCGAGGAGGAAGTGCTGGATTTCATCACCAAAAAGAACCATCCCGCCCTCTCTCTGCCGCCTCTGTTTTAGCCAGGAAACCGATGAAAACCATAGCTCTCTCCGGGAAAGGTGGAACAGGAAAGACAACTCTCGCCGCTCTGATCATTCGCTGGCTGGGCGAGAACGTTTCAAAGTCCATTTTAGCCGTGGATGCTGATTCCAACGTCAACCTCAACGATGTGCTCGGCATCAAAATTAAAGAGACAATCGGCGCCATCCGGGAGGAAATGAAATCTCTTGGCAGCGAGCTTCCTGGTGGAATGTCCAAGCAACAATTCCTGGAGTATAAAATTCACTCAAGTTTGGTGGAAACGCCGAATTTTGATCTGCTCGCCATGGGCCGTCCCGAAGGCCCCGGCTGCTACTGCTATGCCAACAATTTGCTCCGCGAAATCCTGAGTATACTTCAAAGCAATTACAAGTATATCGTCATTGATAACGAAGCGGGCATGGAACATCTCAGCCGCAGAACAACTCAGAACATTGATTTTCTGCTCATCGTCTCTGACTCCACAGGCAGAGGAATTCGGGCTGCCGGGAAAATAAGCCAGCTCCTGGAGGAGCTGAAGACTCGCACCAAGGAAAAATACTTGATCCTGAACCGTGCCCGAGCACCGCTTACAGAGCCAATCTTGAGGGCAATTGAAGAAGAGAAACTCAAGCTTTCGGGCATCATCCCTGAAGATGAGGAATTGCTTCTGGCGGACCAAAACGGAAAGCCCATCTGGGCTCTGGATGCTGATTCGCCTGCCTCCCTAGCCGTCCAGCAGTTAATGACTAAATTATTGAAGCATAATTAAATAAAGGAATAGAGAATGGTCTTTGAACTGCCTAAAGAAACCAATCCGGGAAAAGTGAGAGAAGTCACGCTGGGTGCCACTCCTGCACAAGGCGGCACGCGCTCCCAGGCCATTACCATCGGCGGAAGCACTGCGCTTCCGTTTCTTTTTTTTGAGGGCGAACATCCTCACAAGCCCGTGGTGGCCATGGAAGTCTTTGATAAGATGCCTTCCAAATACCCCAAGATTCTTCTTGACTACTTTGGCGATGTCATCGACAAACCCGCAGAAATGGCCAAACGGTGCGTTGAAAAGTATGGAGCAGAACTTATTTCCGTAAGACTTGAAGGCACTCATCCAGAAAAAGGCAACAGAAGCGCAGCGGAAGCTGTAGAAATTGTCCAGCAGGTGCTAAAAAGCGTCTCAGTGCCGTTGATTATCACCGGCCACAGTCATTTTGAAAAAATCAACGAAGTCATGAAAAAAGTCTGCGAAGTAACCGCCGGTGAAAACTGCCTGATCAATTATGTCGAAGCCGACAACTACAAGACTATTGCCGCTTCCTGCATCGTTTACAAGCACACCCTGGTGGCTCAATCGCCGATCGATGTCAATTTGGCCAAGCAACTGAATATTCTTTTAACCGATATGAATTTTCCCCCGGAAAGAATAGTGATCGACCCGCTGACAGGCACCCTTGGGTACGGCCTGGAATACACTTACTCCATCATGGAAAGAATAAGGAACGAAGCCTTGGCTGGAGACAAAATGCTGGCCTTCCCCATGCTTGTAACTCCAGGATATGAAAGTTTCAGAGTCAAAGAATCCAGAACCCTTGAAGAGGACTATCCCGAATGGGGAAATCTTGAGATGCGCGGCGCCTACTGGGAGATTGCCACTTCCATGAGCCAATTGATGGCCGGTGCAGAGCTCCTCATTCTCTACCACCCCAAAGCTGTGGATGTCGTCAAAAAGAAGATTCTTGAAATGTTCGTTAGGCAAAAAGGAGGGCCATGATGGCTCTCTCCGGCCTGGATATCTTTAAGCTCCTTCCCAAAACTAACTGCGGCGACTGCGGAGTGCCCACCTGCATGGCTTTTGCCATGAAGCTCGCCCAGAAAAAAGCAGAACTCAGCGAATGTCCTCATGCCTCCGAGGAGGCTACGGCAAAACTCGGCGCAGCGAGTGAGCCTCCTATCCGGCTGGTAAAAATCGGCCGTTCTCATCCTCTAGAAGTCGGTGGAGAGACGGTGCTCTTCCGTCATGAAAAGACATTCTTCCATCCAGCAGGTATCGCCATCCAGCTTCGAACCTCTGAAGGCAATGAGAGAATCCTAAAGAAAATAGAGGAAATCGAGAATTATAAAGCCGTAAGAGTCGGTGAAGAACTGAAGGCGGATTTGCTTTTTATCACCCACGATTCTCAAAATCATCAGGATTTTCTGAAGACGATCGACCTCGTGAAGACAAATTCAAACAAAGGCATCATCCTGGATTGCCCGGACTCCGCAGCCCTAAATCAAGGCTTGGAGCTTTTAAAAGAGGACCAGCCAGCCCTTTTGTTGCGAGGAGAGCTTCAAGATGCCGATTTAGCCTTGGCCAAAAAATACAATGCAGCCCTCATTCTGCAAGGCCATTCCTTTGAGAACTTATCAAGCCAAACCATAAAAGCCAAGAATGCCGGAGTGGCCAACCTGTTGCTAAACCTTGAAGCCCAAAATCTAGGAGCTTACCTCCAGAATAATACGATTCTCAGGCGGAGCGCCCTGAGAAAGAATTTTAAGCCTTTGGGATATCCGCTGGTCAGCTTCATCCGCGGGGAAAACAAATTCGACCAGATGGCTCAAGCCGCAGTTTTACTCTGCAAATACGCCTCGATCCTCGTGCTTCCCGGGTATGACCGAGCCATGCTGTACACACTGTTCACGCTGCGGCAGAATATTTACACCGATCCTCAAAAACCGATTCAGGTTGATGCGGCAGTCTATCCCATCGGTGAACCCACGCCCCAATCCCCGGTTTTTGTCACCACGAATTTTTCTTTGACCTACTTTATTGTTTCGGGCGAAATTGAAAATTCGGGCATTTCAGCCCACCTGGTTGTGGTGGATACCGAAGGCCAATCAGTGCTGACCGCATGGGCCGCCGGAAAATTTGGGGGAGCAAAAATCGCCAAGTTTATCAAAGAAATCAAACTCGAGGAGAAGGTCAAAACTCGAAAAATCGTGATTCCCGGCCTTGTGGCCAGAATCTCTGGCGATCTGGAAGAAAACCTCCCTGGCTGGGGTGTCATTGTTGGCTGTCAGGAAGCCACCGACATCCCCGCTTTTGTCAAAAATGTGAAATTGACATGAAACTATCGGGCCAAAAGCAAACTCATTTCAAGGTCACCTTACTGCCCTTTGAAACAAGTGTCGAAGTGGCAGCGGGCACAAATCTTTTAGAGGCAATCAGAACTGCCAATCTTCCTTTGAAGGCAACTTGCGGAGGCCAAGGGACCTGCGGCGATTGTGTGGTTCGGACTGTCCGCGGAGGCTGCAGAAGAAAGTCTTCGGCGGCTCTTGCTGATAGGCTTTTTGCTCAGGGATTTAGTCTCGCCTGTCTGACTGAAATTATCGATGACCTCGTCGTCGAGCTTCCCCAGTTCGAAGAGCTTGCTTTGGAGAAGGTTGTTGATTCCAAAATTTTTGATGAACAGAGGCACCGCCTTTCAGGAGTTTTTGAAGTCAACCCTCCCCTCAAAAAAATAGAGGTTTCTCTCCCTCCCCCTTCTCTCGAAGCGAGCTCCGGCGATCTGCGGAGGCTCGAGCGGGAGCTTCAACAAAGATATCCCGGCCTTCAGCTCGATTGTGAATATTCTGCTTTAAAAAAATTAGCTCAGGCGGCGCGCCAAGACCAAGGAAAAATATGGATCATTCTTTTCAAAAAAGGAGACGCGGGAACGATCCTTGACGTTGGACCTCAATCCACTCCAAAAAATATTTGTGGCATCGCCTGTGATATCGGAACTTCGACTGTGGCGTTGCATCTCGTAGATCTTGAGACTGGAAAAATTCTGGGCACAGCCTCAAGTTCCAACCAGCAGCTCAAGTGCGGCGAGGATGTGATTTCAAGAATCGACTATGCTCAAAGGCCAGGCCACCGGGAAGAACTCCACGACCTCATTCTCAGGACCATCAATCACCTTATCGGGAAAGTGACAAATGCCGCTGGCATCTTGCCTTTAGATATTTATTATGCCAGTGTCGCCGGCAACACGACTATGATTCACCTCTTCCTCAACCTCGACCCGCGCTTTATCCGAGAAGAGCCCTATGTCCCCACTTTTAACCAGGTTCCTGAGATTTTAGCTCAGGAGATTAGTCTCAGCCTTAATCCCGAGGGAAGGGTCTCTTGTTCGCCCGTTGTCGGAAGCTATGTGGGCGGCGATATTACAGCGGGGCTGCTGGCCACGCCTCTTCTCCACGATTCTGAAAAAATATCTCTTTTCATCGACGCCGGAACCAACGGCGAAATCGTCGTCGGAAATAAAGAGTGGCTCATGACCTGCGCCTGCTCAGCAGGCCCGGCCTTTGAAGGCGGCGGAATTCGCTGTGGAATGTCCGCTTCCGAGGGCGCTATCGAAAAAATCGAGATCAAGGAACAGGGACAGATACAATATTTCATCATCAATGGAGCCAAGCCCAAAGGCCTGTGCGGCTCTGCCCTGGTTGACCTTCTGGCAGAGCTATTCATTCAGGGCATCATTGACCGCTACGGGAAATTCAAGCAGAGAAGTGCAGGGGGCCCCATTGTCAAAGACGAGAGCGGGCTTGCTTTTCGAATCATACAGGCAGAGAACACCTTCTGGGGCCATGATCTCCTCATCAGCGAAAGCGACATTGCCAACCTCATCCGGACCAAAGGGGCTGTTTTTTCAGCCTGCTCAACGCTGCTCAAAAAACTCGGACTTCGTTTGGAGCAGATTGAATTTTTCTATATTGCCGGCGGGTTCGGGAAATCGCTCAACATCGAAAATGCGATTCGTATCGGACTTTTGCCCGACTTGGAGCGCGGCAAATTTTATTATCTTGGGAATACGTCCCTTCTCGGTGCCTATCTCATTCTCCTTTCGGACAAGAATAAAGAAATGGCCCGAACAGCGGCTCAAAAAATGACTTATATCGAGCTGAACGCTGAACCGAAATATATGAACGAATACACCGCTTCGCTCTTCCTCCCCCACACGGATCTGGGGTTATTTCCTTCAGTTCAAAAAATTATTTCTTCCAAAAATTCAAAATAAGAGAATTAATTCCAATTCTTTTGAACTTGATAATTGCCACGCGAAAAAAGATGCTCCCCTTCCGAATGAAATGTTTGATTTTTTAGCGGCGATTAGAATAAAATAAGAGGCTTATTTTAGAGAGAGAAAAGAACTTAAGGAGACAGATAAGGAGGTATTATGAACAAAGAAGAGCTATTTTCGAAGATAGAAAAGGCTATCGTCGAAGGCAACCGACAAGAATCCGTCCGCTGGGCTCAGGAAGCTGTGAAAGCCAAGCTAGACCTGAATGAAGTCATCGAAAAAGGATATTCGGCTGGGATTCAAAAAGTGGGTGACCTTTGGGAAAAGGGAGAATATTTCCTGCCGGAGCTCATCACCAGCGCCGAATGCATGAAGGCGGCGATGGCTGTGCTTCAGCCCGAGCTCGAAAAAGCTAAAATTGAAATAACATCTCTGGGAAAAGTTGTGATTGGAACTATCGAGGGAGATATCCACGACATCGGCAAGAACTTGGTGGCGTCGATGCTTTCAGCCAATGGCTTTGATGTCATCGACCTTGGGGCTGATGTCAAACTCGAAAAGTTCATCGAACGAGCAGAGGCTGAAAGGGCTGACTTGATCTGCCTCTCCGCGCTTCTTACCACAACCATGATGGGTCAGAGAAAATTGATCGAAATGCTCAGAACGAAAAATCTCTTGGGGCGGTTTAAAGTCATGGTGGGCGGCGCACCTGTGAACCAGAAATGGGCGGATGGGATCGGCGCCGATGGCTACGCCGAAAACGCCATGACCGCCGTCACCGCAGCCAAGAATCTGCTCAAAAGATAAGAAAGGAAGGAAGCGATGATCGAAGCCGTAAGACCAAAATTAGAGTTATTGAGCAAAGACCTCATCAAAAAAATTATCGAGGAAGCGTTGGTGATTCTTGAAAAGCAGGGTGTTTTTGTGGAAAACAAAGAAGCCCTTGAGCTTTTCAAGGGGGCGGGGATGAAGATTGATTCCTCCACTCAAAGAGTCCACATCACTCCCCAGCTTGTCATGGATTCACTCTCGACGACACCTCCTGTCATTAAAATGTATGACAGGTCAGGCGAAAAAGAGTTTATTGTCGGAAAAGACGAAATTCATTTTGACCCGGGCTCTGCCGCCGTGACGATTTTGGATTCGAAAACTCAGGAAGCAAGAAAAGCAGTGACCGAAGACCTGGTCAAATTTGTCCGCCTCACCGAATGTTTAAAGCATCTCCATTTTCAGAGCACAGGGCTTATTTCGAGCGATGTGCCTGAAATCATTGCCGACAGCTACCGTCTCTATCTCGGGCTTCAGTTCTCCATCAAGCCCATGGTTACGGGGACTTTCCGCGTCGAAGGGTTCAAGCCTATGTACGAGATGTTGGTGACCATCCGCGGAAGTGCCAAAAAATTGGCTCAAAAGCCTCTGGCTATTTTCGACGCCTGCCCCTCCCCTCCTCTCAAATGGAGCAACCTCACCACCCAGAGCCTGATCGACTCGGCGCGAGCAGGAGTTCCCTCTGAACTTATTTCCATGGGGTTGACTGGAGCCACTTCACTTGTTACCCTTACTGGTACTCTGGTTCAGCATGTGGCTGAAAACCTTTGCGGGCTCGTGATTTGTCAGCTGGCAAAGAAAGGTGCTCCTGTTATTTTTGGCGGCTCACCGGCGAGCTTCGATATGAGAAAAGGCACAACTCCAATGGGAGCCATTGAAACCATGATGATCGACTCGGCCTACGCCCAGATCGGAAAATTCCTCAACCTTCCCACACATGCCTATATGGGCCTGAGCGATGCTAAAATCAACGATGCCCAGGCAGGTTTGGAGACAGGAATAGGAGCCGTCCTGGCTGCACTGTCCGGAATCAATGTTATCTCAGGTCCGGGAATGATGAACTTTGAAAGCTGCCTGAGCCTGGAGAAGCTGGTCATTGATGATGAAATCTGCAGCATGGCCTACCGGCTCGTTGAAGGTATTTCGCAGCGGGATGAGCCCATGGCCATGACTCTTTTTGAAGGCATTACCACAGAAGCCCAATTCCTCTCCAGGCCTCACACCAGGCAATGGTACCGGAAAGAGCACACTTTTCCGAATATTATCGACCGCGACACTTATGAATACTGGGTTTCTCTCGGGAAAAAATCGATCGAGAGGAGAGCCGCTGAGGAAGTCGAGAAACTTCTGCGGGAAAACCCTCCTCTGCTTCCTGATGAGGATGTGCGCGTTGAGCTTCAAAAAATCATGTTGTCCGATGCCCAAAGGAACAGCCTTTCCCAGCTCCCCTTACTAAAATTTTAAGGCTCTGAGTCTGGTGATTATTGCGCCTCTGGCTAAAACAGCATTTTATTTTTAAAAAACTGCCTGCCGAGGATTTCGGACCCGAAATTGCCAATAGAACTCAAAAATTTAACTTTATTCATGCATACAAAATGAAAGAGCATAAGCATCACTCGATGGGTGGCCTGGCCGATCTCAGTGCGTTCTCGACCAAGCCCTCCCGCCCCCCTAGGTCTTCGAACACACTGAGACCGGCCAGGGCTCATCTTAATTTTCTATTGGCAATTTTGGGTCAGAGTAAAGAATTGACAACCAGGACTTTCTGCTAATCCAAAGTAACCTCTTTGGGCATCTTAAGGGGCTTTAGTTTGTATTGAGTGAAGACTTCGTTCAATAGGGGAAGGTCCGTTTTGATGATTTCATTCAGCGCACTGACTTGTCTTTCTACTATTTCTATCAGCTCCTGAAGCTTTGCCCTGTCGGTTTCTGTGGGCCGAGAAGGATAGCCGCTAAGGGACATGCCCAGAAACATAATTTGCTGAGCGATGGCTCCTCCTCTGAGAGCTTGTTCCCTCGTCGCCCGAGTAAATATTTCCCTGGGAACGATTTCCTCCTCGACCTTTCTGAATTTTTCTTCGAATTTTTTGGCTCCGGATTGAAGAGCCTCGGCAGAATTCTCCGGCTTTTTGAGGTCCTGAGAAAGGCTATCCAGCTGACGCCGAATATCCTTGGCTCCGGTGACAGCCAAGCTCATCTTTTTGGAAATCGCCAGAATTTGGCTCAGGGCTTCCAGTTGAGCGGCCCTGTCTTCCTCCTTGAAATCAAAACGCGGGTCAGGATGAATAACGGTTTTTTGACTCACTTTTTTCTCACCCAGCTTGATTTCAACCGTGTATTCGCCGGGCGGGACGAGCGGGAGCGCAAAAAATCCAGCGGCTGGGGGCGTAATTTTTTTCCCCTCTTTGGTCATCGGAACAAACTGCAAATTCCATGTTTCCCTCTGGATTCCTGGCTTCTTGGACAAATTGAGTTCATAAACAACATTGCCATTCTTGTCCAGGATGGAAACCCTGGGCATTTCCTTGGCTTCGGCTTTCATAAAACTCGTGATATTCAGCCCATAAGGGGGATTTTTAGCAGCATAGGCAGGCTTGCTGAAAGGCTCCCGCACGGATGCGAGAAGGAACTCAGTAAAGGGACGAATATTAAAAAGATAAAGCTCGGAGTCAAGAACCTCTGGCGACATTTCCTCCAGGAAAGAAATATCATCCAAAATCCAGATTCCCCGACCATGAGTTCCGATGATCAAATCATTTTCTCGCGGATGGATCGCAATATCCCAGACAGCCGCTGTCGGCAGGTTGTTCTTGAGAGAAAACCAAGTTCCTCCTCCATCGAGCGAGGCAAAAATGCTGAATTCAGTGCCGACAAAGAGAAGATTTTTATTCTTCAAGTCTTCGCGAATGACATTCACCCAGCCAAAAGGAAGATTCCCTTTGATGGATTTCCAGGTCTTCCCATAATCAGCAGTCTTGAAGACGTAAGTTGCGTAGTCATCCTGGCGGTGCCCATCAAATGCCGCATAGGCTGTCCCCGCCGCAAAATGCGAGGTTTCAATGCAGGAACACCAAGTATTCAGCGGCAACCCCGCGATATTTCGGACAACATTGGTCCAACTCTTTCCACCGTCACACGTCAGCTGAAGATTTCCATCATCCGTCCCGCACCAGATGACTCCTTTTTCCAGGGAGGATTCAGAAATGGTGGTGATGGAGCAATGGCTCTCTGCCCCGGAATTATCCAGGCTGATAGGGCCGCCCGAGTCCTGCTGTTTTTTGGAGTCGTTTGTGGTGAGGTCAGAGCTGATAATTTTCCAGGAGTGACCCCGGTCTTCTGACTTGAACAGAAAATTTCCTCCTGTATAGATGACATTTAAATCATGGGGAGAAATGTAAATGGGGGAATCCCAGTTGAACCTATAAGGAGGCTCACTTTGAGGGGCAAGAGGTTTGACGTTTCGGCCGAGCCGGATTCTCAGGTCGAACCGGCTTAATCCATTCATCTGAGAATTTCTGTAGACGGTTTGCGGGTCATTGGGATCAACCTGGACAAAGAAGCCGTCTCCTCCTCCCACCATGTACCAGTCTTCGTTGGTGATACCGACAGGATCTAGACTTGCACTCGGCCCTCCCCAGGAGCCATTGTCCTGCAATCCGCAATAAATATAGTAAGGATTTCGCAGATCAAATGCGATTTGGTAGACCTCAGCCAGTTCCATATGCTGGATCGGCAGCCAGTTCTTCCCTCCATCGTAGCTGATATCAATGCCTCCGTCGTTGCCATCGATGAGATGGAGAGGGTTGGACGGGTCAATCCAGAAACCATGGTGATCAGAATGAGTGCCTGCTCCGATTGCTTTGAATTTCTGCCCCATGTCGTTTGAGACAAAGAGGCCGGTAGACAAGACATAGACAACCTTGTCATCGCCGGGGTCAACGTGAATCTGGCTGTAATAAAAAGGCCTGGTGTTAACCCTCATGAACGTCTCATTGTCGCACATCCGCTTCCAGCTCTCCCCTTTATCCTCAGAGCGCCAGATTCCGCCATCTTTGTGTTCGATCAAGGCATAGACCACATTAGGCCTGCTTCGGGAAATGCAGATTCCGATTCTCCCCAAGATTCCTTCGGGTAAATCTTCGGTCAGGCGTTTCCAGGTTTCTCCGCCATCAACAGTCTTATAAAGCCCGCTTCCCAGGCCTCCACTTGAAAAATAATAAGGAAGCCGACGGTGCTCATAGGCTGCGGCGTACAAGGTGAGGCTGTCTGAAGGGTCCATGGCCAGATCTGCAAATCCAGTGTCTTTGTTAATATACAAAACTTTTTTCCATGTCTTTCCGCCGTCGATTGTCTTGTAGACGCCGCGCTCCTCATTCGGACCCCAAAGATGACCCATGGCCGCCACAAAGACAATGTTCGGGTCTCCAGGGTTCACGATGATCCGGCTGATATGACGCGTATCTTTAAGTCCCATATTCTGCCATGTTTTTCCGCCATCCACAGATTTATAAATACCGTCGCCGATGGTCACGCTGTTGCGGCATGTAGCCTCTCCAGTTCCTACCCAGATGATATCTGGATTAGATTGGGAAATAGCGATATCTCCTCCAGAGACGGTATTTTCTTTATAAAAAACAGGATACCAGTTGACCCCGTTGTTGTCCGACCTCCAGACTCCGCTCGGGCCTATGGCTGCAAGGATGATCCAGGGCTGCTTTTCCACGACATCGATATCCACAGTCCGGCCGCCCATTACCGCCGGGCCAATTGTCCTCCAGGCAAATTTTTCGTAAAGCGAAACAACTTTATCCGCGGTCTGCCCTTTTAAGAAGGTTGAAAACGGGGCTAAAAAGAAAACTAGGGCCAAAAGCATGAAGAAACAGCCAAATGAATTTTTTTTCATCTTTCCTCCAGAGGCAATCAAAATCGAGAAGCCATTATAGAATAGAGCTCCTAAAAAATATAGCTTAGGAAGCATCCCAAATTCCGTGATGACTAAATAGCGACTTTGAAAAAGCCTTGACTTCCCGCTCCGATCGGCGGCCTGAGGAACCCGTCTTCCTCGACTCCAAGGATGTAATATTCAGGGCGAAGGTTGGATGAATAAAGAAGGCTTCTATTATTCACCTCCAATTTGCATCAACTGGATGCGAAAAGTGGGCGCTGTAAAAGGCTTGTTCAAGTCCAAGTCTTCTCCGACCATGTCAATTCCGTTGAACATCTCCTCAGCTGTCCCAGCAATGGTCAGGCCTCTGACTGGAAAAGCAATCTTTCCCTCCTCCACCCAGAAGCCCGACGCTCCTCCGCTAAAATTCCCGTTCACAGGATTGATGCCATAGCCGGTGACTTCTTTGAGATAAAGGCCGACCTTCGTGGCTTGAATAATTTCCTCGGGTGTCCTTTCTCCGGCAGCCAGGTAAAAGTTATGAGGTCCAATACCTGGAAGGCCTGCAAAACCTTCCCGTGAGGCATTTCCTGTGCTCTTGACACCTGCTCTCGTGGCAATGATCGTGTTGTACATAAACCCCTTGAGGACTCCTCTGTCAATGATGATTCGCTTTTGAGTCGGGACTCCCTCTCCGTCAAAGGGTTCACTGGCTAATCCTCTTGGCCTTGTTCCATCATCAATCAGAGTGACCAAATCTGAAGCTATCTTCTGGTTCATCATTTTTCCCAAGAAACTTGCACCCTGAAGCACTCTTTCTCCATCTATAGCCGACCGGATTCCACCCAAAATGGCAACCGCCACATCGGGATGAAAGATCACCGCTGCTTTTTGGGTTTTAACCATCTTGGGGTCGAGCCTTTCATAAGCATCCTTGGCTGCTTTGAGTGCCACTTCTTCGGGCGATTTCAAGTCGGCGAAAAAGCGCCGGGAGCAAAACTCTCCCCCTGAAGATTTCTGCTCGCCCTTTTCGGCCACGACTGAGACGCCAAAGGAGCAGGCAGAGGATTTATAGGATTTCAGGAGACCGTTGGAATTGGCCAGAAAAATCTCTGCCTCACTTTCTCCGAATCCAGCGCCCGCGCTCTTGGTGATACGCGGGTCCTTCATCGCCAGCTTTTCAACCTTTTTGGCCAGATCTATTTTCTCTTCCATGGGAATTTTTGCGAACTGGTGGTCATAAAGCTCCTTGACTTCGGTAATCCCTTTATCGTCGGGAAGGACGTTATTCTCGTCGGGTGTGGTGTTCTTGGCAAATCCAATGGCACTCGAAATCGCATTGTCGAGCGACTCCCCTTTAAAATCATTGCAGCTCGAAAAAGCCAGCCTTCCTTTGACAAAAACTCTAAAGCCGACTCCCTGGGAAGCGGCTTCCTGGATTGTTTCAACTTCGCCGTTTCGGACCTCAATACTCAGGTTTCGGCCGGATTCGATATAAACCTCGGCCGCATCCGCACCCTTTTTCAAACATTTCTTAACTAGCTCTTCGGCCAATCCTTTATAGTCCATGTTTCTCTCCTTCTGTCAATCGCTTAGGCCTTTGCCCTTGTTCCGCCTACGTTGATGCCGCGAATCCTGACAGTGGGCTGTCCCGCAGTCACTTCGGCTGCTTGGCCTTTGCCGCAAATCCCGGGCCCAAAGTCCAGGTCATCACCGACAGCATCTATATTCTGGATGATATCCATACAATTTCCGATCAGGGTCGCACCTTTGATGGGCGTCGTTTTCTTGCCGTTTTCAATGAGGTAAGCTTCGCGGCAAGTGAAATTAAACATTCCAGTAGTCGGGTCCACACTCCCCCCACTCAAGCTTTGGACATAGACCCCGCTCTTGGTAGAAGCCAAGATGTCCTCAGGCTTATCCTTTCCCTTGTCGATAAAAGTGTTGGTCATGCGCGGAATCGGAATGTAACGGAAGCTTTCGCGCCTGCCGTTTCCTGTCCGCTCCATGTTGATCTGTTTCGCGGAGAGGATATCGCTCATGAATTTGACAAGCACTCCATCCTTGATCAAGACATTGTGCTTCATCTGAGTCCCTTCGTCGTCGAAATTGGTGGTCCCTCGGAAATTGGGCAAACTTCCGTCATCAACCATGGTAAAGACACTATTTGCGACCTTATTCCCCAGCTTGCCGGTGAAGGCGCCGATCTTCTTGGCAATATTGTCCGCTTCTAAAGGATGGCCCACAGCTTCATGGACCAGCACGCCTCCCCATCCGTTCTGCATCACGACATCCATCTTTCCGGCCGGCGCATCCTTGGCTTCGAGCATGACGATCGATTCGCGGGCAGCGTTACGGGCCACTTTTTCTGGAGTGACTTCTTCAAACATCTCAAATCCAGAGTGGCGGCTCAGCCGCTCGCGCCCCATATGCCGGGTGTTGTTGCCTTCGCTGAGCGTCTGGGCGATAAAAAAGAGCAAAGGCAGTTCATCACTTAGGTAGAGGCCTTCGCTGTTGGCAATTATTCTGCCTCTCACTTCATCGTAATAGCTTATGGAGGCCATTTTGATTCTCGGGTCATAGTCGAGCGCTGCTTGGTGGACACGGCGGATGACATCCAGACGTTTCTCATCCGCTACTATCTGAAGGGGGATCTTCACTGTGATGAAAGAATCCCGCGTCCCCTCCTGGATATCGACAGGTTTTGAAGCCTGCGTGCCTTTCGCAATAAAGGAGGCGACTTCAGCGGCTCTCAATAGTTTCTCTTCCGTTATCTCATCTGTGTACGCATAGCCAGTCTTATCACCCGAAATCACCCTGACTCCAGCTCCCTGGCTGATGCCAAAAACAGCGCTTTTGAACTTGGACTCCTCCATCAAGATATTCCGGGAGATGCGGTTCTCCACATAGACTTCTCCAAATTCGCCCCCTTTTTCCAGGGATTTCTGGATCGTCCTGTTGAGGAGGTCACGGTCTAGCTTGAGCTTTGTGCTTGGAACATTTTGAGGATTTGTTCTTGCTAATAGCTGATTCATCAAAGAAGGTGTGGCTGCAAGAGCTATCCCTCCTTTAAGGCTCATCTCTAGAAATTTGCGGCGAGGGATGTCCTCAGCCCAATAGTTTTTTTGATTCATGCTTCACCCCTTATGAATGAAAATACCATTGGGTTGAATTATACCTGAGAACTCCTTCCTATTCAAAATTCCCTAACTTTATTCATACGTGCAAGATAGAAGAGCATAAGCATCACTCGATGCATGGCCTGGCCGCTCCCTGTGCGTTCTTGACCAAGCCCACCCGCCCCCCTAGGCCTTCGAAAACACTGGGAGCGGCCAGGCCTCATCTTAATTTTCTGTCGGCAACTTTCGGTATGACAGAACCGGAATAGCCTTGCTCCCGTTCAGGTTTTTCACGCCGTTCCCTCTTCGCCCTTCTCGGCGCCTCCGGAACTCGCAGGGCTCAGACCAGGTCATTCGAAGGGAGACCGATCTGTTCGTAAGAACAGGCCAGTCGGGAGTTCCAAGGGGATATGCCCCTTTGGTCGCAGGACGCAAGTCCGAGAAGGGGAGGCAGGGAGCGAAGCTCTTTTCAAAGTCCCTATTTAATCATCACAGAATTGGAGATGCTTGCTTAGAAAAGGTCATATGTATCTTTGTATATGGGGAGTATGACCTCTGTCCCAATTTTCCTTTTGATATCTCGAGCGAGCTTTGCCGAAACTTCTTCATCTCCATGAGTTAGAAAAATCCTCTTGGGCGGAGTTTGGAAAAAACTCAGCCAGTGAAAGAGGGCTTTCCGGTCAGCATGGGCTGAAAAACCATTAATTTTTTCAATTTGGGCCCGGACTGAATGATCTTGCCCATGGATTCGAACTTGAGGAGCGCCATCCAGGATCTGCCGACCGAGTGTCCCCTTGGCCTGGTACCCCACGAAAAGAATGGTGGATTCAGGGCGGGAGATGTTATGGGCAAGATGATGCTTGATGCGGCCTCCGGTGCACATCCCTGAACCGGCCATGATGATGGAGGTGCCCTTTATGGAGTTGATGGCTTTGGATTCTTCTGTTGAGTGAATGAGTTTTAGTCCGGGAAAACGGAATTGTTCTTGGCCTGACTGGAAAAGCTCAAGCCCCTCCTCATCCAGGCACTCTGGATGGTGCTTAAAAACTTCAGTCACGTCCACGGCCATAGGGCTGTCGAGAAAAGTCAACAAGATGGGAATCCTCTTCTCTTTTTCCAGCTGGTTAAGATAGAACAGGAGTTCCTGAGCGCGTTCTATGGCAAAAGTGGGAATAACTACGTTTCCCCCCTTTTCCCTTGTCCTCTTGATGATATCGCAGAGCATGGTCTTAATGTCTTTCGGGTCCTCATGGTTTCGATCCCCATACGTGGATTCCATAATCACATAGTCGGCTTGGCGGAAGACGGAAGGGTCACGGATAAGAGGCTTGTTCCATTGGCCGATGTCGCCTGTAAAAATAAACCTTCGCGTCTCCCTTTTCTCTCGAACGACAAGCTCGAGCATAGAGGAGCCAAGGATGTGCCCCGCATCATGGAAAATAACAGTCAGCTTCTCATTAAGGGTCAAGGGCGCCTCATACGGCACTTCTTCAAGCAGTGGGAACACCTGCTCTGCGTCTTCTGTCCTGTAAAGGGGAATTTCAGGATGTGCTCCCTTGCGGCCTTCTTTTTGATGCCGTTTCCTCTTAAAAACGGCATCTTCTTCTTGGATGTGGGCAGAATCCAGCAGCACAATCGGGACGAGTTCGGCCGAGGCAGAAGTTGTCAGGATTTTTTTCAAAAAGCCTTGCTGGACGAGCCTGGGAAGGAGGCCTGAGTGGTCGAGATGAGCATGAGTCAAAAGAACAAAGTCAATGCTGTGGGGGGGAACAGGAAAAGTGTCCCAGTTTCTCTCAAGATAGGGCCGTTCTTGGTAAAGTCCACAGTCTAGGAGCAGGCGAAGACCGGCTGCTTCAAAAAAATAACAAGAACCTGTGACTTGCCGGTTCGCCCCCAAAAATTGAATCTTCACAGCAATGACTTTCTTTTGGAAAAAAACTTTAACAGTTTACCAATTTGAGGGATTTCTGTCTATGATAAAAAAACAGTGAGTAGTGAGCTATGAGCAGCAAACCCCATAAAGCGTAAAAAGCTTGGCCTAAAGCGAGAAAGGCGAGACGTGCGAGATGGAAGAGCACTAGCACCACTCAGGACGTGGCCTGGCCGATCCCTGTGCGTTCTCGACCAAGCCCACCCCCCTAGGTTTTTGAACAGACAGGGACCGTCCCGGGCTCATCTTAATTTTCTATCAATTTTGGGAGAGAAAAAGGTTCCCTTTCCGCTTAAATTTTATGAACCCTCAGGAAATTGTATTCTGTGGAAAAGAACAGCACTTTTACCCACATCTTTGAGAAGATATAGATTTGTTGCCAGATAAAGAGCACAATCAAGGATGTGCCTCCTTTAGGAAGAATGTTCGAGACTCCGACAAAGACAATTCCTAGAAGGATAGAGATTATACCTACAAGGAGGTAAAGAGCCCAGGCTTTAAAAAACTTTTTTCCGATGAAGGAGAAATTGGCAATCGTAGCTTTGAGCGTCTTCCGGCTGTCTTCAGCCACAAGCCTAACCTTCACATAGTCGAAAAACATCCCCACAATGGAGAAAAGGAGGATTTGAATCAAAAATAGCAGGTTCGAAGCGATGGTTACCGTCCATTCTGTTGAAGCATTTTTCGTCCAGAGATTGAACAAAGCCGAGAAGAACTTGAAGATCACGCCAAACAAAATGATGTATCCTACGGCCGAAATCAGAAAAACTCTTAAAAATCTGAAAAAATACTTGCCGCAATCCCCAAAGAAATTGGAAGGGTTCGTCTTCTCATCCTCAGCAATGACCCTTCCGATAATTCCCCCATTCAAGAAGACATACAGCGCCAAGAAAAGGATCGCAGGGAAAAGCATCCAGCCCGTAAGCGCGGGAAGAATATCCTGGTATTTATAAATGATGTCACCCAGCCAGAGCAAATCGATGCCCTGAAGCAATCGATTCCCCATCAGGGAGCGGGAATAGTCTCTGTTGATCAGAAAATAGACAGGAGTGATGATCACCAGCGAGAAAAGGAAATTGATCAGCCAGAGGTAGATGAGCATTCTTGCTTTTTTATTTGTCGTCTGAAAGCCTTTACCGAATATTTTAAGATTTCCCATTTTTCTCTCCTTTCCTTAGCTCAAAGTGCTGAACAACTGGAGGCAATTCTGGACCCAGAACAGGAATTTGGTGGCCAAACGAAAAACCCCGCCCCTGGAGGGCTCCAACTTCAGGCTGTTATTGGCAAAGTTCGAATCAATGATCCAGATCCGATCGGGATCAACCTCTGCCTGCTTGGCCTTTACAGGCTTTTCAAACGTAAAATTCGCCCAGCGCGACTGGCCATCCCAGGATCTCACCTCTTCTGAGCCATCGGCAAAAACAACTTTGACTTTGATTTTGGCCTCTCCTCCAACTCTTGCTTCGCCGAAGCGCCTCACTCTCACTTCAGTGACATAAACTTCCTTTTTTTCAGATTTTTTTTCTTTCAGCCCAGTAACTTTTCTATCTGTCCATTCTTCTTTTTTGCCATTAACATCGAAAATTCCGCGCCCATGCTTTGGCTTCTCATAGGAACGGAGCAAAGAAATTCCATAGTCAAAATTCAGTGTGTTGAAGAAAAGCTGGTCGAAAAACCAGTTAAAACTTTTGCCTGTGATTTCGTGGACGACGTTTATGAAATCTTGGCTGCGAGGGTGCTTGAAGCGGAAGCGCGTGTGGAAGGTCCGCATGATCCGCAGCATGGCATCCTCTCCCACCAGCTTCTCGAGCGTGTTCAGGCAGGTGGAAGCTCGCATGTAGACGTTTGCGGCATAGCTCATCCTATTAAAAAATTTCCAAGACTCGGTCATAATGGGGTCATATTTAACAATGGAGATCGCTGCCGCCCTGTCCTGCTCATAGTCATAATACCTTGGAAAACTGAAAAACCGGTTCAAAGGAATTCTTTTGAACCTCATCGACATTTCCCCCTGGCCATAGGCTTTAGCCTGGACTTTTCCGGTAGAATAGGTGTTGATTCCTTCATCCAGCCATGCTTCCTCGAATTCATTGTTAGCGCATAGACCGTACCAGAATCCATGTCCGAATTCATGAATGATGACTCCTTCTGGAGACAGCACGTTTTTTGAAGTGAGGACGGATGTTCCGGCCGTAAAAAGAGTCGGATATTCCATGCCTCCGCTTCCCGTCCTGAAAGGCGGGTCAACCATGGTCACGGTCTCATAGGGATATGGGCCGTACCACAGGCTATAGTACTTGATGGCTGCCCGGAGGGCTTTAAAATGGCGCTCAATCTGCCCCTTGTGCTCGCGCTCAATCAGAAGAATCATCTTCACATTGTGGAGCTTGACCTCATCCTGCGGAAGTCCAAGTTTCTGCGCAACTTCTTCATACTCTTTCGGGCTCACTTCCTGGTCAGCGATAAAATCTCTCTCGACTTTGATAAAGTCTGGGTCGGCTGTCCAGGCGAAGTCATGGATATTTGTCTGCTCGAAAGTGTAGGTCACAGTTTTTTTCTTCTCCTCGGGTTCAGCTATGATCTGTTTCCCCGATGCTCCGACAACAAAATTGGAGGGCACAGTGATGTGAACGACAAAGTCAGCAAAATCAGCGAAAAATTCAGAGTTCAGATGATACTCGTGGCAATTCCAGCCTTTTCCTTCTTCATAAACTCCGGGCTTGGGAAACCACTGGGCGATAAAATAAGAATTCTGATAATAGCCCGAGCGCAGGATTGTCTTCGGAATTTTTGACTGAAATTTGAGCTTGAGACGGACTTCTTGCCCTGGCTTCACTGACTCTGGAAAACGCACCCGCATCACAGTCTGATCGCCTGGGTGGATGGGCTCATCCTTTGTTACAAACTCCATGGTCGGTTTGAGATCCCGGCCATCCGCAAGTTCGATTTTCGTGACGTCGATCCAGCCCCACGCTCCCTCTTTGACTCTTATCCCAAAAAGAGTTTCTTCCTTGGCTTCTTGGAGGGCCGTGCTGTTCTCATTTTTGAAGGCGTTGTAATAAAGATGGAACAACATGTCCTGGACTTCATCCTGAGTTCTGTTGAACCAGGTGAGATCTTCCTCCCCAGAGAGCATTTTCTTTTGGTCATCCAGTTCGACCCAGATTTCGTAGCGAATGTTACTGATTTTCTCCTGGCCCAATGCTTGTTGGGCAAAAAGAGAAACCCAGTTTAAAAAGCCTAATAAAAAAAGAACAGAAGCAAATGCCGTTTTTTTGATCTTCATTCTTTCCCTCCTTGTAAGTCGTCCACTTGAGGATTGCCTCTCAGCCATTCTTCCCAAGATCTCAATCTTGGGAAATACATGATTTCGAGGATCAAGGAAATGATGAGAAATATATAAAAATCTCTATAAAAGCCTGTCAAGAGAAAAAGCACAAGACCGAGGAGTGCGGGAATTTCGCAGAGGGAAAGCGTCACGAGATTCGCGCGGTTCAGTTTCAGGAGTAATTTTTTAAGGTCATCCGCAGGTGTCTGTTTATAAAGGGCTGGCTGGAGAAACCTCACCAGAATGATTTGGACGATCCCCAGCCCATAAAACACAAGCCTTAAGGTTTGAGCCTTCGGTCTCGGCCTAAATCCCTGAAAAGGTTTGAGCTGAGCTTTGAGGATTTCAACGATCAAAGCAGAGGAAAGCATCACAACGATTAGAGCGGCGCTGATAAGGACATTCATTCTATAGCTTTTTTTCAATTCCTCCTTGAAATTCATGAACCCTCTTTTATTTATACGAACTGGGCAAAGAATAAGTTCCTAATTTTTGTCAATCAAATCCCCCTTCCCTCCCCCTTTTCTAAAGGGGGACCAAGGGGAATTATTCCTTATTCTTCAGGTCGACCTTTTTTATTTCTCTCTTGATTAGGAATTTTTTTATCTTCTCATAAAATTCCTTGGGCCAGCTCCTTATTCTGCTGTTCAGCATATTGTTATTAATAGTCGAGACTTCAATAAACCGCTTCTCCTGAACAAGAAAATCTCTCAATTCCTGCCATTTTTCTTCGTCTTCTTTTCGGGTCGGGGCAGAGATTTCTTCCTTGATGGTCACAATTAACTGGTGATTCGGACCGTCAATAACCCTGATCTTTTCTTTTTCGGCATAGTCGATGGCCGCTTCCTCAACCTTTGCCTGTTCGGCTTCGATTTCAACAATCTTCTCCCTCAGCTCTTTCTTCTCTTTCTCTAACTCCGCATATTTGGCGACGAGCACTACGCCAGGGTCCTTTTTATACTCGTTGATTTCCAACTTCTCCATTTCGAGGGGATGTTTCCATTCCGGGCAGATTTCTTGATAGGCACACCAATCGCAGAGAGCGCTTTTATGGGGAGGAAAATCTTCACACGTCTCAATGGCCTGAATACGGGAAGCGATATCCGCTTGAAGGGCATTGAGCTCGTCTTTTGTCCTTGAAGACTCAATTTGCTTATTAAAAAGAAGGAAATGCCAGACAAGCTTTGCCCTCTCTGCTTCCGGCCAACGCCTAAGTAAAGCGATTTGATAGAGAGGAAGCTGGATATCCTGATCGGCTTCCTCTTGAGTCAGCAGGGTGCCGGAAGTCTTGTAGTCGTGGATTTCAAATATTTTCTCTCTGTCATTCCAGTCCAACCGGTCTAGGACGCCTCTAAAAGAATATTCTGAATCGTTGTGCTGGATGGGAAAAGAGATGGATTCTTCGGTCTTCACGATCTTGGTCTGGTCAAAGGGATAATACTCCTGATAATAATCGGCCAGGCATTTCCGGCCTTTTTCAAGATAATCTTCAGGAGCAAGCTCAATCTTTACTATTTTTATCGAATCAGTATAATTTTGAAGCCACAGCTGCTCATATTTTGAAAGCAACCACTCTTTGGGCTTGACGACTCTATTCTTGATGAAGTCATAGAATTCCTTGAGAGCCTCGTGGACCCGGCTTCCCATGAAAGCTTCAATGGTTTCCACCTCGCTTGGCAGCTTATCAATATAGTTGTATTTATACTGGAGTTTACAGGACTCAAAAGTGCAAATTCGACTGACGGAATAAATAATTCCCATGGGACTCTCCTGTCAGGCTTCAATCGACATAGAGGAGGAAGCCTTTCAAATAATCACTCTCGGGATGATAAATGTTGATCGGATGGTCATAAGCCAAATGATGCTTCTGAATGATGCGCACCTTTCTTCCTGCCTCTTGCGCGGCCTGAAAAACAACTTTCTTGAAGAGAGCTTCATCCACGTAGAACGAGCAGGAGAAAGTCAGCAGCAGGCCTTGAGGCAAAATTTTTGACAGCGCCAGCCGATTGATGTCTTTGTACCCTCTGCAGGCTTGAACAACATCGGCTTTCTTTTTGGCAAAGGCAGGAGGGTCGAGGATGATGAAATCGTAAGTGAGCTCGCGCTGGCGCAGGAACTCGAAAACATCTTCCACATAAAACCCCTGGCGGTGAATGTCAAAGCCGTTGACCTTGAGATTCTCCTTGGCCAATTCAATGGCCTTCTCGGAAGTATCCACGGAATCCACCTGGATCGCCCCTCCTTTTAGGGCACAAACGGAAAATCCGCCCGTGTAAGAAAAACAATTCAGGACTCTCTTCTGAGCGGCCAGCGAACCCACGAGCCGGCGCATCTCCCGCTGGTCGAGGAAAAAGCCAGTTTTTTGAGAATGGATGAGGTCGACCAAAAACCGGACCCCATCCTCAACTATTTCCACAATCTCCATTTTCTCCCCATACAGGAATCCTTCAAAATCAGGCAAGCCTTCTTCCCGACGGGAGGGCAGGTTGGATTTCTCATAGATACATCGGGGGCAAATTTTTTTGACGAGTAGATTGACGATCGAGGGTTTGAGCTTCTCCATTCCCAAAGTGGCAAGCTGGATGACTAAGACATCCGCATAACGGTCCACAATCAACCCCGGAACGCTGTCCCCTTCCCCATTGACAAGGCGGTAGGCGTTTGTCTTTATTTCTAAAAATTGTTTGCGGAGGGAAATGGCGCTTTCGATGTTTTTTTCAATGGCTTCTTCCGGAGACGTGTCGCCGAAACCCACCATCCTTCCCATGATCGAGCATTGTTTGTTGAAATAGGCATAGCCCAAAAATTCGCCTTCAAAACTTTGGACGGGCAGGATGTCTCCATTTTCAAAATCCGCAGGCAGGCTCTTCACCGCGCCGGAAAAAATCCAGTGATGGCGGTTCTTGATCGCCTTGTCCTTGCCTTTGTGGAGAACAACCCTTGGCCTTTTCATCACGCTTCCTCTCCCCTTTTTTTTATTTTATTAACCACCGGGATATCCGGCTCAGCAAACTCGAATTTATCCAATTCTTCAGGCCAAACCCATCGGACTTCATCATGGTCATGAAGTTTAAATTCGCCGGAAACATAGGCTACTTCATAAACTAGAAGCTCGATTGAAAGGAATGAAGAGAAGTAGCGAGCAGCAAAGATGAATTTCCCAATCTTGACTTCAATACCCAATTCTTCAAAGAGCTCTCTCTTCAAGCACTGTTCCGGCGATTCCTCAGGTTCTAATTTCCCTCCCGGGAATTCCCAAAGCCCTCCAAAACGGTCATCCCGCTTGCGCCTGGCAATTAAAATTCTGCCCTCTCTCTCCATAATAGCCGCCGTTACCTTCCGCATGCTCTAAATCATCTTACATTTTCTCAAGAATCTTATCAAATTAAAAGGCAGCAATGGTCGCATCTTTTTCCCGTGGCGATTATCAAATTCGAAAGAATAGGGTCCTGTCACGGCTCCCCCCCGTCCGTCCTCGCCTCCGCTCCTGCAAGATACAGCAAAGGAGATGATTCAAGCGCCGTGAGGTTGCGGGCGGGGAGCCCCTCCGCCGTGCCACCCAACTTTGATGAAAGCTGCATCATCACAGAAAAAAATGCTACGAGAAAAATTTATTGTTTGTCCCCAGCTGTGATAAAATAGCTCACCCATGAAAACTATAATTTTGTCTTCTGAGGTAGCTCCATTTGCCAAGACAGGCGGGCTGGCAGATGTCACGGGTGCTCTACCCAAATTTCTTGCAAAGCTTGGCTTAGAAGTGAAACTGATCATGCCTCTTTACCAGGAAGTGAAGAAAAAAGGGCTTTATCTCAAAAAAGTCATCGACAATCATCCAATGGATTGGGGTCGAAGCCGAGAAAAATTTTCTGTCTTTGAGTATCAGGAAGGAAGTTTTCGAGCTTATTTCGTCGAGAAAGACGACTACTATCACCGCGATTATCTTTATGGCCCTCCTTCGGGTGATTATCCGGATAACGGGCAGAGGTTCGCCTTCTTTTCAAAGGCTTCCCTCGAAACATTAAAACAACTAAATTTTTCACCCGACATCCTCCATTGCCATGATTGGCAGACATCAGTGGCACTCGCCTATCTCCAGTTCATCTATTCAGATGACTTCTTTTTTAAAGGAATCCGGTCCCTCTTCACCATCCATAACCTCGCCTATCAGGGACTTTTTGAGAAGGAGGTTTTGAGCCAAATCGGCCTTCCCGATCATTTATTCAATCTGGAGGATATGGAGTTTTACGGCAGGGTGAATTTTCTGAAGGCCGGCATTTTGTATTCGACGGCTGTCAGCACAGTGAGCCCCCGTTATAGTCAAGAGATTCAAACTCCAGAGTTCGGCTATGGCCTGGATGGCTTGCTCAGGAAAAGGAGCAAAGCCCTTTTCGGCATCCTGAATGGAGTGGATTATTCATCCTGGAATCCCGCAACAGACAAACTCATTTTTGCTCCTTTTACTCCTGAAGACTTAAGAGGAAAAAGGGAGTGCAAGAGAGATCTTCTGAACATGTTCCAACTCCCTTCTCAAGACATGGATGTGCCAATTGCCGGAATGGTTTCTCGGCTGGCAAGCCAAAAAGGGCTGGATATTCTCTGTGAATCTTTGGAGGAGATGTTTAAGTTAGGCGTTTATCTTGTCATCCTGGGAACTGGTGACGAAAAGATTCAGGATATTTTAAAGTCGATAAAGGAAAAGTACCCGACTCATTTAGGTTTAAAGGTCGCATTCGACGATGCGGTTGCGCACAAAATCATCTCAGGAAGCGATCTTTTGCTCATTCCCTCCCGCTACGAGCCCTGCGGCTTGACCCAGATGTACAGCCTGAAGTATGGAACAATTCCTGTTGTCAGAGCCACGGGCGGCTTGGATGACAGCATTCAAGAATTCGAGGGGAATAAGCTTGAAGGAAACGGGTTTAAATTCGAGGATTACTCGGCAGAAGCCCTTCTCGCTGCGCTGAAGAAGGCCTGTTCTCTTTATCACCAAAAAGAAAAATGGCAAAACCTCATTCAAAATGCCCTGTCCTGTGATTTCTCCTGGGATAAGGCTGCGGGGGAATATCTCAGCCTTTACAAGAAACTATTTTCAATTTAGAACCAATTAAAAAACTTCGATACCAACCCTTTTCAGCAATTTTACCAGTTTAGCCAAGGGCAAGCCCACCACATTATAAAAACAGCCCTCTACCCGGTCGATAAAAACGCTCCCAAATCCCTGGATGTCGAAGCTTCCGGCTTTGTCCAAAGGAGAAACTTTTTGGAAATAATTCATGATTTGGCAGTCGGTCAATGGGGTCATATAGACTTTCGTTTTGTCATAAGTTGTAAGAGTTTTGTGCTTGTCAATGTCAATCACTGCAACTCCAGTGTAGACCCACTGTGGTTTCCGGGAGAGCAACCTTAAAGTTTGACTCGCATCCTGTATGTCCTTTGGTTTGCCGATGAGTTTCCTCCCGACCAGGACCACGGTGTCTGCAGCAATGACCACTCCTGCATCAAATTTTGAAGCTACGGCTCTGGCTTTTCGCAGAGCATTCTCTTTGACCAGATCGCTGCAGCGGCCGATGAGTACTCTTTTCTCTTTGACGCTAGCCTCTGCGACCTGGAACCTGAGTCCAACCTGTCTCAGCAAATTCTGCCTAGCTTTAGATTTTGAAGCTAAGATAATGCGACGCATCTTTAATGCTCACTCTGTCAAACCGGCGACAAAGCCCGATGCCCAGGCCCAGGCAAGATTGTATCCGCCTCTTCTGCCCTGAACGTCCAGAATTTCGCCAGCAAAATAGAGGCCCTTTTTCAATTTGGATTCTAAATTCTCCTTTTTGACTTCCCGGGCGTCCACGCCTCCGCAGGTAAATTCGGCTTCGTTCCAGCCTCGGGTGCCAATGACCTTGAAGCGCTTATCCTTTAAAATATTCGCAAGAACATCAACTCTTTCGTTTTGAGCTTGCTCTTTAAAAAAATCTTTCATTACCAGCCCAAATTTATCGGGCAAAATTCCGGCCAATAAATCTTCAGCCCCAAGTCCTTTTTTAATTCTTCGCCATATTTCCTGTTTCAACTGTAGCCTGGTCAGGAAAGGAATCATATCCACCGCAACTTGGATGTCATTTTTGTTCATCCTGTTCGTTGCGATCGAGATACTTTCGCTCACATCCAGGATGGCGGTCCCTGATAATCCATACTCTGTGAACAGGACCTCCCCTGAAGATTCTTCGATCACTTTCCCATCAATGATGCTCTTGGCCTGCGCGAAAATCTTTTGCCCTTGGAGGAGATGGCACCACCTGTCCTTCACAACCAGGGGTACAGCACTCGGGACAGGTTCGATGAAGCGATGTCCGAATTGTCTGGCAAACTCGAAACAACTCCCGTTTGAGCCGAGAGCTGGATAGGCTTTGCCGCCACCCGCAAGGATGAGAGAGCTGCATTCTATTTTTTTATTCTCCTTTGAAAGGAGAATGAAAAACTTTTCAGATGAACTGACCTGGGTTACTTCGAAATTCAACTCCACAGGTATGGATAATCTTTTGACCTCCAGCTCCAAAACTTTGGCCACGGAAGAGGCCTGATTCGTCACCGGAAAGATACGGTTATCTTCGGAATAGAGCTCAAGCCCAAGTTCTTTAAAAAAATTCTGAATTTCGATTTTGCCGAACCTGCTGAACGCGGCTTTCACCAACCCGACTTGAGTTGAAGTATAAAAAGACTCGTCCAGATTTTCATTGAGCAGGTTGCATCTCCCGCCCCCTGTCACCAATATTTTTTTACCGAGCCGCGGCATTTTCTCGCAAATAACAACAGACCCGCCTCTGCGTTTGGCGCTGATGGCCGCCGCCATGCCTGAAGCCCCGCCCCCAATGACTCCTACTGAAAATTTTCCCATCCGTTTTCTTTAATTCTTAGAAATTATTATAGCGCTATTCCAATATAAAAAAACTATTTGCGGTCCTTGTGGCTATTTTCCCGTAAATACCCAGCCGCCGCCTCCGGAGGCACGGGGTTGATGTAAAAGCCGGTCCCCAGTTCAAACCCTGCTACCCGGGTTAAAACGGGTGTAATCTCCATATGCCAATGGTAGCTGTTTTCGATGCTTGGCCATTTTTTCTGAGAGAGATTCAGGTTGGGTGACTGATGGATGATAAAGTTATAAGGAGGGTCAGACAGAATGCTTTTAAGTTTCAGAAGCACAGTTTTCAAAGCAGGAGCGAGCGATTTGAACTCATCCGAGGTTAGACTTGAATAATGGGGAGAATGGCGCAGCGGATAAAGAACCAATTCAAACGGGAACCGGGAGGCAAAAGGCGCGATCACACAAAAATGCGAATTCTGGTAGACCAAACGCTCCTTGTTTTCTCCTTCTTCTTTAATAATTCGACAGAAAAAACATTCCTGGGAGCGAGTGAAAAGCCTTTCGGCGCTATACAATTCCTCTTTGATTCTTTTAGGGACAATCGGAGTCGCGACGATTTGGGAATGAGGATGGCTGAGAGAAGCCCCTGCCTCTTTGCCTTTATTCTTGAACACTTGGACATACTGATAGTGGAGTTCTTCTTCGATATTCTGAATCCTTTCTTGAAAAACAAAAAGTACCTCACGGATATGAGGGAGAGGCAGATCCACTAGTTCCTTTTCATGATCCGGAGTCTCGATCACAACTTCGTGGACTCCCACCCCTGGCATGGATTGAAAGAGTCCTTTGTTGGGTTTGGGGGGCGGAGTCCCGCGTTCCAACGCAGGAAATTTATTGGGAACAACCCTCACCCGCCATCCTGGCGTGTCTTTCGAGGTTCCTGCTTTTCGGAGAGAAAAAACTTCAGGCGGCGTCTTGGATTCATTTCCTTCACAAAAAGGACAAAATCCTTTGTTCTCCATTCTTTTTTCAACCTGACTCTGATGAGGCCGGAAATCATCAGGTCTTTTGCTCCGCTCCGAAGCGATGATAATCCATCTTCCGCTGAGTACGTCTTTTCGAAGTTGCGACATTTTATTTCTTGATGAACTCCTTGATCTTGGATTTCAGTTCGTCGAGGGACGAAGATTTCACCACATAAGCATCTGCGGCCCACGTCATGAAATCGCTCTTGTAGCTCTGATAAGCTGTGTTGATGATGATCGGGATATCTTTTCTCAGTCCCATGATCTTGGTGATCAGGTCAATGCCATTTTTCCCCGGCATCCGGATGTCGGTGATAATCAGGTCGAATTTTTTTTTCTTGAGAATCTCAAGTGCGGTGTCTGCGTCGTTGGCAGTTGTGACCGAGTAGCCTTCTTTGGCCAATTCTTCTTCATAGAGCAAGCAAAGAGTTTTTTCATCCTCGACGATCAATATTTTTTTCATCTGTTTCGTTTTCTTCATTCCTCTAACCCCCTTCTTCACACTTAAAATAGAGTTTAAATTTCGCTCCCTTCCCTTCTTCGCTTTCGACTTCAATTTTGCCTCCATAGGCATCCATAACTCTTTTCACAAAAAGCAAGCCAAGACCTATGCCCTTTTCCTTTGTCGAGAAAAAAGGCTTGAACATTTTCTCCTTCAAATGCTCTGGAATTCCCAGACCTGTATCCTTGACGCTGATGACCAGCCAATTTTTGTTTTCTCGGTAGACATGGACAAAGATTTTCCCCGCGGGAGGAGTGGCATCAAAAGCATTGTCCAGCAGGTTTCTTAAAACCTCTCCGAGATAGGTCGGTTCGCAGAGAATCCGGGGGAGGTTTTTCTCAATTCTGGGCCTGACTTCCCTGCCCTTCTTTTTTATTTTGATATCAGTGCTCTGGAGGACAGATTTGATGATGGGCTGAACCTCAATCGAAACGGGCTTTTTCAAATCGACCCGGAGAAGATGCCCCAACTCGAAGACGACCTTCTCTAACCTTCTTATTTCTTCCTTAATAATATCCAGGTTTCTTTTCTGCTTTTCTTTTTCGACCTGAGCATTAAGAAGCTGATCAGTGAAGCCGCCGATGGTCACCAGAGGATTTCTTAACTGATGGGTGATAAACATCGCCATCTCGCCCAGAGCAGCCAATTTTTCCATTTCCACCATTTTGGCGTGAAGAGAAGTGGCATAGATGTAGTTTCCGGCGATAAGACCACAGATGCTCGCCAGTTTGATATCTTTCGCCTCAATGGGTGCGTTAGTGATGGCGTTATCCAGCACAATCTCTCCCATGGTTTCATCCCGGGCATAAAGAGGGATGCAGAGAAAATCATTGACGCCGATCGTCTCTAAGAATTTTTTATCGACGAGGGGCTCATTCCCAGCATCTCTTACTATAAAGATTTCTTTTTTGCTGGCTGACAGAGCAGGAAGGAGCAGAGGTTCTTCATGCAGAGAATAAGAAAGGCTCTTGATGCGAGCGCTTAGTGTATCCGCATTCTTGTCCACTAAAGACCGGTTGTGCTCTATGATTTCAATATACCCTATGCCAGGAGTTGAAAGTACTTCCCAGATATATTTGGCTTCTTCACGCGTCCGGGGCCCGAGCCACATTTCGCCCCGTATCTTATCCCCCTCAGCCAGGAAAAGCATGGCCCGGTTAAAACCCACTCCTGAGCCTGAAGTGAGTGCGGTCAGGATGACCAGCAGGTTATCCTCCAGCGAAAAAGACTGGAAAAAACTCTGGGAAATAATCGAAAGGAGCATGAGTTCCCTCGGCGCTTCTTTCTGGAAGTCATCGATGAAATAAGTGTATTTCTCGATCAATTGATTTTCCAATTCTTGGGGATAACCCGAATCCCCCCTTCGCTCAGCTTGAAAAACTTAGAGTCTTTATTATCATCAAAGCCTATCTCGAACTGAGCGGGGATACGAGAAAACTTATCCACAATGACTTTTTGGATCTTGGCTCCTTCTCCGATTTCAACCCCTTCCAACAGGATTGAATCTTGGATGAGGGAACCTTCTTCTATTTTCACTCCGGGGGATATGATCGATTTATCAAGGGTTGCTCCACAAATACTGCATCCGTAGCTGACGATAGAATTTTTGATCGTGCTCTGGTGGATAAATGATGGGGGATATTGGGGCTTATAGGTTCGAATGG
>Ga0315280_10000807_pt1 | contig 56721 bp, 43 predicted proteins | sample YL17G06_40_MG_FD_203697 | JGI IMG/M metagenome (GOLD analysis project Ga0315280, IMG submission 203697) | Sediment microbial communities from Yellowstone Lake, YNP, Wyoming, USA - YL17G06_40 | ecosystem: Environmental > Aquatic > Freshwater > Lake > Sediment | place: USA: Wyoming | collected... | reverse complement strand
CACGTCTCCGACAACATCCACGGAACCCAAGGCGTGCTCACGATCGGCTCTGGCGCATGGGGCATGGGCGCAGCCACGCCGCGCACGATGCGGTCCAAGGGCGCCCGCGACAATCCGTACCAGCAGGAGCACGAGGACCTGATGGCCAGCATTCGCGGCGCCGGGCCGTACCGGTTCGAGGGAGACTACGGCGCCACCAGCAGCATGACGGCGGTGATGGGCCGGATGGCCACGTACTCGGGCCAGGTGGTCACTTGGGACGAGGCGGTCAAGTCCGAGTCGCGACTCGCCCCCAAGCGATACGCCTTCGACGCCGACCCGCCCACGCTCCCCGATGCGCAGGGCAATTACCCGGTCGCGATGCCGGGGGTTTGGCGCGCGTAGGAGGACAGACATTCTTGTCTGTCCGACATTCTTGCCTCTCCGAATTCGGGGACGACGGACACTCGCGTCCGCCGCGATGTCCAGGAGGACAGACATTTTTGTCTGTCCGACATTCTGTCAGTCCTCCTGCCTGGTGGTCCACGCCGTCGCCGTGTTAACCTATATGGAGGTCTTTCCACTTCAAGGTACTCTTGGAGTCGTGCCGTGGACGAGCCGCGGCGGTCGTACTGCCCGACCACGTTCATCTGCTCGTGAAGCCGCAGCCGGGTTTCACCCTCTCCCGGGTCATGAAGGGCATCAAAGGCGCCTGTGCGCGCCGGTTGAACCAACTGCGCAACGCCAAAGGCCGGGTTTGGCAGGAGGAATCCTGGGACCGCATCATCCGGGACGTGGCCGAGTTTGAGGAGAAGCTGCAGTACATGTACGAGAATCCCGTGAGACGCGGGCTCGTGCAGCGGGCCGAGGATTGCGACGCCTGGTACTGCCACGCAGATTTCGCCTAGGAGGACAGACAAGAATGTCTGTCCTCCTGGTCGTGGTTCGGACAGACAGGAATGTCCGTCCTCCTGATTCCACCATCGGACAGACAAGAATGTCTGTCCTCCTGGGATTCTGGGCGAACTCACCCGCCTGGAAGTCAAGTCGCGCGTGGCAAAATGGGTGATCTGCGGAGCCTTGTTGACCGACTCGGACCGATCACCCGCGCCGATTCCGGCCCATTCAGCGATTGTGCGGGCTCCGCGAATCTGGGATAATCCTCGCCCTCTTCGCGCCGCCGTGAGGGCAGGTGTCCAATCGCTGAGACAGCCCGCCCGGGCGTTTCCACTCCTTGAATCCACAACGTGCCGGATGCGCAGCGCCGGAAGACTCCTCCGCGTGGTCCTACTGGCGCTGGCAGTGCCAGGATGGAGTGGGTGCCACAACATCAACTGGCATCAACCGGCGGAGGGAGTGCCTGCCGGTGAGGACGGGCCTGCGGCTGCATCGTCGGCGTCGCCGATGCCCCGGGATGTTCCGCTCGAAAGCGTGCCCGGCGCAAGGACCTTCTTCTCCCTGGACTCAACCGATCCCATACAGCCGCTCCCACCCTGCCCGATGCCGCTCTCCGAGCGCTTCCGGCAGGAGATGGACAACATGTGGACCGACAACAAGAACTACTACACCTGGCCTACGCTCCGTAACCTGGCTTTAGGCGTCGCCGGGGCCAGCATCCTGGCCAACACCTCGCTGGACCAGGACTTCCGCGACTGGTACCAGAACGACGTCCGCGGCGTAAGCCTCAACGAGTTCGCCGTCGTCGCCCGGCGTTTCGGCGACGGATACATCACCATTCCCGCCTGCATCGCCATCGGCTTTGTGGGGGCTCTGCACGACGATACGCGCTGGGGCAGCGGGCAGGCCGAGTTCAGCGCCCGGATGGGCCGGGCCTATGGCGTGGGCACCCCGACGCTCCTCTTGCTGCAATATGGCCTCGGCAGCACTCGGCCGGCATGGAGTGCGGAGGGCTCCTACTGGAAACCCTTCGACCACTCCCACGGCGCCAGCGGACATGCCTTTATGGGCGCGGTCCCCTTCCTCACCGGCGCCCAGATGACCGACGACCCGTACCTGAAAGGCCTCCTCTACCTCTGCTCGGCGATCCCGGCCTGGTCGCGGGTCAACGACGACATGCACTATTTGTCCCAGGCATGGCTGGGCTGGTGGATCGCCCATCTCTCCTGCGACGCCGTGGGCGCCACGCAGCACAAGGACGACCGGCTCCTGGTGAGCCCCATCGCCACGCCCGAGATGGTCGGGGCGACCGTGATGTACCGGTACTAACGCCTGGTGAGCCGGTCGTACATGTTTCCGAGATCTTTGTAGGCTTCCAGCATCGCCTCGAAATTGGCCGGGTCCATGGCGTCGGGCAGAAGTTCTTCGATCAATGCCATCCGGCTCACGATCAGCGGTAGTTCAGCGGCAGTGACGTTTTGGGGGTCTGCAAAACCGTCCTCGTTCAGGTCCTCAATCAGGTTCCGCCGACTGTCCTCGGACAGGTTCGGGTCGTTGATCGCCAGAATCCACACCTGCTCCGCCAACGGGTCTGAGCCGACGTCGCGCAGGGCTGCGCGGGCCTCCGGTTCCGCGATCAAGACCGCTTGGCCGGTGGTCTGCGGAGCCTGGGAAGGCTGGACTGCTGCCGGCGCCGGCGTCGCGCGCGAAGCACCGCGGGCGCCGGCCCTTGACCTAATGGCCGATGGAAACTGCCTCGGTCCCGCGGATCGGCTTCGCGCTGGGCATCCCCTGCCGGCCTCGCGACACGCTGGGGCCCATCCCGCCGCACCAACAGCAGGTAAGCGACGACGCCCAGGAGGACTACGGCCGACGCCGCGAGGAGTAAATCCTTCCTGTATTTCATGGCAACAGTCCGCCAACGTCCTTTCGACAAACCGAAACGACACACCCGGCCGACCTCGCGTAGCCCTCAGGCCTCGACCAACTCCAGCCGCAACCCGAGCGCCTCGGCAACGGCCTGCACGCTGGAGAGCTTCGTGTCCCGCCCGTACTCGATGTCCCGGACCGTGCTGGGATTGGCAGTCCCCGCCCGTTTCGCCACCGCGTACCAGGTGAGGCCCTGGGCCTTCCGGGCCGCGCGAATCCGCGCCGCGATACCCTCGGTCGCCGGCTTGAGCCGCGGCGGGTCGCGCGGCGGAAACTCCTGCCGCACCTTCTCCCGAATCTCCTGGAGCCGCTTCGCTTCTTCCGGGCTTCCCGGCCGCCGGCGCCGGATTCGGCCGGTGATCTTCTTCTTCTCCATCTTCCTACCCAACGCGATCAAGCGTCTCGCGATCGGCCTCAAGGTCCGCCATCGTCAGCGAGCCCTCGAAGACGTTGTGCCGCTTGAGGTAGGCGTCCGTTTCGAAGCGGTCCAGCCCCAGCACCCGGGAGAGCTCGTAATGGCTGAGTCGCCCTCGTCGGAAGAGCTCCAAGGCATAAGCCTCCTTGACGTCGGCATCGAGATTCGGGCTTTCCCGGCGCAGCTTCTCCTCCAGGTCGGCCGGCAAATCGAGCGTCACGCGGAGAGCCATCGGTCACCTCATTGAGTTGCCCAGAATCATTATAGCACCGGCTGCACATGCAGTCTCCCCCCTCCGTGCTCTCCGTGCCTCCGTGGTGAGTCTCCCCGCCTAATCCTGCACCTGCAGCTTGATCTCGTCCGAGTTGGCCTTGAGCTCGGGCGCGTACATCGCCCAAGCCTTCGTGGGCAGAGCACTGAACTTCCCCGGGATCTCGGCTCGCATCCGGTAGGAAACGCTGTGGTTCCCCCGGGCGAGCCCACGCACGAAGAACACCACCCGATTGTCGCGGAACTCCATGTAGGCCCCCAGGGCGTTCGGGACGTAGCCGCTGCGGAGGTCCACGGGCTCAAAGCCGGCGGGCTTCATGTCCTCGAAGACGATGTACTCGTAGTCGTTCTTGCTGGCGATTTCCAGCTCGATCTCCACGAGTTCGCCGCTCTTGAGCATGGCCAGGTCGGCCAGCGGCTCGCGCTCGTACTTCTCGACCTTCTGATCGACCACCTGCCCACGCGAGCCGACTGCCTTGATCGACTTGTCGGCCTTCTTGAGGCGATAGTACTTGCGCTCGACCTTGATCTCCAGCCCGGCCTTGGTGATCGGGTCTTCCAGGGTGAAGTTGGTCAGGTAGCCGTTGAAATACAAGGGGCCGCGGCCGCGCTTCTTAAGCTCGACCAAGTGCTGGCCGTCCTTGACCGCGGGGCCTTCGAGCACGAACTTGTTGTCGAAGCTGAAGAGCGTGGCCGGAGTGACTTCGACCGCCTTCTGGAGCTGGCCGTCGAGCCAGACCTCGACGGTCATCTCGGGCCGCTCCTCGCCGCTGGCACGCAGGAAATCGGCCATGGCCTCGACGCAGATCGCCGTGTCGCGGGTTGAGTTCCAGTAGGTGGCGTGCTTGCGGTTGTTCAAGAGGTACTTGACCAGGCGCCGGGCCACCTCGCCCTTGGGATCGGTGCGCGAGAGGAGCTTGAGGTAATAGGCGTGGGCCTCGTACTCGCTGCCGTACCAGCACCACCAGTAGTTGCTCCCCGGGAGTTTTAGCCAGGCGGTCTGGTTCTCTTCATCCTGCTGGAGGAACTGGCTGATGTTGCGGAGGATCATGTCGAGCTTCTGCTTGTCGCCGAGCTTCTCGACCGCCAGGCCGTACATCGCGAGGCTGTAAACGGCCAGGTGCGTGCGGTCGCGGTAGAGGAACTCGTGCATCTCGGCATTCTTCACGCCGGCATCGACCAGGACCATGCAGACGAAGGCATCCGTGTTGTCGGCTGATTCCTTCCAGGGTTTCTCCTTGGGTTTCTTCAGGGCGTTCTTGAGCTTCTGGACCTCGCCGTCCTGGTAGCGCTTGAGCCACTCGACGCCCCGCTCCAGCACGCCCGGCACCAGGGCCACGTCGTTCTGCTTGGCGATCTGGAGGCCGTGAACCACGACGGCCGTGGTGTGCGGCGAGGGGTATTCGCCGTAGCCGGAGAACCAGCCCCAGCCGCCGTCCGATAGCTGCATCTCGGTGAGCCGCTGGACGCCCTCCTTGACCATGCGGCGGACCTCGTCCTGGTCGAAGACCGGGTTGCGGTCCCATCGCTTCCACTGCTTGGCACGCTCGGTGTCGTTGCCGATTTCTTGGGCGTTCAGGTTGGTCCGCTTCTTCTGAATGTCCTGGAGGTCAAGCCGCATGTCGAGCAGGACCTTCTGCGTGATCACCGTGGGGAGGAAGCGGTTGAGCGTCTGCTCGGTGCAGCCATAGGGGTAATCCACCAGGTACGGCAGGGCATCCACCATGGCCCCGGCCAGCGTCGGCGAGTAGCGGACCTCCAGGCGCGTCTGCGCGGGCCGCCGCTCGGCCGGCACCCGGAAAGTCATTTTGCCGCTTTCGGAGCCGGACCGTGTCCGTCCGGTTTCGGGCCGGATCACGCCCGATCGGGCTTCCATCTTGAGCATCCCGTGGATGTAGCAGGGGAATCGCTGCTCCATGGCGTCCGATTCCTGATCGGTGAGGGCCTTCATACGGATGATCGCTTCGCCCTCGTCCAGGACCTTGACGCGCCAGTCGATCCGTGCCTCCTTATTGGGCTCGATCTTCGCCGTGCGGGTCAGCGGGTCCATGGGCTGGAGCACTTTGCCGTCCAACTCCAAGACCACCTGCACGCTCTTTTCGGTCTTCAAGTAGTTGTGGACGTTGGCCGACAGCACGACCTCGTCCTTCTGCACGAAGAACCGCGGGGCCTGTATGCGGACGATCAGGTCCTTGCGCGTGACCACGTCGATCTGGCCTTCGCCGACCTTCGTGCCGTGGCCCATGGCCCAGACCTTGATCCGCCATGTGGTGAGGTTCTCGGGCATGTTGAGCGAGACCTCGGCGGCGCCGTCTTTATCCGTGGTCAGTGCGCTGACCCAAAGCGCGGTATCGGCGAACTGCTTGCGGATCGTGGGCTGTACCATGGGGCCGGCCGCCTCGCCGCCAGCACTGCGTTTGTCCATGGCAGCCCCGAATTCCATGGGCGCGCCCTTGGCCATTTCTGCCATTGGACCGCCGGGCGGGGCTGCGGCCATGGGCGCGCCCAGGCCGCCCATGCCGATGCCGTTTGCGCCTTGCGCTCTGCCGTACGCGGCGGCACCGCGCCGGACCATGCCGGGGCCGCCACCTCCCCGCCCTCCCACGGCCGACGTTGGCGCGACCGCGCCGAGTTCGTCCGCGGAGGTCGCCCCGAAGATGCCGATGTCGTTCATTCCAAGGGTGTTCGGGGGCACGAGATTCCACGACGAGCGGCCCAGGTTCGTCTCGCTCTGCGGGTGATGGTTGCGCCGCCATTTCCAGAAGAAGGCTTTGATCTCCGGCACGTTGCTGCCGCCGGAGATGTACTCCACCGACTTGTCGTAGATCGCCACCACCGTGGAGCCGACGAACGGCTTCCCGTTGAAGTCCGCGAGCTTCAGCTTCACGTGGGCCTTTTCGCCCGGGCGATAGGTGCTGGACGACGGCACCAGGTCCACCGAGAGAACCCGTTTCTCGGGCGGCACGACGATATCCTTACACTCCGTGTAGATGCGCCCGTCGGCCACGGTCATGGCCTCCACGAAGAAGTTGGCCATGTCCTTCTTGACCACGGCGATCTCGCGGACCGTGCTCTTGCCGTCCAGGCGCACGACGGTCGGCGGCAGATAGACGCCGTTGGACGGGCGCACGAACAGGAGCACGGTGCCGTCGGTCCGGTCCGTGTTGATCATCAGCTTGACGGTTTCGCCCGGCTGATATTCCCGCTTGTCGGGCACGAGTTCCAGGCTGCTGAAGCGGAACTGCGAGCCGTCGAAGCCGGCGCCGGTGATCGTAAAGAGGTAGCCGCCCTCGATGGTGTGCTCCTTGGCGTCCGTGAGTTTGTACGACAGGCGGTACTGCCCCGCCCGCGACGCTTTAAGCTGCAACTGGGCAAAGCCCTCCTCGTTGGTCGGCAGGTCGGCCTGATAGACCGGCGTTTCCACGGGCTTGCCGTCCTTGTACGAAATCTGCAAGACCGCGAGCTTGCCCGTGCCGCGCACGGGCTTGCCGTCGAGCGTGCGCGCGGCGAAGTGGGCGTGGACCACGTCGCCCACGCGGTAGTAGCCACGATCGACCCACGCGGTCACGGTGAACGGCTTCCGGGCCACCAGGACGGTGCCCGAGCCGACGATCGTGCGGCGCGACTGGTCCACAACCTCGGCGGTGATCGAGTAGCTGTGGTCCTGGTCGGGATGGATGGCCTTGGCCACCGCGGTATCGATCTCGACTTTCACTTCGCCGTCCGGGCCGATCTCCACTTCGCGATCGGCAACCACCTCAGGCGGTTGATGAGGGCGCGGGAACCAAAACGGCATCGGCCGCCGGCAGCCCCACGCCTTCCAGCCCGGATACCAGTCGTAGTCGTAGGCGAACCACCAGTAGCCCGACCCATAGAGCCAGTCCCAGGGGGCGATCGGATACCAGCGCTCGCTGTAGCTGGTGCGCGTGATCTTGTACTTCACCTTGGCCTGCGTGACCGGCGAGCCAAAGTAGTACTTGGCCTTGATCGTGGCCTGGACCTTCTCGCCGAGCATCACGGGCTCTGCGGGGGCATCCACGGTGACCTCGAACTCGGGCTTCTTATACTCCTCGACCCGGAACATCCCGCCGCCGTAATTTGGGAGGTTCATCCGGTAGACCCCGAGCATGGCGTCGGCCGGCAGCTCGAATTTGCCCTCGATGCCGCCGTAGGCGTCGGCGGTGACGTTCTTCTGAAGGATCCGCTCGCCCTTGGGATTGTAGAACTCGACGGCGAACTGCCGCCCGGCGAAATCGGACGTGTCCTCCTGGTCGTATTGGGCATGGCGGACCCAGAACTTGTAGTCCACCGTCTGCCCGGGCCGATAGACCGGCCGGTCGGTGATCGTGAACACCTTGGTCTGGTTGTACTGGGCGTCGTAGATGCGGCCGTACCAGACGTTGGTAAAGCCGAGATAGGCGAAGCGTCCCTCGCGCGTTCGCGCGATGACGAGCCACTGATAGTCTTGCGGCTGGTCGCCGGGATTGGGGATCACTTGGCCGTCGGCGTCGGCGTACTCGGCGAACTGCTTGGTGAGGACCTCGAAGTTGCGGACCCCGCGCTGCTCTTGGCGCCAACCGAAGAACTCCACGTTCGCCTTGGCGACCGGCTTGCCGGTCACCGCGTCGGCCACAAAGTAATACGTCTTGCCGTCCAGGGGCTTCTTCACGATCGCCGTGTCGGCCAGCCAGACGATGATCAGGCTGGTGTTGCCGTCGGCCATCTTGGCCTTGACCAGGTACGCCCCCGGCTGCTGGAGCGGCGTGGTGATCGTGATCCGCTTGTCGAAGTGCTTCTCTCGTGGCTGGAGGTCCAGCTTCCACGAGGCCACCTGCCGGCCCACGTACTGCTGCTGATTCTCCTGCACCATGCGGTAGCCGAGATCGGCGATATTGAGCTTCTGCCAATCGAGCTGCGCGGGCCGGGACTTGATATAAGCCTTCACGTCGTCCAGCAGCTTCGGCACAAGGAGTTCATGCGCCGTCAGCTCCACCGCCGCGCCGTTGCGGAAACGGTATTCGACGGTCGCCCCCTGGCCGGCCGGCTGTGTGACGATCGGCTCAAATCGCCCCCATTTGCCGACGATCTGCTCCAGCCGCTGCTGATAGTTCTGTCGCTGCGGCGGATTGGCGGCCACTTCGATCGCCTTGCGCCAATACTCGGCGGCCCGAGGATACTGCCGCCGGTTCTCGAAGATGCTGGCCAACTGCACGAGCGACGACTCGCGCGGCGCGCCCTTGTCCTCCTCAGCGACCTGCTGGTAGATCTTGATGTAGTTGAACTCGTCGGGCAGGTCGAACCGCTTGATGCCGGTGGCCAGCCGGGCAATGGTCTCGGTCTCCTTGAGCGTGTGGAGGGCGTAGGTGCCGCTCTCGTTGGTCTGCGTGTCATCGATGGCCGCGCGGCCGAAGAACCAGCCGTACTCCGCCATGGTCTGCACGCCGAGCTGCTCGTGGAGGAAGTTGGCGAACTCCATGCGGACTTCCTGCAAACGGCCGGCGTCGAACTCCATGGCCTGCTCCAGGCACCACCGCCACCGCTGGCCGTCGCTCTTGGCATCCTCCCAGCTCTTGGGCACGCTGTGGTAGACTGGGTTCCCCTGGTCATCGACCGGCGCCCCCCGGCGCGGCATGTAGTAGCCCCAACCGGGCTCGTAGTCGGGCAGCACGCTCAGGTCCGTGAGGTATTGCAGACGCCATGCCTCGCGGTAGCCGCGGCCGCTCAGGAGCATATTGGACAACGAGAGGAAATAGCGCGCGCCTTCCGCTCGCTCGGAGTCCTGCCGCGCCAGTGGGATCGCCTGGGCCATCAGTTGCAGTGCCCGAACACGGTCGCGGTCCTGGGCGTTGATCGGCTGCCCGCCGCCGCGATGCCCGCCGCGCTCGAACTTGCCCGCGATCATGAAGCCTTGATGAGGGATCTGCTGGTAGGTCTGTGCCCCCGCCCAGAGCAGCCGCCAGTTCGCCTTGTGGACCGCGATGGTCGCTTCCAGGAACTCGTCAATCTCAGCCGCTCGGTTGAGTTGCTGAAGGGCCTGCACGCCCATGCCGAGGTCCGATCCCACCTTGCGGGAGTCGTCCTTGGGGTCCAGGGCGAGCTTGCGGAAGCCCTCGTAGGCGTCCTTGTAGTTGCCTGCCCGAAACGTCTTGAGGAGTTGTTCTCGCTGCATAGTGTTGTCCTGGGGTTCGGCGGCCTCCACCGTGGCAGGCCCCAGCCAGAGCATGCCGAGCGGAAGAAGCCATCGCAGCAGTTGGGTCCACTTCATGACGGATACTCCTGGAATCCTTGTTGATCCTTGGGCCGCCGGCGGTTAAGCCTTGAGAACGCCAGCAGGACAAGCCACTCTACGGTAGTAGACGTATTCCATCGCTCGGAAGTTCCCTGGCCGGATAGACTTCGGAAGTCTCTTGGCCTGGGACTCCGTCCAATCCTACGATGCTACGGTACACGGTCCATCTCCCCCTACGGCCGTGGGGTGAACTCCCACTCGCCTTGCGACCCGATGGCCTTACGGAGTAATAATACAGTAAGTGTGGATCCGCTGGCGATTACCCTCCGCCATTATCCCGCCGCAGGACACAAGAAGTGGTTTCCCAACAGCGGTTTCGAGATCGGCCCGATTGGGCCGGCCAGTCGCGGGGCCGTCCCGACGAAGGCTCCTTCGCGCGTCATCTGGCTGCGCGGATGCTGTTTGTCATGTTGCTCGCCATGGCCGCGACGGCCTCCGGTCTGCTGCTCTACGACCGCTTACAGCCACCCGAGGAGCGGATCGCGGCGGTTGAAACGGATCCGGCGGGCACGCGGAACAGGGCGGCGGCAAGCCGGACCGAATCGCCGCGGTCACTGTCCTTGCCGGAGCAGCCTCCCAAGAGTGTTGCCAAGTCCGAGAAGTCCAAGACACCGCCCGAGAAGGCCAAGACACCGCCCGAGGAACGGAAGACCCCGCCTTACGAGCCCAAGACCGCGCCGCCGGAACCGCAACCGCAGCCGGCCGTGGATCCGGCAAAGCGGGAAGCCTTCCGTCGCGCGGTCTCCTTGGCGCGGCAGGCGATCGGCAAGCGCGACTTTGCCGGGGCCAAGCGGCACCTGAAGACGGCCGAGGCCGGCTTGCAGGACGTGGCGGACGAAGCCGAGTTGGGGAGGCTGGAGGTGATCGTCGGCAACCTGGAGGAGTTCTGGCGGGGCATCAGAAAGATCGTGGCCGGCCTGGTCCCTGCCCAGGAGATCATGCTCGGCGAGACGCCGATCATCGTCGTCCAGGTGGACGCCAAGCAGTTGACCTTCCGCAGCGAGGGGCGCAACCTGACCTATCGCATCGACAATCTCCCCCGTCCGATCATCGAGGCCCTGGCCGAGAGCGGCTTCGTCAAGCACCCGTCCACGTACGTCTTGCTCGGCACCTACATGGCCATGGACCCCAACGGCGACCGCAAGCGGGCCCGACAGCTTTGGGAACAAGCGGCGCGCCAAGGGGAGGACGTCCGCGACATGATGGCGGAGATCAAGGACGAGAAGGCAGACGGCAGAGGGCAGTAGGCAGACGGCAGTAGACCGTAGACCGTCTGCAGAGCCGGGCCGTGTCGGCCCGGATGAGTGGGCAGCGGGCGACGGGTGGCGGGCGAACGACCTCAGTTCGTCACTTTGTCACGCTATCACCCCTTAGCTTGTCACCCCCTCACCCGCCACCCATCACCCAATCGCCCCCTCGCCCTTCATCCCTTCGCCGATTCCCCTTGACGCGGATACGATACGAAAGTACACTATCTCTGGCAGGAGGTTTGCTAGCATGCCCTTAGAGAGCCAGATCACCCCCATCGAGGATACCACTTCAGGACCCTTCCGTGACCGGTTGGTCGAGGCCCTGCGGGAGCAGATTGCCCACTGGGAAAGGGCCCGGCGACCGCAAGAGGCCCCGGTCTCCAGCGGCTCGAAGGCCCTCGACCAACTCCTGCCGGCCGGCGGCTTCCATCGGGGTACGCTGGTCGAGTGGCTCGCCGTCGGCGACGGAAGCGGCGTAGAGACCCTCGCCCTCCTGGCCGCCCGAGAGGCGTGCCGCGAAGGCGGGGCCCTGATCGTGTTGGATCGGGCCGGGGAGTTTTATCCCCCGGCGGCGGTCCGGTTGGGGATCGAGCCCCAAGGGCTCATCGTCGTCCGGGTGGCCAACGAGGCGGACCACGCCTGGGCCCTCGATCAGGTCCTGCGATGTCCGGCCGTGGCGGCCGTGGTGGCATGGCCGCAGCGGTTGGAGGCCAAAACCTTCCGCCGCCTCCAATTGGCCGCGGAACAAGGGGGAAGTCTGGGACTCTTGGTTCGCCCGGAGCGGGTCCGGAACGAGCCTTCCTGGGCCGACGTGCGGCTTTGGGTCCAGCCAGTAACTCCTTTCTCCCGTCACGGGAGTGGGGCCGGGGGTGAGGGGGCACTGCCGTCAAAACATGACGTTGTTGTTGGGCGGCCGAGGGTGGCATGCCTTCACGCGGCGCAGCCGCGGGTAGGCATGTCGGCAACATGCTCACCCGACGCTTCGCGTCGTGAGAGCATGCCACCCGGACGGCTGCTTCGGGTCCAATTGCTCCGCAGCCGCGAGGGAGCAAGCGGCGGGAGCGTGGAGGTGGAAATCGGCGATGAAACGCGCACTGTGCATCTGGCTCCCCAACTGGCCCGTCCAGCGGCTCACCGCCGCGCGGCCGGAGCTTAAAGGGGAGCCGATCGTGCTGTACGAAACCTACCGCGGCGCCCGCCGCGTGATCGCTTGCTCCGCGCAGGCCGAAGCCCTGGGAATCGCCCCCGGAATGCCCCTGGCCGAGGCGATGGCCATCAGTACCCAGCCAGAAGCGGAAGTCGGAAGTCGGAAAGCGGAAAGCGGAAAGCGGAAAGCGGAAAGCGGACGTGTAGAGTGCAAAGTGCAAAGTGCAAAGTGCAAAGTGCAAAATGAAAACCCGGTCACGTCCCCCAATTCATCATTCATCATTCATCATTCATCATTTTCCCCTCGCCCCTCGCCCCTCACCCCCTTCCCCTCCGACCCCCTTGCCGACCGCGAGGCCCTCGAAGAGCTGGCCGCGTGGTGCCAACAGTTCAGCCCGATCGTCGGAATCGAAGATTCCCCGCTCCCGGAGAGCCTGCTCTTGGACGTCACGGGCTTAGAGCACCTCTTCGGCGGCGAAGGGCCGCTGGCCCAGAAGATCGTCGATGATTTTCGCACGCATCGTGGCTTGACCGTCCGCGTCGCCATTGCCGACACGCTGGGCGCCGCTTGGGCAGTGGCCCGGTTCTGCAATTCCTCCTTGGTCGTTCCTCCCGGCCAGACGCTCCCCGCCCTCCGTGGGCTGCCCATCGAGGCCCTCCGCTTGCCGGCACAAGTGGTCGAGATGCTCCATTCGCTCGGCGTCTACCGGATCGGCCAGTTGGAGCCGCTTCCCCGGGCGGAATTGGCCGCACGGTTCGGGGCCTCCATCGCCCTGCGATGGGACCAGGCCACCGGGCAGGCGGCCGAGCCGATCCCGGCCTCTCCCTTGCCTGCCGAACTCCAGGCCCGAGAGTCCCTCGAATACCCAACCGCCCGGCGCGACGCGGTCGAGCTGGTCCTCCAGCAGTTGATCGGCCAGGTGGCGCAGAAGCTCCTCGGCTGCGGCCGCGGGGCCATGCGATTGCAGTGCCGCCTGGAGTGCTCACCCAACGCTTCGCGTCGTGAGAACATGCCACCCACCACGCGCCACCCGTCACCCGCCACCAATCCCTCGTCACCCGCCACCCGCCACCCGCCACCCGCCGTGGATCTTTCCGTCGGCTTGTTCGAGCCGACCGCCTCGGCGCAGCACTTGTTCCAATTGGTCCGCCTGCAACTGGAGCGGCTTTCGATCCCGGCGCCAGTGGTGGGCATTTCCGTGGAAGTCTCCGCCACTGCCCCGCTGGTCTGCCGTCAAGAGAGCCTCTTTGCCGACGGCCCTGACCGGGCACCATCGGGCCGGGCACCATCCGAAGGATGGTCGCGCAGCATGGTCGGATGGTCGCGCCCGCGGCTTCTCGCCGGGCTCGTGGACCGGCTTGCCAGCCGGCTGGGCCGCCACTGCGTGCTCCGCCCGCGCCTAATCCCCGACGCCCAACCGGAATCGGCCTACCAATACGAGCCGCTGATTGCCAATTCTCCCCTCTCCCGCCGGCAGAGAGCGGGGATAAGGAATAATGGCCAAATCCCAATGACCAATGACCAAGGCCTAAAGACCGATGTCCCACAATCTTTTGGTCATTGGTCATTGGTCATTGAGCCTTCTCCCCATTCATCATTCATCATTCATCATTCATCATTTCCCCTCCGTCTCTTCCGCTCGCCGCTTGCGCTCTCCGCGATGTCGGTCATGCCGGAGGGCCCGCCGCTGCGGTTTTCCTTTCGCGGCCAGGAACACTGCACTGCCCGGGCTTGGGGCCCGGAGCGGATCGAGACCGGCTGGTGGCGCGGCCGCTCCATCGCCCGCGACTATTATCGCATCGAAACCACCGCCGGCCGCCGCTTCTGGCTCTTCCGCCGGCTCAACGACGGACGATGGTTTTTGCACGGGACGTTTGAATGAGGGGCGAGGGCTCAGAGCCGGGCCGTGTCGGCCCGGTGTAGCGGGCGGGCTTGCCCGCCGCTTGATTGCGGCCGGACGCCGCGTTTCGGATGAGAACGACTGCACATGGACCATGGACAACGGCAAATCTCAAGTCGGTGCAACCATCCTGCTGGCACCCATTGACAACCGGCGGGAAGACTCCCAAATTGGCAACTGTCCAGCCAAGCTGGATGTGGTCCCGGGTACGGAAAGGTGTCAGCAACCGTTTCCCGTGACCCGTGGAGCAAACAACGGTTCCCGACGCCTTTTCCGTCCCCAAACGAGCATCACGACGATGAACAAGGAACACCTGTTTGCCTTCCTGAAGGACCAGAAATCCCCCGCGCTACTTCGATTCCTCGAAACGGCCTACGATGTCATGAAAACCGACCAGCGCTACGCGGTGTTCGACAAGGCCCTGACGAAGATCAAGCCGCCGCCTGTGCGTGGTCGGTCGCTGCTGAAGGAGGTCCAGCAGTTCCAGCGAGACTCCCTGGCGGGCAAGTATTATGCACCGTTTGACATCAACTCCAAGAATTACAGACACATTCCGGAGGAGACCCACGCCTGGTTTGAGCGCATGGGCGACTTGCTGGCCGAGAGCGTGCGGCTTTCGCAGCAAGGGGACCACGTCCAGGCCGTGGCGTGCTTCCGCATCTTGTACCAACTAGTCGAGACCATGGAGAGCGGTGCGGAGATCGTTTTTGCCGACGAATACGGCGATTGGATGATCCCGGGCGAACCCAAGCAAAGAATCACCGCCTACCTTACGTCGCTCGCGGCGACCGCGACCCCCGAAGACTACGCTGCCGCCGCCCTTCCGCTGATCCGCGACGACAGCATTAAGTCGTTCTCCAACAAGACGTACAACACCGCAATCCGCGCCGCCAACAAGGCCCAGAAGGCGCACCTCAAGTCCGAAGTCCAACGACTGGAAATACCGACCAAGCCCAAGTCCCGAACGTGATAGGGTTTGCGGGTGAGGGAATATGAATTACCGTTTTTCCCGACATGCCGAAGAGGAAATGGCTCGGCGCGGCATCCCTGCGGAAATGGTGCAGGACGTGCTCGCCGCGCCGCAACGGGTCGCCGACGACCCCAGCGGCTGCAAGGTCTGCCAGTCGCAGTTGGATTTCGGCACGGGGAAACCGTACCTGCTGCGGGTGTTCGTCAATGAAACGGCAAGCCCCGCCATCGTGGTGACTGTCTACCGAACGAGTAAAATCGCCAAGTATTGGAGCGCGCAATGAAGCTGACCTACGATCCCGAAGTGGATGTGCTGCGCATCGTCCTGGCCGAAACTCCCGTCGAGGAAAGTGACGAGGACAAGCCGGGCGTGATCCTCGATTACGACCGCCAAGGAAACTTGGTGGGGCTGGAAGTGCTCAACGCCTCGAAGCGGGTTACCAATCCGCGCAGCGTCGAATATGCCGTTACCAAGTGACGAAGTCCTTTACTGGGCGAGAAAGGAGCTTGTCGTGGATCCCTACTTGAGTTTGTTCGCGGGCGCGGCTGTGGCCTTGGGGCGGTTGTTCGTTGCCGTGCCGTCGGCAACATCGGCCGATTACTACGTGGCGACCAACGGCAACGACGCCAACGACGGCTCCTCCGCGAAGCCGTGGCGCACGATCCAAAAGGCCGCGAGCACGGTGACAGCCGGCGCGGCGGTCCATGTCCGTTCCGGCACTTACAACGAGATCATAGCCGTGGCGAACTCTGGCACGGCTGGCGCGCCGATCACCTTTCAGCCGGACGCCGGCGCCAAAGTAGTCATCGACGGAACCGGGTTCACTGATGGAAGCGTGGTCCATTCGGGTGCAGGGTTGTTCAACCTCAGGCACAAGTCCTACATCAACATCCTCGGTTTCAACTTCGTCCACAGCTATGGCGCCGGGGTTGTGCTGGACGGCGGCTGTCATCACATCAAAATCGGGAACAACACCTTCGACTCCGACTTTGGCTGGAATCCGATTCTGGCCTGGGAGTGGGCCAGCGATCCCAACCAGCGCGACCTTCACGACCTCGAAATCCATGGCAATTATATCCATCGCAGTTTCCTTCCCACGCCTTACAAGTGGAAATACTTTCAGCCAACTCAGCCCTGGGCGGAGATGATCTCGCTACGAGGCGGGAGGAACATCTCCATTCACCACAATGTCATCGACTACAACCAGCTTGGCGAAGGCATTGCGCTTGGGTATGGAACCCACGATGTGCAGATCTATGGCAATATGATCAGCAACACGACGTCGTGCGCGATCTATGTGGATGGGAGCTACGCGGGCGGAACCGACTCGAGCCGCGTGGTGCGGAATATCGACATCCACCATAACCGCGTCCATTGCCCCGATGCTTGGGCGATGGCGCTGGCCAACGAGGCGGTTCACGATGGCGCGGCAGGCACCGATACCGTCAACATCTACAACAATGTCGTCTACGGCTCCCGCCAAGCGCTCGCCATCGGTTGTTGGGGACCGTATTGGACGGGCGGCAAGTCTGCCTACATCAAGAACGTCACCGTCATCAACAACACCTTCTATGACTGCAATCTCCAAGGCGGTCCCTCGGTCGCGATCAACAAGGCCTTCAATTGGGACAAGAAACACCCCAACATCACGGTATCGAACGTGGTATTCCGGAACAACCTTATCTTCAAGGGCAGTGTCGAGGTAGGTACCCACGGCGGAAACCCCCTCGTGGCGGCGGATCACAACGGCTTAGATCCCAGCGCAACCGTTTTTGGCGCCGGCCCCGTGGTAGGCAACCCGCAGTTCGCAGACGCGGCCAAGGGCGACTTCCATCTGTCCGCCGGTTCGCCGTTCATCGACAAGGGTTCCGCGACCGGCGCTCCCGCGGCCGACTTCGACGGGGTCAAGCGCCCGCAGGGCGCCGGCTTCGACATCGGCGCCTATGAGTTCACGAAAGAACCCGTCGCCAAGGGCTTGCGCATTTTTTCGACGGGTCCATGATGGAGTTCTGGCTGCCGTTCGATCAATACGAACCCCGTTTCTACTACGCAGAACCCCACCTCGCAGCGCCCGCGAAAGTGGATCACAACGCCGCGACCGGAGAAATGTTGCGGAAGATCCACAAACAATAACTTCGAGGAGATGGACGAACACGTCGTCGCCGTGAACAAGAAACTCGGCAAGCAAGTTGTCTTCGTCGTCCCGGTTGGTCAAGCCGTGATCGCGCTTCGCGAGAAGATCGTCGCGGGCAAGGCTCCGGGCCTGAAATCGCAGTTCAGTTGTACGATGCAATTCTGTCCCGCCTGGTAACCGACAGTTTGCCATGTCTTACGCGGGCCGCGTGGCACGCCCTGAGGGACGAAGGGCGTGGCTGGGCCCACGCGCGGGCTACGCAGACTGCGTCATGATCGTTCGGCATCCAGGAATGACGCCATGGCTGAGGAGTTCGTAAGCGAGACGAGCGAGCCGGTCATGGAGACAATCGACGCAGCCCGCATGAGCGCGGGAGGGCCGGGGCTTCCGCGGCAGTTCCGGTGGAGGTCGCAGACCATTCAGATCGCACGGGTGGTCGGCACCTGGCGCGAGACCGGACCTTGCCACCACGGCAGCGGCGAGAGATACGTGCGCAAGCATTGGTTCGAGGTGCTGACCGACTCCGGGGAGACGATGAAGATCTACTTTGAGCGGCAGCCCAGATCGCGAAGAGGGAGGGATCGGTGGTGGTTGTTCACCATCGACAGCCGGCCCTATGGGACTCACCACGGAGGCACGGAGGTCACGGAGGCGAATGGACATTGATGATGTATGTCACCCTTCCTGTCTCTTCTCCGTGACCTCCGTGCCTCCGTGGTGAATCCAGTGTTGTAGTACCAGCCCCTACCCCCTGATGTACGCCGAATTGCACGCCAGGACGAACTTCTCCTTCCTCGAAGGCGCCTCGCACCCGGATGAGTTGGTCCGCCGCGCGGCCGAGCTGGGATATGCTGCGCTGACGATTACGGATCGCAACAGCCTGGCCGGCGTGGTCCGGGCCCATGTGGCCGCTAAGGAAGCCGGTCTGAAGCTGCTTATCGGGGCGGAGATCACGCCGGAGGATGCGCCGCCGGTGGTGCTCTTGGCCATGGATCGGGCTGGTTATGGGCGATTGGCCAGCCTGATTACCGAGGGACGCCGGCGCGTGGAAAAGGGGGAGTGCCGGCTGATGTTTCGGGACGTGGCAGAGGCGGCCGAAGGGCTTATCGCCGGGGTGAGGGAAGAATGCAAAATGCAAAATGCAAAATGCAAAGTGCAAAATGAAGAGTCGGTCACGTTCCCCCGTTCATCATTCATCATTCATCATTCATCATTTCCCCTTCGCTCGCTCGAGGAATACCGCTCCGTCTTCGGCGACCGCTTGTATCTGTTGGCCGAGTTGTACCGCGGGCCGGATGATGAGGCGCGGCTGGAACGGCTGGTGGAGCTTTCGCGGCAGGCCCGGGTGCCGCTGGTGGCGGCGGGGGACGTGTATTACCACGCGCCCGAGCGCCGGGCGCTGTGCGACGTGCTTACGGCGACGCGTTACGGCCTGACCGTGGCCGAGGCGGGCGAACATCTTTTCCCCAATGCCCAGCGGTACTTGAAATCGCCCGAGGAAATGGCCGCCTTGTTCGCCCGGGCGCCGGAGGCGGTGCATCGCACGGTCGAGGTGGCCGAACGGGTGAAGTTCTCATTGGACGAGCTGCGGTACGAATATCCGGAGGAGATCGTCCCGGCGGAAAAGGGGACATCCAGATTATTCCGCAGCGGGCCTTTGGGTGCTTCGCAGAAAATCTGGATGTCCCCTTTTCCGCCGATCGAGTATCTTACTCGCCTTGCCTGGGCGGGGGCCCGCAAGCGTTATCCCCGCGGCGTGCCGGAAAAGGTCCGTGGCCTGATCGAGCACGAATTGAAGCTCATCGAAGAGCTCCACTACGAGGCCTATTTCCTCACGGTGTTTGATCTGGTGCGTTTTGCCCGGCGGCGAGGGATTTTATGCCAGGGCCGGGGCTCGGCGGCCAACTCCGCGGTCTGCTTTTGCCTGGGGATCACCTCGGTCGATCCGGAGCGGATGGACGTGCTCTTCGAGCGTTTCGTGAGCCGCGAGCGGAACGAGGCCCCGGACATCGACGTCGACTTCGAGCACCAGCGACGCGAAGAGGTTCTCCAGTACCTCTATCAGAAATACGGCCGCGACCGCGCGGGCATGACCGCCGAGGTGATCACCTATCGCCCCCGCTCCGCCGTGCGCGACGTGGGCAAGGCGCTGGGGCTTTCGCTGGATAGGGTGGACGCGCTGGCCAAAGGGATCGAGCACCGCCACGAGGGAGCAGACGGAAAAGGGGACAGGCACCTCGGGGACTCGGAGCCAGTCCCCTTTTCCCGGCCACAGACGGAAAAGGGGAGAAGCACCTCGGGGACTCGGAGCCAGTCCCCTTTTCCGGACCTGGCCCAGCGGTGCCGCGAGGCCGGCATCGATCCCGACTCGATGCTCGGCCGCCAACTGGTCGAGCTGGTCGGGCAACTGGTCGGCTTCCCGCGGCATCTCTCGCAGCACACCGGCGGCATGGTCATGACCCGGGGACCGCTGCGCGAGCTCGTGCCCATCGAGAATGCCGCCATGCCCGAGCGGACCGTCATCCAGTGGAACAAGGACGACCTGGACGAGCTGGGCATTCTGAAGGTTGATTGCCTGGCCCTGGGCATGCTCTCGGCGATCCACCGGGCGTTCGATCTGATCGAGAAACACTGCGGGAAGAAGAAGGAAAAGGGGACAGGCACCTCGGAGACTCGGAGCCAGTCCCCTTTTCCCAGGCTCACCCTGGCCAACATCCCGCAAGACGACCCCGACGTGTATGCCATGATCCGGCGGGCCGACACGATGGGGGTCTTCCAGATCGAAAGCCGGGCCCAGATGAGCATGTTGCCGCGCTTGCGCCCGCGGTGCTTCTACGACCTGGTGATCGAGGTGGCGATCGTGCGTCCCGGGCCGATCCAGGGCAACATGGTCCATCCGTATCTTCGCCGCCGGAGCGGCCAGGAGCCGGTGACGTATCCCAGCCCCGAGATCCGGCAGGTGCTAGAAAAGACACTGGGCGTACCGCTCTTTCAGGAGCAGGCGATGCGCCTGGCGGTGGTGGCGGCGGGATTCACGCCGGGCGAGGCCGATCAGCTCCGCCGCGCCATGGGCGCATGGCGCCGGCCAGGCATCATCGACCAGTTCCACAGAAAGCTGATCGAGGGGATGCGCGGCCGGGGGCTTTCGCAGGAGTATGCCGAGGCGGTGTTTCGCCAGATCCGCGGCTTCGGCGACTACGGGTTCCCCGAGTCGCACGCGGCGAGTTTTGCCCTGTTAGTCTACGTTTCGGCATGGCTGAAGTATCACCATACGGCGGCGTTTACCGCGGCCCTGCTCAACAGCCAGCCGATGGGCTTTTATGCCCCCGCCCAACTGGTCCGCAACGCCCGGGACCACGGGGTCGAGGTGCGGCCGGTGGACGTGAACGCAAGCGAGTGGGATTGCACGCTGGAAAAGCAGGAGACAGAAGATAGAAGACAGAAGACAGAAGGCAGCACGGAGAATGATGAATGCGGAATGATGAATGATGAATGCCGGACCGAACCTTCTTCAATTCATCATTCATCATTCATCATTCATCATTCTCCCGTTTCCCTGCGTTTGGGCCTCCGCATGATCACCGGCTTCTCCGAGGCCCATGCCCCGCGGATCGTGGAGGCCCGGGGAGCGGAGCCGTTTGGCTCCGTGGAGGATTTTGCGCGGCGCACGGGCTTGAGCCGCTCGGCGATTACGCGGTTGGCCAAGGCGGGGGCGTTCGGGTCGCTGGGGCTGGACCGCCGCGGGGCGCTCTGGCACGCGCTGGCGCAAAGGCAGGAGGAGATGCCGCTGTTTGATCGAGGGAAGGGGCAATGTAAAATGCAAAATGTAAAATGTAAAATGCAAATTGAAGAGAGACTGGAAGGCGGAATTCGGAAGTCAACAGTCGGCAGTCGGAAAGAAGACGACGCTGCACAATCCCCCACTCATCATTCATCATTCATCATTCAGCATTCTCCCGTCCCCCTCCCGAAGATGTCCCAAGCCCAGGAGGTGCTGGCCGACTACCGCGCCACGGGCTTGTCGCTGCGGGCGCATCCGGTGCAGTTTCTGCGCGGCGGGCTGGAGCGGCTGGGCGTGGTCCCGGCGGTGCAACTGAAGACCTGGCCCAACGGCAAGCCGGTCCGCGTGGCGGGGATCGTGCTGGTGCGGCAGCGGCCCGGCACGGCGAAAGGGATCACGTTCGTCACGCTCGAAGACGAGACCGGCGTGTCGAACCTGATCATCCGGCCCGACGTCTGGCGCAAATTCCGCCAAGCCGCCCTCGGCGCCACGATCCTCCTGGCCCACGGCCGGCTCCAGCGCGAGGGGCTGGTGATCCACGTGCTGGTCAGCCGGTTGGAGAACCTTTCGGAGCAATTGGACGAACTCGCCTCGCAGTCGCGGGATTTCTGCTGAAATAACTGACTAAGCCGCGAGTAGCGCCACCTCAATCGTGGCAATCAGGTTCCAAAGTGAGTGCATGCCAATGGTCACGTACACAGAATCGGATTTCACACGGGCAACGCCCAAGAGCAGCCCGCCAGCGAGAACCACGACCAGGTCCCACAGATCATACCCGGCGTGTAGAGCCGCCCATGTCAGGGCGGTTATCACCATCGCCCCGCCACTGCCCAACCTCGACGCTTGGATCCCTCGAAACATGAAGCCCCGAAACAGCAGTTCCTCGAACACGGGCCCTGCGATCAACAAAGCCGTCCACAACAGAGCCAGCGAGCCAGCGGTGCGGTACACGTCCTTCATCGAATCCGTGACACTCGGATGCCCGGTCAAGTAGTTCAGCGTCTCGCATCCGCCTGCAAACACAGCTACCAGGAGCAACCACCGCGAAAGCGCTTTCGTCGAGATCGGAATCAACGCCGGGTAGCTTTGCCAGTCAACTGATTTCGAGGCTTCACGAAAAGCCCGATAAGCCCCAGACAGGCGAGCGACGAAGCCCAGGTGGCCAACGAGAAGGCCAAGCCCTTCGCTTTCAGACCAGCCGCCAACTCCTCCGTATCAGCGCCGGGCTTCCTGGTCGCTTCCGCGACGGCAAAGGGGATCACAACAGCCATCTGCACAGCGAAATTCGCGACGATGACAACGACCGTGAATGCGATCGTTGCCCAAAAGCCCCACGGCCGTGGCTTCTCCCCGGCACCTCTTTCGTTGATGTTCGTCATTTGGATACGCCTTCTTCCACGGCTATTTGCTCCGCCCGCTGGCGGATTCGCGCCGCATGAAACCGGCCCGGGAGGACGTCGCAAAGGTTGGCGCGGGCGGCCGCGATGCCGAGGCGCAGGGCGCCGAGCATGTCGCGGCCGGAGCGGAGCGACCAGGCAATGGCGGCGGTCATCACGTCGCCGCAGCCGATCGGGTTGATGATCTCGTCGGCTGGAAGGGGGTGAAGGCGATAGGCGGCGTCCGCGGAGGTGACCCAGACCGGCCGGCTGCCTTGGGTGATAACGACCCATTGGGCCCCGCGGCGGTTGAGCGAGCGCATGGCGTCCAGTAGGTCTTCATCGCTGTCCAGCGGGCGGCCGACGGTTTGGGCCAGCTCCTCTCGGTTCGGCTTGACCACCAGCGGCTTCAGGTCGAGACAGGACAAGAGCCCTTCACCACGGAAATCGAGCAGCACCGGGCAGGGCGTTCGCGCGACCAACTCGCGGTAGTACGAGTCCGGTGTGCCGACGGGGAGCGAGCCGATGAGGATCGCGATCTCGGCCTTGGCGGCCTCTTCGGCGTAAGCCCCGCGGAACTCGGCCAGTTCCTCGGTCGAGAGCGGCTGGCCGTTCTCCACCAGCTCGGTGATCTTGCCGCTTAAGCGGTCGATGATCGTAGTGCAGACCCGCGTGGCCGCCTTGGTGACGACCCAGCGGTGCTCGATGTTCTTGCCCTTGAACTCCCGCTCGATGGGCACCAGGTTCAGCCCGCCTACCGGGGCCAGCGTCATGCTCGGTCCGCCCAGCAAGTGCAACGCGATCCCAGCGTTGAGCACCTTGCCCGAGGCGCACCAGTGGACCTCCTGGGCCCGGTTCACCTCGCCGAAGCGGAAGGAGTCGAAGACCAGGACGTGCTGCCAGGCCGGGGTGAGACCCGCTGCAAGGATCACAGGATTTCCTCCAGGATAGCGGTCAGTTCGGGGTAGGACGGGTTGCAGATCCGTTTGTGGGGCAGATTGCCAATCTGCCCCACGTTGGCGGACGGATTACCAATCCGTCCTACGCAGGATCACAGGATTTCCTCCAGGATAACGGTCAGCTCGGAGTCGGACAGCTCGCGGGGATTGCCGGCCATGCTGCTGCCGCGGGAACTTTGGACGATCTCGGGGATTTGCTCGGCCGTCACGCCCAGTTGCGAGAGCCGCCGCGGCACGCCGACGCGGTCGCAGAGTTTCGAGATCTCGTGAATGAGCGTTTCTGCCGCTTCTTCCGGGATCGCAGACAGGCAAGAGTACCTGTCCTCCTGGCGAGACAGGCAGGAATGCCTGTCCTCCTGCCGAGTGGACGGCCCTCTTCCGAAAAGCAGGTGCGCGAGCCGGGCCAACTCCGCCTGGCGCACCTGGCGATTTATCCGCAGGGCCACCGGCAGCATCAGCGCGCAGGCCACGCCGTGGGCCACGCGGCAGTGGACGCCCAAGGCCGCCGCCACGCCGTGGGCCATCCCCAGCCCGGAATTCGCCAAGGCCATCCCCGAGAGCAAGGCGGCATGGGCCATCTTCTCGCGGGCCGGCTGCGAGGAACCGTTCTCCACGGCCTCGGCGATGGCAGGAATGGCCTTCTTCAGCCCGTCCATCGCGAGCGCCTGCGGGATGGGCTGGGCCTTGCGGGAGATGAAGCTCTCGATGAGCTGCGTGATCGCGTCCATGCCGCTGGCGGCCGTGGTAGCCGGCGGGACGGTCACGGTCAGCTCGGGGTCCAGCAGCGCGATCCGCGGCATGATCTTCTCGGAGCGGAGGCTCTTCTTGAAGGCCGGATCATACGAGGAAATCACGGCGTTGCGGGTCGCCTCGGCGCCGGTGCCGGCCGTGGTCGGCATGGCCAAGATGGGCAAGGGGTCTTTGACCAGCTTCAGGCCGCGGCCCACGCCTTCCAGGTAGTCCTTCACCGTGGGGCTCTCGTCGTTGGTGGCCATGGCAGCGACGGCCTTGCCCAGGTCGATGGCCGCCCCGCCGCCAACCGAGAGAATGAAATCGCCCGCCCGCAAGCCGGCGGTGCGGACCACTCCGGCCACGCGGTCCACGTCCTCGACCTCCGGCTCGTGGACGATGGTCTCCAAGAAAACCGCCTCGACGGCTTCGGCCCGGAGGGCCTCGGTGATTTGTCCAACGACGCCCCCTTCGGTGAGCACGGGGGCACCGCAAATCACGAAGGCCCGGCGGCCAAGGCTGCGGGCCAGCACACCGGCCTCGCGGCGGCGTCCCCAGCCGAAGACGATCCGCTGCGGGGCGACGAAATCGTAGGCGATGGCTTTTTCGCTGTCCACGGATTCGCTCAACCCTATTGTGGTGCAGGCGAGGGTGGCCTGGGTTTCAGCGAAGCGAAACGCCGGGAAAACGGAGATGCGCGAGGTCCGCTCCCCTGCTGACCACCGATCCAGTATAATGGCGCCGTGTTGGCAACAATACCCCCGGCCGGCCATTGAGAACGGCATCCCATGAGACCGCGGCATTGGGCGATCTGCGTTGTCTTTTCAGCCTTGGCCTGGGTGGTCGGTGGCGGAAAAGGTGACAGGCACCTTTTGTGCGAAGCACCCTCCGGGCCTTTCAGGCAAAAGGTGCCTGTCACCTTTTCCGCTCCCCGCGGCGAGGCTGCGGACATCGAGCCCCCCCTGGAGAAGCTCCGTGCGGTAGGGCCGAATGGTGCCGGGCACGATGAAGCGATGCGGGCCTGGGAGCAACTGGTGAGGGCCGATGCCGCGCAGTTGCCCGCGATCCTGGCGGGCGTGAAGGGGGTCGGGCCGCTGGCGACTAATTGGATCGCCACCGCGGTGGATGCGATTGCCGAGCGGCAACTACTGCGAGGCGGCCCGCTGCCGGCCGACGAGTTGGAGAAGTTCCTACGCGAGACGGGCCATGCACCCCGGGCAAGACGCCTGGCGTACGAGTGGCTGGTCCGCGTGGACCCCAAGACGCCCGAGCGGCTGCTCCCCGGGATGCTTCATGATTCGAGCATGGAAATCCGCCGCGACGCAATCACCCGGCTGATCGGGCAGGCGGCGGCCGCGGCGAAGGCCGAGAAGCGGGCCGAGGCCGTGGCCCTCTATCGCCAGGCCATTGACGCGGCGCGCGACTTGGATCAGGTCCGTCTCCTGGCCGAGCGGCTGCGGAAGCTCGGGCACTCGGTCGATCTGGCCCGACAGCTCGGCTACGTCGTGCGGTGGAAACTCATCGGGCCCTTCGACAACATTGGCGATAAGGGCTTCGATGCCATCTACGCGCCGGAGCGCGAAATCCGCTTGGATGCCGCGTACCAGGGCAAGAACGAGACGGTGCGGTGGGTCGATTTTGCGGCCACCGACGACCTCGGCACGGTGGATTTCAACAAGGCGCTCGGCGAGCAGAAGGGCGTGGTCGGCTACGCCCTGAGCGAGTTCGTCTCCCCCGCACGGCAAGAGGTCCAGTTGCGGCTGACCTCCATGAACGCCGTCAAACTGTGGCTCAACGGCAAGCCCGTCAACCAGTACCACGTATATCACAGCGGGTCGCAGCCGGATCAATACGTTAACGAGGTCGTTTTGGAGGCGGGCCGCAATCGCATTCTGGTGAAGGTCTGCCAGAACGAATTGAAGGAGGACTGGGCCCGGCAGTGGGATTTCCAGTTGCGGGTGTGCGATGCCGACGGCGGGGCGATCCTGCCGGGAGAAATACGAAATACGAAATACGAAATACGAAGCAAATCCCAATGACGAAGACGGAAATCCAAAACGTGCAACCGGCGGTTTCGGACATTCGGAATTGGAGATTCCGATTTGTTTCGTATTTCGTATTTCGTATTTCGTGTTTTGCATTCTCCTGCGGCTTGGTGGTGCTGTCATGCAGCCGCGTCTGCGATGCCGGCGACTGGCGGCATTTCCGCGGCACCGACAATACCAGCGTCTCCAGCGAAACGAATCTGCCCACGCGATTCGGCCCGACGGAAAACGTCGCCTGGAAGGCCCCGCTTCCCGGGACCGGGCCGTCCAGCCCCATTGTGGTCGCAGGCCGGGTCATCGTGACGGCGGCCACGGGCCCGCGGCAGGAGCGGCTGCACGTGCTTTGCCTCGATGCGGCGACGGGGAGACTTCGCTGGGAGCGGCGGCTTTGGGCCACCGGGGCGACGCTGTGCAATCCGTTCGGCGGCGTGGCGGCTCCCACGCCGGCCAGCGACGGGCGCCTGGTGTTCGCCTTCTTCTCGTCCAACGATCTGGCCTGCTTCGACCTGGACGGGAACCTCCAATGGCTTCGCGGCCTGGGCTACGAGTCGCCGACGACGCGGAACGACGTGGGCATGGCCTCCTCGCCGCTGGTGGTCGGAGACACGGTGATCGTGCAACTGGAGGACCCAGGGAAGTCGTTTGTCATGGGAATCGACGCCGCCAACGGCCGGACGCGGTGGCAGATCGACCGCGCCTGGGAGCCGACCTGGACATCTCCCACCCTGTTGCGGGTAGGCTCTCCGGCCCAGGAGATTGCGCTGGTGCAATCGCGGTCACGGCTGACGGGCGTGGCGCCGCGGACCGGCAAAGTGGCGTTCGACTACGAGGCGGGTTGTTCCACGCTTTCGTCGCCAACGACCTCCGGCGACTGTATCTACCTCGCGGCCGGCGGGCTGAGCGCCCTGCGCTACGATCCGGCGCGGCGGGGCCTTGAGGTCCTCTGGAAGGAAAGCCGCCTTCGCTGCGAGAACGTCAGCCCGGTGGTTCACGATGGCCGGGCTTACGCGGTCCGGGATTCCGGGATCCTCGTCTGCGGCGATGCAGCCGGCGGCAAGGTGCTATGGCAACTGCGCCTGAAAGGGCCGATTTGGGCCACGCCGGTGATCGCCGGCGGCCGGCTCTACGCGGTCAGTTATGAGGGCCTGGTTCAGGTCGTGCAGCTCGGCAACGAGGGGACCCTGGTGGGGAAGGGCCAGATCGACTCCGGGATCCTAGCGTCTCCGGCCGTGGCCGACGGGGCGATCTATTTCCGCAGCAATCGATTTTTATGGAGAATGGCAGTCAGCCGTCAGCAATCAGCGATCAGCTCTCAGCAATCAGCGATCAGCCAAGACGAACATCAAGCCGCACTCAGCCCGCGGATTCCAGATCCTCGCTGAGAGCTGACTGCTGAAAGCTGACTGCTGAAAGCTGAACGCTGCGTGAGACACCGAAGATGGCGGAACTGATGGGAATCAAGCCGAGTGGGCCGATCCACGGGTCCATCCGGCCGCCGGGATCGAAGAGCATCACCAACCGGGCGATGGTCTGCGCCGCGCTGGCCGAGGGAGAATCGTGGCTCGCCGGCGCTTTGGAGAGCGAAGACACCCGCGTTATGGCGGAGGCCCTGAGGAAACTCGGCGTACACGTCGATCACGACCCGAAGGCTAAGACCATCCGCGTTTGCGGGTGCGGGGGGCACATTCCGGCGACGGCGGCCGACCTGTTCGTCGCCAACAGCGGCACCTCGATGCGGTTCCTCACGCCTCTGGTGGCCTTGGGGCGGGGATCCTTCCGCATCGACGGCACGCCGCGGATGCGAGAGCGGCCGATCGGGGACCTCCTCGAGGCCCTGCAACAGCTCGGGGTCAATGCTCGCAGCGAACAGGCCAACGGATGTCCGCCGGTGATCGTCCGTGCGGCGGGTCTAGCCGGCGGAAAAACGAGAGTGAGCGGGAGCATCTCCAGCCAGTTCCTCAGCGGACTCCTGATGGCTGCGCCCTATGCCGTCTGCCCGGTCGAGTTGCTCGTCACCGGCGAGCTTGTCTCCAAGCCCTACGTGGAGATGACGCTGGCGGTGATGGCGGCCTTTGGGGTTGCCCTCCAGCGCGAAGGCGTGCAGCGGTTCTCGATTCCCGCCGGCCAGCGATATCGCGGCCGCCAGTACGCGATCGAGCCGGATGCCTCGGCCGCCAGTTACTTCTTCGCTGCCGCGGCGGTCACCGGCGGCGAAGTGACTGTCCTCGGGCTCTCCAAGAACAGTCTCCAGGGTGACGTGGCCTTCTGCGAGTGCCTGGCCCAAATGGGCTGCGAGGTCCGCTACGGCCCGGACTCCATCACGGTCCGCGGCCGTCCGCTCCGCGGCATCACGGTGAACATGAACGCCATCAGCGACACGGTGCAGACGCTGGCCGCAGTGGCGGTCTTCGCCGAAGGCTCCACCACGATTACCGGCGTGGCCCACATTCGCCACAAAGAGACCGATCGGCTGCGGGCCGTCGCCACCGAGCTGCGCAAACTCGGGGCCGAGGTCCACGAGCGCGACGACGGACTGCGGATCGTCCCCGGGCCGCCCCGCGGTGCGGAGATCGAGACGTACGACGATCACCGCATGGCCATGAGCCTGGCGGTCGCGGGGCTGCGCATCGCCAACGTCGTCATCCGCGACCCGGGGTGTACGGCCAAGACGTACCCGGAGTTCTTCGAGGACTTGGGGCGGCTGACGCGAGCGGAACCGTAGGACGGCGTGCCGCCGCCAGTGAAGCCGCGACCAGTGGTCGCGGCTTTCCACGCGGAGCAGAACGCTGGGCCGGATGCGCGGCGGGTCACTTGGGGCGCGCGTGCCGCCCGTGTCTGGGCCGTTGTGTCGCGTGCTGGAGAAGTTCGTTGGCGCGGTCCAGCAGGGTCTGGGGCGGCTGGCCGTCGTCGCACCGTCTGCTGCTAGGGTCGCAGGCCATAAACTGCCCGTGGCAGTGCTGGCAGAGCACTCTCTTTCCCAGGTATTCGACGCGGACGTGCAGGCGCCGGCCGCACGTGGGGCATCCTTGGACGAAGTACGTGGGGTGCGGCATGGGCTCCCTCCTCGGCCGTCTCTCAAAAGCGCGTCACGATTCCGGGAGGGCGAGGCTCCTGCCGAGCCGCGTTCCAGATCGCAGGGTTCCTGTCCGGCTCGGCAGGAGCCTCGCCCTCCCGGAAGACGCACCGCCATATCGAAAGCAAACACTCCCGCCTAGCGGACGACGGCGACCTTCTCGATGATCACCGGCTCCACGGGGCACTGGTCAAAGGACCGTCCGTCCTTCACGCGGTCTCGAACCGCGACCTCAGAGATCTTCTTCACGACGTCCAAGCCCTGGATCACCTCGCCGAAAGTGCAGTACCCGAAGTCCAAAGGCGAATTCCCCTTGTGGTCGAGCTGCGGGTTGTCGGCCACGTTGATGAAGAACTGGCAGGTGGAGCTGTCGATGACGTCCGGATCGCGCATCATGGCGATCGTGCCGCGGACGTTGCGGAGACTGCACTTGGCGGCTTCGTTGACGATGGCGGTCTTGCCGGGCTTCGCGGTCACGTCGGGTAGGTATTGCCCTCCGACGACGGCCTGGTTCTTGATAACCTGGTGAAAGATCGTGCCGTCGTAGTGCCCTTTCTTGACGTAGTACAGGAATTCGCTGGTGGTGTGCGGCGCCCCTTGGGCGTCCAGCTTCACCACGATTTCCCCCAACGTCGTCCGTATTGATATCACGGGATTGGTGGGGGCCTTGGGGGTCCTGGCCGACGGATTGGCGCCGGCGGCGTCCGTGGCGTTGGGGCTTGCAGCGTTGATGGAGGCCGTCTTGGCCTCGGTCCCGGCGTCGCCTTTGGAGCCGCAACCGGCCGCGGCGAGCAGCCCCCCCAGCATCAAATACGCGACGACCGACTTCCTTGCCGTACGCATCCTTTGAGTCCTCCATGCCTCCTGGCTACCCCGCTGCCCCAGCGACGTGTTCGACAACCGGGGATCATTGGGCGGGCAGGGTTTTCATCCCGCACCTTCCCCGGGGCATCCCATAGTGCCGCTAATATCTGCGAATTGCCCGCCTTGTGCAATGTCGATTGCGCGAAAGCATGTTAGCATGGGCGAAATACGGTTTGTGGGAGGAAGTTTTCTTTCACCACCTCCGTGGTACAATGACACGCGGAGGATCAAGGCAGTCCGATGTGCAGCCGCTGGTACAACGTTGCCGTGGTGGCCCTTTGGCTAACAACCATGGGTTGGCTGGTCACCGAGAAGGTCTTGCCGTCGCTCCTGATCGGGGAACCGCCGGACTACCAGACGATTCTCGGAGCGCAGAGGGGCTCCCCTCCAGTGGGGTGGCAGTTGTTGTGGAATGATCGCAGGAAACTGGGCTGGGCGGTGACCTCCGTGAACCCCTTGCCCAACGGCCTGACCGAAGTCCGGAGTCTCGTCCATTTCTCGGAGCTTCCCTTGGGCGAAATCGTTCCGGACTGGCTCCAGGGGATGCTTCAGCCCATGGCCCCCCTGGGCAGTCGGCTGAAAATGGACGCCCGCAGCACCCTCACCTTTGATCCCCTGCAAAGGCTGTCGCAGTTTGAATCGGCGGTCCGGTTCCAGCCCAAGGTGGACGCCATCAAATTGCTGGGGAGAATCGATGGGGCCAAACTGCAGTTGGTGATTCATTGCGGGGATTTCCCACCCTACGAGACCGAACTGCCGGCCCCGCGCAACACCCTTCTCAGCGACGCCCTGTCGCCGCACGGCTACCTGCCGGGCCTCAAAGAAGGGCAGCGTTGGACCGAGGAGAGTTACGGACCGCTTCGCCCGCCCAACAGCCCTCGCGAGATCCTCCATGCCACGGTCGAGTCCAAAGAGCCGATGAGCTGGAACGGGCAGGTCGTCGAGACTCTGCGGGTGGTCTATCGCAGTGATCCCGGTTCTGCGTTGGGCAGCGCGGGCAGCCCGCGCGGCGTACTCTGGGTGCGCCGCGACGGGACCGTATTGAAGCAGCAGGTGACCGTCCTGCGTTCGACCATGACATTTGTTCGGACCGCGGACGAGGAGGCGGAGCGGCTGGCGAGGAGGGCTAGCGAAGATCGGTAGTTTGTGGCATAATCCTTGTTGGTCCCCAACAAGCGCGGCGACGAGCTGAAATGATCCAGTTCCATAACGTCACGCGGGAGTTCGGCTCGAAGGTGGCCGTCTGCAACTTGACCCTCAAGGTGCCGCCGGGCGAGTTGTTCGCCTTCCTCGGCCCCAACGGGGCAGGGAAGACCACCGCGATCAAGATCCTCGTGGGACTGCTGCGGCCGACCGCGGGCACGGTCTCCGTGTGCGGTATCGACGCCACGGCCGACACCCGGCAGGCCGCTCGTTTCCTGGGCTTCGTTCCGGAACAGGCCTTTCTGTACGACAAGCTCTCCGGCCGGGAGTTTCTCGAGTTCGTGGCCGAGATCCGCGGCCTGGACCGCGCGGAGATGGCTTCGGCGGTGGCCCGCCAGTGCGAGACGTTTGAGCTCGACGAATTCCTCGACGAGCTGACGGAAACCTATTCCCACGGGATGCGGCAGCGGCTGATCTTTGCGGCGGCCATGTTGCACGATCCGCCGGTCTTGGTCGTGGATGAGCCGATGGTGGGACTGGACCCGAAGAGCAGCCGGCTGGTGAAGGATTTGTTGCGCCAGCGGACGGCCGCGGGCGGCACGGTCTTCATGTCCACCCACACGCTCAGCCTGGCCGAAGAGATCGCCGACCGGATCGGGATCATCGACCAAGGCTGGATGAACTTCCTCGGCACGCTGGACCAACTGCGGCAAGAGGCGTCGGACCATCAGACGAGCCTGGAGCAACTGTTCCTGGACCGGACCAACAACCATCCTCGCCACGGCGCGGCAGTCCGCCGTTCGCTGCCGGAAACGGCATCGTGAGGTGGCCGTGAGCAGCAAGCCCCCGTCGTCGTCCGATCCTCTCGCGCCCCCGGACGCCGTTGGCCGTTTTGCGCCCCGGGCGCTGGTGTCGCCGGAGCGGGAGGCCCGCGCGTTCTGTCGCATGCGGCTGCGGCTGGCATCGACCCTCCTGGCGCAGACGTTTCGCGGGGCCCGCTTCCGGTTCTCGATCATCAGCCTGCTGAGCGTGACGCTGTGGAGCGTGCTTTACTGGCTTTTTTACGATGCCTTCGCCTTCCTGCGGTCCGCCATTCCGGCCCCCGACCTGCACGACGAGGCCGTGCAAGTGGTCTTCGGAACGTTCTTCGTCGCCCTGATGGTGATGCTGGTCTTTTCGGCGGCGATCATTCTCTACAGCTCGTTGTTCCGGGCCGGCGACACGGCCCTTCTGTTGACCCTTCCCGCCCGGCCGGAAAGGGTCTTCCTGAACAAGTTCCAGGAAGCGATCCTGATGAGCAGTTGGGCGTTTCTCCTTTTGGGGAGCCCGATGCTCGTGGCCTACGGCCTGGTGGCGGGCGCGCCCTGGTACTTCTTCGCCATGATGCTGCCGTTCCTGGTGGCTTTTGTCTACATTCCGGGAGGGATCGGGGCCCTGATCTGCCTGGTCGTGGTCCACCGGCTTCCCGCGGCCCGGTGGTACGTGCTGGTGGGGGCCGGCCTTGTCGTGCTCTTGGCAGCCCTATGGGGCGTCTGGTCGCTGGCAACCGGTCCGGAAGGCAACCTCATGGCCCCCGCCTGGTTCCAAGACATGCTGGGCCGCCTGCGAATCACCGAGCACCGCCTGCTGCCTAGTTGGTGGCTCAGCGCCGGACTGTTTCAGGCGGCGCAGCGCAAGCTGTCCGAGAGCGTCCTCTTCCTGGCCTTGATGATCTCCAACGCCTTGTTCTTCCGCCAACTGGCCATCTGGACCGCGGCCGCCGTCTACCGCAGCGCCCATAGCCGGCTCGCCGGCCACCGCATCGGCGCCAAGCGGAGGAAGATCGCGTGGATCGACCGCGTGGCCGCCCGGGCAACCGGGTTCCTTCCGCCCCAAGTCCGCCTGCTGATCGTCAAAGACCTTCGGCTCTTCCGCCGCGACCCGGTGCAATGGACCCAATCGCTGATCTTCATCGCCCTGCTGACCTTCTACTTCCTCAACATCCGACGCTTCACCTACGACACCCAGTATGGCGGGTGGATCAACCTGGTGAGCTTCCTGAACGTCTCGGTGGTGGGTTTGCTCCTTTCGACGTTCACCACGCGGTTCGTCTTTCCCATGGTGAGTCTCGAAGGGCGCCGCTTCTGGCTCCTAGGGCTCCTCCCCATCTCCCGCGCGACCATCCTGTGGAGTAAGTTCGCCTTCGCCGTCGGGGGCTCGATCCTCCCGTCTAGCGTCTTGATCCTGCTCAGCGACGTCATGCTCCGCGTAGACCCCCTGATCGCGGCGAGCCATCAATTGACTTGCCTGATCCTCTGTTCCGGACTGTCCGGGATTGCCGTCGGGTTGGGCGCCAAGATTCCCAACCTGCGCGAGCAATCCCCGTCGCGAATCGCTGCCGGTTTCGGAGGGACTCTGAACCTGGTCCTGAGCACCCTTTACATCCTGGCCATTGTCGTGCTGACCGCCGTCCCCAGCCACTTCTATCTTGGTGGGGAATACCCGCGCACCGCTGCCCGCCTCTTCCCCAGCTTCGCCACTTTTCAGGGTTTGGTCCGGTTATGGCTTTTTGCCGGAACGGGGATCAGTCTGCTGCTCGGCATTTTGGCCACCGTGGTGCCGATGTGGATTGGCTTTCGGGCGTTTCGGCGCCTGGAGTTCTGAGGGACGCTTGGGCGTCTCGCTCCAGACAAAACGGGGACTGGCTCCGAGCCAATTCGCCGTGCCAGCGGGACAAACGGCCGCCGCGAGGTGCCTGTCCCCGTTTTGTTCTAGAACGGGGTTGCATACCAGTCTGCGTACGTATCCCGATTTAACTGGCTGGCGGCGGAGAAACCAATTACCATGAAAGGGTGCGGGGCGCCCCGCCAGCCGATACTCTATGCTCTGCCGGGGGTTCTTAATCTCAGGACGGCTCGTCTCCAATCAGGCCCTTTTTGACCAAGTACGCCGATAGAGTTATGAAGTACCCCACGCAAATGGTAATCGCCCTCGTCGTGGCGATGGTATTGGGTTCGACGTCTCGAATGACCGCCAGTGCGGACCCCGATTTCGTCGGCGTCCTGGCCCTGGCTGTAGAGCCGGACGTGGTCGAACAGTTGGGCCTCACCGACAACCAGAACGATCAACTCCATCAGTTGATCGACGCCCAGGAGAACGAGCTCGTGGGCTTGGCCCAGCAGTGGAAGACGCTGCCCGCTGCGGAGCGGACGCAGAGACTCACCGCCTTCCGTCGTCAGGTCGAAGCCAAAGGGCTGATCTTGCTCAGCAAGCAGCAGCGGGACAGGCTGCGGCGGATCGAGCTTCAGCGCAAGGGCCCGATGCTGGCCGCTGAGCCGGCGGTCGCCGACAGGCTCCAGCTTACCCCCGAGCAGCGAACCAAGGTCGACGCCCTGCTGAAAGAGCAGTCCCCCCGCCTGGAGTCCCGCGACGCCCAAACGGCCCAAGCCGCCCGACTGGATGCGGAGCGCAAGCTGGCCGGCATCCTGGACGCATCGCAGCGGACCGCCTGGACGGCCATGTTCCAGCCGAGTGCGGCGGGCGCCGATGCGGCGTCCGAGGCCGCTCCCGCGAAGGCGGCCCCCAAGGCTGAGGACGCGTCTTCCAAGGAACCGGTCAAGCCGATCGCAGCCAAACCAGCCGCTGCGCCGGCCAAAGAAGACACGGCCAAATCACCCGCCCCAGCCGCCAAAGACGCAGCCAAAGGGCCGACCCCCTCCACCAAGACCGCGCCCTCCAAGGACGCTGCGGAAGAGGCCGACGAAGAGGACTTGGAAAGCCTCATGGAGTTTCCGTTCGGCGGTCCGCTCGCCGAACAACTGGCGCCGCCGCCCGGAACTCCCCCAGGAAAGCAGATGCCGGGCGTTCCTGGGTTTGGAGGGATGACGCCGCGGGGTCCGTCCGGAAAGCAGATGCCGGGCTTTCCTGGGTTTGGCCCGCAGATGCCGCCGGGGGGGCCGTTCGGAGGGCCGGGGGCCGGAAAGGTGTCTCCCCTGGCGGAGAAACCCGCGCCAAGGAAGCCCGCCGAGAAGCTCAAGTTCAGTTTCCACGGCGAGGCCTGGAAAGACGTGATGTTGTGGTTCGCCGAGCAGTGCGATCTGTCCTTGGTGACGGACAACTTTCCGCCAGGCTCGTTCAGGTACTATGACGACAAAGAATACACGCCGGACCAGGCGGCGGACGTGCTCAGCAACGTCCTGCTGACCAAGGGGTATACCCTGTTGCGGCGCGGCCGCATGTTGATGGTGATCAACTCGGAGGACCTGATACCGAGTATCCCTGCGAACCTGCTTGAGATTGTTCCCTTGGAAGAACTTGACAAGCTGAACAACTATCAGTTAGCCAGTGTCCTGTTTCCCGTGGAGAAGATCAGCCCGGAAGATGCTACCCAAGAGGTCCGCCTGTTGATCGCACCGCCCGGCTCCGTGATTCCGCTGCCGAAATCCCGGCTCCTCTTGGTCAGCGACTACGTCGCGCGGCTGAAGATGGTCCGCCGCGTGCTCAAGGACATCGAGGAACCCGGCGGGTCTGCCAGCCAAGTCCAGGTTCACGAGTTCAAGTACGTGGACCCGCAGCAGGCACTGGTTCAATTGCGGCTGCTCATGGGCATTGACCCGGACAAGAATGCCGCAACCGACGCCTCCATCCGGTTCACGCTGGACGCCACGGGCACCAGGCTCCTGTTCAGTGGGAAACCGGACGCCGTCGCCCGAATGAAGGAGATGCTGAAGGTCATTGATCCGCCCGATCCGAACAATCCGCAGGCCCCGCCCCTCATCGGTCCGGCTACCCTGGAGGTTTACTCCATCGGGGCGAACGACGCGGCCTCGGCGTTCCTGGTCCTCCAGGGCCTGTTGGCCGGCCAGACCGATGTCAAAGCGGCTCAGGATCCGAAGACGGGGAATATCACGCTTTGGGCACGCCCGGCCCAACATGCCATGATCCGCGCCGCCCTGGAGAAGATGCGGGACGTCCGCCCGGTCGCGGTGATCCAACTCCGCACCCTGGACCCGCAGGTGGCGATCCAGGCCCTCAACGCCCTGTTTTCGGCCGCGCAGGACGCCTCGGCCCCCAAGATCATCGGCGACCCGGTCACGCACCAGATCATCGTCCGCGGCAGCGAGTCCCAGATCACCCAGATCAAGAAGACGCTCGTGGATTTGGGCGAGACGCCGGAGGGCGAAGTGGGCAGTAACCAGCGAAAGATTCGCGTCCTGCCCTATTCCGGCTGGGGTAGCCGCGTGGCCTTGGACCGCCTCATGGAGATGTGGCCCGGCGTGCGGCAGAATCGCATTAACATCGTCAAACCGTCGAACTCCCTCCCCGAGCGTTTCCCCAGCGGACGGCCGGACGAGGCCGGCGCCTCAGAGACCGGCGCGCAGTCGCCGGGTTCGCCGGGCGCGGCCGCGTCGGGTTCGCGGAACTCGCGGGCCGACGGGAACTTCACGTCGGACCAGTTTCTGGAGTTCTACCGCCAGTTTGGGGACGCGGCCTCGGGCACCGTCCCCAAGTACCGCGGGGCGCAGTCCCAGTCATCGCGGTCGTCCTCGGGAATCATCCAACCCCCGGCCGCGGCGAGACCGCCGGCGCCCGGCGCCGGCCAGCCTCCCGCTGGGCCTCCCGGTGCGAAGGAGCCGCAAACGCACAACCGGTCTACCGCGGCGCCGCCCCGGTCGTCACCGAGCGGGCCAACCTATCGCTTTGTCGCCGAGCAAAAGACGAAGGACGCGACGCCTCGCGAGGCGGCGTCGGACTGGAGGCCCTCCCGAGCCGGCGACCCGCCCTCGGCAGGCCGCGGCCCGGCGGCGGGCGGCCCCACGGCCGGGAGCATTCTGGCCGCGCCCGGGGGAAGCGAAAACGCCAGGGTCGTGCCGGGGAAAAGCGGCTCCCCGATCGTGGTCATCCCCGGTCCGAACGGGATTATGATTGCGTCTGATGACGTCGCGGCCCTCGACGAATTCGAGCGCATGCTCTCGATGCTGACGACCATCGGGATCAGCGGCGACAAGCCCGAGATGACGATCTTCTATCTCAAATATGCCAAGGCGGCCGTAGTGGGCCAGACCCTCGACATGATCTTCGGCGGCGGGACGCTCGCCGACACCGGGGGCGGCGGGACCCTGCTGGGGGCCATCGCGGGCTCCGCCCTCGATCAGGCCGGGGCCGGCGCCCTCGGCGGTCTTCTCGGTCTGGGCGACGGAGGCGGTACCACCCGCTCCTCCAGTTCGGTGCAAATCACCCCCGACGCCCGCCTCAACGCCCTCTTCGTCCGTGCCGGCCCGGCCGACCTGGACTTGATCGAGCAACTCCTAAAAGTCCTCGACCAGAAGAAAAGAGACGACGATGTGGCGGTCGAGTCCAAACCCCGCGTGATCCCGGTCTACAACACCCAGGCGCAGGAAGTGGCCGACGTCGTCAAGCAGGTCTACGCCGACCGTATGACGGCCGGGGCGGGAGGGGCCGGCGCGCCGCCCTCGCCCCAGCAGTTTCTCCAGGCCATTATGCAGCAGGGCCGGGGGGGGCGTGGGGGGCGCGGGGGACGCGGCGGCGGCGGCATCCCCGAGGATCAGCCCAAGATGTCGATCGGCGTCGACTACCGGACCAACTCGGTGATCGTTTCAGCGCCCGACTCCCTGTTTCAGGAGGTCAAGGACCTCATCGAAGAACTGGATGAAAATGCGATCGACTCCCACGAGACCATGCAGGTGGTGAAGACCAACGGAACCAGTTCGGCGACCATCCGGCAGGCCCTGACCTCGATACTCGGGCAGCAGGTGCAGTTTGGCAGGGGAGGCTCCTCCGGCGGTCCTGGGGCGGGCGGCACTCCGGGCGGTTTCGGCCCGGGCGGTCAGATGGGAATGGGCTTTGGGCCGATGGGCGGCGGAGGCTTCGGCCGCGGCGGGTTCACGCCAGGCGGAGGGATGGGCATGCCGGGCGGCTTCCAGCGCGGCGGCTTTGGCGGCGGCGGGTTCCAAGGCGGCGGAGGCCGCGGCGGCGGTGGATTCACCCCCGGCGGCTTCGGAGGCGGCGGCATGGGCGGCCGCGGCGGCATGGGACCCGGCGGCGGTGGTATGGGACCCGGTGGCGGCGGCCGCGGTGGCGGCGGTGGCGGCGGTCGCGGTGGACGCGGCGGCGGCGGCCGCGGCGGCTGATTGACGCCCGCCGCAGGAGGGCAGGCATTCTTGCCTGCCGCAGGAGGAAAGGCATTCTTGCCTGCCAATCGTCCACGGCACCGCGTAGGGCAGACAAGAATGTCTGCCCTCCTTCGCCGTTACGCCAACCGCGGTCCGACCGCGCACCCGTTGCACCTCCCGCGAAAAACCGTTAAGCTCGCTCGTTGCCGGCTCTCCGGTCACCAGGTGGAAGGGAGGTCACGCTCATGTTGCCTTTTCTGGTCGCGGTGTTCGCGTTCGCGGCAGATCCGCTGCAAGCCCCCGAACCGACCCCCTCGGCGGCGTCGCCGGTCGCTGCGGTAAAGCCGTCGCAAGCTGCCCCCCGAACCGGCCGGGAACTGGGTGCTGCGGTCCAGGCGGCGCTGCGCCGTTGGGCCCGCCCCAGCGACCAACAGGCCGATCAGGCCGCCACAGAGTTCCTGGCACTGTACTCGGAGTTGCAGCAAGACCAGGGGCTCTCTCGCTCGGCCCGTGAGCAGTTGCGCTTAACGGTCCGCAGCCGGCTCGTGCGCCTGGCGGACCAGATCACGAGGCGGGTTGCCCGGGAGAAACGGGAAGCGGCCAGGTCGCCGACTGTCGCATCCGTCAGGACCCCCGTCGGCAAGCAGAGCACCCTGGCCCAGTGGGGCGCTGCTGCCGGCAGACGGATCGGCGGCGCCCTCGGTGGTCCAGGCTTTGGCGGAGCCGCCGTCGGCGGGATGGGCTTCCCCGGGGGCGGTTTCGGCGCCGGCATGGGGCAGAGTGCCGATTACGGCCCGCAACTGGTCGATTTGATCCAGAGGACCGTGGCCCCGTCCTCGTGGGACGTAAACGGCGGGCCGGGGACGATCTACTACTTTCGGCCGTCGCGCGCGTTGGTGGTCCGTCAGACCGACGAAGTCCACGGACAGCTCAGCGACGCGCTCGAGCAACTGCAGCGCGCGGGCCGGTGAATGCACGCAGAGATCATCTCCCTCGGCGACGAGATCACCAGCGGCCAGATCCTCGATACCAACAGCCAGTGGCTCAGCCTGCGCCTGGAGGAATTGGGGATCAAGGTCCTTTACCACACCACCGTGGGCGACGAGCTGGAGGCCATGGTCCCGGTCCTCCAGCAGGCGTACCGCCGCTCCGACGTGATCGTCACCACCGGCGGCCTCGGGCCCACCCCCGCCGATCTGACCCGCGAAGGCCTGGCCCAATCCGTCGGCCGGAAGCTGGTGATGGACGCCAAGGCCCTGGAGCACATTCGCGAGCTGTTCGCCCGGCGCAAGCGGGAGATGCCCAAGCGCAACGAAGTCCAGGCGCTCTTTCCAGAGGGGAGCCGGATGGTCCACAACCCGAATGGGACCGCCCCGGGGATCGACTTGGAGGTGCCTCGCCCGGGCAAGCCGCCGGCCCGCCTGTTCGCCCTGCCCGGTGTGCCTGCGGAGATGAAAGAGATGTTCGTCGAGACGGTGGCGGGGGAACTCCGCAAGGCGGGGGCCGGCGAGCGGACGATCCGGCACCGGCGGATCAACTGTTTCGGGGCGGGCGAGAGCCAGATCGCCCAGATGCTCCCGGACATCATCCACCGCAGCCAGGATCCGCACGTCGGGATCACCGCCAGCCAGGCGAAGATCGTCCTGCGCCTGAGCGCGTCGGGAACGACGGAGGAAGGCTGCCGGGCGGCCATGGAGCCCATCGCTGCCACGATCGGCCAACGCCTGGGCAAGCTGGTCTTCGGCGAGGAAGACGACGAGCTTCAGGACGCCGTGGTCCGCCTCTTGCGGCAGAAAGGCAAGACGCTGGCCACCGCCGAATGGGGAACCGCCGGGCTCTTGGCCGATTGGCTCGGCGACGTGGCAGACGGTCAAGGCTTCTACCTCGGCGGGGTCGTCGTGCGCGACGAAGCGGCCGCGCGGAAGATGCTGGATCTGCCCGGGGACACGCCCGGCGGCAGCGCGGACGGCCAGCGCCGCGGCGTGGTTGCCATGGTCTCCGCGTGCCGGCGGCAACTGGCGGCCGACTATGGCCTGGCCGTCGGGCCGTTCCCCCATTTCGATCCCACGGCGCCAGACCCCAAGCCGGTCTTCTTCGCGATGGCCACGGCCGAAGGGGTTTCCACCAAGTCGATGCCGTTTTCCGCGCATCCGGCCCTGCTCAAGGCCCTCTGCGGCAAGAACGCCCTCGACATGCTGCGGCTCGCCTTGATGGGGTAGGATTCGGGGTTCAGGGTTCGGGGTTCAGACGCGGGGCTCGGAGCTGCGCAAACTGAAGAGTGCAAAATGAAAAATGTAAAATGCAAATTGGAGACAGCGGACCGGTTCCGCAATGTGCGTCTTTCATTTTACATTTTACAATTTGCGTTTTTCATTTTGCATTCTAACCCATCGCTCCGCCCCTCTCTCTGTTCGCCGCAGGAACCCTGAACCCTGAACCCTGAACCCTGAACCCTCTCGCCTGGCTTCAGCCGTAAAGGCTGTCCTCCCCGCGCTGGAACGGCTGATTCTTCGGATGCCGCGACTCGTTGGCGCTGGAGACGCGGATGGCCGGCCGATCGCGGTAGGGACAGATGTTCTCGCACTTCCCGCAGCCGATGCACCGCTCCGGGTCGACGTGCGGCTGCTTCACCTGCTTCTTCTGGCCGGTCTCGTCCTGGATGTCCACGTCTAAGGCGTAGATCGCTTTGTTCGGCAGGGCCGGGCACTGTTCCTCGCAGGTGATGCAATTCCGGCCGTAGGCGTAAGGAATGCACCGCGTCACGTCGATCACCGCCACGCCGATCCGGAACTGCTTCTTCTCCTCCAGCGGCAGGCGCTCGATTGCCTGCGTGGGGCAGACCTGGCCGCACAGGTCGCACTCGTAGTCGCAGAAACCCAATTGCGGGACCAACCGTGGCGTCCAAATCCCTTCCAGCCCGGCCTCAACAAGCGCCGGCTGCAAACCGCCGGTCGGACAGACCTTGATGCACAGCCCGCAGCCCGTGCAGCGGGCCAGGAACTCGCGTTCCGGCCGCGCGCCCGGAGGGCGGATCAGGTCGGGGTTGAAGGTGCGGCCGCGGGATTGCGGCGAGATGCGGAGGATCGGCAGGGCGACCAGCCCGCCAAGGGCCGCCCCCACCATCGCCCGGCGCGAGAGGCCGATTCCCACCGTGGCTGGCTCTTTGCGCAAGGGCGAGGCCCATTGGAACCCCAGGGCGTCGCGTGTACAGGCATCGGTGCAGTTAAGGCACCCGAGGCACTCGGACGGGCGCCAGGACTGGCCCGGCGAAGCGGCGGCGGCCCCGTGGCACGCCATGCCGCACAGACCGCACTGGTTGCAGTTTTCCCGCTGCGTGGCCCGCCGCAAGAGCGGCCGCAACGAGAAGACCCCGAGCAAGGCCCCCAGCGGACAGAGATAGCGGCACCAGAACCGCCGGCGGTAGGCGTTCAGGAGCACCATCCCCACAAACAACGCCAAGATCAACCCGGCCCCCAGAAACGCCCCCGGGTGCGGTTCGAGGAAGACGTTGTCGCGGAACACGTGGTAGGCCGGGTCGATCGCCCTCTGCAAGGACGACGGTAAACCGCTCGCATCGGCCGGAGCGGCGGCAATCCACGGGTCTTCCACGGACCACCAGGCGGCCGGGACGATCGTCACCGTCGTGGTCCGATAGAGCCAAACCAGAGGATCGAAGATGGCCCCCCAATGGACGCCAAACACCGCCATCACCAGAAGCCCAATCAGCACGTAGTACTTTGTCCGCTGCCAGGGTGACCAGTGGTCGCGGTCCGCGTGCCCGGGCTTCGCGGGGCGGAGCAGGCGGCTGGCAGCGGCGTGGATCGTCCCCAGCGGGCAAACCCAACCGCAGAAAACGCGGCCCAGAAGGATCGTCGCCGCGATCACCCCCAGCGACCACAGCAGGACCAGCGGCACGGCATGGGCGGCAAGCCACGTCATCAGCAGGATCAGCGGGTCGGCCGCGAAGAAGGAGCCGAGCCACGGCACGGGGTCCCAACCGGGGCTTGTGCGCAAGAGCACGACCAGCCGGAGCAACAGGAGCGCAAGTGCAATTTGGAGCAGGCGGTACGGCCATCGAAACCATGCTCCGGGCTTTCTCTCCAGGCCCGAATGGCCGATCACCAGCAATCCAATGAAAACAAGCAGCGCCGCAATCTGGACTGCCAGCAGCCCGGAGAACCGCTTGGGAAAGTCGTCCGACTTCCAATCGGGCAAGAGCCGATAGGCGCACGGCAGCCAGGCGATCTGTGCCAGGGACAAGACGACGATCGCTGCCGGCCACCGCAGCCGGCCGCGCCCGGCCAGAAGCCACCCCACCAGAACCAGCGAGGCCGGCGCGGCCAGGAGCACGCCCTGGGCCCACGACAGGCGCGAGAGTGACTGGGCCGCCAGCTTCGGGTCCCAATAGGGGCGCAGGCAGGCCAAGAGCACCAGGGCCATAAAGGCCAGCAAAAAGACGATCTGCACACCGCGACGAATCGCTGCCCCGGGAAAAGGGGACAGTCCCCATTTGTGCGAAGCACCCTCCGGGCCGTTCCGGCAAATGGGGACTGTCCCCTTTTCCCGGGGCCGCGGACTCATGTCACGGCGATCTCCCGCAGCGCCAGCGAGCGGTAGTCGATCTTCCCCAGCCCGGCTTTCTCACCGCTGACGATCGTCTTCACGTCCTTCGGGTTTCTGCCCAAGAGCTCGGCCCCCAACGCGTCCAGGGCGACGATGTCCACGCCGGCGGCCACGGTGGTCGTGAGCTTCACGTCGGCCAGATTGCCGCCGCTGGGACCGTTTTTCGGCAGGACCCGCACGGCGTCGAGCACGCAGATCCGCGGCTTCATAAACCGCGTCAAATCGGCCAGCCCCGGCACGAAAACCTGATGGGTCAATGGGCGATTCTCGATCACGCCGAGATAGTTCTTCATGCAGATGGTGACCTCGCTCAGCCGGTGATGCTTCGCCACCGGGACGTTGATCACCAGGTCGCACTCGAGGATGTCGGGGTACATGGGGATTCTCTTAATGCCCTCCCCGTTGATCGCGGTGTCGCGGAAGCGGTTGCGGTCGAGGAACACGACGTCCGCGCCAAGCTCGCGGACCGCGGCGGGGATGCCGCTCAACTCGTACGCCTTCACGGTCACTTGACCCCGCACAGGGTTGTCGCCGACCTTGACGGTCTTGGCGCCCGCGTCGAAGCAGAGGCGGACGATCGTGGCCACCACGTCCGGATTCGTGTTGCCGGCGGTCTCCGGCTTGCGCTCCCAGCCGATGTTGGGCTTGACCCAGACCACGTCCCCTTTCTTGACGAACCGCTTCAGCCCGCCAATGGCCTCGATCGCCTTCTCGGTCAACTGGACCGCGACCTTCTTCAGTGCCGCCGTGTCCAACTCCTTGGGGCCTTTCCACCGGGCGATGGCCATGTCCGCGGCCTTCTCTCGGGCGAACAGGGCGGGTGCCGCGAGCGGCCCCGCTCCCAATGCCAACATCCCCGCCGCCGAGCCGACCATGAAGTCTCTTCTGGAAAACTCGCTCATCTCGATGAACTCCTTGGGGTCAAATCCACGCAAACCGGGCGCCGACCGCCACTTTATATCGCCACATTAACCGGAACCATCCGCACCCGCAAGTGACGCCGCCGGAAAGATGACTCAGAAGGTAGAGTCCGGTCGCGCCGAGTTCCTCCGGGAGCACATTGCGCCCCAGGCACGACTCGCCGGCCACGTGCTTCTGGGCCTGGAAGAGCCAGACAGGCACGCTTCTCTGGCCCGCGCCTTTCGGCCCGACGCTCACGAGGCCGCCTCTCCCCCGTATTCCCCCCTAAATTGTGCCCTTGTCACCGCTATCGCCCCATCGGTCTTCAACTGGTACACTTCCCCTACTCGCTCACGCAGAGCACAGGCATGGGGCCGTGAAGGACTTCCTTCCCGGTCGGCACGGAGATCGACACGATGGCAGGCAAAACAGCACAAGGGAAAGATGGAGCAGCAGGCAAGCAGGTCGGGCCGGAGGACTGGGCATCGCTTGAGTGGGGCGATCTGGATGAGTGGGCGGGCAGCCGCAGCGTGGCCCGCGGCCGGTCGTATCAGCGCGGGGGTCGCGTTGGGGCCTAGTGATTTCCGACGACGGCCGATTGCTGGCGACGGTCACCGGCGGCGACCAGTACGTGACCGCCGTCTGGCGGGAGCGCGCGAAGCGGCGTGCCGATTCGATTCACTCGGAGTGTACCTGTCCGGTCGGGTATCGGTGCAAGCACGCTGTGGCGGTCGTGATTGCCTATCTCGAGGCGTTGGCCGACAAAGAGGCCGTTCCCCCGGCCGATCCCGACGACCGGCGATGGGACGAATTGGCCGAGGGGGGAGAAAACGACGACTGGGACGACGACCGGTACGACGATGACGAGTACGACGACGGCGACGATGACGAAGCGGAGGACGAGCCGGAGCGCGAGCTGCACGACGCTCCGAAACCCAAGACGCGCGGCCGCGACCGCGGCCGCCGGGATGAGGAAATCGAGCAGTACGTTCGCGCGAAGAGCCACGACGAGCTCGTGGAGTTCGTGATGTCGCTGACGGCGCGTTTTCCCGAGTTGCGGGAAGAATTCCAGGAGCGGATATCGCTGGCCCAGGGGGACGTGAAGCGGCTGGCCGCGCAAGCGCGGCGCGAGATCAAGAAGCTCTGCTCGGAGCCCGGCTGGCGGAACTCGTGGTCCGGCGAGGGATACACGCCCGACTACAGCAACCTCAAGCATCGGCTGGAGAGGATGGTCGAGCTCGGCCACGCCGACGCGGTGGTGGACCTGGGACGCGAGTTCATCCGCTCGGCGATGCGGCAAGTGGACGAGTCCCACGACGAAGGGGAAACCGCCTCTGCGGTCGGCGAGTGCATGCCGGTGCTTTTCGAGGCGGTGATGAAATCGACGCTTTCGCCGCCGGAGAAGATCCTGTTCGCCATCGACGCCTGCCTGGAGGACGACTACGACCTGACGGACGAGTCCGCCGGAAAGGTTCTCGACGCCCCGTGGCAGCCGGCCGATTGGTCCGCCGTGGCCGAGGCCCTCAAGCGCCGGCTGGACGGCACGGCCAAGGGCGCGGGCGACCGCACGTCTTCGGATTACAGTCGGGACCAACTCAGCGGCTGGTTGATCCACGCCTTGGAGAAGGCCGGCCGCAAGGACGAGATTCTCCCCATCTATGAAGCCGAGGCGCGGGCGACGGCCAGCTACGAGCGCCTGGTGAATTACCTTATCGCCGAGCGCCGCTACAGCGACGCCGAGCGTTGGGCCAAGGAGGGGATCGAGAAGACCCGCGAGAGACTCCCCGGAATCGCCTCGGGGCTGGCCGACTCGCTGGGCGAACTGGCCAGCCGCCGCAAGCAGTGGGACGTCGTAGCGGCGCACGCGGCGTGGAAGTTCCTCGACCAACCCGCAGTCCACACCTTCGACGAACTCGTGGCTCACGCGGCGAAGGCTGGCCACAAGGAGGATGTCCGGACCGCGGCGCTTCGCTTCCTGGAAACCGGCGTTTCGCCGATTCAGACGGCCAAGCCTGGCAAGAAAGGGCAAACGCTCCGCGTAGACCCCGCCTGGCCGCTCCCCGTTCCCGACTACCTCGCCCCGCTTTTTGCCCCGCGCGATGCGGCGGGCCGCCCGCCGGGACCGCACTACGACGTGCTGCTCGACATGGCGATCGCCCAGAAGCGGCCCGACGACGTGCTCCACTGGTACGACGCGATGCGGGCCGGCAAGAAACGCTCGATGGGCGGATGGGGCCCGTGGGACGACTCCGAGGCGGAGCGGGTCGCCGAGGCCGTCGCCCAATCCTATCCCGAACGGTCGCTGGAAATCTACCGACGACGCCTGGAGGCGAAGCTCCCCCAGGCCGACCTTCATGCCTACGAGTCGGCCGCGCACTACTTGAAGCGGATGCGGCCGATCATGAAGTCCCTCGGCCGCGCAGACGAGTGGAATTCCCTCCTAAGCGAAATCCGGCAGGAATACGGCAACCGCCCGCGCTTCATGGAGATCCTCGACAGGCTCGAAGGGCGACGGCATCGGATTATCGACACCCGCAACGCCCGCCGCCGGCGGCGATGACCCGGAAGGCAAGGAAACCAGGACCGGCGTACCTTCTCTCCTTCCGCCGCTCCGCTTCCTCTCGGGCGAAGCGGAGCTTCGCGGAAAGCGCGTTGCGAAGCCGAGCTTCGGAACGAGGGAAAGCTATCGCGGCCACCCGCGCGCTGTGCGCGATTGTCGCAGCCAGTCTATTGGGTCAACAAGGAACAGCGCGTCGTTGTCAACCTCGACGCAAAATGATTTTGCGCAGTCGCCCGTTCTCGTCCACGAGCGCATACTGTCGGGTGTTCTCGCGCACTCGCTTCGCATTGTCATCGCTCATCGCCCCCGGCACGTCCGCTTCGATCTGCGCGACCCGCATCGTTCCGTCGTAGTCGCATCGTAGGCACCGGCTTTGCGTCGATACGTCGGGCCCAGACCGAAACCGCGCGGACGCCGCTACTTCCCGCCGCGGCTCTCGCGGAGCGCTCGGGGCGCCGATGACTCGCACCAGTTTCGCGCCGTCCATCGTAACCGTGATCCAGTTTGACGCGGCGTCCGGGCCTGTTTGCGTTGTCCAAGCGATGATCGACGGCAACGATCCACCGCTCGTAAAGGACGCCCCACGACGCGTCGATCCAGTCTGAACGCCAGACCAAGCTTCCCAATCCGGGTGCGCCACCTGGACCGACAAGCAGTCCACGACGATCGAGCGATACCCCGAAACCTCAGACTTGAAATCGGAGCGGTACCCAGAAACTGGAATAGCGAGTGGTTCCATTTTGAGGAAGAGTAACGCGCGCTCCGCGCCTGCGGGTGAAGGCGTTAAACCCCTGACGGTTCCATTCCACTCGACAACTGACGTGCCGAACATGCGACTGATCGCGCCCCAAACGTTCAGTTCGGCGTTCGGCATTGACAATCGGAGACCTCTATGGTCCCGGAGCCTTCGGAAGTCGGCAGAAACGGCAGTCTTCGACCACGCTTCGTAGACCAGGGGCTCGAGTGCTTTTCCAAACTCGTGCCAATCGCGCTGCCATGGCTGCACGAGGTCAGATGTGTCAGTCGCGCTCGGCGAGGGTTTGGCCGAATCCGGCGTTCCCTCTTGTGTTGTACCACGTACCCTCGCGACTGCCTTGTCGCGCGTCTGATGCGCGCGGAAAGAACCCTCTCCTGTCGCCCACCATACAAGCGCCAACGCGCCAAGGACTCCGGCAGCGGCGACGCCCAGCAGAACCGGAATGGGTGACTTGTCCTTAGAGTTTGGCACGTGCGGTTTGCATTGAAGGGCCGGCGTATCTCTCGGGGAACGGGTCATTGGGACCTCCTTATCTGACGCGCGTTTGAGACGTTGGATCAACACGTGGCATCCGCAACGTCGTGCTGCACGACGGACATCGAACCTCTCCCGCGACGGAATCGCGCGTTAGCGCCACTTCGAAGCGTTGAGCACAGTGCGGACAGCGGAGCTGAGTACAAGCCGATGGCAAGTCTCTACGTTTGCGGATCGGCACATAGCCTTTCTCTTGCAGAGCACCGAGTAACGCGCGTAGTTGTGCGCTGGGGATGGCGAAGTTGGCGGCTGTGCCCGCATGAGCATAAAACGAGAAAGAAGTCAGAGCAGCCTCCAGAACACCCGATCGCGCCGCCCCCCAAAGGAACCCCAGAAGTGCACCCCCTGCCACCTCTGCAATGAGGAGGAATAACGTACTGACATGTGAACGCAACGGCGGTGCCATTTGCGTAACCGAGGCGACTGCGACCATGATCCCGACGGCAACGCCCCGCCCGGCGTAGTGAATCATTTCAAGCTTGCGTTGCAGAGGGCGACTCAGTTCCTCATAGCAGACCTGGGCAATGTCGTCGCGGGAGATTTGAGCCAAGATGTGCTTGTCGCCGATTCTGTCTGAGCACTGAATCTGGATGGCAGCATCGTCAGAGATGCTCAAGGTAGCGTTCCGCATACTGCCTGATGGCAGTTGCGTAAAGAGGAGCCTCTCACTCAGACCCACAGGTACGTTCGCAACGAAGCCGTGGAAAAGCGTCGAGGTGCCCTGCGTCCGCGTCCCGGCAGGAGGATTTGGTGCGGAGTTGGAATCGTGTTCGTGCGATGCCGTGCCCGGAGTGCCGGCCGAGGCGGCTGCTGAGGGCGCCTGAACGGGCGCCGGTCGCCCGTGACTTTCGGTTCTTGTTGCTGCGGGCCTCGTTTCCTGTGCCGTTGGCGTCGTGACGAAAGAGCAGAAGAAATCGTGATCGTCTTCGCTCGAGGTTGTCCGGGACGTAGGCACGGCAGACGTTGGTGGCGGCTTCTGGACGGGTGTCGATCGTGGCACAGGGGCCCGCTGGCCAACATCGCCTACCTCGATTACCGCGGAGCACTTTGGGCACTTGCCGCGCTTGCCCCTCAGGCTATCGGCAGCGTGGAGCTTGCCCCCGCACGCCGGACACTGAACGTCGATTGGCATGGCGACACCCCCGAGCGAATTGAGAATCGCGCATCGGGCTCCCCTGGTTTGCCTCCGCCTGCGACTCCAACGTGGGTCCGTGCATCGTCGGGGGGTCGGTCAATGAAAGGAGCGCCGAACCAAGGCTGCTCCGGGAGCCCCGACCAAGGGGCACTGAAGAACAACGCTTGGCCAGCGCCCCAGGCGGGGGCGCGGCACAAGTCGCTGCTTCTTCAGTTCGCGAGCCTCACGGCTCGAGTTGGTCGTTTTCCCGGAAGCAGTTCTTGACGCTCGCGCGTCGTTCAAGTTATCGGCAGACTATCAGCCTGCCGTCATTTCCAGTAGGCACCTCCGTCGCGTGGATTGCATCGTGAGCCTCATTGGCTACTTCGCTGATAATGAACCACCGGCAGTATACTCAGAGCGGAAAGCGGCTGCAATACCCATCTAACAGGGGTACACGCGATTCGCGGAGAGACCCCACAGGATCGCGCGTGGCGCCGATAGCTCTGCTAACTGGGTGCCGTCAGGCACAAGAGGCCGTCAGGCCATCCAGCGGATCGGTACGCCCACGCTCCGCCCTTGTTCATAGCAGCGAGCCTACCTGAACGCCCAATCACACGGCTTTTCTCGCGGGTGCCCCCGATACCTCTGCTATCGGGCTGCCGCCCGGCACAAGAGGCCGTCAGGCGATCCAGCGGATCGGCACCCCCACGCTCCGCCCTTACTCGTAGTAGCGGGCCGAGCCGAATGGACAATCGCACGGCTTCGCCACCAAGCCCGCCAGCACGGGATTCTCGTGCATGTACGTCAGCTTCTCCCGAACCGTCTTCTCGATGTTACAGCCCGATGATGCTGTAGCCGCAGTCCACGTGGATCGTCTCGCCGGTGACGCCGCCGGAAAGATGACTGAGAAGGTAAAGTCCGGCCGCGCCGAGTTCGTCCGGCAGCACGTTGCGGCCCAAGCACGCCTTGCGCGCGGCGTGCTCCTGCATCTGGTCGAAATCCGAGATGCCGGCGGAACTGAGCGTCCGCACCGGGCCCGCGCTGATGGCGTTGATGCGGATCTTCTTGCGCCCGAGGTCCCACGCGAGGTACCGGACACTGTGCTCCAGGGCCGCCTTGCAGACGCCCATCAGGTTGTAGCCGGGGAACACCTTCTCGCCGCCGAAGTAGGTGAGGGTGACGATCGCCCCGCCGGCGGTCATGAGCGGGGCCGCGGCCCGGCAGCACGCCACCAGGCTATAGACGCTGATGTCCATCGCCAGGTGCCATGCCGCGCGGCTGGTCTCCAAGTAGGGCTTGCGGAGTTCCTGGGGCGGGGCAAAGGCAATCGAGTGGATGAGGAAATCGAGGCGGCCGTAGGTCTCCCGCACCGCGTCGAACACCCGGCCGATGTCCTCGTCGCGCTGCACGTCGCAGGGGAGCACCAACTTCGGCCCGTGCGGCTCGACCAGGCGGCTGATGCGGCGCTCGCTCGAGGGGCCGGGCAAGTGGGTGAAGGCCAACTCGGCCCCCTCGGCGTACAGGGCCTGGCTCATCGCCCAGGCGATGCTGTGGTCATTGGCCACACCCATCACCAGCCCCGTTTTGCCGGCAAACATCCCCATCGACGGACCTCGTGCGGAAATGATGAATGATGAATGATGAATGATGAATGAAGACGCTTGCCGTTGGCCGTCGCTCATGTTCCGTTCATCATTCATCATTCATCATTCATCATTCCCCTTTCGGCACCAGCCCGGCCAGCAGCTCATACTCGTCCATCGCCGAGGTGTCGCCGGAGAGGACCTGCTCGACGTCCGCCCGCAGGACCGGCAAGTGGGTCTCGATGAACCGTCGGACCACGCGTTTCTTCCGCTCGTTGGCGGTCCCTTGACCTAGCAGCAAGTGGCCGACGATCACCGCGATCGCCGCATCGACCAGGTGCCGCCCGGCCAGGTCCAGGTACGAGGCGGGCCGCCCTTTGGCGAACTGGATGGCCTGCGCGACGCGTCCCTTCGCCTCGATCAGCTTCTGTTTCAGCTCTGCGAGCAGGGGATCGGAATACTCGATCTTCTCAAAGTCGGCGACGTAAGTCTCGAAGCTTCCCGAGGCGACCCCGCGCACGGCGGCCACGACCTGCAATTGGCTGGTCCCCTCGTAGATCGTGGTGATGCGGGCGTCGCGCATGTAGCGCTCCGCCGCGTAGTCCTTCATGTAGCCCGAGCCGCCCAGGACCTGGATCGCCTGGTTGGCCACGCGGCAGGCCATCTCCGAGCAGTAATACTTGCTCATGGGCGTGAGCATCCCGTTGGCCCGCTTGAAGACCCGGGCCTTCTGCTTGCGGTCCTTCTCTTCGTCCTTGTCGCGGCTCAGTCCCAGTTCCAGGATCCGCAGGTTGTTGTTCTCCTGGTCGCAGATGCGGCTGGTTTCGTAGGCCAGGGCGCGGGCGGCCTCGATCGAGATCTGCATGTCGGCCACCATCTCCGCGACCGCCGGGAGCCGCTCGATGGGCCCGCCGAACTGATGCCGCGTGTGGGCATAGATTCGGGCCAACCGGAAAGCCGCTTCCGCCACGCCCAGCGACTGGGCCGCGATCCCCACGCGGGCGCCGTTCATGAGCGCCATGACGTAGGTGATGAGGCCGCGCTGCCGCTCGCCGATCAGGCGCGCGGGCGTGTCCTCGAAGACCAGCTCGCAGGTGGGCGAGCCGTGGATCCCAAGCTTGTTCTCCAAGTGGCGGACCCGGACCTTCTCCGACCGCTCCGCCAGGAAAAGGCTCAGCCCGCGGCCGTCGCTGATCTCCGCCTCGCTGCGGGCCAGCACCAGGAGAATTTCGCCGCAGCCGTTGGTGATGAACCGCTTCACGCCGCTTAGGAACCAGTCGCCTTTCTCGTCCTGGTAGGCGCGGAGGCGAACCGCCTGGAGGTCGCTGCCGGCATCCGGCTCGGTGAGCACCATCGCGCCGGTCACTTCGCCGCGGGCAAAGCGCGGGAGCACTTCGTCCTTGACCTGGTCGTTGGCGAAGGCGTTGATCGTGTCGGCGATCCCTTGCAGGCCGAAGAGGTTCATGAACGAGCAATCGGCCCGGCTGACGATCTCGGTCGCCATGGTGTAGATCAAATTCGGGCAATTCAGGCCGCCGTACTTTCGCGGCAGGGTGAAGCCCATCATGTCGGCCTGCGCAAGCCGCTTCAGATTTTCTCGCACCCGCGGGTGCAGCGTGACGCTGCCGTCTTCGTTGAGGGTGTTGCCGTCGCGGTCCACGTCCTCGGCATTGGGCGCGATCGTGTCGGCGGCCACCTCCCCGATGATTTCCAGGATCCGGCGGTAGTCGTCCACCGTGTCCAGCTCGTCGCGCGGCACGTAATCCGCCTCCCCGTTGGCGGCCCGGTCTTCGTGGATTCCCGCCAGCGCCTTCAGATCGATGTGATGGAAGAGAAACTGGATGTCCTGGTTATCGAGAAAGAAGTTGCCCACGGGCGGCCTCGCACAAGTTTTCGCTCGAAGACGCGGGGCAAGCCCCGCCGCTGAACATTACCCTCTACCCCTACCCGCCACCCATCACCCGCCACCTACTTCCTCTCCTTCAGCGCCTTGATCATCATCGGGACCACTTTGTTCAGATCGCCCACGATCCCGTAGTGGGCCACGGAGAAGATCGGGGCCTGGCGGTCCTTGTTGATGGCGATGATCTTGGCCGAGTCTTCCATTCCGGCCCGGTGCTGCACGGCCCCGCTGATGCCCGCGGCGATATAGAGCGCCGGCCGCACGGTGGTCCCGGTCTGGCCGATCTGGTGCTCTTTGCCGATGTAGCCGCTATCGACCGCGGCCCGGCTGGCGCCCACCGCCCCGCCGATCGCGGCCGCCATCTCATGGATCACCCGGAAATTCTCCTTGCTCCCCACGCCGCCGCCGCCGGCCACGATCACCCGGGCGCCTTTCAAGTTCACTCGGCGCGGCTCGACGTGTCTCTGGATCAACCTGACGGCAAGCAGGACCTCGTCGATTTCCACCTCCTCGCGGATCACTTCCCCTTGGCGGCGGGCGTCGGGCGGCAGGAGGGGCATCACCCCTTCGCGCACCGTGGCCATCTGCGGCCACCGGTCGTAGTTGACGATCGTGGCGATGATGTTGCCGCCGAACGCCGGGCGGATCTGGAGCAGGAGCTTCTCGTGCAGCGTCTTGGTCTTGGGGTCCGTAACGTCGCTGATCTCCAGGTCCGTGCAATCCGCTGTCATCCCGGCCCGCATCTCAGAGGCCACGCGCGGGGCCAGGTCCCGGCCCAGCGGCGTCGCCCCGTAGATCACGATCTGCGGCCGGTGCTTCTGGATCAGCGCGCACAGCACCCGGGCATAGGGAAGCGTTTCATAATGCGCAAGCCCGCCATGTTCCACCACGTAAACCTTGTCGGCCCCCTGGGCGATCAGCCGCTTGGCCAGCCCGGCGCCCTTGCTGCCCGGGAGCACGGCTCCCACGCCCACGCCCAAGCGGTCGGCCAGCTCGCGGGCCTTGCCGCAGAGTTCCAGGACAACGTCGTGCAGTGAGCCGTCTTCTTGTTCGGCGAAGACCCAGACTTCGCCCTGCCGATTCGGTTCGATCATGGCTAACCCAATGTCCGATCCACCACCAACTCGTGGATCAACTGGCCGACGCCTTCCTCGGTCGGTGGGATGTCGGTGTATCCTTCCTTCGTGAGAACAATCGCTTGCACGCGGAAGACCTTGGTCGGCGAGCCGGCGATGCCGCAACGGCCGAGATCCGCGTGGATGTCGTCCAGGTTCCATTGCTCGATCAGCAGTCCGGCCTGCTTGAGGGCCTCCGCCCGGCGCCCCTCCTCAGCCTGTCGCTCTTCCTCGGGCGCGGTGGGCAGGTCCCGTTGCACCTCGGCGGCCAGCTCCGCCTCGACCCGGGCCCGCTTGAAGCGGAGCACCCGCTTGGCGGCGGGAGGCCGCGGCTTATTAGCGGTCTGGAGGACCGTGACCAGGACCGGCAACTGCGCTTCCACGAGTTCCCAGCCGTGGCCTACGTTGCGCCGGATTCGCACGGTCTGGTCGGCCAGCCCAGCCAACTCCTCCAAGTACGTGACCTGGCGGATCCCGAGCTTCTCCGCGCACTGCGGCCCGACTTGGGCCGTGTCGCCGTCGATCGCCTGGCGGCCGCAAAAGACGAAGTCGTATCGCCCGACCGTCCGGATCGCTTGCGAGAGGATGTAGCTGGTGGCCAAGGTATCGCTGGCCGCTGCTCGCCGGTCGGTGAGCAGGATCGCCCGATCGGCGCCGCGGTAAAGGCAATCTCGAAGCACGTCGGCGGCTTTCGGGGGGCCCATCGTGACGGCGGTGACCGTCCCCCCGCGGGTCTCCTTCACGTCGAGGGCCACCTCCAGCGCGTACAGGTCCTCAGGGTTGAAGATGGCCGGCAGGGCGGCACGGTTGACCGTCCCGTCCTCCTTCATGGCCTCGGCGGTGATGTTGGCCGTATCGGGGACCTGTTTGACGCACACGATACTGTCGTACGGCACAGCACTACGCTCCCAAGACCGTGCTGGTAAAACCGCGAAAGATATCAGGGCCTAACGGATGGGTCAATCCCTGGCCCTCGGAAGGATGGATAACCCGGGGAAGATGGAGACTTCTTCCGAGCCCGTCGCTGCTCACTCGTCCAAGAAACGAACTCACCCACAAGGCCGCACCGCGGCGCATGTGGGCCGCAAAACCCCCACCTGATATCATTCCGATTTCCTTCCGCGCTGTCAAACCGATCTCACTGGCGTAGAATGGCGCCTTCTCACGCACGGGAGTTGACGATGAGCAGCCCTGTCACCATGGATCGAAGGGAACTGGAGCGTCTTCGGGAAAGCCCCGCGCTGGGGGCAGCCGCCGCGGAGGTGCTCTGGGCGAGCCAACAGGCGGCCGATCCGGCAGCCTATCTGACCGCTGCGCTCCCCGTGGTTTCCGTGGCGACCGGCGCGATGTTCGCGGCCGTAGCCAGTTCGGTCGGCGGGAAATGGACTCCCCTCGCGGAGACTGGCACCCGGCAATCGCTCCCCCACGACCTCCTCGCCGAAGTGCTGGACCAGGAGTCAGCCGTCCTGCAAGGCGACTGGGTAGCCATGCCGCTGGCCCCCCGCACCGGCCCGGGCGAGGCAATCATGCTCCGCTGCGCCCCCGGGACTCCGCCGCGCCAGGCCATGGCAACCCTGGCCGCGCTCGGCACCTTTCTGAACGAGGGTCTGCGCGCCGTCGCCTGGCGTTACCAACACGACCGGCGACTCCGCCGCCTGGAGACGGTCCTCGGCATCGTCCAGCAATGGAACCGGACCCGCGAGGTCGAGCCCCTCCTGGTCCAAATGGCCGAGGCGGCAACTCGGCTCTTGGACGCCGATCGGGCAAGCATCTTCGTGTGGGACCGCCGCGCCCACACGCTCGTCGGCCGGCCCTCTCTGGGGGTCGAGGGCGGCGAACTCCGCGTGCCGGACGACCGCGGCGTGGTTGGCCGGGTCATCCAGACCGGCCAGCCCTGGCGCGTGGATGCAGCCGCGGAGCCCCAGTTGGTCGATCGCCAGGTGGACAAGCAACTCGGCTACCGCACCCGAACCCTTTTGTGCGTCCCGCTGCGCGGGAAATCGGGTGAGCTTTTCGGGGCCTTCGAGGTCCTCAACAAGCGGGCCGGCATCTTCACCGCGGAGGACGAGGACGCCCTGGTCGAACTGGCCGCCCACGCGGCGATCGCCCTGGAGAACGCCCAGGACCGCGAGCAACTCCTCTCCAACAGCCGGCAAATCATCGATCAGGCGGCCGAACAAGTCCGGCTCATCGGCAACAGCCCGGCGATGGAGGCCCTCCGCTCCATCATCCGCCGCGTCGCCGAGACCGATCTGGCCGTCCTGATCCTCGGGGACAACGGGACCGGCAAAGAGGTCGTCGCCCAATCCATCCATTACCTCAGCCGTCGCCGCGACAAGCCGTTCATCCCTGTCAACTGCGCCGCCATCCCCGACACCCTGGCGGAAAGCGAGCTGTTCGGCCATGAGAAGGGGGCGTTCACCGATGCCCGCGAGACCCGCCTCGGCAAATTCGAGTTGGCGGCCGCCGGCACGCTGCTCTTGGACGAGATCGGCGACCTGAGCCTGAGCGGCCAGGCCAAGTTGCTCCGCGTTCTCGAAGAGAAGGTGCTGGTGCGGGTCGGCGGCTCGACTCCCATCCATACCGACGCCCGGGTCCTGGCGGCCACCAACCAAGACCTGGGCGAGATGGTCCGCCAAAAGCGTTTTCGCGAGGACCTCTACTTCCGCCTGAACGTGGTCACGTTAGAGATCCCGCCTCTTCGCGAGCGCCAGGACGATATCCCGCTCTTGGCGGAGGATTTCTTACAGGATTTCTGTAAGAAGGCCCGCAGAAGAATGCCAGAATTCTCCGACGCCGCCCGGCAGCGCCTCCAAGAGTACTCCTGGCCGGGAAACGTCCGCGAATTGCGGAACCTGATGGAGCGATTGGCCTACCTTTCCGCGGCGGATCGGGTGGAAGCGGCGGACTTGGCGTTCACGTTCTCCCCCCGCGGAGGGTCCGTGATGCCCAGCGTCGATCAGACCCTGGCCGATGCCACGGCCCAGTTTCAGACCGATTACATCCAGCGGGTCATCCAACAGGCGAGCGGGAACATGAGTGAGGCGGCCTCCCAGTTGGGTCTCCACCGCTCCAACCTCTACCGCAAGATGCGGCAGCTCCAGATGGCGGTACCCGAGTAGGCGCCTGCCCTTGAGTCCCCGCAAGATCGCGGTATGATATAGGGCTCTGGCCCTCCAGCCAGCCGGGCCCCCTTAGCCCGCATTTCTCACCACCCCGAAGGCCGAATGGGTTTTGAGGCTATGCCGGCGCGCTTTTCCATGTGAAATGCGGCAGTGGGCTTTAGTTTTTCAGGGTTTGAGGGCGGTTGTGCAGTGTTCGCACTACGCGACCTGGCAAGGGCTGTGACAGAGCAGTTCCCGAAGCA